>Ga0316217_10005250_pt1 | contig 13528 bp, 12 predicted proteins | sample 1anoAmetaG_FD_203633 | JGI IMG/M metagenome (GOLD analysis project Ga0316217, IMG submission 203633) | Freshwater microbial communities from Trout Bog Lake, Wisconsin, USA - 1anoA | ecosystem: Environmental > Aquatic > Freshwater > Lake > Hypolimnion/Profundal zone | place: USA: Wisconsin...
GCATCGGCCGTAGCCGCGGGCCGGGCTGTCTAATCAGTTCGCCGTCTCCGCCGGTGGAGGACCAGGCTTTGCAGGCGGAGTCAGCACAAACCCGTTGCGAACCAGCGCAAATCCCTTCTGCGGCAACTCCGCCTGCAGCAGTTGATTATCGGGTCCAGAAAAAAGTTCCGTCGGTAACCCGTTAATCGTCGCCACCAAATGGTGAACTACGATCGGCTGCCCGTCCAGCGTACCCTGCTCGTCCGCATGTGTGGCCAGATGAATGGGTTCGATAGAGCCGGCCTGCTTGGGAATAATTGCCCACAGATCACTGTTTTTATGAGCTACAGCCAATGCCAGCATGGTTTCCAGCGCGCCAGGGTCAAAATCCGGCAGAAAAACCGCAGCAGCATGAGCAGGCAAACGTGTATCTGTTACCTGGCCATCAGCCGATGTATTCAACAGAATTCCTGAAGCGTTCGGCGCTGTGTCAGGAGCGGCAGTAATCGCGACGGCTCTTCCATTAACGGTCGCGCTCAGTTGAACATTGCGCAGACGATTGGCGGCTGAGAGCTTCTCGGTCTTGGAGAGCGCGTATTCCAGCTTGTCCATCTTGATTCGCACCAGCGAAAAGGACTCAAAGCCGTGAGGAGTGGAAGTAAACCTGAAACTTGCCGTACCCACCGGCTTGCCATGCTGCGAAATGCTGAAGTTGGCGCTTTGGGCTGAAGCAATGGGGGCAAGCGCAAGCAGCGCTATAAGCGAAGTGAAAACTATTTTGTGCATATAACTCTCCATCGATCCTGAAAAGTTAGACACAAAAGAGAAGAAAATGTTGCGGTAGACAGAACGAGGGACTAATAATCCAGTCCCTCAGTCCACTGTTTCCCAATCCCTGCTCTTACCCTTTTGCCGTTGCAAATCTCTTATTGACCTCGTTCCAGTTGACCACATTCCACCACGCGGCCAGGTAGTCGGGGCGGCGATTCTGATACTTCAGATAGTAGGCGTGCTCCCAAATGTCGTTAAAGAGAATCGGATAGAGCCCTTGCGAAATTGGCGAATCCTGGTTTGGCGTGCTGACCACCTTGAGCTTGCCGCCATGGAAAACCAGCCAGCCCCAGCCGGAACCGAACTGCTTGGCAGTCGTCTCGTTGAATGTCTTTTTGAAGGCTTCAAAGTCGCCGAAGTCGGCAGTGATTTGCGCGGCAATCGCGCCGGTGGGCGCGCCGCCAACGCCGGTTGAGCCAACCGCGCCCATCAGGCGCCAGAAGCCGGTGTGGTTCGCGTGGCCTCCGCCGTTGTTGCGGACTGCGGTGCGAATCTCCTCGGGAACCGCCGCCAAGTCGCGGAGCAGGTCGTCAACAGGTTTTGCGGCCAGCTCAGGGTGGTTGGCCAGCGCGGCGTTCAGGTTGTTCACATAGGCCTGATGGTGCTTGTCATGGTGAATCTTCATCGTTTCGGTGTCGATAAACGGCTCCAGTGCGGAGTAGTCATAGGGAAGCGGCGCGAGTTCGTATGCCATAGGGGTTTATCTCCTCTTTCATTGGTCGTGCGTGTTGGGCAGGATTCTGCGTTGAGCTCGATAGGGTCAGAACGCCGGCTGCTGCGTTATGGGGCTGATTCAAAACGTCTGCCGGAACGACCCCGCATTTGAATGGATGCGCCAATACGTCCCCAGGGTGCGGAAAATTGCCTCAATTCCATCAGCTTCCAGCAGGTATGATTCTATTAGGGAACAAAAGATGACATCCAGCCAGCCTGACCACTCTCTCGACCAACTTTCCATCGACACCTTGCGGCTTTTGGCCGTTGACACGGTGGAAAAAGCTAAAAGCGGCCACCCCGGCGCACCGTTGGGCTGCGCGCCCATGGCTTACCTGCTCTTCCACAAGCTCATGAAGCACAATCCGGCGCACTCCGGATGGGCCGACCGCGATCGCTTCGTGCTTTCCAACGGCCACGCTTCCGCGCTGCTCTACAGCACACTTTTTCTTTCCGGCTACGGCCTCACGCTCGACGATCTGAAAGGATTCCGCCAGTGGGGTTCGCGCACCCCCGGCCATCCTGAGCGCGGTCACGCCGATGGAGTGGAAGTGACCACCGGCCCGCTGGGTCAGGGTATTGCAATGGCCGTTGGCATGGCCATTGCGGAAAAGCATCTGGCCGCTGTCTACAACAGGCCCGGCTTTAATGTGGTGGATCATCACACCTATGCAATGCTCGGCGACGGCGACCTGATGGAAGGCGTCTCGCATGAGGCCGCCTCACTTGCGGGAACGCTAGGTCTCGGCAAGCTGATTTTTCTCTACGACGACAATCTGATTTCGCTCGACGGGCCCACAAGCCTGAGCTACACCGAAGACGCGCTCAAGCGCTTCGAGGCCTATCACTGGCACGTGCAGCGTGTAGATGACGGTAACGATTTGGTTGCCCTTGAGGCGGCGATTGCAGCGGCCAAAGCCGAAACCGCCCGTCCGTCAATCATCGCGGTGCGTACCGTGATTGGCTACGGCAGCCCAAAGGCTGGCTCCAATAAATCTCATGGCGAGGCCCTGGGAGCTGAAGCCGTCGCCGCCACAAAAAAATTCTTCGGTTTCCCGGAAGATCAAAACTTTTATCTTCCTGCCGACGCCCTCGCCAACTGGCGCAAGGCCCTCCCGCGCGGCGCTGACCTGGAAGCCGCGTGGAAGTCGCACTTTGAAAACTATCGCGCGGCTCATCCTGATCTTGCTGCCGAGTTTGAACGCACCCAGAAGGGCGCGCTCAAGCCCGGATGGGAAAAGGCGATTCCCAGCTATCCCACCACCAAGCCAGTCGCCACACGCAACGCCGGCGGCGCAATCATGAACGCAATTGCCGAGCAGGTGCCGGAGCTTTTGGGCGGAGCCGCCGACCTCACCTCCTCCACTAAAACAATCTTCAAGCCCGGCGCCAACTTCCATGAGGACCCCGCCGGCCGCAACATCTTTTTTGGCGTGCGCGAGTTTGCCATGTCGGCAGCGGTCAATGGAATCGCGGCCCACGGCGGCCTCATTACATTCGGCTCGACCTTCTTCGTCTTTTCCGATTACTGCAAGCCAGCCATTCGTCTCGCCGCGCTCATGCAGGTCCACTCGCTCTTCGTCTTTACCCACGACTCGGTAGGCGTCGGTGAAGATGGCCCCACCCACGAGCCAATCGAGCATTTGCTCGCGCTGCGCGCTGTTCCGGGGCTTACCGATTTTCGTCCCGCTGACGCCAACGAAACCGCCGCTGTCTGGCGTCTTGCTCTGGAGCGGAAAGGGCCATGCTTCTTCGCTCTCAGCCGTCAGGATCTGCCTGTTCTCGATTCCGCCACGCACGACATTTTTGCCGGAGTCAGCAAGGGAGCTTACGTTGTGCAGGACGCTGTCAATCCGCAAGTCGTGCTGATCGGTACCGGGTCTGAGCTTTGGCCCTGCATCGAAGCCGCAAAGCTGCTCGCAACGGATGGCATCCGCGTGCGCGTGGTCAGCTTCCCAAGTTGTAAAATCTTTGACGAGCAATCAGCGGCGTACAAGGCCAGCGTCTTGCCAGTTGGCGTACCCCGGCTGGCTGTCGAAGCCGGTGCAACATTGGGATGGTGGAAGTACACCGGTCTCGACGGCGACGTTCTCGGGATCGACCGCTTTGGCGCCTCCGCTCCCGGACCAAAGGTGATGTCAGAACTGGGCTTCACCGCGGAAAACGTAACCGCCCGCGCAAAAGCATTGCTGAAATAATCAGCAGTCGGAGGTCTGTTTTTCGGGAGTGTGTTTCATACCCCGCTTTGTGTCAGGGCACGGCTTTAGCCGTGCCGTATGATGCTCAATTGAAATGCGGGCTTTAGCCCCTGGGGAATCAATTAAACTGACCCCTGGCCACTGACTCCGGAGGAAAGCGCCATGAAACTCGTCATCGCTTCCGATCATGCCGGATTTCCTCTCAAGGAGGAAGTCCGCGCCTATCTCGCCAAGGCCGGCCACGAAGTTGTGGACCTCGGAGCCTATAACACCGAGCCTTCCGACTACCCCGACTTCGCCGAAAAAGTTGGTTTGGCATTGAAGCAGGGCATCGCGCCGCGCGGCATTCTTATCTGCGGCTCAGGCGTCGGTGTCTGCGTGGCGGCCAACAAAATTCCCGGCGTTCGCGCCGGCATGTGCCACGACACGTACTCCGCGCATCAGGGCGTGGAGCACGACGACATGAACGTCTGCGTACTCGGCGCGCGCATCATCGGCTCGGCGCTGGCTTTTGAAGTTGTGGACCGTTTCATCGCCGCGAAGTTCATCGCCAACGAAGAGCGGTTCGTGCGCCGCTTCAACAAGGTGCTGACAATTGAGGCCAGGTATCAGCGCAAAGACGGGCCTGCGAAATCCTTATAACTTTGCGTGGCGAAACGGGCGCGCAGCAGCAGCGTTAAAAGTTGCAGGCCGTTGACGTTTTGTAGCGCGGCGGAGAGCGTGCGAAGAAGTTGGAGGCGAACACGCAATGGCGACGGCGCAGACGAGTGTGAACATGGAGGAGCTTTCCCAGGCTCACCACGGCAGCGAGAAAATTCCCGAGCCGGGAATCATGGTGATCTTTGGCGCATCGGGCGACCTCACCAAGCGCAAGCTGCTGCCGGCGCTTTTTCACCTTGAGCAGATGGGACTGTTGCCGCAGAAATTCGCCATCGTGGGCGTGGCGCGCCGCCCGCTGGGTGATGAGTTCGCGGAAGAGATGCGCCGCGGCATCCTCGAATTCGGCGGCGTGGATGCGCGCGCCGCCAAGCTGGATGAATTCATCAGCCGCATCAGTTACCTCCCGCTGCGATTCAACCACCCCGGAGATTACATCGGCCTGAAAGCGGAACTGGATCGCATTGCGCTGGAGCGAGGCATCGGCGGCACACGGCTCTTCTATCTGGCCACCGCTTCGGAGTTTTTCGCCGACATCATCGAAAATCTCGGCGCGCAGCGAATGGCGCAGCCGGAGCAGGGCAAAGCGTCCATCGTCATCGAAAAACCCTTTGGCCACGACCTCGACTCGGCGCGCGCGCTGAACCGCAAAGTCAACTCCGTCTTCAGCGAAGATCAGGTCTTCCGCATCGACCACTACCTGGGCAAAGAGACGGTGCAGAACATTCTGGTCTTCCGCTTCGCTAACGGAATCTTCGAGCCTATCTGGAATCGCAATTACGTTGATCACGTGCAGATCACCGTCGCGGAAACGCTCGGCGTCGAAGGGCGCGGGCCATTTTACGAGAAGGCCGGGGCACTGCGCGACGTGGTGCAAAACCATGTGATGGAGTTGCTCAGCCTGGTGGCGCTGGAGCCGCCGTCGAGCTTTGAGGCGGAGAGCGTGCGCCGCGAAAAGCTCAAGGTGTGGCGCGCAATTTCATCCATTCCGATTCTCAACGTGGTGCGCGGCCAATACGGTCCCGGCGTCGTGGACGGGCATCCCGTCACAGGCTATCGCGACGAGGACCGCGTCAATCCTCACTCCGGCATCGAGACTTACGCCGCGGTTAAGCTGTTTATTGAAAACTGGCGCTGGGCGGGCGTTCCGTTTTATCTGCGAGCGGGCAAGCGCATGCACCAGCGCGCCACGGAAATCAGCATTCAATTCAAGCAGCCGCCGTTGCTCATCTTTGACCGGCTCGCCTCGCAATCAGCCTGCCAGGTCATCAAGCCGAACCTGCTCACCCTTCGCATCCAGCCCGATGAAGGCATTGCGCTGCGCTTCGGCGCCAAGGTGCCCACCACTCCGGCAATGGACGTTTGTCCGGTGAATATGGACTTCGACTACGCGGCCGCCTTCGGCAAATCCAGCGCCAACGGATACGAGCGCCTGCTGCTCGACGCCATGCTCGGCGACCAGACCCTCTTCGCCCACCGCGACGGCGTGGAAACCACATGGGCTCTCTTCACGCCGATTCTCGATGCATGGGCCGCGAAGACTCCGGAAAAATTCCCCAACTACGCCGCCGGAACCTGGGGCCCAGAGTGCGGCGACCACCTGATCGCGAGCGGCGGCCACGCCTGGAGGAATGATCTGGGCAGAAAAAGCTGAGCGATTTTGAATGCGGCAAAGGCGAAAGTGACACACTCATCAATCCAAAAAATTCTCCTCCAGCATTGAGAAGCTGTGCCGGTTCTTCGCGGCCCGCTCATCGCGATAAAGCCGCGATAAATGGGGCACAGCCTTCAATTTTGGCAACGATTGGAAAGAGGCTGAATCAATCTATGGGCCACCCGGCGTCACAGTCCCAGGAATGATTTCAACTTCTTTATCTGAATCTCGGTCATTTCGTACATATCATGCTGAGCGCAGACGAGCATTGGCTTTCCTTCTTCGTTTTTCATTGTGGCGGAGGGGGAGCAGGTTTCATCGTTTCGGTAATAAATTGTGCCGTAACTTCTCGTCACGATGGCGACCTTCTTATTTTTGAGCCGCTGGGTTGAGATCAATTTGATCGTTTTGGAGTCCCCAGTCGCATCGAGACATTCAAAACTTCTTCCTCCGGTGCTGATGGTTCCCCCAAACGCATTAGAGACGCTTGCAGTCGCTTCGGTGTACATGTGACATTCCAAACCATCCCCCGGAGCGAGATCCCTGTATTTTGCAACACCCGTCGATTGCTGCGCCTCAACAACGGAGGCAGTGAGCAGAACCAATAAGCAAGTAATACAACTCCCAAGAATTTGCGCAGTGCGTGTCATCGTCATTTCCAGTCTGCCGGTGAAACCGGCGAATTATTGGATAAATGCAAAATCGTCAAAGTGAAAACCACAAAAGCCGAATCAACCGCTACCTCGCTGTCCGTTCCATGCCTTTATCCATGGCTTCGTTGGCCAACCGGTCGGCCTGCTTGTTTCCGCCGCGCAGGGTGTGGCGCATCTCAAAGCTCTCGATGCGGCGCGCGAGCATTTTGGCCTCGTCAAAGAGCGGGCGCAGAATCGGGCTGGCTACCTTGTACTTGCCCTGCATCTGCTTGACCATCAACTCGGAGTCGGAGACCACGCGCAGGCGCCTGGCGCCGTTCTCATTTGCCCATTTCAAGACCGCGAGCAGCCCGGAGTACTCGGCAAAGTTGTTGGTTTTAACGCCCAGAAACCCGCTCAGCTCGGCCACCACTTGGCCTTTCGAGTCCTCAATGACAGCGCCATAGCCGGCGGGACCGGGGTTGCCGCGCGAGCCGCCGTCGCAGTGGGCGGTAAATTGTTCACTCCGTGTTTCCGCGGCCGAGGGGGCCAGATCTTCAAAAAGATTTCCAGTCATTGCTTTCCAGTGTACCGGGGCAGGGTTAAATTTTCCTGTGAATCTTGGTAATGCTTACCAACCGCGGCCCCCGGCGTCTATTGGAGTGCGGGTGATTTCTCAACCCCCGGAGCAGATTTGATGGCAACGGACGCGGCGATTTACCCCAATTCTCCGGGATGCGCTCCAGCGGCTTTGGCCTGGCCGGCAGCCGGGAGGGTACAATCCTCCCAAGGCATGGCTGCGACCCGAAATTCGAACGGACACAAGACCGCCGAGGAGCGAGCGGCTGCCCGCGCGCCGGAGATGGAGCTGATTCGCGAGGCGCAGGGCGGATCGCGCGCGGCCTTTGACACTCTGGTGCGTCAATATGAGCAGCAGGTTTTGCGTCTTGCGCTGCACCTGACCGGCTCCGAGAGCGATGCCGAAGATATTTACCAGGAAGCGTTTTTGAAGGCCTTCCGCTACATCGGAAATTTCCGTTTCGAGTGCTCTTTTTACACCTGGATTTATCGCATCGTAACCAACCTTTGCCTGGACCGGATGCGCCGCCGCAAGACCCGCCGCGAAGATCGCTCGGTGGTGATGGATCACTCCGGCGGCGAAATCGACCTGCTGGTTTCGGTCTCCGATGACCGCTCGTACTCCAATCCGGGCAGGGAACTGGAACGCAAAGTACTGGCCGAGCGCATTCAAGCGGCGCTGGGCAAGCTCACGCCGCGCGAGCGGATGGTTTTTGAGTTGAAGCACTACCAGGGTCTCCGCCTGCGCACGATTGGAGAGATGTTGAGCACCACGGAAGAGACCGCCAAGAACACTCTTTTCCGGGCGACAAAAAAATTGAGAACGCAATTGGCGGGGTTGCGGTAAGTGCCGGCGGCAATCTCCTGAGGGGATGCGGATTTTCACCGGGCGAGACAGATGTTTTTTTGAGGCTGGAAGGACGTAACGATGAGATGCAAAATCGCGCATGAGCAAATTGTGATGGCGGCTTATGGGGAGCTTGCCGGCGAGCAGGCGCAGGAACTGGAACAACATCTGGCAGAGTGTCCCGAGTGCCGTGAAGAGCAGGAGCAACTGGAGGCTCTCAAGGTATTTGCCGAGGCGCTTCGCGTGCTGGAGCCGGACCCAAACCTTATTGCCCGTTCCCGTCTGAAATTGGATGCGGCACTCGACGCACTGCCGCCGCGCCGCTGGTACAACTGGCTTGGCCAGCGTCTGAGAAACAATCTTGCCAGTTTGCTGGCCGCGCCTGTTACCGCCGCATTGTTGGTGATGGTTGGCGCCGGCGCTGGTTCGGTAGGCGCGCTGCAATTTGCGCAGAACCGCACTCCGCGCACTTCGCCTTCGCAATCTGCTCAGACCCCGCCAGCCGCAAGCGCAGCGCAACCCGAGGCTCAGCCGGAGATAGCCAATGTCTCCAGCATTGTTCACCAGCCAAACAGCAAGCGCGTCGAGGTGCATTACAACCAGGTGGTGCCCCGGCAGATAGAGGGTTCGCTCGACGATCCGGCGATTCGCCAGTTGCTGATGCTGGCCAGCGAGAACTCCACGTCAACCGGCGTGCGCGACGACTCAGTAGGCCTGATGGCGGACGAGTGCCGCGCCGGCCACAGTTGCACCCCGGAGGGCATTCGCGATGCGCTGCTGGTGGCATTGCGTTACGACAAGAATGAGGGTGTGCGCGAGAAAGCTCTGCATGGGCTGGAGCCTTATGTCGCCGAGGATGTGCGGGTGCGCGACGCCATTCTTGATGCGCTGATGAACGATGGCGATGCGCGCATTCGCACCGCGGCCATCAATATATTGCAGCCTGTTGAAGCCGATACCAGCGTGCGCCAGGTGCTCTATTCCGTCTCTAATTCCGACCGGAATCCCTATATTCGCACCGTTTCCCGGAAAGTACTGAGCAACGTGCCAGAGATTCAGTAAATCCGTTTACCTTTCGGCTGCCGCATCGTCATAGAAGAGCGCGTGCCGGAGTCAATGAGCCCGCGGGGGTAAATCCGATGAAGCACATTTTGAGGCCCTGGAAAAAACCTGGTTTAGGAATCCTGCTGGCGGCATTTGCGGCGTTGGCGCCGCAGAGCTCCGCTGCTCAGTCGCGCGGCTTTGGCGGGCTGCTTCAGGAGCCGGGCAAGCTGCTCCACTCCAGCTCTCAGGGCTACCTGGGCGTTGATCTGGCGGACGTGGACCAGCAGAAGGCGCAGGCGCTCAAGCTGAAAGAAGTGCGCGGCGCCATCATCACGCTGATCGACCATGACGCGCCTGCCGGCAAAATCGGTCTCCGGATCAACGACGTGGTGCTACAGCTCAACGGGCAGAAGATCGAGGGCGTGGAGCAGTTGCGCCGCATGTTGCGCGAGATTCCCGCCGGCCGCAAAGTCAGCCTGGTCATCAGCCGCGACGGCAACCTTCAGACCCTCGATGTGCAACTGGCCGACCGCCGCGTCATGGAGCATGAAGTCTGGAATAAAATCGGCGCCAGCGGCGACGTTTTTGCTCCCGTCCCTGGGATGGGTATTCTGGGCGATGGAGCCGATGCTCCATTTCCCGGCAGCTTTCATATTCCATTTTTCGGCAGCAGCCTGAACGTCGGCGCTCTGGTTGAGCCGCTTACCACGCAAATGGCCGAGTACCTGGGCGTACCCGGCGGGCTGATGGTGAAACAGGTGGCGCGCAAAAGCGAGGCGGCCGCCGCGGGCATGAAGGCTTTCGATGTGATTCTCAAGGTTGGGTCCAGCGCGATCGCCACGCTCGCCGATTGGGAGCGCGCGCTGCACTCCAGCCAGGGAAAGTCCGTGCAGGTGACCGTGCTGCGCGACAGAAAGCTGCAAACGCTCACTCTTCAGGTGGATTCAAAGCGGCGCGGCGGGCTCGAACTGGAAGAAATCTTACCTTCATTCGATAGCGCGGAGCTGTCGGAAACTGATCCCGAGTTGCCTCGAAACTTCGACCAGTTGCAGCAGCAGATGGAGGATTTCCGCAAGAGCTTGAAGCCGGAAGACTTCAAACTTGACCCCAGGCAATTTGATCAATTGAAGCAGCAGATGGATCAGTTGAAGCGGCAGATGGAAGAGATGGAGATGCAGGGAGCAGGCGGCCGCGCCTGAAGCGCGGCTATGATTGCATTCTAAAGGGCACGGTCGAATTCATAGGCGGCGCCAGTTTTTCCATCGCTACTCATCGCCCTTCAGGGAGCGTTCACAGCCGGAAGAACAAAGCCCTTTTCTCGGAAGAGCGAAAGGCAGATGCGCACCACTTCCGCATCCAGCCTGGTTCCCGCCAGCGATTCGATCTCCGTAAGCGCGGCATTCACTCCCAGCGCAGGCCGGTATGGCCGCGCCGAGGCCATCGATTCCACAATGTCCGCAACGGCCAGAATCCTGGCGTCCTGCAATATCGCATTCCCCTTCAGGCCTCTCGGGTATCCTGATCCATCCAGCCGCTCATGATGCTGGCGCACGGTTTCGCCAATCGGCCAGTAGAAGGGAATGTCTTTCAGAATCTTGTAGCCCATCTCCGGATGTTCTTTGATTAATTTCCATTCCGGCGCTCCAGGCGCAATTGGATTGGCCAGTATCTCAATAGGTATCGAGATCTTTCCAATATCATGCACCATAGCCGCCATTCGCAAGGCCTGCAACCGGTCTTCTGTCCATCCCATCTCTTTGCCAATCGCATAAGCGAGCGCGGCTACCCGGCTCTGATGTCCCGCGGTGTATGAATCGCGCATTTCAAACGTGGTGCTGATTGCCCGAATCACGGACGCCAGGGCGCTGGTCAATTCGATTTGCGCCTGTTCTCGTTTCTGCCGTTCGACTTCAAGCTCTTCCGTCCTGCGCAGCAACTGCAGGCCACGCCCCAACTCCTCGGCAAGGTGAGTGAATGCTTCGGTTACAACCGGGCCAAATGCGCGAGGCTCGGAAGCGTAAACCGTGATCACTCCGCGGCGGTTTCCCTCGGCAATAAAAGGAATGGATATCGACGAACGAATGCCATGCTTCCTGGCCTTTTCGCGCCATGGCCTGTATATCTCGTCTTCCTCTGAATCCTCCATAATCCGGACGGCATTGTTGCGAATGGAGATCCCCGTCGGACCCCGGCCATAAGGCTTATCCGCAGACCAGCTTATCTCCAGGCCATCGAGATAAGGCAAAGCCGAACCAGCCGCGCCGGCGATTCGGACCGGCTTATCGGGTCCCTCTTCGGCATAACCTACCCAGGAAAGCACAAAGATTGAATCCCGGGTAATCGCCTCGCATATCTCCTGCATCAAGCCTGCCGATGAACGGGCGCGGGCCAGCGCCAGCGCCGCATCGGAATAGGCCTTCAAGGCCCAGCTTCTGATCCTCAGCCGTTGCTCTTTCTCCTCCAGTTCGCTCACATCGCGAAAAACGCCAAGGATGAGCAGCTTGCCATCCAGCTCGAAGACATCTGAAGTAAATATCGATATGGGAACCCAGCCGCCATCCTTGCGCAGAAGGTGAAAGCCCTCGTATCCTCTCTGCGCGCCGGTTGCCGCATCTTGGAATGCTGCAAGAACAGGGGCGCGCTCGGCCTCGGGGTGCAACACGCTTATGCGCTTGCCGATCATCTCCTCGCGGCTGAAGCCTGTGACCCTGACGGCCGCCGGGTTGACATCAACCACAATTTCAGTCTTGCAGTCGGCCACACACATCGGGTCACGGGCGTAGGTCCACGCCAACTGAGGCAAGCGGCTAGCATAGGCAGCTGTCTGTTGGTCGATCATGACTTCCTCATGAGGGGTAGACCAAAAAGACAAAAAGGGAAGGCAGGAAAAGGGCCTGATTCAGAAAGTCCTTACAGGCTTCCAATATCCACCTTTTCTGATCGAAAAGTCAATCCTTTCCTGTGCCTTTGCCCTTTATTTCGCAAATTCTTCATTGCATAGGCCCTGCCCCGAGTGTGATTCAATAAAAGAGATGGCATTATCCCGAAAAATGACCCCGCACGGCCGCTGGATAGCAATTACACGCAAAGCACGCGAGTTGCGCATGGTGGCCAGCGCGCTTCTACGCACCAGTCACCCCGTGCTGGCGCAGATTGTTCCGGCGCGGTTTTGTAATTTGAGTTGCGGCTACTGCAACGAATACGACAAGGTCAGCGCACCGGTGCCGCTGGAAGAAATGTTTCGCCGCATCGACCATCTGGGGCAACTGGGAACCGCGATGATCGGCATCAGCGGCGGAGAACCTCTGACGCATCCGGAGCTGGATGAGATTATCCGGCGCATCCGGCGGACGGGGGCGATTGCCGGCATGATCACCAATGGCTATCTGCTCAATGTGGAGCGCATCGAGCGCTTGAATCGCGCCGGCCTCGACCATATGCAGATTTCCATTGATAATCTGGAGCCCGACGGCGTCTCCATGAAAAGCCTGAAAGTTCTCGACAAGAAACTGGAGATGCTTGCGCAGTACGCCGAGTTCCATGTGAACATCAACTCCGTAGTCGGCGGCGGCTTCAAGAGGCCCAACGACGCACTGGTCATTGGGCGGCGGGCGCTGGAACTGGGCTTTGAATCGACCATCGGAATCATCCACGACAGCGACGGGCAACTCAAGCCGCTGAAGGAAGACGAGGCGCGCGTCTACTTTGAGATGACGCACCGGAAGAAGACCAACTACTCGCGCTTCGATTTGTTTCAGGAAGCGATAGTGCAGGGGGAGCCGAATGATTGGCGCTGCCGCGCCGGCTCGCGGTATCTCTACGTTTGCGAGGACGGGCTGGTGCATTATTGTTCGCAGCAGCGCGGCTACCCCGGCGTGCCGCTGGCCAGTTACACCACAGCGGATGTGAAGCGGGAATTTTTAACGGCGAAGAGTTGCGCGCCTAACTGCACCATCGGCTGCGTGCATCGGATCAGCTACATTGACCACTGGCGCGCGCCGCAAACGCGCACCATCTCGCCGGGCGGAGACAAAGCGCAGAAGCTGGTGCAGATTGGGAACATAAACTAAGGTCATCTCATCAATGCCAGCGAGTTGGCGTAAAGCTTCCCTCAGGGGCTAAACAGGCTGCGGAAAAACTCATTACATATGTGTGCTTTGTGTCAGGGCACGACTTCACAGTCTGCGGAAAAACTAATTCGGAGTTGCAAGAAGCGTCAGGGCACGACTTCACAGCCTGCGGAAAAACTCGAATCGGAGGGAGGCGGGGGTTTTAACCCCCGCATAAAGTCAACCGAATCAAATGGCCTTTAGGCTCGGAGGGATACTTTTCGTATATTTTGCGTGAAATTAGGGTTTTTCCGCAAGCTGTTCAGTCGTGCCGCAAATGCCTG
>Ga0316217_10005251_pt1 | contig 13522 bp, 11 predicted proteins | sample 1anoAmetaG_FD_203633 | JGI IMG/M metagenome (GOLD analysis project Ga0316217, IMG submission 203633) | Freshwater microbial communities from Trout Bog Lake, Wisconsin, USA - 1anoA | ecosystem: Environmental > Aquatic > Freshwater > Lake > Hypolimnion/Profundal zone | place: USA: Wisconsin...
ACCGGCAGGAAAATTTGCGGCGCTCTGCCGAGACGCCGCTACGGGCGGCACATTAATCGGTTTTGGTTTGAACGAGCGGGGTGCGCTTTAATTCCTTGAGTTTCATCTGTTCGCGCAGCAGGGCCACGCGGTCGCCGTCGTTTACTTCCGGCTGGCTGATTTTATGGTTGAGCGCGGCAATTTGGCGGTCGAAGAATTGATTGCGCAGCTTCAGGGCCACGTCAGCAAGCTGGGTTTCGGGATTGGGAATCTTCCGGTCGTCGGCCACGGCTTCGGTGATGAGGCTGCGCTGTTCCGGTGATTCGCAGGTGTCGAGGAATTCCGCGAGGCTGTGCCAGGTTTCATGTTCCTGCGCGGCCAGGCGCAGATCCACCAACTGCCGGACGTGCGCGTGGAAAATCCAGTTGATGTCCAAATGCAGCGCCGCCCAGCCGGCAAGGTCGTCATGCGCCAGCAGCAGTTTCAGTAGATGAAATTCGGTGGGCGATGGCCGCGCGGCGGCTTCGGCGGGCTCGTCGGATTCAAAGGATTCCTCGTCGGCCTCGCGCGGCGCGGTCTGGGGCAGGGAGGTCTTCTTGAACTCGGCGCGGACGGATTCGGCGGAGACGCCCAGTCGGAGCGCGGTTTTTTGGGCGTAGGTGTCTATCAACACGCCGTTGCCGGTCTTGTACACGGATTCCGCCATGGCGCGCAAAACCGCCAGGCGCCCCTTGTCGGTGGCCAGGTCGCTGGTCGCGCAGAGGCGGGACAAGTAGTAATCGAAGAATCCCTCGGCGCTGGCGATGAGTTGCTGAAAGGCGGGGCCGCCGCTGGCTTTGATGAAGCTGTCCGGGTCATGGGGCGCGGGCACGACGGCCACGCGCACGGCCAGGCCGGAGGCGAGGAGATGGTCGAGGGCGCGGACGGTGGCGTTTTGACCGGCGTTGTCGGAATCGAAACAGAGGACCACTTCGTTCGCGTAGCGCTTGAGGATGCGCGCGTGCTGTTCGGTGAAGGCGGTGCCCTGCGGCGCGACGATGTTTTGCACGCCCGCCATGAAGCAGGCGATCAAATCCAACTGACCTTCGCAGATGATGGCGCAACCGGCGTCGAGAATGGCGCGCTTGGATTTGTCGAGGCCGAAGAAGATTTTGCTCTTGGTGAAGATCGGCGTTTCGGGCGAATTAACGTATTTTCTGGGATCATCGCCCGCCAACACGCGCCCGCTAAAGGCCACCACCCGTCCCTGTTCATCGCAAATCGGAAACATGAGCCGGCCACGGAAGCGATCATAGTAGCGAATGGCGGACCCGGACTTTGCCGGGGCGGATGGCGCATGACCGCCGCCGGCGGCTGGTGCGGCGGTGTCGTCGTCAGCGGTTGGCGGCGTGCCGGATTCCTTGGCAATGATCACGCCGGCCTGCGCGACCGTGGCCAGGTCAAATTTCTTGCTGCGGGCCCAGTTCACGGTGTCATCCCAAGAGTCCGGGGCGGCGCCGATGCGGAAGAGTTTTATGGCGTCGGCGGAGACGCCGCGTTGGGCGAGGTAATCGCGGGCGAGCTGGCCGGCGGCTTCATTGGCGAGGCAATTCTGCCAGCGTTGCGCGAGCTGGTCATGAATTTCGAGCAACTGGTCCTTGAGGTGGCGCGACTCCTGGGCGCCGGGCGAGTTTTCAAATTCCAGCGGAATCTTCGCGCGCTCCGCCAGCCGGCGCACGGCGTCCATGAAGTTGATGTTTTCGTATTCCTTGACGAACGTGAACACGTCGCCGCCCTTGTGGCAGCCGAAGCAATGAAAAATTTGCTTGCCGGGATTGACGTTGAAACTGGGGGTCTTTTCCTTGTGAAACGGGCAGAGCGCGGTGAAATTCGCGCCGGCCTTTTTGAGCGGCACGTACGAGCCAATGACATCCACGATGTCGCTGGCGGCGCGGATGCGTTCGCGGGTGGCGGGAGAGAGAAAGCCGGCCATGATGCGACGCCCTCAGATCTGCGCGGGCGGCTTAACCGCCGGGGTCGAATTGATCAGGAGCATGGAGAAGCCGCTCTTGATGAAGGGGCCGAGGAACGATTGCTTGAAGATGTTGTCCTGCACCTCATACACCGGGGGAAAGTAATCGCCGCGGTAATTTTTCAGGCCGCCGCCAAACCAGCGGTTGTTGTAGGCTTGCTGGGCCAGGATATCCTTCTCCGTGTAATACGGCGCGTTCAACAGCGCCAGCGCCACGAGGATCAAGCAGAGGTAACGGACCAAGCTCGCGGCTATGCCCCAATAATATTCATTGTCGCCAAACAGGCTGCTGCCTTCGAGCTTGGGTTCGTACTTCCGCTTCAGCGTCGTAAAGACGATCATCAGTACCAGCAGGATGGCCAGATAAGCGGACATGAGCGCGGTCGTGCGCTCATCGAAATGATTGCCGAATACCATCTTGACCAGTCCCTGCTGTTGCATCCAGTCGGCTAGGAAAATGTGGCCGAAACCCGCACCGAGCAGGATGGACACCCATTGCAACGTGGGCAGCAGTTCCCTGGTCATGCCGCGTTTGCGTCCGCGCCAGAAGCCGAACGCCAGCACAAGTACCAGCGCCACATCAAACCAGTTGAATGTCAAATGCTGGTACCAGTGGCCTGGGTTTGGAATGAGCGCGAGAACCATGGGTTAAAAATAAATTGTCGCAGCCGGAATGAAAGCGAAATCCGTGCCAGGGAGAAAAGGGGGACTGGCGAGGATGAGCATGAGGATGAGGATGAGGATGAGGATGAGGATGAGGATGAGGATGAGGATGAGGATGAGGATGAGGATGAGGATGAGGATGAGGATGAGGTCAATGGGTCGCAATAGAGGACATGCCCCGCAATCGGACGATTGGAACATCCAACCCTCAACTCTCAACCTTCAACCGGCTTCAACCGCGCCAGCTCCGGCCACAGGAAAGCGCTCATGCGCTGGCCTTTTTCGAAGCAGTCGAGGTGGAACTTTTCGTTGGGCGAATGCGCGTTATCGTCGGGCAATCCCAGGCCGAGCAGGAGGGAATCGGCCCCGAGAATTCTCTTGAACTCGTTGACGATCGGGATCGAGCCGCCTTCGCGCATCAAAATGGGTTCCGCGCCGAAGGCCTGTTTCAGGGCGCGTAACGAGGCTTGTGCGAACGGGCTGGTGGGAGAGACGAGATACGCCTCCGCGCCGTGTCCGGCGCTGATTTCCATCCGCACCGTCGGCGGACAAATTTTCTTGAGATAGGCGAGCACCAGCTTGCGGACCTGGGCGGGCTTTTGGTCCGGGACGAGGCGGCAGGTGATTTTGGCGCGCGCCCACGCGGGCACAATGGTCTTGCTGCCTTCCCCCTGATAACCGCTGGTCAGCCCATTGATTTCCAAGGTGGGCCGGGCGCTGCGCTGTTCGGTGGGCGTGAAGCCGCGTTCGCCAAACAGCTTCGGCACGCCCACCAGCTTCTTCAATTGCGCATCGCTCAACGGATAGCGCGCGGTTTGTTGCCGCTCGAATCTTGTCAGCGGCGCGACGCCGTCATAAAAGCCGGGAATGGTGACCCGGCCCTGGTCATCGCGAACCCGGGCCAGGAGGCGGGCCAGCGCCATGGCCGGATTTTCCACCGCGCCGCCGAAGATGCCGGAATGCAGATCGCGGGCGGGACCATGCAGGGTGATTTCAAACGCCATGATGCCGCGGAGCGAGTAGGTCAGCGCGGGATGTTTCAGGCTGGGGATGCCAGTGTCGGAAATCACGACGGCCTCACCGGCCAGTTCGCGGCGGTTCTTTTTCAGGAAACCGGAGAGGCTGGCGCTGCCGACCTCCTCCTCGCCTTCCAGCACGAACGTCAAATCACAGGGCAACGGCGTGCCGGTTTTCAAATAGGCCTCCACCGCCTTGAGATGCGCCAGGTTCTGGCCTTTGTTGTCGGTGCTGCCGCGGGCGTAAATAATCCGTCCAGCAATGCGCGGCTCAAACGGGGGCGACTGCCACAATTCCAGCGGTTCCGGCGGCTGCACATCGTAGTGGCCGTAAACCAGGAAGTGAGGCTTGCCCGATCTGGCAGACCTGGCCGTCTTGGCGACCACAATGGGATGGCCCGGGGTTTCACATAATTTTGCTTCCAAGCCAATCTGCCGGCAGTGCGCCACGAGCCACTTGGCGCAGGCGGAGACATCGGTTTTGTGCTGGGGCTGGGCCGAGACACTGGGAAAGCGCAGATAGTCGCAAAGCTCCGCGAGAAACCGCGTTTGGTTTTGCTTTAAGTAGTCGAGAACCGGTTGCATGGGGTAAAGGGCTTACTGGTTCACATGCACGACGGCAGCGGGCGGGAAGCCGTTGAAATACGTCGAGGAGGCGTGGCTGTAGGCGCCGATTTGTTCGCTGTACAGCAGGTCGCCGAGTTCGAGATTTTCCGGCAGGTTTTCCGCCATCGAAACCACGTCCAAGGCGTCGCAAGTCGGGCCAAAGATCGAGCAGATTTGGGTGGGGCCTGACTTGAAGGCCTTGAGGTGATAATGGCAGTGGTCGAAAATCACGCCCGAAAAAGTGTGATACACCCCATCGTTGATGTAGTAGCAAAGCTTGCCGTCGCGCACGGCCTTGCCCACGATCTTGGAAATGCCGGTGCCGGCGGTGGCGCAGAAAAAACGGCCCGGCTCGGCAAGGATTTGCACGTCCTTCGGAAACAACCGGTCCAGTTCGCCGTTGATGACCTTGGCCAGTTCGCGGAACGGCTTGACGGTGGCGTCATAGGGCGCGGGAAAGCCGCCGCCGATGTCCAGCAGGTTCATCTTGGTGTAACCGCGGGCGCGCGCTTCCTGGTAAATATTGGCGGAGAGGTTGATGGCTTGGACGTAATTGTCGAAATTCGTGGTCTGGCTGCCGACGTGAAAACTGATGCCTTCCACGGTCAGCCCCAGGCGAGCCGCTTCCAGAATCATGTCCACCGCCTCGCCGGGCGAAGCGCCGAACTTGGAGGAAAGCTCCACCATGGCGCCGGTATTCGCCACTTTCAACCGCAGCACCAGTCCCGCCTGTGGCGCGTATTTCTTGATTTTTTTAATTTCCTCAAAATTGTCGAACGTGACGAGCGGCTTGTATTGATTGAGTTCCTGGAGCGTCTCAATCGGCTTGATGGGATTGGCGTAAATGATCTTGTCCCAAATCCAGTCCTGCCGCTCTTTCGCCGCGAGGTGCTGGATGTTCTGATACACGTTCTCGAACTCCGGCATGGAGGCCACGTCGAAGCTGGCGCCAGCCTCGTAAAAGGTCTTGACGATGGCCGGATCGGAATTGGCCTTCACCGCGTAATAAGCCTGAATGCGCGGCAGATATTTCCGGAACATCGCATAATTCGCGCGCAGTTCGGCGTGGTCCACGACGAAGAGCGGCGTGCCATGTTTGGCGGCCAGTTTTTTAAGAGCGGTGGGAGAGATCATAGGTCAGAATTCTTACCACGAAACACACGAAAGACACGAAAGATTTTCATAAAATCCGGCTGTGCTTTTTCGTAGGTTTCGTGGTTTGCTGATTTCAGGCGGCATTGTGGACGACGAAATTCTTGAACTGCCACGGATCTTTCAGATTCAGATTCGGCCGGTTGTAGCCTTTGAACGCGTTGACCTGATGCTTCAAAGGGGTCCAGTCCGAGGGCTTGGAAATCCATTTGCCGAGGTACGGCTTGGAAATTTTCAGGATGTAATCATGCGGCAGTTCGTCCGGCACCATCACGCCGCGCTCGGGATGCTCGATCATCCACATGGTGGCGGCGACGACGGAAATGGCCACCTGCATGGTGGTGGCGTTTTGATGCGGCACCAGCCGGCGCGATTCCTCGATGCTCAAATCGCTGCCGATCCACCAGGAATTGTAGGCGTGCCCCATCAGCAGCGCGCCCAGAATGTCCGAACCGCTGGTGACTTCGTCGTTCAAAATGCGCGCCCGGGACTGCAATTGATAATCGTTGCCGCGCAGTTCGTTGAGCGAGGCGATGGCCACATCCGCCGGACAGTAGGCGTAGTGAACCGTGGGACGATACACCGCCTTGCCCTTTTTCCAGACGGTCAGCTTGTCGGAAATCGTGAACGCTTCGCCGTGGCGCACCACCATGCCGTGAATGCAATAATCGGGCACCCAGGAGCGGACCCAGGTATTGATGCCCATTTGGGCGAGACAAATTTGATTGCGGGGGCCTTCCTTATGCTCAAACGCGAGCGGCGGCAGTTGTTTCTCATGCGTTCCCCAGCCCATTTCGGCAGTGGTGGTGCCTTCCTCGCGAAAACCCTCCACGCTCCAGGTATTCGTGAATTCGTCCACTTCCTTGGGCCGGTTGGTGATCTGCGTATCGCGCTCGCTGCAATGGATCACTTTCACGCCCAGTTTCTGCGCCAGCAGGTTGAATTTCTGGTCGGCGATCAACTGCTGGACTGCCTCGGCCGCCTGGCCGGTGAGCTTCTTGTCCTGGAGGGCGCGGCGGCCAATGTCAATCAAACCCTGCTTGGTGAAATTGGAAATCAGGCCGGGATTCGCGCCGTGTTCCAGCACCGCCGTGGGGCCGGGCTGCGCCCATTTGGCAATCATGCGGCGCAGCTTCATGTGCCGCCAGTAGAGCGTCATTTTCTGCGGCGGCGCATTGAGCGAATTGGTGTAGGGATCCCAAAGCTCGACCGAGGTGTTGATGTAAAGGACTCCGTGGTCGTGGCACCACTGCAGGATTTCGCCGGCGTCAATGTTCCAAGCGAGGTCAATCAAGACGTCGCCGGCACCCAGGTGTTCCCCGAGCAGCGCGCCCAGGTTTTCGCGCGTGACGCGCTGGTGGGCGAACTGGACGCCGCGCTTGAGCCACGGCGCCAGGGCCGCCTTGCGGTCCTCGAAATCCATGACCGTGATGTTTTTGGCCGGCGTTTGCAGATGCTTGACGAGAATGGGCAGCGCGCATTGCGCCACCGCGCCGTAGCCGACGAACAGGATTTTATTTTTAAATGACAACATGATAAAAAATTTGACATGTCACTGTGTCGGAATTCGATTCGGCGCACAAGAAATTATTCTAAAAAATGGCGCGGGGGCGCACGGCGGCAGAGCAGATTCATGAATACGCGAAAACGGGGGTGGGGACGGCTCGTCCCCACGTTTTCAGTTTGGGGCGGCGGCCGGCGGGAACAAGCTGTTCCCGCCCCTATGCATGAAACGCTGACAAAAGCATGTGAGAGATGGAGATTGCAATGCCATCGAAAATGAGAAATCGAAAATGAGCTGTGAGCGCTGGCGGGCAGGGCGGATTCATGAATACGCGAAAACGGGGGTGGGGATGGCTCGTCCCCACGCTTCAGCTTGGGGTGCCGGCCGGCGGGGACAAGCTGTCCCCGCCCCCTATGCTTGAATCTGCGCTGACAGTCGAGCGCAAAGAGCTGACTTGTCGCCGTGATAAAGCGTGCCCATGGAAAGAAATTCGACAAATCTTCGGGGGCGGTCAATGGCGGGGTCGTTCAAGCCACGTTGCCAGAAGTCGCAAACCGAAGAGCAAAGCACAATGGACACGGGCAAAGCAGGAGTCAGGCAAGCTTCGGCGGAGGGCAGCCAGCGACACCGGCTCAATGGCACGCCAGGTGTCATTTTGGCCGTCTGGGCGGCAAGCCATTTCCGGTTCCTCGACGTTTGTAGTGGGTATCCCACCGGGGCGCCAAGGCGCTGAAAGCGCCAAACATGACAGCCCAGGGCAACGCCCTGGGATACGCGGCCCCACCAATCCAAGCCCTGAAAGGGCGGCACAGAGTCAACCTCACACCTAATATTCATCCAATGACATCAGCTCATTTTATGACGCCCTTTCAGGGCTTGATAAACGCTTGCGACCGCAAACCCAGGGCGTTGCCCTGGGCTGTCCTGTTTTGGGCTTTCAGCCCAAGCGTTCGAGGCACCCAGTTTTGGCTACCCACTACAAACGTCGAAGAAGCCTATTTTATTACTTTCACATCACGACTTTCAATAAGATATTTGCCAAGCATCGTGCCTGGCTGCATTACCACCTGATTGGCGACGATCTGATACATACCGGGCAAAATCTCGTTACTGGCGACAAAAGAAACAGTCCAGACTTTGGTTTCTCCGGGTTCGAGTGGTGGAATGAAAGAAATGCCAGGCAGCCCAGTACTAAGGTCACTCATTCTATGCGGTCGCGGACTTGGTGGCTGAATCAAAGGGTATCCGCCCCCAGCATTATTTGTCAAATAAACCATTAATGCACCTGCCCCCCAACAAATAATATTCGTTGAATGGTTCGCAATCTCGCACTTAAGGATATTTGTTGAGCCTGCAAGTAAACTGTTGGTTTCTAGCTGAAACGTAAACACGATCGCCTTAAACGCTGCATCAGAACGCTGCAACGTTTCAAAACTTGATCGGAGATTCGTTGTTTGACCGCCGACGTGCTGCGCCAGGGCAACTATAATGACAAAGGCTATTCGTTTCATATCGCTTCGATCAACTCATCACTCTGGATTCATGGTTGTTATTAATTAATAATTCTAACCGCCACGAGATTTGAATCTATTGTCCAGGAATATTTTGCGTCATAAGTGCAGACGAACTGAGACGCTCGGAGCCAATAGTTGCCAAGGTCTATATCTCTCGGAATAAAGAATGTTTCCGCCCATCCGCAGCTTCCGCCAGCCTCGAAGTCTTCGCGGAAAGAATCAGCGGAGGAGACACCGCCAAATGTATTCATGCCACTATGTTCAAGCGCAGCGTTCCGGGATACGATATAAAATTTGCCGAGAGAGTTGGTTAACGAGATATAGGATATTGAGGGGAAATTGCCGATGGTGATTATCTTATTTGTTGATTGGTTCGAGATGGAACAGTCAAGTGTGTTCGTTGAACCCGCGCTTAAAATCCGATTTCCTAAAACAATGGAGACTTGGACGCCCTGAAGGACGGTTTTCTGGGGTATCAAACAATTAACAAATGGTACCAAGCCGTTGGTTTGTGCCGCGCTTGATGTTGTTGCGACAAAGACCATAGCCGCAATTGTTCCAAGGCATTTTCTATTCATGTTTTGTGGATTCAGATCATTTGGGCTGAAATCGTTATTTTGATCGAATCACCTTCACCTCGAGTGAATTCCCCTCGATTTCCCAAGAAAATCTGTCGTCAGCAGTTTCCAATCCTTGGGTTGCCTTCAATTGATAGCTACCAAGGGGTACGCTCTTACTGACTACAACCGGAAGAGGCCACTCCGTAGAGACCCCGCGACTTAGAGAAAACGTCGAGGAAGCGCTTCTGCTGTCGGCAAAAGCGTTCATTGGTCCTCCGTTCTTGCTCCGCAGTTCGCGCTCCAACCTGGGCCGCAACTCGTAGTAGAAACCAGAATGATTCGTTACAAATACATGCGTCAGCGACCAATACCCTATGTCGTTGGTGGAGTGGTTTGCCAACTTGCAGAAAAGGCAGTTGGTTGCGCCAACAGCCAATGTATTGTTGGTAACCGAGATAGAGAAAACAACTCCGCTGAACGCTGCCGCGCTTGGAACATACCAATCTAGATTATTTGTGTTTATATGCCTCACGATGCCAGGTAAGTTTAGCGCCATAAAATTACTCGTATGCACGTATAAATTTGTAATGGACCTATATGAAATGTACTCGTCCGTCTGGGCCGAACAATTTGAAAACGGAATTCCCGCGCAAATGAGCACCAGCAGTTTGGTCTTTATTGTGTGTGGTGTCATTGCATCAGGTGGGTTGAGAAATTGCTCATAATATTTGTCCAAGATGGGTAGGTGTAACTCTCTGCAACAGTTGGATGCGGATCTGGCTGCGGGTTGCTGTTAAGAATCCAGTTTCCGTTTGAAAGGCTTCCATTTCCATTCCACTTCCAATCCACCATCTTTAGGGGCACCTTGTGTGCAGCACTGGCTGCTTGAAACATAAGCCACATGTCGAACTCGTCGTTCGCCGTGTAGGTTGCAAATGTCGTTGGATCATCGCCTGGGTTCGGTCCGGTTTTTGGGGGGTCAATAACGAACGGATTGCCGTAGTAATATGCGAAATCGGAATAGGGATCGCTGCCATCCAGCACATGAGATGGGTTCAAACCATACCAGGCACCTGAACTATCATTCGTCTGTGCAGTTCTGTAGGCACTCTTAACAACTTGAACCCAATTACTGGTGCCGGGGAAAAGAGGTGAAGCTACCACTGTACATGACATGTAAATACCTGGTGATAGGAAGTTATCGTGTAGAACATTATTTCCGTAGTGGAGGGCAAATTGCGGCAGGCTGCCCGCACTGCTGTAATAATTGTTTCCATTTTGAACAGTTCCTGTGCCCACGGCAATTGATGAAGTTGGCCTGAACATGTGGAATTGTCCAGATGGCGTGGCGGCCACGGATTGGCCATTGGCAAAAGTGAAGGTTGCGTCCGCGCTTACAGAGTAGTTTGTTGGCGTGCCGCCGGAGACCCACCACGCGGAAGTTGTGGCATTGGTCAGGAGATTGGTATTTACATAAGGATCAGTGGAACAATAGGGTCCGGCGTTGGTCGTGGCATTTTCAAACACCCCCGGCAGAATCCAATTGAAGGTGGCGGATAAATACGGAGGATAGGAGGCCAGAGACAGGTTTATGTCCTGCCCGACGCAGAAACTGGCATTGGTTACGACGTCATCGGGGTCAAGTGTGACGCCGTTGGCAACGATCGCCAGCGGGTATTTCGGGGGCGTTGGCTCACCCCAAGTGTAATAATCCGCGCCGCTCACCTTGGGTGACACTATGCGCTGAACGCCGTCCGGCAAGACCACCCACAAGTTGCCGTCGCTTCCCAACGGCTGGCCCAAAATCTGAATGTTCTGCGGGGGAACATTGGCGCCAAGCGGCGGCGGGGGCGATACCAGGTCGAAGGGATTCTTGATCAGGTAGTATTGGTAGGCCGTGGCGCTTAACATGAATAAGCCTTGTCGGCCAACTCCCGGCTTGCCGCCAGTCTGCAGCTTCATGATGGCGTCTGCTTGGCGAGTTTGCGTCCGGTTCAAGACTTCGTGGACGACATACGGCGTGGTGGAAGTGGGCGGGATTGTGAGGTCGCCGCTGTCGTCAATTGGTGGGGCACCGATGTGGCAGTGTTCCATTTTCACTTTGAAAGGGTTATCCAGGTCGTCCGAACTAGCATTCGTAGTCCTTTCTTGGATGTCCGGATACCAGCTTGGCGGGAAGGCGGCACTAAGCCAGGCGCTATTGGTGTACAATTCCGGCACGCTGTCGGCATGTATGTCTTCCCAAGTCCAACTGGAACTGCCGCCCAGACCATTCGTCCAACTGCCGGCAATATTCGCGCTGATGACATCCGAAGCCCAAGGGGTGCCATCGGGAACTGCATGGTCGCTCCAGTTTATGTGTTCGGTGTCGGCGTCGGTATAGGTGGCGATGTACAGGTAGGGTTGCTTGTTCGCCTGGCTTTCGGCGTCGTTGGCCGTCGCCGAGTTGGGATTGCCGAGATTGTCATAGGTCACCGGCCCGCCGCCGCTGCCGCCGGTTCCAGCCCCGCCGTTATCCGAATTGAGAATGGCGCGCGCCTGGATGAGCGCGGTGCCGCCTGTTGGCAAATCCAGGTTCGTGGCGGTCCAGTTGCCGCTGCCATCCAGACTGGCGGGCACCCCGTTAACCCAGACGCTGTAATCAACTGAATCGCTGATCGTGCCGCTCACGGTGATTCCCTGGTTCCATAACTGGCTGCCATCGGGCAGGGTGATGGTCAAGCCAATGGCGCCGGGCAGCACCGTGATGTTCGTCACGGCCACGTTGCCGGCGGAATCGGTCGTCGTCAGGGTCAGATAGTTTGTGCCGGTTACCGCCGGCAGGTTCTCCACCCAGAACTTTCCGTCGCGTTCGACCATGCCGTTGAATATATTCGTATTTCCGCTGGTGTCCACTACTTGCGCGACGACGGTGGCTGTCGGGTCGTCCACCCAACCGCGCCAGGTGTAGTTGCCGCCACAGACCAGCGCGCCAGTCTGCGGCCAATACAACTGCACCGCCGGCGGATGGGTGCGGCTGGAATAATCCAGCGTGAGGCTGAGGTTGGTTGTGCTGGTATTACCCGCCAGGTCCGTGGCGTGCAGGGTGATCACATTCAGGCCGGTGGTCAACGGAACATCCACACATTCAAACCAGTTCGTCGTGATTTCGCAGGTGTTGTGGTTGTAAAACTGGTCCGTAATGCCGCCGCTCTGATTCGTTACCACGCCCAGCGCGTTGGCGAGGTCGTAGCTGATGCCGGCAATTTGATCGGGGCAATAGCCCTGCACCTGCGCCACCGGCACGGTAACGGCGGCGGTGCCGCCGCTGCCCAAAATCGGATTGGTGACCACCAGCAACGGCGGCGTGACCTCCAGTTTCAACTGTTTCCATTGCCAGGTCGCGGTGGCGTTCGGCGCGCAGCCTTTTAACCCCACCCAAAGCTGGTGCCAGCCTTCGATGGAGCCGAGGCTGGCCGTGACGGTGGGTGAGGTGTATGGCCGCCAGTTTGCCGCCGCATAATTTGTGCTGTCCACCAGCACCGCATACTGCCTTGGCATGCCAGCGGTGACATTCAGGCTCAAGGCCGGAGAACTCTGGTTGACGTAATTGTTCACGACTGCAATCGTGAACAGGATGACGTTCGGGTCATTGGTGACGATGCCATCGGCATAATCCTCGTAATCAGACAACAACGTGTTGCCAAATGCATCCGGAGTGGCGTCCGTCAAAGCTGTGGTTCCGAACCAAAAATAAAAATACCAGTCTGGAGTAGTATTTCCGTTCCCGGTCACTCCGGTCCAGTCCTGCGCCCAGAGAAACAGATTCGTCCGGCCCGCCTCGGCAACCGTAAAAGGCACCACATTCTGATTCGTATCCGGCGGGAACAACTCCTCCTCAATGTTCCAATTTTGGGCCACGGCATTCGTCAACTGCGTCTGGCTCAGAATTTCATAGACGGAGTCCAGATTGGGGACACAATGCAGGTTTAGATAGGCAAGTCCATTGGTGACGCCCACCATTTCCAGCCAAAGGCCGTTGGTGGGATAGGTGTTGAAACTGGTGGTCGTGTTCGCGTCCTCGGCGCCGCCGCCATCGTCAAAACCATGCAAGCCCGCCGCCAGGCCGAGTGGCGTCCCTGCTGATTTGCGGCGGTGGCCTGAATTTGGGTGATCTGGTCTACCAGGCTCTGGACTTCGACCGCCACCACCGAGGCAGCGGGGCTATTCGCAGGCAGCCCGAACCGGCGCGGGTTCACCCCCGCGCTGCCACCGGTTTGGTCCACCAAAAATTGTTGTGGCGCTATCTGCCAGATTCCGCCATACGAACCTGGAGGCAAAAACGGCATTGCAACCGTGATGCCGCCGGGCAAAACCCACCAGCAGGTTGAGCCGGCCACCGGCACGTCCAAAGGGGCAACTTGCGGTAGTCCAGCTACATCGGCGGCCAGGGCGACGACCCCGTCGGGCGGCGCAGTTTGGGCGTGGACGTGATTGAACGCGATCGCCAACGTGAAGGCGCTTAATAATATCCGGCC
>Ga0316217_10005253_pt1 | contig 13518 bp, 9 predicted proteins | sample 1anoAmetaG_FD_203633 | JGI IMG/M metagenome (GOLD analysis project Ga0316217, IMG submission 203633) | Freshwater microbial communities from Trout Bog Lake, Wisconsin, USA - 1anoA | ecosystem: Environmental > Aquatic > Freshwater > Lake > Hypolimnion/Profundal zone | place: USA: Wisconsin...
TTGCTGCCGGAGCTGATCGCCGGCGTCATTTTTCAAGATGGAGTCAAACTCGCCGCTTGAGCTTCAAACTTCATCCACGACATTTGACAATACCTCCTGAAAAGAATGTCCAGCGTTTACGCCTGGTTCAGTTTTTGCAGTTATTGTTGGGTTTCCTTTTGCCTATCACGGCCTGTGGAGTATATTTCGCTCACAATCACGCATTGTCGCAACTTTGGTACTGCGTCATCACCATCAATTCTAGGTGGGCGTCTGAATGGAAATGGTCGACGACTTGGCACGAAGATGCTCCATTTGGCTTGGCGGTGTATGCAGTAGCATTTATAGAGGTCGTCAGCATCGCCCAAACATTAGTGGTCGATTTACGGGCTGCAACCATGAGATCACTGGCCATGTATTTATTCTTAACAGGGATCGTAGCATTCCTGACCACCCCAGTTCCATTCGCTCAAAGCTTCATCATGTTTGTGCTTCCCTGGGCTATTTACCTTTGCATCCAACGAGTGACGTACTGGTTGAACTATGGTGTGAGTAAATGTTCCGGCATGGGCGTTATTGTCGGTATCATTGCTTTGTGTCTGACACTCTCAGCGACCACGGTCATCAAGACGACTCTTATTTGGTCGGTATTATTCATCGTTGCATGGATATTGTCGTCGCGGCGGAGAAATTCAATGATTCTGGCTGGGTGGCTGCTCATCGTTCCCCTGGCGTCATGCATCCGTTCCACAATTGTTGACTGGAGGCCTTCGCTAAAATCGAAGGGCGATTCGATTGTTGATCGTGCAATCGATGTGTATGCTCCTCCACCGGCGCCGATAGTGAGCATGTGGTCTGTCGTGCGTCCATTTCAGGAAATACCTATATATCACTGGTTCGCACATTCAGGCATTATTGGAACAGTCAATTCTGATGAGTTATCAGCCGAATATATAGGCGCGCTGCAATCAGGAAAGGCGAATGTGGCGGTGGTTAACAGTAAGGACGTGCAGGAGCATTTTCCTAGCTTGCTTCGCTTTCTCCAAGGAAATGCGACGTGCGTCGCGCATGAGGATCAGCGTTATGGCAACGAGGTGTATGTATTAATAAAACGCAATTAAAAAAAGGCAGGGTATGCACTGGTGCCGCCAGTTTATCTATTCGCCGTTAATGGGTTGTATCAAACCGCACTGATAAACACTACGTGAATATCGCCCTATTTCCCAGCGCGTTTTATCCCAGTCTTGGCGGAGTGGAAGAACTCACCCGGCAATTGGCGTTGGAACTCAAGCGGCAAGGGCATGGGGTGATTGTATTGACCAATCGCTGGCCGCGATCATTGCCACGATATGAAGATCTGGATGGCATTCCGGTGTACCGGCTGGCGTTCCGCACACCGGATGCTTGCCTCAAGGCGCGGGTAACTTGCGCCCTAAGTCATCGGCTAATCGTCGGCCAGACCGTGAACATCTTGCGGCGGCATCGGGTGGAGGTGCTGCATGTGCAGTGCGTCAGTTGCAATGCACACTATGCTTTGGCTGCCCAACGGCGATTGGTGTTGCCACTGGTGGTGACTTTGCAGGGGGAGTTGACGATGGATGCCACGCGGCTTTTTGAGCGGTCAGAATTTGCCCGGCAGACATTGCGGCAATCGCTGCAAGAAGCGGAATTGATCACAGGTTGCTCCGGCAAGACGCTGGCTGACGCGGAGGCTTTTCTCGGCTATTCAATCAATCAGGGGCGGGTAATTTTCAACGCCGCCAACGTCGAAGAATTTGCCGCCGCCAAACCATACCAGCGTCCGCGGCCGTATGTGCTGGCGATGGGTCGCGTCGTGCCGCAGAAGGGGTTCGACGTGTTGTTAAAGGCGTTTGCGGCCGCAGGCGTCGAGTCGTATGACTTGCTTCTTGCCGGCGACGGTCCCGAGCGGGCGGCGCTGGAGTCATTGGCAGGCGACTTACGATTGGGTGATCGAATCCATTTCGTAGGCCGAGCGGACCGGAAACAGGTGCCATCGCTATTCGCGGGTTGTGCGTTTTTCGTGTTGCCGTCTCGCGCGGACGAAGGCTTGCCGGTGGTGTGCGCTGAAGCGATGGCGGCGGGAAAGGCCGTCATCGCAACCCGATCTGGCGGAGCGCCGGAAGCCGTGATCGATGGAGAAACCGGCCTGATTGTGGCGCGGGAGGACGTGGAGGGATTAAAGCGGGCAGTCCGGCGGTTGGCGGAAAACGCCGCCGAGCGCGAAGCCTTTGGCGCTGCCGGTGCTGCGCGAGCGCGGCTGTTTTCCTGGCCAGCGGTGACTGGGCAGTACATCACGGCGTACCAAGACGCGGCAAGATTGCCATCGCGGCTGAATCCTTTAGCGACTGCGTTGGGATGAGCATAAAGGTTCTGCTTCAGAGAGCGTTCGTGTTCCCGGCGGTGCAGCGGGCAGTGTATCGGTGGGGACCAGCCTACTGGCTTCTTAACTCCACACTACGGCGGGGCATCGTATGCGAGCGCGCGTTTAGCGGCCTACCTGAGGCACGCGCGACATCGTACTCGGGACCGGAAATATTTCGGCTGCCACCACCAGGCTTGGGCGAGCATTTTCCGACGTTAGGCCATCGTCTGGCGGCCAGAACGCACAAGCTGCGACCGCGACGGATCGTGAGGCTTGACCGTGCCTGGATTGTCGGCCAGCACGGCAGTGTAGTAACTCCTTCCGGCAAACTACTGCTCAGTTCCTTCGCCAACAAGCCCAGCCTTCTTGGTTTGGAGCAGCACGACGATCTCATTGCATTCCTTAAGGACCGCCTTTATGCCCGGCTGGCAACGCCGGTGGTGGATACTGTTGTGCCGCTGGTGAACCGCCTCGATCCAAACTACTTCCATTGGATCATTGAGATTTGCGGGGGGCTGGAAGGTGTGTTACGCGATCCGGCAATGCTCGCGAAGGCACGATTCCTGATCCGCAAGGGTAGTCCGAGTTTTCGACGAGAGAGTTTAAGACTGCTCGGAGTGCCAGACATTCAAATTGATGAGCATGCCGATGACGCCCCGCCGTTCCTGGCGACAAATGTGATCGTGCCGAGTATTCCTGGCGCGATCGACGCATGTTCACCGCAGTCGTTACAATGGGTCCGTGAAGCTTTCTTCAAGGGTGCCGGCGTGCATCCGTCCGCACCTCTGCAAGGCGCGGTGCGGATTTACATTCACCGGCAAAAAAGTGGCTGGCGGTCGCTCGCTAATTCTGATGAAGTTGCCGAGGCATTGCAGCGAGCTGGTTTCCTGATTTACCAGCCGGAGAAAGATTCGCTGACCGACCAAGTTCGCATGTTTTCGCGTGCCAGCATGATCGTGGGTCTTCATGGGGCAGGCCTGACCAACGCGGTATTTGCCCCGAATGCTCGGTTGCTCGAGATGATCGGTTCGTATGGCGACGGACATATGTACAGCATCGCGGCTGGGTTAGGCATGCTGTACGCCAGCCTTCGATGTGAGCCACGTGGTGATGACGCGGTTGCGAACATTTCATCGCTGTTGGCGGCGATTGAGCAACTGGATCGTCTGCCGATAGCTCAGGCGTCGACATGAATGACTCATTTCCGAATCAGAAGAACGTCGTGAATGGCGCAAGCGAAACCTCGGCGGCGAATTTGCCTGATATGGAACTGCTGCTGGTGCGCGGATCGAGTCCGCATCGTCCGAGCCTTGAAAATCGTGTGGCTTTCCAGTGGGAACTGGATGGGGACACGCTTGGACATCGGAATGGATCGAAGAAGAATATGCTGACCCTGCAATGGCTTGCGGAATCCGTCCGGCGTGCAGAGGCTCAAGGGCAGCATGAGCGAGCAGTGCTGGATGTCGGTTGCGCGTTCGGCAATATGCTGCTGATGTTGAATGCGATGCTGGGAAAACCAGCAGGCGTCCGGTTCGTGGGCGTGGATCTGCACGAAGAAGGAATGCGGTATGCCCGGGCATTCGCGGCGGTAGTTCCGGGGTATGGGAGTTGTGAATATCAGGTAGCGGATTTGTCCAAGCGGCTACCTTTCGCTGACGATACATTCGATGCCATCAACTTGGGGGATGTGCTGGAGCACATGGAGGATCCAGCGGCGGCAATCCGCGAATTAGTGCGCGTGTCAAAACCGGGAGGGGCGATTTTGATTAATACGCCTCTAAAGACCGGGTTATTCAAGAGCCTCGCTTGGCTGGCCAATAAGCTGACGGGCGGGCGGCTGTATCGGCATTACTATCGCGGGAAGCAAACTGAACTAGACGAGCAGGGCCAACCTGTAATGGTCACGAAAGCAGGTCACGCGCACATTTCGGAACAGACAATAAGGCAGTTGCGAGCGCTGCTTCGGCAGGAGGGTTTGATTGTCGAAAAACGTCAGATGATGTCAGTAATGAGCGGCAGCAAGTGGTTCGACCGCCATCCGTTCATTCTATCGGGCTTGATGTTCCTTGAAGCGGTCCATGAGGTGCTACAGCTTTCGTCGTGGGCGCACGGGGTATTTCTGCTGACACGTGTTCCAGAAAAGAACAGCCGGTGTGGTAATGCACAGGGGCGCGACATTTGATGCGAGATGTCATCTTCGTCTCCCTGGAAAACTGGGACGACATCTGGCGTCGCAACCAGTTCGTTTGCGCGGAATTGGCCCGACGGCATCCGCAAATGCGCATCCTTTTTGTGGGGTGGCCACGCAATGTTTCGCACGCATTGCGGCATGGACGGCTTAAGCGATTGCTGCGGCGAGCCACTTATTCTGTGCCGGGGGTAGCAAATATCACCGTTACGCATCCGTGGAAATTGCTGCCGGATTCGCTGCCGGGGGGACGGGCGGTCAATGCTTGGTTATTTCGGCAACACGTACGGGGGGTGAGCCTGCAGTTGGGGTTTGATCGGCCGGTGCTGTGGTTGAACCCGCACTCGGCAGTGCATATGGCCGGGCGGATGGGGGAGGCGGCCGTCATTTATGATGTGACCGATGATTGGACTAGCTTTAGCCATTCGCCACGAGTTACGGAACTTACGCGGCGGCAGGATGCGGAATTGTGTGCTAAGGCCGATGCGGTGATTGTTTGCTCGCAGCGACTGCTGGACATGAAACGGGAGATGGCCAAATCGGTGCATCTGATTCCTAACGGGGTGGATGCCGGGCACTATAGTGAAGTGTTGCATGGCACCGGCCCCTTGCCCGAAGCTGCGGCACAATGGATTAAGCCAGTTTACGGGTATACCGGGTCGGTGCATCCGGATCGGGTTGATGTGGAACTGGTTCGCGAGTTTGCCCAGCGGGTGAAAGGCACTGTGGTGCTGCTGGGGCCGGATATGCTGCCGCCGCAGGCCAAGGCTCGACTGGCGTTACCCAATGTGGTGATCTTTGGGCCGGTGCCGTATGCTCAGGTGCCGGCGTATATGCGGGCGTTTGATGTGTGCATCGTCCCGCACCGGATGTCGGCGTTTACCGAGAGTTTGAATCCGATCAAACTGTGGGAATATCTGGCGGCGGGTAAGCCGATCGTATCCACCGATGTAGCGGGGTTTCGGGATTATCCCAAACTGGTGCGGCTGGCGCGGACGGCGGATGAGTTGGTGGCGGCGGCGCATGCTGCGCTGGCCGAAGCGGGAATCGCCGAGGGTGAAAGCCTGGCAGCCCAGCGGCAGGCGATAGCGCGAGAGAATTCGTGGCAGCAGCGCGTGGATGAAATCGAGCGCGTCATCGAGGAATGTCTGATCCGGCGTGGGCAAACGCCGGGAACTGCAATACTGAAGGATGTGGTTCATGCCGGGTGAGCCGCAACCGGTCGTTTCGGCCGTAATCGTCAGCTTTAACACGCGGGAAATGACATTGGACTGTTTGCATGCCTTGACGAAATCCCAGTTCAATGGAACGATGGAAATCTTTGTGGTGGACAACAACTCCAAAGACGGCAGCGTAGAGGCCATCCGCGATACGTTTCCAGCGGTTCGCGTGATTACGAATTCGCAGAATGTCGGCTTCGGTGCCGCCAACAACCAGGCGATGCGGTTGGCAATGGGCGATTATATTTTGCTGCTGAATAGTGACGCTTTCGTCAAGCAGGACGCCGTAGCATCACTACTCAACTGTTTACGCGGGCATCCGGATGCCGGTGTGGTTGGCCCACGGTTGCTCAATGATGATGGATCGATGCAGCGATCGTGCTTTCGATTTCCTTCTCCCGGTCAAGCTTGGCGCGAAAACCTCTGGATTTCCCGGTGTTTTGGACCGCACTCTACGTTGGGCGATTTACAAACCTGGGCTCACGACCAGGAACGCGAGGTGGATTGGGTTGTCGGCGCGTGTATGCTCGTGCGCCGAACCGTTTGGGAGCGCATCAGGGGATTCGACGAGCGTTTTTTTTTATATGGTGAAGAAACCGATTGGCAACGCCGGATACGCGATGCGGGCTGGAAGATCGTGTTTTGTCCGGATGCAATCGTAACCCATCTGGGCGGAACCAGCGGTGAATCGAATCGCCCGGCAAGAGACCGGCACTTTTTCGACGGCGTGGACCACTACGTCCGCAAGCATCATGGTTTGATCGGTTTGGTTTCATTGCGGTGTGCGATGATCGCGGGTTGCGGCATGAGATTTATGCTTTGGCTTGCGGTTTGGATCGCTAGCGCATTTACTCGTTCAAAAGCGGTTGCCAAGATGCGGCTGCATTTGTGGCTCGTTGGCCGCCAGATGTTTCATTGGCGTTTTGTCTGGTAACTACAGCTTATGGCCTTTATCACCAAAAGAAGATTGCTGGGAACGGCGCCGCTTTCGCTGAGCGACGCCGAGGGGCTGGCTTTTGAGTCGCCCTTATCCATGCCAGTTCGCAATAAACGACGGACTGCGCGCTCCGGTTCCGAGTCGTATGTGCTGGTCTATGTGGCCATCGCCATCGTGGCCCTATTTTACTATAAACCCCTGTTCGGCATCGTGGCTTTCGGCGTTACCCTCAGCATTCTTTTCGTCAAGCGGCCTGCACTGGCGCTGGCAACCATCCTGGCGGTTACACCCATCCAAAATGACATGGGTAACGCGAGCCTACCGGTCAGATTCTCATTGGCCGAACTTGGTCTGGCAATCGGTTGCTTTTACGTATTCTTTCGCAATCGCGGTAGATTGATCTTCGGCCCCACGGTGCCTTTTTCGGTGCTTTATCTCCTGGTCTGCGTCTTATGTTCATTGGACAACGCGCGGGAAACCACGTATGTGTCGATTATGCAGATGGTGGTTTATCTGATTGGGGCCGTTGTTCTCTATGCCAATCTGGTTCCCGATATTGCATCTGTGGTTAAAGGATTTGATTTGTATGTAGGTTTCACAGCTATTTTTTCGATCGCGGGCATGGCAACTAACTTTAGTTTTTTGGGGATTCACAAAAATGGTTGGGGTGCCAGCATATCGACGGCGCTGGTGGCGGCCATCGAACTGTGGGTGGCGACAGATAGTCGCACCCGACGTAAGTGGTTGCGAATTGCCGTCGGCGTGTTGGGCATTGCTTTGGTTTTGACAGCTTCGCGCGGCGGTTGGTTAGCCGCAGTCACTGGACTAATCGTCATCTGTATCATGCGCAGACGGTTTTCGCTACTCTTGCGTGCAAGCCTTTTGCTAATACCGCTGCTCGCCATCGGCTGGGTGGTCATGCCTCAGGACAAACAGGAAACCGCCATGGAATTTGATACAAATAATCGGAGTGGTAGTCTAGCGTTACGATATGCAAGCATTGAATATGCCTGGGGCGAATTTCAGAAAAACCCATTATCGGGCACTGGGGTCGGACTAAGAAAAGAATATGACGCAACTAATATTGCAATGGCGGTACTGGCGGAAAGCGGCGTGATCGGCTTTGGGGCGTTTTTTCTCGTGCAAGTTGCGATTTGGTATACGGCAACGCAAGCAAGCCATCGAGTCAGATGGTCGGATCCAGCCGCGTCAGCCTTGGTATTGGCGATGGCATTGACGATGGCGCGGTTGGCCCACGGCATGGTGGATCACTATTGGAGTCGTGGCGCCATTACCTGCGCGTGGGCGGCCGTCGGCATGGCAACGCTGGTCTATACTCGCGGGGGCAAGTCAAGGCAATTGCGAGCGTCCGCTTGAGGGTGGCCATCACCTTCCCCGGCTGCCATCGGCGCGGAGGCGTCGAACGGGTTGTACTGGAATGTGCGAATTTCCTGGCATCGCGGAGTTACGAAGTACACCTTTTAGCCTCGGAATGGGATGAGCAACGGCTTGCCCCAGGAGTTCATCGCCATCGCGTTTCCATAATGCGGAAACCATCGCTTTTGTCATTGCCATCGTTCGCAATCGCAAGCCGACGGACATTACGGCGATTGAGTCCTCCTCCGCAGGTTCTCTCGTCCTTTGGTGTCCAATCTCCACCAGCCGGTATCTTGTGGATCCAAAGTGTTCACAAGGCGTGGATGGAAATCTCATCGCGGCAACGAAATGTTGCCGGGCGGTTGCGCCAACGCTTGAACCCGTTTCACCCAATAGCCCTAGCCTTGGAACAGCACGTCATCGGTGGACGCCGCTACAAGAAGCTGATCGCCCTGACGGCTCAAGTGAAGGCTGATCTGATAAGGCTATATGGTGTACCCGACGATGATATTGTCATCATTCCGAACGGATTTTCTCGCACTGAGTTTAGCATCGCTCGCGTCGCGTCGCTGCGCGTCGAGGCGAGAAAACGCTTCGGGTATGAGCTTGGTGACAAGGTAATCGCCTTCGTTGCCAACGAACTCGACCGAAAAGGTTTTGGCCCATTGCTTCGGGCTGCGGCTTCGCAGGGTGACCCCGAGGTGAAATTGCTGGTCGCTGGTCGAGTTATGCCGGGCCGGTATGCGGCGGAAATCGAATTTCTGGGAATGGCTAATCGGGTGCGGTTTGTTGGCTCGATCAACGACATTGCGATTATCTACGCCGCGGCGGACGTGTTTGCGCTCCCAACGGAGTATGAAGCCTGGGGGCTGGTTATCGTCGAGGCTTTGGCCTGTGGGCTGCCCGTGGTAACTAGCAAATTGGCCGGTGCGGCAGTCGCCGTTGATCATGGCCGCACAGGGTTTTTGCTGGATGATCCCCGGAACGTCAATGAAATCGCTTCGGCACTTGCTGCGGTGTTTCGTGGCGGTCTGGCATCACCTGAGCATATCGCGGCCAGTGTTTCTGATTATGCCTGGGATCGCGTCTTGCTTACATATGAACAGCTACTCTTGGATCACTGCGAACCGGTGAAATGAGCATCGCTAACGCAAACATCGTTCAAGTTCTACTGCTCACGGATGCCGACGTATTCGCCGGCACCGAACGGCACATACTCGATCTTGGTGTGAGCCTGACAGCCCAAAGAATCAACACAAAGATTGGTTGCCCGGTCCCGTCTCCGCTTTCCGAGCGGGCGGCGGCCCAAGGCATTGACACCATTGCTCTCGCTAAGCAAGGTCCGATAGGGTTTGTAACGGTTCAACGGCTGCGAAAAGTACTTTGGTCCAAGCAAGTTGATCTCATTCATGCCCATAACGGGCGGACCGCATTTCAGGCGGCGTTGGCCATACGGCTTGCCGGTCGTGGGAAATTGATCGTCACCGAGCATTTCCTTCAGCCAAATCGCATCAGTCGGTCTGGTCTGCGGAGAATCGTCTCCCGTGCGCTCCACCGATGGTTGGGCCGGCAGGTTGTGCAGTTCGTAGCCATCTCCGCGGCGGTGCGTGAGCAAATGCTCGCCCGCGGCGACTGTCCAACCGATAAAATTACTACGGTCCTCAACGGAATTGCCGACCCCAAAACCGAGACGCTTCGGTCACCCGGTGAAGCTCGTCGGGAATTGGGCGTACCTGCCGGCAGTCTGCTGGTTGTGTGTGCCGCACGCCTTGAGGCGGAAAAGGGGCTCGGCACGCTGGTTGAAGCGATGAGCCGGGTGGCCGGCGATCGTCCGGCCGTGTGTGTTATCGCGGGCACGGGTTCGCAGCGCGACGAAGTCCAGCGGCAGATCGATTCGGCAAACATTGCCACCCGTGTACGGCTGCTGGGATTTCGCAAAGACGTGCTTTCGCTGATGCATGCCGCTGATTTGTTTGTGCTTCCCAGTCCTGCCGAGCCATTTGGGCTTTCGATTGTCGAGGCCATGGCGTTGGGCAAGCCGGTTATCGCTTGCGCTCAGGGGGGGCCGCTGGAGATTGTGCAGCACGAATCGACCGGCTTGCTGATGCCGCCTTCTGATCCGGCCGCTATGGGGGCGGCGATTCAGCAGCTTTTGCAAGACGACGATCTGCGGCGGCAATTCGGCGACAATGGGCGGGCGCGGTATCTGCAATATTTCACCGCCGATCGCATGGCCGAAGATATGTCGCGGGTTTACCAGCGTGCGTTACTGCCGCGTACCAATGCGACGGCCGATGCTTTGGCGACCACCAACGCGCGCGAGCTTTAAGATGCGCGTTCTACTGATCTCGCACACCTGTCAGTCATGCACCGAAGGGCAACCCAAGGCGATAGAATTGGCGCGATTGCCGGGGATTGAATTATGTGTGTTGGTTCCAGATCGCTGGAAACATTATGGCCGATGGCGTGGTGCTGATCGCGGCACTTCAGGTGGGTATAAGCTTGAGGTTGGCCAGGTGCGCTGGCCGTGGCTGGGGCCGGGGCAGTTTTATCTTCATTGGTATCCGGGGTTGTCGCGGCTATTGCGGGATTTTCAGCCGGATGTAATCGATCTGTGGGAAGAGCCTTGGGGCGTGGTAAGCGCTCATGCCTGTTGGTTGCGTAACCGCTATTTGCACAACGCCAAAATCATCTCCGAAACAGAACAGAACATTGATAAGCGCTTGCCGCCGCCGTTTGAGTGGTTCCGGCGCTATGTGTTGCGGCAAGCGGATTATGTGGTTGCGCGCAGCACACAGGCATTGCAAGTGGTGCGGCGGAAGGACTATTCGGGACCGGCTACGGTCGTGCCTAATGCCGTGGACAACGAATTGTTCAAGCCGCTTGACCGGACCGCCTGTCGAAAGGCCGTGGGATTGGCCGGGTTTGTGGTTGGCTATGCCGGTCGGCTGGTTGAAGAAAAAGGGTTGGTGGATTTGGTCCAAGCGGTGGCGATGTGCCCGGCGGATGTGAACTTATTGATCATTGGCGACGGTCCCCTGCGATCAGAAATCGACAAGATGGCCGAAGCCACCGGCTTGCGCCGCCGGGTGCAAATGATTGCTGGCCAGCCGCTTGACTCATTGCCCCAGTTATTCAATGCGATGGATGCGTTGGCGCTTCCCTCACGAACCACCGCACGCTGGAAAGAACAGTTCGGCCGGGTGATTATTGAAGCCAACGCCTGTGGCGTTCCGGTGATCGGCACGGATTCTGGCGCCATTCCGGAAGTGGTTGGCAAGGCCGGCGTCATTGTTCCCGAGCGCAATCCCGCGGCGCTGGCCAAGGCCATCGGCCTGTTACTGGTGAATCCCGGCTTGGCACGGCAACTGGGCGATATTGGCCGCCAGCAAGTGGAATGCCAATACACTTGGCGGCGTGTGGCGGAGCGAATGCACGCGGTGTATCTAAAGGCGACCAATCCGGTTTGCTCACCGACGGAAGTTCTTGCGTGATCCACGAAAACCCTAAAAAACGCGTGCTTTTTGTCGATCATACCGCCAGCATGGGCGGTGGTGAGATCGCGCTGTTCAATGTCGTGATGAATCTGGATCGCAGCCGCTTCGATCCCGTGGTGCTGTTGTTTTCCGATGGGCCGTTGCTCAAACGGTTGTCGGCGGTCGGGTGCGAGATAACGGTGATGCCGTTGGCGGCCCAAATTGTCACCGCCCGCAAGGATCGCCTGGGTCTGGCCACGCTTTTGCGGTTGCCGGCGGTGTTCAAGTCGCTGGCATTCGTATGGCGGCTACGACGCTACATGGAGGAAAACCGCATCGACTTGGTGCATACCAATTCGTTGAAAGGGGATGTGCTCGCGGGCCTGGCGGCGCGGTTGGCCAACATCCCGCTCATCTGGCACATCCGCGACCGCATCGATGCCGACTACCTGCCGTGGGTGGTGGTGTACGTATTCCGCTGGCTTTGCCGCTGCCTGCCCGATTTCATCATCGCCAATTCCGCGGCAACACTCGGCACGGTGGGGCTTGATCGACCGGAGCGCGGGGTGGCCATCCCCTCGGGAATCGACATCCGCTCGCGTGTCGTCCACGATGGCATGAGGCCGACACAGATCGGCGATTTGCCCGATCGACACCCCGGTGCCGCCGCGAGGATTGTTGGCTTGGTAGGGCGCATCAGCCCGTGGAAGGGACAGGATATTTTCCTCAAGGCCGCGGCGCAGGTGCATCAAAGGTTCCCAGAGGTCCGCTTCCAGATTGTCGGTGCGGCATTGTTTTCCGAACAGATTTACGAAGGAGAAGTCCGGCGGCTGGCCACCGATTTGGGGTTGGACGGCTGCGTCGACTTTACGGGCTTCCGCGAGGATGTGCCAGCGCTGATCAGCCAAATGGAAATTCTGGTGCATGCCTCGGTGACCGCCGAACCGTTTGGCCAGGTGGTGATCGAGGGCATGGCGGCGGCCAAGCCGGTGGTGGCCACCGCCGGTGGCGGTGTGCTGGAGATCGTCCTGGACGGTGTCACCGGTCTGCTTGTACCCATGAATGATGTCAACGGCATGAGCCAGGCCATTGGCCGCTTACTGGAAAATCCCGAGTTGGCCCGGCAGATGGGTCAAAGGGGATACGCGCGGGTCATGGAGCAATTCACCATCCGTCAAACGGTCGACAAAATTGAGCGCGTTTACGACGAAGTGCTGACGGCGCGGCGAATGATCCGGCGGGCCATACCAGGCTACCGCGGTTATCGTGGCTGGCCGTTGGTTACCGCGATCTCGCTGGGACTCGTGCTGATCGCTTTCAGTATTCATGCCAAGCTACGCCATTGGTTTGGTGAGCATACGCCGGTGACTGGGTTGTTCTTGTGCGTGGTGGTGATGGTCGCGCAGGCGTTTGGTGTTGCCGCCGGTTTGGTGGCCTCGGCCTGTTCATTGGTGGCTATGGTGTGGATTCTACCGCCTAACAACTCGTGGGCTGTTGACCAGGTGCATCGGCCTACACTGGTTTTCTTCCTGATCTTTTCCTTGTTTATTACGCATTTCATTGGCAGGCTAAAGCGCGCCCAACAGCAGGCCCGCGCGGCGCAACTGGTGGCGGAGGAAGCACGGAAGGAGGCCGAATTCATCGCCAGCGCCGCCTTGGATTTTGCCGCCTGCACGGATCAGCAGTCTTTACTGCAAGCGGTGGGGCGGTTGCTGACACCACGACTGGGTGACTGGTGCATCATCGACTTGCTCGCCAAGGATCAGACGCTCTACCGCGCCTTCACCACACACCATGACTTGGCCAAGTGTGACGCGGCTTGCCAATTGCGCGATTTCCCACCACCAGTGGATTCCGACAACCCATCGGCAAAAGTCATCCGCTCGCGTGTGGCTTGCTGTTTGGATCAGTTTAGGGAAAGCCCGCAACTCGGCCAGGCGGGCCTGCAACACGCCCAA
>Ga0316217_10005254_pt1 | contig 13517 bp, 17 predicted proteins | sample 1anoAmetaG_FD_203633 | JGI IMG/M metagenome (GOLD analysis project Ga0316217, IMG submission 203633) | Freshwater microbial communities from Trout Bog Lake, Wisconsin, USA - 1anoA | ecosystem: Environmental > Aquatic > Freshwater > Lake > Hypolimnion/Profundal zone | place: USA: Wisconsin...
TATTGATAATTCCTTAGAAATAATCATGTCAAGCATTAGCTTTCAGAACTCTTTTTCAGCTGTTTTCCCATTTACCGGCACTGGTCGAAAATGTCTTTTTTTTCTCCATTCTTCTTTTGATAGTGAATAGCGTTCTCGATGAAATCACTTATAATTTTGACCTTGGGGATTTCTTACCTGCAAACTGGACAGACATTTTTGGAAGTAATCATTCTGTGAGCTATGGCTTTAGTAGCATAGAGTCTTTAGAAGCATGGCTCTGGTGCTTCCTTGAACTTATGCCTCTAAAGTATTTAAGCAAGCTTCCTTGCGAGATGGTTTCTACTAGTAGAGAATTGACAGTTCTTTAAGGGATTCATCAAATAATAATAAAAGGAAAAATTTAACGGTTAAAAAAATCATTTACTCCAGAAAAAGAAATATTGACGGCTGGAGGCTTCGGCAAACTATTTCTTAAGATACAAGTGCATTTTGCTATTCCATTTTTAAAAAATCTGAAACTCATTAAGATATGCAATGACGAAGAAATTCAAGTAGTTTTCAAGAGACTGACATTTCTGCTATGTGAAATCTGATATCCATTTTCAGCTTATCGGATTCTCGTATCTTCGCCATAAGACAAACAATTATCCTTTAAAATAATCGGAATCACTCTTGCTCGGTACAACTGTAATCTCTTCCCTTTATAGTTTTTGATCAATCTGCTGCAGTTGGTTTCCTTCTGCAGGTTCCGTCACAAATCTAAAAAATATATCTCGAATGAACTTCTTCTGCACGAACCGCTAATGAAAGCCACTCAAGGGCGATAAACAAGGTTCTATTAGTGTTTTTATCTTTCTGGTTGCATATAAAATGGGCCTAGCATTCATAACAGAGGATTCTTCCAACCTTTGGTTTCCCTTCCGATGCTTCTTTCGCTTTCTCCAAATAACAGGCTACATTTCTATTCAACACTAGGCTATTAATCACTTTTCTTGATACAGCCTGGCTTCCACTGCATCTTTCCGGAGGGTAGAAAAATTTTGATTTAGGCAGTTTCTAAAAATTGTGAAAAGAAGCGAATAACTGGGGGAAAGCTGCGAATAACAGGCGGAGATAGCCAATGCCCTATATGCACCGATTGAGGCCTCATAGCGGTTGTGGAAGTCTAAGCTCATTTGTCCGACCTGTAATCAGCACATTCCTGTCCAAGAATCCTGTTATTTCCAGTTAAGGCATGCAATATTGGCTTTTTAAAAAGGCGAGAAGTCGCTGGTTTGTTACTAACATTTTTCCTACTTGGCGAAACTGTTGAGAGAGACAGAGCCTACAAAATGCATGTTATGATCATACCCATCAAATAACCTTTATTATTCATTGTATCTCTAAAGTTGTCCATAAGCTTGTCTTTAGACTAATAGTCCATTGATTGGTCAGGTGCAAATCAGCTAAAAACCATCAAAAGGTAATAAGACTAGTGAGTACTTAATGATAGAAGCATCACGTGCCTTTTCAATGTATGGCGCGCAATATTGAACAAGATGGTTTGCTATTTATGAGCAGTCATTAATTTCTTATTTTGGTGGTAACTTATGATAGGCGAAGACGAACTGCCACTCTCATAGACCAAGCCCAGCACTGAGTGGTATAACCAAAACGCATAGCTCTACCGCACCTACCTCCAATCGCTGTTTCTCCGACTGGGGAGCTCCAAGCCGAAAACTGCCTAACTCATCAAACGTTATCTGTCGACTGAGGAGCAGCTCAAGCAGCTCATCACCAACTAACCCGCATAAGACAGTGGTGCAAACATTGAGCTGGCGTAGTATGAGGACAAACTGGCTGAGCTCAACAAAACTATAGAGGAGTTTGAATCATCCATCTTCAAGACCAAGTCCGAAATCCAGGTCAGTGAGCACCAGCAGCTAATCCTGAAAACCATGCTCAAGATGGAGCTGCAAAACTTCAAAAAGGTGGTGGCCAGCTTCTACCAAACATTGAACATAGATTAGGGCAGAACATAACACACTTTGCCAGAGTAAACCAGAAGGTTCATCGCTCAAGAATTCGTCAAGATGGAGGATTAATAGAAGCCTCAATAATCCCTGGCGCAAATGAGGTAAGCAGTGAAACACTAGCGCCAGAAGATCGTCTATAACTAAGCTAAGCATGAGTTGCCTCGGCTCTAGGCTGAAAAAAAGGCTCTTCTGGCCGAGGTCGCATAAATATTTTAGCAGCCTAGGCTCCAGGAAGAAATACAGGCCCACTACCGCCAGAAATAGATCATTCTGGATGACATCAAAAAGACACAACTCGAAATCGTGAACTGCACTCGCGACATCGAAGGCTTCCAAATCCGTTATAACCAAAACGCAGCTCACACCAAGCTGCTGAAAGAAGAGCTCAACAAGCTCAGTCTGCGCAACAGTGACGATATCAGGGTTGGCTTGGAGCTGGACGCATATTAGTTCAAGTAGCAGCCCTAGAGCTTTGCGAGGCAGCGTGAGGGGGTTGAGTAGAACAAGAGGATAGTGCTGAGGGAGTAGAAGCCGAGGTACGTGCATATAGGGCTGGCGGTGTGGGCTGTGCTGCTGGTGCTGGGGTTCCTGATAATTGTGTGATTATTCCTCATCGTCTTCAATTGTTAGATTGTAACCAATTCAAAAGTGTCTTGTTATTGTTCTTGTATTGAATGAGTAGCGTGGCTAGCTGCTGATCATCCAATATAGCATATTAGAACAGATGACTGGATATAAGATAAAAGAGGGCATGATTGGATTGAGATGAGTTAGTCTGTAAATGAATGATTTTGCCTGACACATATCAAAATGCACTTGGCATTCAAAAAACAAAATTTCACTCTCTTTACCTGTTCTTTTAGCTAGCTTAAGTACGAGATTGCGGAGCTAAATTTTTATTACTAATTCTTATTACTAATTTTGATTTAAAAACAACGAACTAAATTTTCTTATTATTACTTTTATGCAGCAACTGCCAATGAACTGTGGATTCGCTAAAATGAGAAACAAAGTGGGGCGCCGGCTGCTGAGCATTCAAGAAGACCCTGTTTTGGGCCAAGAGACCGACCAGAAGCTAAAGCGATGCCAAATAATACTTGGTGAGATGATAGTGGAGAAATACATCTGCTAAAGCTGTAGGCAGCAGATTGAAGCTATCCGACTAGTCTCCTGCATTGTGGTTGGGCTCCAAAGCAACCTGCCAAGAGAGAAGCTGGTAACTCCAGCCACAATCAGCCAAGCATGCCTCGAAACGATCTAAAGACTACGCCGAATGTCGTAGAGAGCTTGTTCACCTGATCTAAGTCAGCCTCTATATTCTTATTCTTTCCTTTATGAATGCTGGTAGTGGGTTGTTGGTAGTTGTGTAAGTACTGCTGAGCTATAAAGCTGTAACGATTGCTGAAGTATCTTCTGTGGTTGTTTTGTGTATTGATTGTCTCATGTCTCTCTGCATTTAACTTGCAATCACAGCATTATTCTCTACAAATAGGTCAATACAAATATAAAACAGGAGTGGTTATATGGGTGTAGTTGGTTCATCTGGTGGCTACTACCTTGATGGCCAGCCTCAGCTTGATCTGGTTCAGCAGAATCCGCTCGTCTACATCTGGCGGCTGCAGGACATAGGTGTCAATATTGTATCCGATTTTGTACATCTCTTTGAGCATCCTGAGGATGATTAGCTGTTTAGTTTGCTTGCCTATCTGCTGCCTTAGCTATGCTTGCCTTTCAACTAGATGTTGTCTCATCGCTTCATATGCCTGGCGCAGTTTGGCTGGCAGAATGTTCAAGATCTGGTCGATTTTGGCAATACTCTCCGCAAAAGGTTCACACTACTTAATCTGCTTGCCGGCTGGATGGATCTGCTTGCTGGCTGTTAGTTTTGGTTGTTTTGGAGGGTTGAAGTAGTTTTTCTGGAGGGAAAGAGGTAAATTATCCGATTACTGCTGATCAGGATTATTCGACACTTTTTCTCTGGATGTCTGCCCTTTTGTCAGTGATCTAGACAGCTTCCTTTTAGGTGATGATGACTGCTTCTTTTTAGATGATGATGATTGCTTCTTTTTGGGTGATGATGACTACCTCCTTTTAGGCGATGTACTTTGGTCTGCCCTCTTAGGTGACGCTTTGCCCTTTTTTATAGCTTTGGAAGGGCTATCTTAATTTTTAAATGACTGTGTTGAATTTAAATGTGCATTTGGATACAGATGTGTTGTGATGTTACTAAATTTGGGAGAATTTATGTCGCTGGATTATGACATCTCAGCGTAATCTTCTTACTAGATCAGTAGCCCTAATACAAGTTTCTTTTGCTGCCGGTCAGTCAAACCTGGTTAATCTTCGAACTGATAGTTGTATTACCGTCCCTCCTATTCGTATTGGTAGTTGTATCTGGGATGACTCCCTTTCCGAGCAGTGTCTGAGTATTGTGGCTGAGGGTTGGGTTGTGGGTTGCTGTCAGTCAAGCTGCTGCCAAAGGTATAATTTCTGCTCATGGTCGGTACACTTTATTGCTCCCACTCGCTTTCCTCGATGACTATCTCTCTCGAACTGGTGTTGGGCATGTGCTTGCCTTGCGGCCAATCTGCGTCCTGCTGTCTCTGCGAAGGCGGAGATTGCGGCAGATAGCTATTCGCTTTCACTGTTTACTAATGCTGGTATGCAGACTGAGGCAACGCAGCCATGTATTCTTCCTCTTATGAGCTGCAGACAGACATTTATGGATCTTCTTCGATTTTGATCTAACTGTTCATATCTTCTTCTACTAATATAAGGTGGTCTCTCCTTGATTCGCGCTAGGTTTATAACTACTCTTCCCTACCCTTGCTGTCTCCATCTGCCTCTTCGATTCGGATCAGACCTCCCTCCGACCCACATCTGCTACTGTCTTTGCTCTTTTTCTGTTGCTATCGTCCAGAATGTTGCGAATATTGTGCCCTGTGCTAAGTTGGGTACTGCTGATAGTAATCTGCGGAGAGGCGGGGGTGGGCTGGTGGGGGGGGCAGGAGCGGGGAAGCGAGGGCGTAGTAGTGGGGGTTGGCGAGGGTCCAGCGGGACAGATAATTGAGTCTACGCACGAACTAATCAAACTGATTATCATTCATATTGTTTATCGGCGTTAAAATTAAAACTGCTTTAATGTAACTAATAACCATTCAATAAATAATCAACGTCTGACTGTCCCTCAGCCCAGCCACCCTACCCAACCCATCACACTGCGAACTTGACCCTAGGGTCGGCCAGACGTTTGGCGATGAAGTTGAGGCGGATGGCGATCTCGAGTGCCGAAAACTAGTCCTTGAGTCCGTTCTTGATGGACTCCTACCTGATGATGTGGTAGTTTTTGAGGGGCAGCATCATCAGGCAGCTCTGCTCCAGACTCTTGACTTTGAGCTGAGGCTGGCACTCGAACAGCTGGTGCTACCCTAGCACCTGACCCTTGCTGATCACTAGCTTGATGTCCTGGTTGTAGAGTTTGGCTGAACCGTAGAGCATGAAGCAGAGGTGTCCTTGCCAGTGGGTTATTTGCTCGTCCTGGTCGAAGGTGCGGAGTGTGCCCAGTAGAAGCAAAGACTCGACTAGATACTTATTGAGTTTGCGGAAGAGAGGGTGGCTGGTGACAACGTAGGTCAGTAGTTCCTCCTGCACGATGCTCTTCATCATCTAGTTCGACCCATCTTTGATCTGCCCGTAACGGGTAACTATGCCTTTGATCTACTCGTCAGTGTCGACCAGGTGGATGGTCTGGTGGTTCTGCTTGGCCGAGCTGCCGACGCTGCGCTGTTTGGTGGCCATGTTGATGGAGTTGGAGTTGGAGTTGGGGTTGGTGTGGGAGGGGAGGCGGTTGGGAGAGGGGCGGTGGGTGAGTGGGTGCTTGTGGGCGGAGGGAGTGCGCTGGCGGTTGATGTGGAAATCGAGGTAGTTGGTTGTGAAGTCGTAGGAGGGTTTGAGCGAGATGGTGTGGTGGAGTCTGTTTTGGTGGAACTCCCTTTGCATAGTTATACTCTTAATTTTATTGCAAACTCCATCATAATACGATCCCTCAAGATTGGCTCATGCTGTGGGTTATATAAGTGATTAAAAATCTACAATGAGCAGCAAAGTAGCAGCAGCCATCGTGGTGGTCTTGGCCCTGGCTTCGGCCATGTGGCTGGTCCAGGACGACCACCCTGTCTCACTCACCGCAGACGGCAAGGTCAAAATCGACCTCTACTCCTAGTCTCTCTGTCCTGATTGCCTCGCCTTCATCAAGACCTCCCTCCGACCTGCCGCCGAGACCAAAGACTTCTGGAAGATCTGTGAGTTCAACTTATACCCCTACGGCAACGCCCGCCGCACCCAGAATGGCAGCAGCTGGTCGTTCTCCTGCCAGCACGGAATTAGGGAGTGCCAGGGCAACCTCATCCAGGCCTGCGCCACCCGCAAATACGAGTTCTACACCCAGGGACTGCCCTTCGCCCTCTGCCTCGAGGAGAACACCACCGATTTCGTGGCCCAGGGCAAGGTCTGCGCCACCAGGTACGGGCTGGACTGGAACGCCATCAACACCTGCGCCACTGGAGCCGAGGGCAACAAACTTATGTACGACATCTCGGTGGCCACTGACAAGCTCAACCCTGCCCACACCTATGTGCCCTGGATTGTGGTTAACGACAGGCACACCACTAGTTCCGAAAATGCCGTCATCAAGAATATGGTCCAATACGTCTGCTCCATCTACACCGGCCCAGAAAAGATAGCAGCCTGCAAATGATTTGTCACCCAAATCGCACACATTGCTTATTGATAATATTCTACCACCACAGCACTCAACTATGGTGTAAGCTTCTCATTGAAGCTACTGCAGGGTTGGCCACTTAACACTTCTTGATTTTAGGTGCTAGTACATCTTTGCTTGTCAATGCTTACCCATCGAAGGCTGATAGTCCACCCAGAGGAATAAACGCACGAATCATGATATCCTTACATGTAAAGGGGTCAGACCAAATTACAGTTACGGTTGGCCCACCCAGCCAACTCCAGAAGTCACGGCAGGCACATAACCAGCTTATTTTCCCGCACCAGTTCAATCCTTTACCCCAGTTATAAATAACACTGCGTAATGTCACCCCTTGATCAGAATTAATTAGGCCCGCATTTTACTACAACCTGTGGTCTCTTTTAAAAAGCACTCAATTGCTTCAAGGCGGGCCTGACTGCCCTAGTCTCGTCAAACGGGGGTAGTCGAATTGCAAGTGCGTTGTATTACAAATAACTCTTATAATGAGCCAAGGGTAGTCGACTGGAGCCAAATTGCTGGCCATGGTTGCCGATTATATTTGCCCTTGCTTTGCCTATAAATAATAAAGAGAGCTGGGCATGAAATCGCAGCGACCCGACCCCCACCACACCACTGACTCCCAATAGGCCTTTTCCCACGACCACACCCACTTCCTCAATCTCAACAGCGACACCCTCGAAATCAAACCCCACCCACCCCTACCATAACCACACTCGCAGCAAGTTGAAGAAACAACGCAGCAGAAAATCAGGGAATCTCCAGTTGTGATGCAATTCAATGAGGAAGAGGAGGAGGAGGAGGAGGAGGAGGAGGAGTAAGAAGGCATTGACTATACGGACGTAGCTGAGATGCAGTTACAGTACCAGCAGTTCATGAGCCAGCACCACTCGCGCAAACAACCCCAGCCACCGAAACTGTACCCCGTTTAGAAGTATTCCTAAAACAAGCTCATAGTGCTGGGTTCAGCCCAAGGGAGGTTGCTGGCCAGAATCAAAACAGTTAGGCTGCATCTGAGTGGCACTTCAGTCAAGCTGCAGCAGTGGGCCAAAAACAACGCCAAGGAGTAACGCTGCAGTGACCCCACTATCGAAAAGTATTGGTAGAAAAGGTACACTCTCTTCTAAAAATTCGACGAAGGCATCAAACTCGACACCCAGTCCTGGTACAGCGTCACCCCGCAGGCAGTGGCTGAGCACATCGCTTCGAAGATAGCGGGGTTCGAGTGCGTCCTGGATGGGTTCTCAGGGGCAGGGGGAGACTCAATCCAGCTCAGTCTGGCCAACAAGCAAGTCATTGCCAATGACATCGACCCACTCAAGATACAACTGCTCACCAACAACGCAGCAGTCTACGGAGTGGACAACATTCAGACCCTCTCACAAGATTTCTTTGGGCTGGAGTTCGGGAGGGGGCAGATCGGGGCGGTCTACATGGCTCCACCCTGGGGAGGCATCTAATACTACGAAGCTGAGGCATTGCGACCTGAGCAGATGAGTCCCCCTCTGCAGGAGATAGTGCGCAAGGGTCTGTCGATCAGTGAGAACATGGGGCTGCTGCTGCCGGCCAACATGGATGTTGAGTTGCTGGCTAGAGACATCAGCTGCGCGGCTGAGGAACTTGGCCTGCATTCGACTTGCAGCTTGCTCATTGAGAAGATATTTTTCCAGGACAGGCTCAAGTTTTTGTTGGTGATGTTTGGGAGCAAGCTGAGTGGGGTCAACTTGGGGGACGAACTCGACTATATCTACAGTTTGCTGGCCGCGGGCAGAGGTCCGTTTGGGCATAAGCGAGTCATCAAGAAGCTGAGGGAGGATGTGGGTATGGTCAAGGTTTTGAATTTGGCCTTGCAGTGCCAGCGCTTGTGTTCTCCCCGCAAGCAACAACTTCCTCTCTACAGCATCTTCATTGAGACTCTGCTCAAGGAGCATCTGATTAGCTAGGAGAGGCTGGATAAACTGGACCAGATGGACCAACAAGACGAACGTTACCGCAGCAAGCAGACCTCCAAAGCTGAGAAGCACAAGCTCAAGCACTCACACCAGTCCTAGCTTGAGAGTCAGCAGCAGGAAGCGGAGGGAAACAGAGAAGACAAACCCATCCGCAAAACAGTTGTCAGTATAGTCGACTCCTCAGGGTTGGAGGGGACAGTCAGCTATATCTCCGAAATAAGCGAGTCCCAGCTGGCTGCAACACTGGCCAACCACTCCCTCATCAAGACAGAACTGTAGCATGGGCCCATGTAGCTCAAACGCAGCAGCGTGAAAGTATAGAAATGCGAGTAAGTATAACAAACAGAATGATGGGTATATCCTAGTGTATTGTATATGATGTAGAGGAATGATAGGTCATGGATCATTTGACCTTGTCTTTCTAGCGGAACTGGGAAGCTCTCTTCTCCACCAGCTGCAGCCAGTAGTCCGTCTAGCTGCTTTTCAGGCCAAGTTTCATCAGCACCTACGCCAGCACGAAAAGAGGGGCGCTGATGATCTGAGTCAGGCTGTCAAATAGCGCAGGTTTCCGCTCTTTTTATTTGCAGAGTTACTTTCGAATACGCCGTGGCCAATGAACTGCAAGATCCAGGCCACTGTATGCACTAAGATGAGCCACTTAACGAACGACTCTTCTTTGCCCAGCTCAGCAAAAGCGGTCTTCCACCCCACCACCAACAATCCAATCAACACCGAAATTACGACCTCAGTAACCGCACAATTACCCCATATAGGAGATCAACCCTCAGGTAGATCAAAACAAGAAGAGGGAGGAGAACTGTGTCCATGCCCACTGTCCAGCCGTCGAGCTGATAGGTGAGTGGAATGTAGCTGATGAGAGCGAAGAGAGTGCAGGCAATAATGGGCACAGTAATGATGTGTATCCACTGGTTGCTGGCTAGGAGGGTAGGTACACAGGGTTGACGTGGTAGCTGCCGTAGGAGACGAAGACCTAGCCGAACTTGCTCAGTTTTTGGGACATATAGAGTAAATAAAATGATATAAGGGTCACTTGCAATATGCACATCTTTGCAACAATTTTTGTTAGTTTTATCATTTTTGGCCTATTTCACGCCTTTTTTTATATCACTGAAGCCACAATTGGCAGCCAATAGATAAAAATTGGAATTTATAAGACTAAAGCTGCAACTCTTGGGCAATTACATCTCAAACCAATCCTCTCTGCCCAAAAAACATCGAATGTAGACATATCTTTACAGAAAAGTTCAAAGCATTAACAATAATCTTAAGCTACCCACAAATCTGCTTCAAAAGACTCAGACTGAATCAATTGAGGCAGTCTGGGGTCAGGAGTTCTTTTTAAGGGATGATCGGATGGTGAGAGTAAGTTAATGAGGGGTCGGGTGGTGTAGGTTAGTGTGTGGGTGTGTGGTGCAGTTTATAAGAATCATTATAGTTATAGATGCTAGGGTTTGATTTGAGAAAGATCGCGCAGATGCACGTAAGAGTGAGGGTAGTCAGCGGTTCGAGAGTGAGTTCGAAGACTTAGGGAAGATCGGCTCTGGGGGTTTTTCTTAGGTGCGCAAGGTACGACATCGCATGGACATGCGGCTGTACGCAGCGAAAGTCGTCTCAATCAAACCTAGCCTCAACTCAGAAGACGAGAACCAGGAGAAACTCTACAGATTCCTGACTGAGCCCAAGGCCCACGCTCTCCTCTCCCATCCTCACATTCTCGCTTACCACTCCTCCTGGATAGAACTTGAGCCTTACTCTGAGGAGGAGAAGGCTGAGCTCAGGGAGGAGTAGCCTTCCAGCGAGGCCTAGTTTGAGATGGTTGTATTCGATGAGTCCAACAGCTCAGATGACATCGTTTTTGGTAGAACGTCTTCCGAACACTCAAAAATGGCAGAATTTAGGGCTGACGAAAGGCCCAAAAACCAACCCTCCGCCCGAACCCTTGGAGACGGCACAGCACTCAAAGACTACAAATAAATAAAGATCTACCTCCTCAGCGAACTATGCCACTAAAACCTGCAGGATTTCATCGCGAGGAGGAACATCTCGCGAGGCAAAGCCAGACTGACCCCATCGGACAGCCTCCGCAACTACTAACTAGCAACGGAGATAGTCCAAGGGCTGAGTTACCTGCACAGCAAGCGCATAATCCACCGCGATATGAAGCTCCATAACGTGATGCTGGACAGACGAGGGAAGTGCAAGATCATCGATTTCGGCCTGGCCAAGAAGGTGAAGCACTGGAAGACCTCAATCGAACAAGTCTACGTGGAGTCCAGTGCTGAGGACGACGAGGAGAAGTATAGTTCGAGTGTGGGCACTAGACTCTTCAGCTCCCCAGAGCAGGCCAACTCCGAAAACTATGACTACCGCACCGACATCTACAGTCTGGGTATCATCATCGCTTTGCTCTTCAGCAACCACACCACCGTACATTAGCAACGTCAGCTGCTAGAACAGATCAGGAAGAGGAATCTCGATTAGATCGCCATCCCCTCCCCATTGAAAGAGCTCATTTACCGCTGCCTTGCGCCTGAAAACGAAAGGCCGGCCTTGAGCTAGCTGGAAAAGTGTCTGAAGCTGCTGATTAGGACCTCCTTGGCAGACAAAACCCAGCAGCAAGAAAAGCAGGAATAGGCAAAACCCCCATGCGAAGCAGTGATCATCTACGAAGGCTGACGAATATATAAAAAGTATTGGGCGTATCACTGCGTTAGCTGGTTCCTCACACACTCTTCCTCATCTGCTGACATACCAGCCACAACAGCCTAGAGCTACAGAGTCCAGTCTTTGCTTCTGTCGCAGTGGCCCAAAGAATACGCGAGGGCCACTCTGACCCCTACCACTCTGTCACGGGAGAGTTGCACAAGCATTTCTTTGATCTTGGTTCTGAAGGCTGCAATTCGGGACATGGTGGCAAGCATAATGGCCAAGATTTGCCGTTGGAGGTAGGAGGTGCTGTTGCCCAGGTAGATGATGGAGTCAATGGCATTGTCTTGCAGGGTTTGGTTGTTGGCCATCTTGGCGATGATTTCATGCATGTGGGAGGCAGCCTCCTCTCTGACTGAGTTGCGGCTGTCGTTGCAGAGTTTGAGGCAGATTGGGAAGAGGTATTGGAAGATTATGTCTTCTTAGTAGTATTCACTGAGTAGGCCCAACTGCTTGGCGATCTAGAACCGCACTCTCCACTTCTTTGGGTCGTTTTGCAGAACCAGGAAGATGTCCATCAGATTCTACCTTGTGGTTTTGTCAAACACTCCCATGAAGTCAGTGAAGCGTCTCAACACAGCCAGGTTGAGTTGCTCTGATTCGTCTTTCAGGAAGATGTCAACCACGTGGAACATGACCTGGCTGGCTAAGGCTGAGCCGATTATCCGAGTGATTTCGTGTATGCTGCTTGCGATGGGCAGTCGGATTTCCTAAGTCTAGGCATAGTTACTTCGCTCCTCATGTCTATGAGTCTCTCCATAACTGCCTTGATTTGGGGCCATTTGGAGATTCCGCAGACTTGCAGAATGCCCGGAAGGTAGAAGGCTACCTTTTCCAAGATCTAGTTTTCCCTGTTGGCTTCCTTGTTGATCTCATGTCTTGGGAGATTGCAGTAGAGCTAAAAAATGGCGTTAGAAACAGTGGTGGAGTCATAATGTGCAATGAACTCAGGAACCACTTTGTAGGCAGTTAGTCTCACTATTTTGCTGCCGTCTTTGGTAAGGTTGAGCAGGAGTTTGGAGAGATGCTATTTTTTGGTTTTTGTGAGTTGTGCCAACTGAGGCAACACTTCAACACAAGCCTTTCGGACCCCCCACACTGGCTACTTGCACTTCTCCTCAAAAAATTCTTGGAGTATCTGGAAGTTATAGAACTCTTCGCTGGCTCCCCGAGAAAAAAGGGCAAGGTTATGAATGACTTCCTTTTTGAGACGCACACTTCCTTTGGAGTAGGGCACTTTGAAAAAGGTTGTAAAGGCCTAGCTAGCCTCAGCTAGGCTCAAATCTTTGGATAGTCTTGAGACGATTTGAATGGCAGCTATTTTGCTTTCCTCGTCTTGCTTCTTTTCCAGAGATTTGGCCAACTAAAGGAGTTGCTTCCTATCGGCTAGGTCCATGCTTTCTACTAACTCTTACAGAAACACGCAGGCTGCTTCTTTGAGCTGAATAGGCAGCAAACTACCTCAAGAGAAGTGCCGATGATGATTTTGATGAGGGGGTTTATTATCTCTGCCCTGAAGTCAACCTCTGCCTATGAGTGGCGCAGGTACTTTAGAAAGGCCAAGATATCTCTTTGGATGTCCTCATTATCGCAGGCCTTAATCGAACTCAGATTACGATGGTTTCGAGCAGTTGGTAGTAGAGATCTTGTGTTTTGTAGAGGCTGCGAATGGAGTCTATGTTCTTGGCCAAACTATTGCGATGGTAGATATTTAAGCTTTTGTAGTTCTCAAGGCTGTTTTGCAAGGCTTCCTTGGAATAGTCTTGAAAGATAGCTGACTCTTCGACTTAGTAACGATTGACATCAATCACAAGATTTTCGTTTGCGTCTTCACCGTAGCTATTATCCTTCATCAGATTAAATCCTTATTATTTTGATAAGTAGCTATAATAGTAATAGAGGAATAGCTAAGTCGAAATGCAAAGGAGAATGAAAATAAAGCATCAAGATTAATTTGAAGATAGAGAAGATGGTAAATTAATGAGATAAAGGAACAATTGATAAAATATTATGAGCGTGGATCTATGTTTATAAATAATATAAACATAAGGGGTTGGGGTT
>Ga0316217_10005255_pt1 | contig 13516 bp, 6 predicted proteins | sample 1anoAmetaG_FD_203633 | JGI IMG/M metagenome (GOLD analysis project Ga0316217, IMG submission 203633) | Freshwater microbial communities from Trout Bog Lake, Wisconsin, USA - 1anoA | ecosystem: Environmental > Aquatic > Freshwater > Lake > Hypolimnion/Profundal zone | place: USA: Wisconsin...
GGCGGTGGAGCGCGGCCTGGTGCCCGCGGGGGCGTCGCTCTCGGAGAGCGAGATCGTCAACCTGATCTTCGAGCCGGGCTTCTCTACGGCGGCGGCGGTGAGCAACCTGTCCGGCCGCGGGGTCGGCATGGACGTGGTGCGCCGCAACATCGACGAGCTGCGCGGCACGGTCGACGTGGACAGCGAGGCGGGCGCCGGCACCACCCTGCGGATCCGGCTGCCGCTGACCCTGGCCATCATCGACGGCTTCCGGGTGGAGGTGGACGCCACCTGCTACGTCATCCCCCTGGACATGGTCATCGAGTGCCTGGACCTGGGCCCGTTCCTGGAATCCGAGGAGAACCACCTCATCAACCTGCGCGGCGAGGTGCTGCCGTTCCTGCGCCTGCGCGAAGTGTTCGGCGGCGCCGGGGCCCGTCCCGAGAAGGAGCGGGTGGTGGTGGTGCAGTACGGCGAGACCCGCGCCGGCATCGTCGTGGACAAGCTCCTGGGCGAGTTCCAGACCGTCATCAAGCCCTTGGGCGAGCTGTTCCGCAACCTCAAGGGGGTTGGCGGCTCGACCATCCTGGGCACCGGCGAGGTCGCCCTGATCCTCGACGTGCCGCAGCTGGTGCGGCTGGCTTCGATCTGGCCGTCTCCTACCCGGCTTACCGGCGATCGGGAGCCGCAGAGGCCACCTCCCTCATTTGACTGCCCACAGGGCTGGCGAGTTTCGTAGAAGATCTGTGATTTCCCCATACAATATTGGGATTTTCGGGAGCAAGGCACACTATGGGATGGGGGTTGCGCACAAAACTGTTGGTGGCGATGGCTGTGCTGCTGGGCCTTGTGCTTAGTGCTGTCCTGTGGGTTGGCCGGGCCTGGCAGGACTCCCTGCGCCGCCAGCAGGAGGCCTCCATCCTCGTGGTGCTCGGGAAAAGGGCACAGAGCCTCCAGGACAAGGTTCGCAATGCCCGGCACCTGCTCGGGTTGCTTGCCACCCAGGAGGTCCTGGTGGAGGGAGGGACTGAACCGGCCCGAGTGGTCCTGCGGCGCATGGAGGCCCAGAAAACGCCCTTCGAGGCCTTCTACCTGGATACCCTCGCCGGGGATGTCTATCCCTCCAAGGGGGCACCTTTCTCGATCCGCGACCGCAGCTACTTCCCAAGGGTCCAGGCCGGCAAGGCGGTGACCGGTACTCCGGTCATCAGTCGGGCCAGTGGTCGTCCGGTGCTTCTGATGACGGTGCCCTTGCACGACCGCCAAGGCCGTCTGTGCGGCGCCCTGGGGGGGACCCTGGTGCTGCCGGAGATTATCGAGCCTGCCGTCACCGGCGTGCTGGGGCCGGGGGCCAGCCTGCAGGTCTATGCCGCGGATGGCACCCTGCTGGGCGCCGCTCCCGCGGAACCGGGCCCGGAGCTGGCGCCTCCGGACGCCCGGGGCCGGCCGCGGGCCTTTGCAATCTGGCAGGGGCTGTCCGGCGGGTTGCGCGGGGCCGGTCCTACTCCCTTCCAGATGATCTTGGCTGGGCAGGAAACAATGGTGTTCGCCCAAAACCTGACCGAACCTGCCTGGTTGATCGCTTACGCCCAGCCCGTGGCCGGGCTGATGGCGCCAGTCCGGCAGATGGAGCTGGTATCGGCTGGGGTCCTGGCCCTCCTGGCCCTGTCAGGACTGGGCGGCCTGCTGCTCCTGGACCGGCTGCTGATCCAGCCCGTGCGTCAGTTGAGCGAGGCGCACGCCCAGCTGGACCGGGGGGACCTGACAGTGCGCGTGGCCCCCCGCGGCGCCGGCGAACTACGAGAACTGGCCCAGGCTTTCAACAAGTCCGTGGCCAGCCTGGCGTCCTCGGAAAGCCGCTGGCGGCTGGTTTTCGACACATTCCCGCATTCCGTGGTCCTGAACCGCATGGCCGACGGCGCCTACCTGGATGTCAACCCCGCCTTCGAGCGGGAGAGCGGCAAGACCCGCAGCGAGGTCCTGGGCCGGTCCCAGGGCGAGGCAATCCTGTTCCGCTCCATGGAACAGCGGTCAGGGCTAGTGGAGGAACTCCTGGCCACGGGCCGGCTGGACGGCGTCTCAGCACGCGTGGTCCACTGGGACGGACGGGTGGGCTGGGTGAGTTACTCCACCCGGCTGTTCGAACTGGAAGGCGAGCAGGTCGCCCTGAGCGTCGCCATCGACGTCACTGAGCTCAAGCGGGCCGAGGCGGCGGCGCTCGAGAGCCAGGCCAACCTCATGGCCCTGTTCCAGCAGGCGCCCGTGCCCATGTCCTATTCGCCGTTCCGCAGCCAGGCCCCACAGAGCTACTGGAACCGGACCTGGTATCAGGTGTTCGGCTACCCGCAGGGCTCCCGGGAAGGGCAGGGCGGGGTCCGCTTCGGTTTCTGGTGCGACCCGGGGCAACGGGCCGACTTCATCGCCCGGCTTGAACGGGACCGGCTCGTGGAGGGGTTTGAGGCGAAGCTGCGCCGGGCGGACGGCGCCGAGCGCATCTGCAGGGTGTTCGGCAGCGTGGTGGAATCCGGGGGCGGGCAGTTCGTCATGGTCACCTACCTGGACATCACCGACCAGCACGCGGCCAGGCTCCGACTCGAGGCCAGCGAGGCCCGCTACCGCCGGCTGCACGAGAACATGTTGGAAGGCTTCGTCACCGTCGACCCGGAGGGCCGGATCACTGGCTTCAACGAGACCTACCGGGCGATGCTCGACCACCCGGCCGAAGTCCTGCGGACCCTGACCTTCATGGACCTGACCCCAGCCCCCTGGCGGGAACTGGAAGCACGCATCCTGCGGGAGCAGGTCCAGGTCAGGGGCTTCTCCGACCTGTACGAGAAGGAATACCAGGATGCGTCCGGCCGGGTCTTCCCGGTGGAGGTGCGAGCCTACCTGGACACCGACGAGACCGGCGCCAGCATCGGCACTTGGGCGCTCGTGCGGGATATCAGCGAACGCCGGGCCGCGGAGGAGAAAAAACTGCTCGAGGCCAGCGAAGGCCGATTGCGCGCCGTGCTGGACGCCACCGGCGAGGGGGTCTGGGACTGGAACGTCGCCACCGGCCATCTCTTCAACAGCCCGCGATGGTGCGAAATGTTCGGCTTGCCTCCAGGCGACAACGTGCATGACCTGTCCGTGTTCGAGGGGGTCCTGCACCCGGAGGACGCTCCCAGGGTACGGGCCGCCATTGACCGCGCCCTGAGTGGGCGGGCCGCCTACGACAGTGAGCACCGCATGGTCCGCGCAGACGGCAAGACGATCTGGGTGCACGACCGGGGTGGGGTCATTGCCCGCGCCCCCGACGGTCGACCGCTGCGCATGGTAGGCAGCGTCACTGACATCACGGTCCAGAAGACCTCCGAGATCGCCATCCTGGAGGCCAAGACCCTGGCGGAGACCGCCAACCAGGAACTGGCCGCCGCCCTTGACCGCCTGAGCAACGCCCAGGAGGAACTGGTGCGCAGCGGGAAACTGGCTGCCTTGGGCTCCCTGGTGGCAGGCGTGGCCCACGAACTCAACACCCCGATCGGCAACGCCGTTACCGTTGCCAGCACGCTCCACGACGCCCACCGGGCGATACTTGGGCACCTGGAGCGGGGCCTGACCCGTGGCGCCCTGGAGGCTTTCGTGGGCACCGTGGGCGAGGGCTCGGCGATGCTCGAGGGGAACCTCGGCCGGGCCGCGGAGCTGGTCAGCAACTTCCGCCAGTTGGCCGTTGACCAGTCCAGCTACCAGCGCCGGTCCTTCGCCCTGGGCGCAGCCGTGGAGGAGGTCCGGCTGGTCATGGGCCCCGCGGTGAAAAAGGCCCGGATTGCCCTGGTCTGCGCAGTGCCGGAGGGGCTGCAACTTGACAGCTACCCGGGTCCGCTCACCCAGGCTCTGATGATCCTGGTCAGCAACGCCCTTGCCCATGCCTTCCCTGACGGGGCCACCGGCACCGTGCGGATCGAAGCGGAGCCTGCGGGGCCAGACCGGGTCCAACTGCGTGTAATCGATGACGGTGCGGGCATCCCGGCGCGGCACCTGGGACGGATCTTCGAACCGTTCTTCACCACTCGGCTGGGCCAGGGCGGCTCCGGGCTCGGTTTGCACATTCTCTACAACATCCTCACCGGTGTGCTGGGTGGCCGGATCGACGTAACCAGCAAGCCCGGTAAAGGCACTACCTTCATCCTGGACCTTCCGACCAGCCCGCCGGTGGCTTCCGCCGGCTCCTTCCACGACCTGCCAGGAGGCACTGCATGACCCACGAACCCAGCCCGGAACTCTTTGCTTTCGCCGATGAAGGTCCCACCGCGCGGCTTCCGGAAGGGGCCGGCGCCTGGCACATCCTGGTCGTGGATGACGAACCCGCGGTGCATGACGCCACCCTTCTGGCCCTGCGAGGCCTGGCCATCGAGGACCGCGCCTTGGCCTTCCAGCACGCCTATTCCGCAGCCGAAGCCATGGAACTGGTGCGGGCCGACCAGGAACTCGCCGTCCTCCTGTTGGATGTGGTCATGGAGACCGACCGGGCCGGACTGGACCTGGTCCGAGAGATCCGGGAGACCATGGGCCGCGCCGAGGTTCGGATCATCCTGCGCACCGGCCAGCCCGGCTATGCACCCGAGGTGGACACCATCCGGCAGTTCGACATCAACGACTACAAGACCAAGGCCGAACTCACCCGGACCCGGCTGTTCACCAGCCTCACAGTTGCGATCCGCTCGTACCGCCAGCTCCGCCAATCGGAAGCGGTCCGCCAGGGGCTGGAGACCATCATTGCCGCCGGCATTGACCTGGGCCGGGAGCACGGCGTGCGTGCATTCGCCGACGGCGTCGTAACTCAGCTCTGCGCCCTTCTGGGCACGGAGCCGGAGGGCCTGGTCTGTGCGACCACCGCGCCCGGGGTGGAACCGACCCGGGTCCTGGCCGCCGCCGGCCAGTACAGCCGCTATATCGGGGAACCGCTCGACCGGATCCCCAACGCGGCCGTGGTGGCGGTCCTGGAACGCACCCTGGCCGAGCGCCGCAGCGTGTTGGGCACGGCCACCTGCCTATACTTGCCGGTCCCCGATGCTGGTGGAATCGCCGCCTACGTGGGCCTGCATGAACCCCTTGACGACATCGACCGCAAGCTGATCGAAGTGTTCACCACCAACCTTGTGGCCGGCTTCGAAAACGCCTACCTTCAACAGAAGATCTTTGACCTGGCCTACTTGGACCCGTTGCTCGGTATACCTAACCGCAATTCTTTCAAGGATTGGGTGGATCGATTGAGCTCGCCTGAGCACGTGGTCGCGCTGATCGATCTGGACAGTTTCTCAGACATCAACTCGATCCTCGACCAGAGTTTCGGCGATCAGGTCCTGGCAGCAGTGGCGGAGCGGATTAGCCAGCGGTTCCACCCGCTGGTCCGGGTCGCCCGGCTGTCCACGGACGTGTTCGGACTTTTCGGCCCAGCACAGGCCGTGACGTCCGAAGCTATCGCCGCCGTCTTCACGGAACCATTCCAGGTCGGCGATTATGCCCTGCGGCTGTCCGCCACATCCGGGCTCACCTTCTGCGCGGGTGAATCGGCTTCTGGCGACAGCGCGCTGCGCAATGCCTCCTCGGCGGTCAAGCAGGCCAAACTCTCGGCCCGGAGCCAAGCGGTGTTCTATGATCCGGAACAGTCTCGAGCCGCCAAGAACCGCCTACTGTTGCTGAGCGACCTGCGTTCCGCTTTCTCCAGCGACCGGCTGTTCCTGGCTTACCAGCCCTTCGTCGAACTGGCCACCGGCAGAGTGGTTGGAGCCGAGGCGCTACTGCGCTGGCGCTCTGAGGATGGCGCTTTTATCCCTCCGGACCGGTTCATCCCCTTGGCCGAAGAATCTGGCCTGATGGTGCCGATGGGCGAATGGATCCTGCGCACCGCCCTAGGCCAACTCAAGGCCATGACGGATGCCGGATGCCGCGGCTTCAGGATGGCCGTGAACGTCTCGCATACCCAGTTCCGTGAGCCGGGCTTCGTCGAGTCCCTGGCCCAAGCCCTCGAGGGCTCCGGGGTGGACCCCAGCGATCTGGAGATCGAGCTCACTGAGTCCGTGGCCATCGAGGACATCGCATTTATCGTTGCCACCTTGAGGCGCATCCGGGAACTGGGCGTAACCATCGCCATTGACGACTTCGGCACCGGCTACTCCTCCCTATCGGTCATCAGCGAACTGCCCGTGCAGCGGCTCAAGATTGACCGATCCTTTGTGCAGAAGGTCACCGAGGACTCGTCCATCGCCCGCCTCGTGATCGGTCTGGCCCGGCAACTGGATCTTGAAACCATCGCCGAGGGCATTGAGACCGCGGCCCAGTGCGAACTTGTCCGCTCCCTTGGCTGCGAAGACGGGCAGGGTTGGCTTTTCTCGAAGCCGCTCCCGCCGGACGAACTGAAGGCCTTCGTGCAGGCCCGTCCCGGGGCCTGAGCCCCGTCCGCTTGGTCACCTTACTTGTTCCACCAGCCATTCGCAATGGCTCTTCATTACGAATCCCTTTTTCGCGAGGTGCTTCCATGCTGCAGAACCTGAAGATCGGCCAACGGCTTCTTCTCGCCTTCGGAGTGATCATCCTTCTGGTGGTTTTTATTGCCGGCATCGGCTTCAGCCGGTTGAGCAACCTTAACGGTGCCTTGAGCCTCGTCGCCGAGGACTTGGTGCCCCAGGAGATGACCGCCTATGCCTGGGAGGTCGAGATGCTGCAGACCGCCCGACACATGCGCAACATCCTCATCCTGGCCGACCCGGCGAAGAACGCCCCGGAAATCAAGGCCATCCGGGATGAGATAGAGACCCGCCGGCAGCAGATGGAAAAGCTGAAGGCGATGGTCAAGTCGGGAACCGGGAAAGTGCTGCTCGATCAGGTCCTCGCGGCCCGGAGCGCTTACCTCCTCGCCGAGGCTGACTTCCTGGGAGCCGCGGAAGGCAACAACCTCTCTTCAGCCAAGGTCATCCTACTGGATCGCGCCCGGCCCGCCCAACTCGCCTACCTCTCCGCCCTGGACAAACTGATCGAGCATGAAGGCGGCCGTGTCCGCGTAGAAACGGAGGCGGCTGGCCAAGTATACGTGAACGGCCGCAACGTGCTCCTGCTGCTCGCTCTCATGGCCATCAGCGCCAGTGTGGCTGGCGCCTTGCTGGTCACCCGCAGCATCCTCCAGCCGCTGCACAGCTTCAAGAAGACCATGGCGGTCGCCGCCTCCGGAGACCTCCGGGTCCAAGCCGAAGTCGTTGGTGTGGATGAACTGGCCGACCTCGGCCAGAGCCTCAACGGCATGCTGGGCAACCTCCAGGCGACGATCCTGTCCATCCAGCGGGCCGTTGACCAAGTGGCGAGCGGTTCCCACGAACTTTCGGCCGCCGCGGAGGAGATGAGCCGCACCACCAGTTCCATCGCCGAAAGCGCCAACCTGCAGAAAGCGGGATCCGAGCAGATGGCTGCCGCCATCACCGAACTGAGCGCCAGCATCTCCGAGGTGGCTACCGGTGCAGGGCAAAGCCAACGGCAGTTGGACGAGACCGAAAAGGCGGGCGCGCACGGGGTCGCCTCCGGCTCCTCCACGACCCAGGCCATGGCCGACATCACCCGCACCGCCGGGGAGATCTCCCGGGCCGTCAAGGTGATCCAGGAGATCGCCCAGCAGACCAACCTCCTGAGTCTCAACGCCGCCATCGAGGCGGCCAAGGCCGGCCAGCAGGGCAAGGGTTTCGCCGTTGTGGCCGAGGAGGTCCGCAAGCTCGCAGAGCGCAGCGGAGCCTCTGCCAAGGAGATCGGCACCCTCCTTCAGGACGCCCAGGACGCGGTCGCCAAGGGGGGCGTCACCGTACAAAGTACCGTTGAGGCGATCCAGACCATCCAGACTAACCTAATCTCCTTCGGCCAAGTCGTTCGGCACATCACCCAGGCCACCTTGGAGCAGAAGAGGACGGGGGAGGAAGCTGCCAGACAGGTAGACGCCGGCGTTTCTGAAGCCATCCAGACCGCCTCCGCCGCCACGGAACTGGCCGCCACCACCGACGAGATCGCCCGCACCGCCAACAACTTGGCGCAGTTATCGCAGGATCTCGCCCGCCAAACGTCCGGATTTAAGGTCTGACCCATCCCCGGAAAACGAGGCCAGTTGAGACGTCAGCTCAACGTCAGAGGAGGGCATTCTGGAGGGGGGCCCAATCGCCACGGCCGGCCTTCAGAATGCCGCGTTTCTAACATTCGCTGGGGAGGGCCTTATCCGAAACTCAGAACTCCTTCGCGATCGCCGTGAGGGGCATTTCATTGGCCACCTTCGCGACCTGATCCCAACTCTGCCCGTCCTCCTAGCGACGTGCCGGGCCGACCAGGAGGCACTGGATCTGGTCGCCGCCCATCCCTTCGTTACCCTGCTGACCATACCTTTCACCTATGAGGAAGTGCCAGGTCACTTGCAACAGATCAGCCCCGAGCGTCGACAATCATGACACCAACTGCTCCTTCTGCCGTCCGGGAGGCTGTGTCCGATAGCTAAGGAAGGCCCCGGCTATGCCGTTGCCTTCCAGTTTCACGATGCTGCGAGAAATGGGCGGAAGACCTCCCCCTTCTTTCTGGCCAACTCGTCGAAGAAGGTCTTCACCTCAGTTCCTGCCGCATTCTGGAGATAAGCCATGCAGCGTTCCATGGCCTCCGGGGAAACCTTCGACTCCTGCCCCACGCGCAATAGCCATGCCGAACGCTTCGGACTGAGTCCCAGACCCTGACTCGGTACAGGCACGGGTTTGGAAGCCACCATCGTCGATGAGGACATTGGTGATGACGACCCGGCCTGGGCCTCCTGTAATTCCCTCACCCCTTGAACCGACGCCAACTGCAGGATCGGGACTCCCACCAGTTCGGGGAAGTCCTCTATGTCTTGGGTGAAGATGTCGCTGGCGCCGGTGGCCATAAGCACGGCCGACACGAAGGCCCGCTTTTCAGCCATCTTCTGCACAGTGTTCCGAACGTCGAAGAGAGAGAGACCGCGGTATTTGGCCTCCCGATTGTTGCACCGGGCCGAGCATCGGCTGAGGATTTCGCAGGCGGGCCCCTGGATGGTGCAGGTGGCCTCGACCTCGAAAAAACCGACACAGGTGCCCGTCACGATGGTTCCGTCCCTCCTGGAGCCGGTGTAGGCCCATTCTCCATCCAGATCATCGACCGTGACCCGACTGTCCAGCAGGGGTGCCAGGCGGAAGGTCATGCATAGGACTTCGGCCCCGGCCTTCCACAAAGACGGCTTGGGCGTTCCGGGGATCGTCCCGAAGTGGGTGGCCTCCTTCATAACGCCGCGCATGACTTCCTGGATGGCGTGGGTTCTCTTGCGGATCTCAGCCACGCCGAAGGGAGGCATGGCCGAGGGGACCACTGCCGGCGTGGGTGGCAACGTTACGACGCCATTGATTGACATGTGGCTCCTTTCGAGGCAGTGACGCGGAGGTTGGTGAAGGTGGCAGTTTTCATATAGCGGGCGTGGATCTCAGGCGCATCCCGGAGGAGGCCCTTGCTGTCGAAGCTGGTGCGGGTGGAGGTGACCATTTGCAGCACGCCTCCATCCAGGACGACCCGGTTGATCAGGTAGTCGCTGAGAGTGGTCTTGATCTGCTCCCTGAGTTCCGCTGTGCGCTCCTGGACGGGCTCCAGTTCGCGTTCTAGGATGACCAACTCATCCATTTGGCATTCGAGCTGTAGGCGGACGACCTCGGGGACCTCTCCGCTTTCCCCGGCCTTACGAAGGCCCTGGAACACAGCGCAGTTACCCGCATAGGGGCAGGAATGGCAAAACCCTCTTTCCGGCTCCCCGGGTAATTCGTTTTGAATATTATATATAAGTATTTCTGCTGCCTTGGCCGCCCTCGCCTCCAGCCGGGCGTAATGTACCTGGTCAAACCGGATAATGTAGGTTGCCATCTCCGCGAGATTTTCCCGCGACACCAGGACGACAAGCGCCCAGGTCAATCCTGGGGACAATCCCATCTGGGCCTGCACCTGGTCAATGTAGTTCTGTGGCAGACCTTCGCTCTGGTAACGCTTGAATGTTGCTGCGCTGGCCGTTTTGACCTCGAGGACGCCATCGCCCTCCAGGCCATCGAAGGCGCCGATGATGCGACCATCGGGGTGGGCATGGAATGGCAGTGAGGGGTGGCAGAGGTCGAGTTGGACTCGGCCAGTGTTCCTGAGGCGTCCATCGAGGGCGATGCGGACCAGCTGCACCACCTCGTTCTCCATGGCTTTGCCGGCGATCATTCTGCCCATTGAGGCCAGGTCGAAGGACTCGGGGATCAGCTTGCTGAGGACTACGCGGCGCAGGCAGGAGCCGATTTCTGAGGCGCCGATGTATTTGGTTCGATCACCAAGGTGCGGGTTCTGTTCCAGCCTGGACTGCAGGGCAAGCTGCATTCCGGCTGGGTCAATGATGGGTATGGTCATTGCTCTCTCCAAAAAATATGCCGGTCGCAAAGACCGGCTTGGTGGTTGGGGGCATTGGAACATCAGAGGGTTGACGGGATGGACAAGGTGCCCACGGCACTCCCCTTGGGATTCGCCACTCCGCTATCCGTGAGTAATGGTGGGGTTCTACGGGTAGCGGAAAGGAGGCGGTAGAGGATCGATTACGCGACCGCCAGGTGATGCCCGTTTTCAGGTCGCGCTTCAAGACGCTACCGCTACCTGTCCGCTACCGCTAATTCACTGCAAACACGGAGAGGTAGCGGAGTAGCGGATCCAGGAGGGGGCCGGGGAGGTGCTGTTGTCCCTACCTGCCGACCATGGCCATAGCATCGTCGTAGGCGCGCTGCTTGAAGTCTGAGGCGGTCCCGAACAGGATGCTGTTGGTCCTGCGGGTTTCGTCCGCGGCCTGCCCCTTAGCCTTCATGTCGTAGTCGGCGAACTCGACCATGGCGTTGAGTGCCCACCAGGCCGTGCCGGCGACTCCGGGGAGATCCACGCCCGCGCCCGTGTTCAGGCGGCCCTCAATAACGCGGATCTTGTTCTCCATAATCGTGCGGGCCCGGCCGTCGGGGACGTTGATTGGGTTGCCCACCACCTTATCAAGGTAGGCATCGATCCAGGCGTCGTCCACTTTGACGCCGGCCAACTTGGCGAACTGCTCACCTGCCACGTCGAAGAATTCCTTGAACCTGAGGAGGACCATGGCGGCCATTTCCAGTTTCTGTCTCATGTTGGTGGTGTGGCGGATCGAGATGACGCCCTTAGAGCCGTTCAGGGCAAGGTTGAAGGTGTTCTGGCAGACCACCCGGATCGGAGTAAAGCGCACCTCGGTCTTCATGGTGCCGTCGTGGGAAGTAGTGCCGAGGAGGAACTGCTCGACGCCATCGCCGACCAGAGGGTAAAACACCTCGGGCAGCTTCGCCAGCATCCAGACCTTCTCCCCATTGCCGATGGCGCCTGCGGTCTGGAGCTTGCCGCCGGACTCCTTGAGGAGGACGTCGAAGAAGTCGAAGGCCTCCTGGTTCTGGAGGACCTCGTAGCCGTCGCCTACGACGCCCAGCACGTCCTGGGTGTGGCCGTTGATGGTGGCATAAGCAGTGGTGGGCTCCACGATGCTGCGGCCCAAGTCGGGGCGGAGGCGGTAAAGCTGCTCCTTGAGGACGGGGTAATCGAGTCGGGCGGCGGCGATGGCTTCCGCGCTGGTGAACTCTTCCTCGAACTGCACTCCGAGTTGGTGCCAGGGGTGCAGCTGGCCGGCATAGGCCATGGTGTTGCGGTAGAGGTTATGCATGAAAGGTCCTTTCTTACATGAAAAGGCCCCACAGGTTCGGGGCAAGCGAGGGCGATGAGGTTGCGTTCACGACCAGGGCGGCGGTTCCAGGTTTCCGTATTGGGTCCGACCAAGAGTTCCGAGAGGCAGGACGCCGCCCTTGTGCCCCTCGTGGCGGGTCGGGCGGTTGCCCTCCAGGGAGAACGAGCTTGGATGGGTGGTTCCGGCACGGATATTCATAAGACGCGCGACATAGAAGTGGCTGTCATACGCCTTGTTACGATAATTTCGCTTTGTAAAAGCTGGTTCCAATTATGAAAACTTGGATTTTCATCCGCATCACTCCTCCTCCCGCCAAAATCGGATGAGGGCGGAGACGAGCAGTGCGACCGCGATTGCAATTTCTTCCATTTGGACCTCCGGACATGGAAAAGCCCCGCGATGGCAGGGCCGTGGTTTTGAGTGGCTGGGCGCAGGGGTCAATCTTCGAGCCACCATTCAAGTAAGGCTCGGACGACGATCGATGTGATAAGGGGGATGGGGCTCATGGATGCCTCCAGAAAGGGAAAAGGCCAGCCGGAATGGCTGGCCTTGCTGTTCCATTGTTCTTATAACAAATAGTGGTGCGGTTTTGCAGGGGCCTAATCCACCTTGATGCTCAGGTGGGCGATGTTCTCGATGAATAAGTTCAGGCTCGGCGCCATGGCCTCCAAGGCCCGGGAAAGATCCGACGGAGCCAGATGGGCGTAATGCTTTTCCAGCATTCGAGTGTCGGCATGCCCCGTGAGTCTCGCTACCAGGGCCAGGGGCATCCCGGCGGCTACCAGAGCGGAGGCGTAGCTGTGCCGAAGCTGGTGGAAACCCATGATGGGTAATTCCGCCGCTTTGCATGCCTCTTGCATGAGTCGTTGTTGGTCGTTGGCACTCCAGGCCAGTGGATTGCCGCGCCGTGTCCTACGCTCTGCGCTCGCTCGTTGAAAGATCAACTCGCCCCCAGCCCGACCCGCCGTGAGGCTCTGGAAAAATGCTCGACCTTCCTTGGTGAGCGTGACGCGGCGGGGCTTTCCGCTCTTTGAGACCCGGATCAGGATAGAGCCTGCCCCGGTACCATCGAAGTCGCTGACCTGCATCCGGCAAAGCTCTCCATATCTGCACCCGGTCGCTAGGGCACCTGCCACGAGTTTGCGAAAGTCTGGGGCTTGGATAGCGTTTAAGAGTCGCTGTTGTTCCAGCGGATTGAGGTATTCCTGGCGAGATTCCTCCACTCCCCGGAATGGCTTCACCAGTTCCCAAGCATCCCCAGAGCAGGTCACCCATCCATTTTCCCGTGCACAGGTCAAGGCTGCCTTGAGGACAGCCAGGATCCGGTTGGCTGTGGCCTTTCGCTTGCGCTTGCTCTCTTCGGATGGTGGTGCCTTTTCCTTTGGTTCTGGTACGGCCTTCGTCTTTCGTGGATGGATAACTGCTGGTGCAGCCTTCTTGGGCTTAGGGCAGCGCTCGGAATCGGCGATTGTTTGATGCCAGGCCTCCACCTTGACCCGGGTGAGTTTCGCAACCTCGATGGCACCCAGTATGGGGTTGATCCAGAGCGCGGCACGTTGTCGCATATCATCCACGCTCTTACCGCCTTGGGCTTCATTCCTCGCAATGTACCGCTCGACGGCCGTGCTGACCGTCAAGGGGCCATCTTGGGGCGGGGTGCCCGCACCGTGGATGGCCTGGTGCTCCCTGGCAGTGAACAAGGCCTGTGCCTTGGCCTGAGCTTGGGCGTGGGTCAGAACGGTGCTGTTGTCCGAATCCTGGAAG
>Ga0316217_10005257_pt1 | contig 13514 bp, 9 predicted proteins | sample 1anoAmetaG_FD_203633 | JGI IMG/M metagenome (GOLD analysis project Ga0316217, IMG submission 203633) | Freshwater microbial communities from Trout Bog Lake, Wisconsin, USA - 1anoA | ecosystem: Environmental > Aquatic > Freshwater > Lake > Hypolimnion/Profundal zone | place: USA: Wisconsin...
TGCTCAAAAAATTACTGAAATAAATCAGTGGGGAACGGGTCATTGGCTCGATGTGTCCGGTGCATTTTTCGGGTGTGTTAATCTCCACATTTCTGCAACCGACGCTCCTGACCTTTCCGGAGTAGACGATATGACCTACATGTTTCGAGGTACAGGCCTTACGAATGAAGACTTATCAAGTTGGAATGTGAATTCGATCAAAGTGATGATTGGAGTTTTTCAGGGCACGAACTTCAATGGAAATATTTCCACGTGGGATACATCCAACGTGACTAATCTGGCTGGACTATTTTATAGCGATCCAGTATTTGATGGAAATATAAGCACTTGGAATACTTCAAACGTTATTAGCATGTCTGCAATGTTTGAGGGAGATGTGGCATTCAATCAGGATTTGCATTCTTGGGACGTAAGCAAGGTTCAAGACATGAGCAGTATGTTCCAAGGAGACTCTTCGTTTAATGGATCTCTTACGTGGGGAGGCAAGACATCGAACGTTACTAATATGGAGACTATGTTCGCTGGAGCTTCTGCATTTAACCAAGACATAAGTGGATGGGATACTTCGAGTGTAACTAATATGGAGGGAATGTTTAATGGTGCGACTGCTTTCAACCAACCGATTGGAGCTTGGGATGTTTCGCATGTGACGAATATGCAACAGATGTTCCTTGAAGATCATGCCTTTGATCAAGATCTTAGTACTTGGAATACATCAAATGTGACGACCATGAATGCAATGTTCATGCATGATTATGCGTTTAATCATCCCATTGATTCTTGGAATATTTCCAACGTTACCGATCTTGGCTCGATGTTCTATGAGGATCCGATTTTCAATCAGCCACTTGATTCTTGGAATACGTCTAACGTTGTAAGTCTTGGCGCAATGTTTGATGGAGATACGGATTTTAATCAACCTCTTAATGACTGGGATGTATCGAAAGTTACTTACTTTGGGAATCTGTTTGAATCATCTGCTTTTAATCAGCCGCTCAATCATTGGAATACGGCAAGTCTAACGGATATCTATGCCACATTCTCCTTGGATCACAACTTTAATCAAGATATTAGTAGTTGGAATACCTCGAAGGTAACCAATATGTTGGATACATTTGCTGGTGACCCATCATTTGATCAGAATTTAAGCACATGGAATGTTAGCCACGTTACTGACATGACTGATATGTTCGGAGGCGGTGCACTTTCGACTGCGAACTACGACGCAATTCTTGCTGCCTGGTCGCTTCAATCGCTTCAATCAAACGTCACGTTTGATGCAGGGAATAGTTTATATTGTTCCTCGGTTGCGCAAAGAAACAATATTATAAGCTCATACCATTGGACTATTTATGATGGAGGAATTGCTCCGGGCGCATGTCCTCCACCAGCACCGACTCAATCGGGAACAGTTGCTATATCAGGCGGAGGTGCCGTGTATATTTGTACAGATTCCAAGGCTTCAAATTATCAAGCATCGTTTGGTATAAGTAAGCCGAGTGTGTGCGTTTATGGAACGAATGCTTCAAACGTTTCCATCACTTCAAATAGTCCTGTTTCTACGGCAACATCTTCGGTCGCCGCCGTGGTACCGTCAACTCATCTCCAAGCACCATCGCCTCGCACTCTTAAACTTGGCATGTCCGGTCTCGACGTGAAAGCTTTGCAGGTCTATTTGAACGCACATCATTTTACGGTAACTGTTTCAGGTAAAGAAACAAATTATTTCGGACTCAAAACTAAAAGTGCTGTCATGCAGTTTCAAAAATCTCACAATTTAAAGGCTGACGGAACTGTGGGTCCTCAAACACGGGCGCTCATGGAGTAGGAATGTAAACATGAGAAGAATGTGGTATTATATGCATATATGAAAGAAAGTCTCCCAAACGCAAATAATAAAAAAGAATCAAACGGCCCAGGATTGCGAAAATTTGTCGGGCCGCTGGTGGCTGCTGCAATGGTGACGGTTGGCGTCGGCATTGCTGAAAATGCAACTGCACAGGCAGGTAATGTTAACGCAACCTCTGCAGAACAGATGACTCAAAAAACAGGGTGGGCATCTGAAGCAGTCGCAAAGGCCCGACATGATGCAAAGGACGTCGTGACTTCACAAGACTATCACTGGCTCAAAATAAATGCCGTTAAGTCTTTTACAGACCATGTAGGTCCTCTTTCTAATGGGTCCGAACAAGGTGCTCAATATTCAAAAGAGGATTATAAAAAAATGCTCGAGGCAGCCCTGCAATTAAAAGCCTTGTTTGCGTCCCTCGACACGAAACTTGGTGTTACTAGTAATACCAATATAGATGCGGTCATCAGTCATCTCAGAAGTCTGTCATCGATAGGAGGATACGACGAATACCAAAAGGTAGAAAATTTTCATTAATAAGCCAGTCCTAAAAGAGTCTTACAACATAAGGCTCTTTTAGTTGTCCCTAAAAGTATTTTTGGAGAAGTGCATAGGTAGGTTCTTTGATTTCACAATTAAAGAGAGAGGCGGTTTATATCTTGTCGTATTGAAACATTTTTGTTTCTTCACTTCATTATATTTATCACTTCTCACAGCTCCAAGCTTTTAACGCATATGCACTTCTAAAAGCTTGGCCTGTTACCTACTTTTTTCTTCTTACAACAACATATGAATGTACAACAATTTGTTATACATTCTCATCACAATTTCATTTCTTTTCATTCACATCACTCTTTTTACAGGGTGGTTAATTTTTGGAGGAAATTATTTTTTCACCGAGCACTAATGCTCTTTTAAAAAATAAAGCATGAATTTATTTGCAGCGAAGATAATATTCGTAACTATTTTTCAGATTCCTGACGACATGACTGTTCATAAGGCGCTTGTCAGGATTATGACCTCTTTTGATTTTGATGAAATAGCATCGCTCATTGAAGAAAACGCTCCGGGCATTAAGAAGTCACTTCAAAATGGTAAGTATGTAGAGTTTAAGAAAGTGGTAAATCGTCTTTATAACACATCAGCTCCTTGGGTATATCACACCGATCCCCACGAAAAGATGTTTATTGATTTTTACAACAAGGTTGGCCATTTGTATCCCAAGCCAACTTCTCCTAAGCCGGAAGGAATCTTTGCTGAAGAGCTTGCATTAATGGTTTCAAAAAAACCAAAATATCTTGCCAAGAGAAACTCAAAAGGCATACCTCTCAAATACCACCACTGGCTTACCGTTCACTACATGAGAGAAGAGTATGGGAATGCTACTGTTCTAAAACTGATGAAGGCAACTTCGAAAATTGTAAATCCATGAGATTGTTGAAAGGTAAATTCACAATGACCCACTTTTATAGTGGGTTTTTCTTTGGAATTTCAATCGGGACTTCTGCAAGGGGTCTTGCAGAGAAGAGCTCCTAAGAGGATGAAAAGATGGAGTAACCAAAAAGATACTTGACACACAAGGTTAACTGTGATACTTTAGTTCAGGAATTTTAGGCATTATTTCATCCTCAATTAAATTATATTGCAATGGCGTTTAATCAATTGAAAGCATTAATCAACAAGACTCCTGAGGGACCCTTGAAAGAAGAGCTTAAAAAAGTATTTCGGCTTTCAGAACAAGCAGTAAGCGGAACCGAGCAAACCATTAGCACTTTCCTTGTAAAAACAGAAACGGTGGTTTCTGGAGGAGTGCCTTCTGACTGGGGTACCACGGAAGAACTTTTAAGCAGGTTAGAAGGAGTAGCTTGGGATTTGGGCATTACCACGGTTCACATTACTGAAAAGATTTTAAACTGGTTTTTAAATCAGGGACCGATTACAGAACCGGCAACTCCGAGCAGACTGACGCGCACCACCAGCGAAACCTCGAAACAAAGTGTTATTCAGATTTGCCAGAAGGCACACTGCTACACGCGTTACGAATTGAATGATGCCATTATGCGCACAATATTTTTATTGAAGGCGGGCAAAATGAAAGATAAGAATTCTGCGTTGATTCTTGTTCCGCTTGCTTGCCCAAATACAAACAGTGCCATGTGCGCGCTCACACTCCAAAGGAAAACAGGAGTACTGATTGTTTCAGCTACTGAATTTTCTGAGGCCAGCAGAGTGGAAAAAGGTGCAGGCTTTCTGGTCAATAATGATTATTTCCCGGAATAGCTTTGAAATTTTATGTACGTTTTTTAAATGGCTCAAGGATTACCTTGGGCCACTTTTGTTTGTGGAAATAACTCAGATGGGTGGCACCTAGAGACTCCGTATCGGCCCGCGTTGTAATGCCCTAAAAAGTGTGGTTAGATGAGGTAAATTCATTATTAATAAAATTACGACCATGAAAGAAGAAATCGGTTTTTACAAGCTTGGCGGCGGAGTTCTTAACTCGTCCCAGAGCTATTCAGATTTTATTCCCAATTCTATTTCAAAAATGTCTCCCGTTCCGAGCCGTTTGGGCGCTGCGAGTCGGGTGTATATCATTTCTGCTTTTGGAAATACCACCTCGATTATCCAATGTATTCTCGACCTTTTGAAGCAACAAAAACGTTCGGCGCACAGAAACCAGGAAATTGAAAAGTGTGTTCAAAGGGTTGTTGAAGTAGTTGTTGCAGTTACGAGGTATCCTATTTCGCAAGGCGGTTATTATAATCGCGACCGGCAGGTTCATTTTTTTAAGGAATTGGTTGGTAAGCTTTCAAATACCGAATCAAAACCTACGGTTGATGAACAAGCTGCGTTGTTGCAGTATGGCGAGCTCATTGCTTCTCACACAGTGTATGACTACATGAAGGTAATTATGTCGCATGCGGGCAATGTTCACTATGTGGACCCACGAGGCATTATTAAAACGAGCCCAACGAGTCCGCTTTCTGCTGAGGTTGAATTTAAAATTACTCAGGATAATTTTGATAAAGCATTCGCAAAAATTAAGCCGGCAGCTGGGAAGGACGCTCTGGTGGTAGTACCAGGATTTATCGCTTCATCGAGAGGGAAGGATTCCAAGCCGACCCTTCTTGGATTGGAGGGGTCCGATTTTACTGCTGCCATTCTTACCAACGCTGCGTATCGCTCGTCGCTTGATTATGCGAATGTTGACCTGACTTTTTTAAAAAATGATCCAGGGATATCGCTTAATTACAAGGATGGCGACAGCGCGAATAAGTTTGAGCCCGAAGTAACGTGGACTCAGGTTAGAACAAAGGTAGGGAATGGCGACAAGGTATTACACCCTAAGGTGATTGAAATCATGGAAAAGCTGCCGATTGCTGTTCGGGTTACTAATCTTAAATGGTTTTCGAGCGGGCACGACCATGAACGCATTTCGACTCTTATTCGTGGCGTGTAATAACCAGACAGCATTGCTCATGCAATGCATTTCTTGCAAGACGTTTCCTGGAAAGGGAAACGTTTTTAATTTTATGAGAAATTGCGAGAAGGCCAGAGTGGGTCGCTTGCTTCTCAAAAGATATGATATAATTCAGGTCTATGAAAAGCATTGGAGAAAAATGCGCCGTGTTTGGAATTTACGGGAAAGGCCTCGACGTAAGTCGCTTGGCCTTTTTTGGTCTGTATGCACTTCAGCATCGTGGTCAGGAAAGCTCGGGGATTGCTTCGACTGATGGGAATACAATATTTTGTCATAAAAATACAGGATTGGTTGCGCAGGTTTTCAACGAACAAATAATCAAGAGTCTCCACGGACATATTGCTGTGGGCCACAATCGTTACTCAACGTCGTCGGGCTCGGATATTGAACACGTTCAACCGATTGAAGTTTCCGATGGAACGATTACGCTTGTTCACAATGGAAATTTGCCGAGCGTTACGCTTCTCAAAAATTTCCTTAAAGAAAAGGGAATCGAGCTGCCAAACGCATCGGATTCGACACTGATCACGCGAGCGATTAATGTTCTTGTTAAAGAGGGGATCGCGGTAGAAAATGCAATCGAGGAAATTTTCCCGCTTATGACCGGTTCGTTCTCGATTCTTGTGATGACTAAAAATAAATTGATTGCGATTCGCGACCAGTTCGGCATTCGTCCGCTTTCGATCGCAAAATTAAATGGGGGATATGTCTTTGCTTCTGAAACGTGTGCGTTTCATCCGATCGGTGCAACGTATATGCGGGAAGTGAATCCAGGTGAAATGGTTGTTGTCGATGAAGAAGGCCTTAAAATAAAACAGTTGGTCAAAGGAACTCAAAAGTTGGATATTTTTGAGTTTGTTTATTTTTCTCGACCTGACAGCGTGCTTCTCGGCAAATCGGTTTATGAAGTAAGAAAAAACTTTGGCGCACAATTGGCTGAAGAATGCATCATTGATGCCGATGTGGTAATTCCTGTGCCTGAAACTGCGATCCCCGTTGCGATTGCGTATTCGGCTGCTTCAGGAATTCCTTTTGAAACGGGACTAATAAAAAGCCGATATATTCATAGAACGTTTATCGAGCCGGAACAGCATATTCGCGAACAAGGGGTGAAGCTGAAGTTGGCTCCGCTCAAAGAAGTGATTGAAAATAAGCGCGTGATTGTCGTCGACGATTCGTTGGTCCGAGGAACGACGTCGCGGCAAATTGTAAAAATGCTTTTTGAAATCGGCGCAAAAGAAGTGCATTTCTTGGTGAGCTCGCCGCCTGTTAAATTCCCTGATTTTTACGGGGTTGATCTTCCGCGGCAAAGCGATTTGCTTGCGTCAAAAAGATCTGTGAGTGAAATGAATAGTTATTTAGGTTCAACGTCGCTTCACTTTTTGTCGTATGATGGCATGATCAAGGCCACCGGTCTTCCTGAATCGCTTTTTTGCACGTCGTGTTTTAACGGAGAATATCCAATTGATTTGAGAGAGCGGAAAGATGAAGTCTCGTATGAATAAAATGAATGGAATGGGAGATTGAATCGTATTTACTTGCGAATGAAAATAAGATATTCTCTTAATATGAACGTTCACCCCAAGAAATATTTTTTATTAGTTTTACTAGCTGTTATTGTTTTTGCGAATCATGCGTATGCAAGCTCGAGTTGGCAAACGGTAGGAGGTGCCGGTTTTTCTCCTGGCAGTATCTCAAGTGCTTCAATTGCTTTCACTTCATCTGGTACACCCTATGTTGCGTTTGATGATAATAGTAATTCAAATAAGGCAACAGTAATGCAGTACAACGGAACAAATTGGGTAGATGTTGGGACACCTGGTTTTACGACAAGCGTTGCAAATAATCTTGCTTTCGCGATCAGTCCTACAACGAATGTACCTTACATCGTTTACTCCGATGGAAATAACGCAGGCGCTGCGATTGTTATGGAATTTGACGGAATGAATTGGGTAAATGTTGGGACTCCTGATTTTACAACTACGGGAGCGTATTATCCTAAAATTGCCATTTCGCCATCAGGTACTCCATACATTGCATACGCTGACGCGGCAAATTCAAACGAAGTAAGTGTTATGGAATTTGACGGAACGAATTGGGATCAAGTCGGTGCCGCTGATTTTGGTGGAACTGGATCAGATTATCCTGCGCTTACCTTTTCTCCTTCTGGCACGCCCTATGTCGCGTTTGTTGATTCTGCCCACTCGAATGAGACCACGGTAATGGAATACAATGGAAGAAGTTGGGTTGGTGTGGGCAGTCCGGATTTCAATACTCCCAATAGTGGACAACCCTCCATTGCTGTTGATGCGTCTGGGAACGTATATGTTGCTTACAAGGATCTGTTTGATTCTGGAGAAGCTGCCGTGATGGAATATGCTACAGCCGGAAGCGGCTGGTCCCCTGTATCTCCTAACCCGAGCAGTCCAGGTTTTTCTGCGGGTAACACTGTTTACATATCCATTGCTCTCGATTCATCAGGTGTTCCTTATGTGGCGTATAGAGATATAGCAAATTCTAACAAGATGACAGTAATGAGTTATGATGGCGCGAATTGGAACAATGTCGGCTCAGCTGGTTTTTCTGCGGGCACTGTAGGAGGGCCATTGGTTGCGATAAATCCTGCGACAAACGTTCCTTATGTCGTGTATGAAGATGCTGCAAATTCAAATTATGCTACGGTTGAAGCGTATCTTCCAACACCTTCAACAACCCCTCCGATCTTTACCGATCCAGTTGCGGGAACTTATGTTGATACGGGTACAATCCCTATTGCGTACACACTTCCTTCAACGCCTCAAGGAGGAAGTATTAATCTTACTTTCACACCAGCCAGTGGCACGCCGATAGATTTCACCCTTAATGCAGCTTCGCCTGAAACGGCTCCTGTCTCTTTTAATCTTCCTATCTCAAGTGGTTATACGGGTATGCCAGAGATTGCTTCTGTATCAAATAACGCAACCAGTATTCCCGATGGAACCTATACAGTTGATCTTGCATATAAAGATACGAATGATGACTCTCCAGTAGACGTCTCAGTATCGGGAATCGTTGTTGCGCCTCCCGCTGCGACGGATATCAGCTCGGTTGGGGTAACAGGTTTTATTGCACCAGCGCCACGAGCTGTTCCCGAATTGGCATCTGGGCTCAGTCCAGCCGATGGTGCGCAATACTCTGTTAAAAGTCTGACGTGGACGCCTGCCGATGCGACTTTTAATGCCACGTCGGCGTATTCTGCAACCATTGTTCTTACTTCAAATGCTGGATTTGAATTTCCTTCGTCGATTCCCACACCGCCAACGGTTAGTTTTTTGGGAAATACCAATGGCTCATCTTTAATCTCGGCCGAAACGGTTACGGGAACTGGCTCAGGGAATACATTTCAATTTGCTGTTTCATTTTCACCAAGTGTTTCTGTTCCAACCATTGAAAATACTTCTGCAACGGATATTACTCAAACATCGGCAACCTTGGGTGCAAGTATTATCTATGACGGAGGAGAACCTATTGCAGCAAAAGGAATGTTGTATATTCCTGATGCACATATTTCTGACCTGCAGCAGCGACCCTCGATATTGACGAATGCTTTGGCGACCCAGATTGATACTGCGTCTGGTCAGACAACTGTTCAGGGACCTATTAATTTCACAGAAAATGTTTCAGGTCTTACTTGTGGAACGAAGTACGATTACTTATCCTTCGCATCAAATAGTCCTGGGGATCAAGGAATCTTGAGTGCTCATAATGGTGGAGGTGGTATGTGGGGAGTTTCAGTGAATCCGTCGAAAGCCCTCTCATTTGCTATTTTCACAACGCTTCCTTGTAGTGAATCTTCTCAGCCTTCTGAATTCATATATGGAGGTGGAACGGCCTACGTGTGCACTGATCCAAAAGCAACGAATTATGATACGTATTCTTCGTCATCTAACACGGCATGCCAATACAGCAATGCGTCATCGGCGGTTTCTTCGATCGGAACCCTGCCTTCTTCATCTGCATTGTCACCGAACGTAATTGTACGCAGCTTGAAATACGGCATGAAGGGAAGCGACGTAATACTTTTGCAGCAATATCTTAATGGCCATCAATATGTTATCGCTGTCACCGGTCCAGGATCTCCAGGTCACGAGACAACAAGTTTTGGATTGCTTACTAAAAAAGCGGTTCAGAAATTTCAAAGGGATCATCATTTAACCCCTGATGGAGTTGTTGGGGCGAAGACACGAGCATTGATGAACAACTAATGCATAATAAAAAGCACCTTATTAAGGCGCTTTTTATTATGGTGGAGATGGGCGGAGTTGAACCGCCGTCCAAGATGAGCCGATGAAGTGGGTCTACATACGTAGGGTGTTTTTGATCCTCCTTGCTAGGAGGATTTCTGAGTGCGAATAGTCTTAAACATCCAAACACCTATTCACGACCGAGCTCGTTTGTTTTGGAACGCGTTATGAGCGAGACGAATTCCTATTCCACTGATATGACACTGTTTTCATGGCTGTGGAATTCCTTGAAACAGCGTTGCTCAAGATTAGTTAAGCAAAGACCGGCGTACGCATCAATGATGCGTAAGGCGATTTGATTGAGTTAGCACTTCAATGTTCGAAAAGTTTTACGAGATTTTCGAATACTCGGTATGCGCATATCAAAGGGAGTTCACCTGTCGAAGCCCGTCATCCCCATGGTGTTGTTACTTGCTACCTAAAAACATGAAACGTTGTGTAAGAACCGCACCTCAATCATTTCCTTTGTGAGTGAGATGAAAACTTTTCGAATCCCGCGATGTGCCTCGAGCGGGTGAGAACAAGTTTTCACTCACGAGCAAAGAGGAAATATTGAGTGGTGCGGTTCTGGACACCAAAGGCATGCTTTTATATCTACTTGGATTTCATAACTCGATCCATTTCGCGATTTGCATCGCGTTCCTTGATCGTTTCGCGCTTGTCATGTTTTTTCTTTCCCTTGGCAAGCGCGAATTGAAGTTTCAGATATCCTTTTTTATCGTACAAGGAGAGCGGGATTAAAGTCAAACCTGCTTCTTGTTTGCGTCGCATAATCTCAGCCAACTCCTTTTTTGTGATGAGAAGTTTTCGATGTCGATAGGGATTATAAGATGGCGCGGTGTTTTTTACTTGGTAAGGCGGAATGTACGCTTTTACCAAAAACAGCTCGTTAGCATCAATGATGATAAACGAATCTCCGAGCGATCCATGTCCTAATCGAAGCGACTTCACTTCATGCCCGAGCAACTGCAAACCTGCCTCGAAGGTCTCGAGAGTTTCATAGTTAAATCCGGCTTTGGAGTTGGTGATGTATGGCTTTTTCACGCTTGTCGATAGTACCATAAAAATGTCGTATTGACGATAATACGTTGACAATAGAATGACAGTATGATTTTCTAAGGTAAATTAAAGTTCACGAGTATGAATACAATAATACCGCAAGCACTTTTTGTAATGGTGGCAGTACTGTTTAATGGAATTTTCTTTTACGTGGTAGGTTGGTGGCCCAAGCAGCTGATCATAACCTGCAGAAGACATTTTCTGATAGTGCGCGATTCGCGCTATTCAGCCAGCTGGAGGATTAAGTCATTAGAGGAGCTCAATTTGCACAGTTGGTTTTGGGGAACACCTAAAGACCGCTCTTCTAACTTTTTGAGAAATCCCAAGCGTTCGCTCGCAAAGGAAATCTTTTTAAAAGGAGGGGCGTATGCTTTGATTGCTGCAACCACATCCGCGCTCTTGGTAACAGGAACCGGAAATGTTCCGCCACTTTTCTCTATTAATCTCCTGGCGTTTATGTTACCGATCTATGTTTTGTCCATGATAGGAGCATATGGTTGGCATCTTGCTAAGTGGGAAGATTATTTGCTCGAGGCGCACATTCTGGCATTCAGGGCCTACGTTCAAGATGGCCTTGATGAAGCAGAGGACAGAGCTAACCTACGGTGGATCGAACAAAATACCGACATCTTCTAAATTAAAAAGTTTGGTTTTAAAACCTGCTCATATCCCAAGCGCTCGGAAACGGGCCCTTGGGAATTTTTGTTTTTTCACCAAAAATCTGTATAATACACGAATATGTCAGACAACAAAAAACAAGGAAACAGCAAGGGTCCTCGACTAGGATTCTTTCAGCAGATCATCATTGCCATTTTGGTATTCGTGGCGCTTTCAGGTCTTTATTCATTAATTGCCGGAGGTGGTCAAAAGGTTAGTCAAATTACCTTGTCACAACTTGCGACAATGGTTGAAAACGGCCAAGTCAAAACTCTTACGGTCAAGGGTGATACGGTTGACGTTACCGCAACGGACGGGACACTTGATGAAACTAAAAAAGAAGACGAATCGTCTCTCTCTGATACGCTTAAAAATTACGGAGTAACACCTGCGCAGCTTTCAAGCACTCCTATTACTATCAAGGATTACTCAGGTGCAGGATTCTGGCTCTTAAGTGTTTTGCCGATCGCAATTCCAGCGCTCTTCATGCTTATCTTCCTTTGGTTCATATTTGCTCAAATGCGAGGAGCCGGCGGAGGCGGTGGCATGAAAGCCTTTTCATTCGGTCAATCAAAAGCTCGAGTTACTGATCCGAACGATAAAAATAAAAAAGTAACCTTCAAAGATGTAGCTGGAAATGAAGAAGCGAAGCAGGAACTTATCGAAGTTGTTGATTTCTTGCGAAATCCTAAAAAGTATTTGGATATCGGTGCAAAAATTCCGAAAGGTGTTTTGCTTACGGGAAATCCTGGAACAGGTAAGACACTTCTTGCACGAGCGGTTGCCGGTGAGGCAGGCGTTCCATTCTTTCATTTGTCAGGATCTGAATTCGTAGAAATGTTTGTAGGTGTTGGTGCTTCACGAGTTCGAGATTTATTCGAGAATGCGAAAAAAGCGTCGCCTGCAATTATTTTCGTTGATGAAATCGATGCGGTCGGGCGATCCCGAGGAGTGGGTGTTGGCGGCGGGAACGATGAACGAGAACAGACGTTGAATCAGATCTTGGTTGAAATGGACGGATTTGAACCGACTGAAAAAGTCGTAGTCATGGCGGCAACAAACCGAGCGGACGTTTTGGATGCTGCGCTTTTGCGACCAGGACGATTCGATCGAAGGGTCTATTTGGATTTGCCTGATCGAAAAGATCGAGAATCGATTCTCCATATTCATGCTCGTGAAAAACCACTTGAATTAAATGTTAACTTGAAAACCGTCGCGGAACGAACTCCAGGATTTTCAGGTGCTGACTTGGAGTCACTTATGAATGAAGCTGCGATCTTGGCGGCACGATTCAACAAGAAAACAATTTCACAGGCTGACGTTTTGTCATCGGTTGAAAAAGTTATGATCGGTGCGGAACGAAAATCTCACTTGCACACTAAAAAGGAACGTGAAATCGTCGCATATCATGAAGCGGGACATGCGATCATTGCCTCTGCACTTCCAGATGCTGACCCGGTTCACAAGGTTTCGATTATTGCTCGAGGTTCAGCAGGCGGATATACGCTTAAACTTCCACTTGAAGAACGAAAGCTTACCAGTCGAAAGGAATTCTTGGACGATATTGCGATGTCGCTTGGCGGATACGTAGCCGAGAAAATGATTTTCGGGGACGTTACCACAGGTCCTTCAAACGATCTTCAGGTCTCAACAAAACTCGCACGAAATATGGTTACAAAGTGGGGAATGTCTGATGCTCTGGGCCCGATTGCGTTTGAAGGTAATCAAGGGCGCGTGGTGTTCGGTGAAGGAATCGAATCGAAAGATCATTCTGAAGATACCGACATGCGAATCGACGCCGAGGTTTCAAGTATTATGAAAAATGCATTGCGACGAGCCGAAGAAACCCTTGCGCAATACAAAGACGCACTTGAAGCAGTTGCGAAAAAACTTCTCGAGGTTGAAACGCTTGAACAAGATGAATACAATAAATTGATTAAACCATTTGGATTGGTGGGGAAGGTGAACGAGGTTTCATAAACTGAATGCTGATCTCTTAAAAGCAAAAAACGCCTTCGGCGTTTTTTGCTTTGTGAAAATAATATTTGGGCTTTATGCTCGGAAAGTAACCTATATTTGACTTAGATTAATACATATGTTACTTTAAATTAAAATAGAAACAATGCAATCAGCCAAAGACTATTATTCGGATCCTTTAGTTTCGGTTCAAAATTTCAAGCATTAC
>Ga0316217_10005258_pt1 | contig 13512 bp, 9 predicted proteins | sample 1anoAmetaG_FD_203633 | JGI IMG/M metagenome (GOLD analysis project Ga0316217, IMG submission 203633) | Freshwater microbial communities from Trout Bog Lake, Wisconsin, USA - 1anoA | ecosystem: Environmental > Aquatic > Freshwater > Lake > Hypolimnion/Profundal zone | place: USA: Wisconsin...
TGAATGACGGTGAATAACTTTTGCAAGTTTGGCTTGCTCCCGTGCGGGGCTTTTGGGAAGGTCATTAACAGTTGTGACAATCAAGGTAAAGTCGCCGCCGCGAGTGGATGAGATGAGTCATTGCGTGTTTTTTTATCCGGCCAGCGCAAGTGGATGCAGGCTTGTCAGCGGCAGACGGAATGTTTTTTGGCGTTAGCGCGGTCGTTTTAAGGCCGCCTTGGCGCGAAAAATGGTCCGCATAGTGTTTCCTGATTGTAACATCCGCTGGACGAAAATAGCTTACACTGCGCCCTGTTGTTTGGGCGGAGTTGAAATTATCATTATGACATTTAACTTGCACATGTTCACCGGGATGCCGCGATTGCGCCCGGACCGGTGGAACGCCCGGTCCGTCCGGGAAAATGTCCGGACGCGGTGCCGTGGGTAGTTTCGAAGCCCCCCTCAATCTCAACGATCACTTGACCCTGACCCCCATAATACCTATGAAAAAAACATCAACCTTGCTGTGCTGGTTCGTCCTGACCGCCCTGGCCGCGCGTGCGGACCTCCTGTTTTCTGACGCCTTGAATTATCCCAACGGGCTGATTGAAACCGACGGGCTGTGGTATTGCTATTCGCCGACGCCGCCCAACGGCGATGCCTATGTAAACAACGATCTCTTGATTTTGAACGGCAGCAACAAGGACGGCGTCGCGGCGCCCACGAATGGCATCAACAATGCGAGCGCCCCGGACGAGGTGTATGCGAGCTTCACAATTAAAGTCAGCCAGTTGCCGAGTACCAGCGGCGGATATTTCTGCATCTTCCTGGACCCCACCAACAACAGCGCCGCCCATGTGTTCATTGACACCAAGGGGACGAGCGTGCCCGGAACGTACCGCTTGGGGATCGCCAATTATGCCACCTCCATCAACACGGCCGGCGCCACCAATTTCCCGATGGATCTGGCCACCGGCATCACCTATCAGGTGGTGTTTAATTGGGACGAGGTAAACGGCCTGGGGGCTAACCTCTGGATCAACCCCTCTTCGGAATCGGATTTTTATGTTTATGGCAATGATGAGACCAATAACGCCTACTTGCAAACCATGCCGGTTGCGACCATCGGCTTCAGCCAATATACGGGCGTGGAGGCGGTCGGCAACGTCATGATCGGCACCGCGTTTGATGATGTCATGACGAATGTGGCGCAATTGCCGGTAATCGGGGTCCAGCCAACCGGCACCACGAATTATCTTGGCAACAGCACTACGCTCTACACCGCCGCATCCGGCATGGACGTGACTTATCAATGGTATGCCAATAATGTGGCGTTGGTGGATGACGGCGTGACGGTGGTCGGGTCCAAAAACAACATTCTGAACTTGAGCAACCTGCAAGCCACGGCCACCTATTATGTGGTGGCGACCGACGGTGCCGGCGGCACCCAAAGCTCCAATGCGGTGGTGGGAGTCAACACCACCCCCACCAAACCTTTCTTCACGGTGGTGCCGCAAAGCCAGACCAATTCGCTGCTTTCGCCGGTGATTTTGAGCGCCGCGGCCAATGGCACCGGGCCGATCTCTTATCAGTGGTATTATGAACAGTCGGGCGGCAGTTCCTTCAGCCCCTTGACAGGCCAGACGAGTGCCACCTTGAGCTTTACCGCCGGCTATGCCAACTCGGGCCTGTATTATGTGGCCGCCACGGGGGGCGCCGGCACCAGCACCAGCCCGGTTGTCTCCGTGTTGGTCATATCGCCGCCGGTTCAGACCATCGGCTCCTTGCATGCCTACCTCACAAATTATAATGGTATTGTCACCATCAACAACGGCCAGATATTCAACGTCATCGGCGTGGTGACGAGCATTGGCCAGGTCGAATCTAAAACTTCTTCCGAGTTCTTTCTCCAGGATGGGACCGGCGGTTGCTTGGTGTACGCCGGAGGTTTTAGCCCCACCAATACCCCGCCGGTGGGCGCTCTGGTCAATGTCGTCAGTCCTGCGGAATCCTATTATGGTGAGTTGGAGATGGATCCCACCACGACCGCCGTCACGAACGCGGTCATTATTCTCAGCACCAATAATCCGCTCCCGGCGCCGATGCCGCTGAACCTCGGTCAGATGGCCACCAACACGATGGGAGCTTACGGCGTGGCCGTGCAATGCTCGCTGGTGACCCTGACCAATGTTCACCTCTACGGGAATGCCACCGGGGCCGCGGTCAGCGGCAATTTCCCCACCAACGGCACTAAGGCTTTGTATGCCTTTCAACAGGCTTATTCCGCCGGCCAGCCGTACATGGAAGTTTATGTCTATACCTACACCAACGCGGCCAATCAATTGAATACGAATTTTTGGGGCAAACCGATTCCGAATTCCGCATACGAAATTACCGGCCCGATGGGAATTTACAGCCCGACTTCACCGAATTTATTCCCCACACGATATGTGGACATTGTCACCACCAAACCCGCCTCGTTTGCAGCCGGTGTGGCCATCACCAACGGCGCGGCGACCATTACCTGGCCTGCCACGGTCGGCTCCACGTACAGTGTCTATAGCGCCACCAGTCTGTTGGGACCCTGGACCCAGACCTATGGCTTGGGTTATTATCCCAGTGTGGGCGTTTATACGGACACCAATCCCGCCGCCGGGAAATTCTACCGTGTGAGCACGCCTTAAGCTTGGGGCGATTTCTATGATTAGAACCAGGCTGTACAACGTAAATGCACCTCGCCGCCAGGCGGGTGCATTTACGCTGATTGAATTGCTGGTGGTCATCGCCATCATTGCCATTCTGGCCGCCCTGCTGCTGCCGGCGCTGGCCAAGGCCAAAGAGAAGGCGCGGCGGGCCAATTGCATGTCCAACCTGCGGCAATGGGGGCTGGCCATTCAACTTTACTCGCCCGATTTCAATAATGGCATTCCGCGGGATGGGATGGGGGAAAACGGGACCTACCCGGGCAACGCCTATAATGGGGTGCAAACCGGCGATCCCACGGATCCAAATGCCTGGTTTAATTTGCTGCCGTCGTTGGTGGCGGACCACCCGCTGCAATACTATTACAGCAATCTCCAGGCGGCGCGCGGCACCAGCGCCAGCAAGGCGGCCAGCTATATGCCTTTCCCCGGCGGCCAAGGCCCGATTTGGGAATGTCCCTCCGCCAGCATGACGATGAATACGGTGAGCGCGGTGTTGCAGGGCAACGGCGCGGACGGCTTTTTCAGCTATGACATGAACATTGACCTGAAACGGGCGAATGACGGCACGTACGTTTCAGCCATCCCGTATCCGCAGATGCCGAAAATGACCACCCTGCCGAAGCCCACCGCAACCGTGTTCCTTTTCGATTGTGTATTTGATCCGCTTAGCGAGGTGGTGAATGGTGCGCCCCAATATAATTCAGTGAACCCGGCCAACCGGCAGAACAGTTTCGGCTTCCGCCACAACCAGGGGGGCATGATCAACTTCTTCGACGGCCATGCCGGCTACTTCAAGTTAAAGTACATTCAGGACAATCCCTCCAATGGCGGCGAACAGGAGCCGCTCTTGTCGGATGTGATTTGGGACTGGCCCTATCGCGCGGCGAATCCCTGACCGCCGCGCACGTTGCCGGGTCAAAACACCTCGGCCTTGAGCCGCGTCGCCTCACGGACGCTGCGGACGATCTGGGAGAGGCTGTTTAGAGGCAGGTGGCCGCAGTGCGGATTGAGGGCGGGACGATGGGCCGAATAGATTTGGACCAAGCTGATTTGCGCCCCCCCCGCCTTGAGTTCCTGCAAGCGATGGATGTAACGTTCGATTTCCTCATCGCTGGGACCCTCCCCGTTCAACATGGGAAAGAGGCTTTGGATCACAATGGGGCGGATGCGCCCGAGTTGCAGGATGTTGGCCATGACATTTTGCAGGGTCAGGGCCTTGGGCTGGTTGACCCGGTCCATGTACGGCTGGGTGCCGGCGTCGAGCTTGACCCAGATTTCATCCTCCTGCGTCAACTGCTGCCAGCCGCGTTCCACTTCGGGACGGAACAAGCCGGAGGTGTTGGTGATCAACACGACTTTGAAAAAGTGCGGGCGCTGGGAGCGGACGCGCAAAACCGCCTCCACCGCCGCTTCAAAATTGGGGCACAGCGTCGGCTCGCCGTCGCCGCTCATGGCCACTTCCTTGAGCTGCAGGAGCTCGGCCGGGATTTTCCGGAACTGGGGCAGCTCCGCCAGTTTGTTCTGGTCGGTCAGATTCAGCAGGTTCGTCAATTCATCCGACAACACGTTGATATCCACCGGGCTTTCGTGGTCCGGTTGGCCCCGTTCCACCTCGCAATAGACACACTCGAAATCGCAGTACTTCTCGGGGTTGAGGTTCACGCCCACGGAGAGTCCGTGCGCCCGCTGGGAAATCACCGCATAGACAAAGCGGTTGCCCAGAAAGTCGCGCGGCCAGCCGAAGGCGGTGCCGCGTCCGCCGCGGGCGGTGGATTTACTGACATTGCTCATTAACTCCAGTAAACCTTCACATGTGCTGACATACTTTCCTTATTTTGCCAAATCTTTGGCAAAAATTGGCGTATCGGAGTGACGTTTTTGGACTTTGGGGCGGCGGGAGCAGCGGCTCGCGCCGGCCGCGAAGCGCTGCGGGCCGGTTGAGGCGGGCTAAAAGTCCAGGCCAAACAGCCGGGCCAGCAGCCCCAGGGTGCCGTAGGTGACGTTGAACAGTGAGGACCTGACCGCCGGCAGTTGCAACAGGACAATGACAATGATGAAGCCAAACTGGGCGAACTGAGCGTAGGCTTCCTGGCTCATGTTGGTGACGACGCGCAGGACGTGCGAACCGTCCAGAGGCGGCACGGGGATGAGGTTGAAGAAGCAGAGCAGCAGGCTCAACAGCGCCGCTTGCAGCAACAGCTCCGCGCCGGGCGTGGAATGGCCGAGTTCCATCACCCGGGCCGCCGCCACCAGGCCGATGGCCAGGAGCAGATTCATGCCCGGCCCGGCCATGGCAATGAGGATTTCATCCCGCTGCGGGGTCCCGAGGTTATGATAATTGAACGGCACGGGCCGGGCCCAGCCAATCATGAACCGACCCGCGCCGGGCACGAAAATCATCAGCAGCGGCAGCAGGACCGTGCCGACGGGGTCAATGTGAACGATGGGGTTCAGCGAGACGCGCCCTTGCAGGCGCGCGGTGTCGTCGCCGCATTTCAAGGCGGTCCACGCATGTGCGAATTCGTGGAACGTCAGCAGTGAAACCAGCATCAGGTATTGAATCAGGCCATCAGTGATGTCCATGTCGGGCGAATGTAGCCGGTCGAAACGGCGGTTGACAGTTTTTTCATCCTGATGGCGCTTGCACCCTGCTTCTGGTGCGCAGGCGCTTTTGTTTTGAGCGCTGGCCGGCGGTCCCGTAAAATGCCGCCAAGACATCGCATGTTGTATCGCCAGCTAAAAAAACTCTTACCGGCCGAAATCACACTCCAGCCCGCCAAGCTGGCCCAGTACGCCGGCGACAAATGGTTCGCCACGCATCGGCCGGACGCCGTGGCGCTGCCGCGTTCCGCCCAGTCGGTCGCCAAGATTCTCGCTTTTGCGCAGGCGCATAAGATTCCCGTGACCCCGCGCGGCGCCGGGCATGGCTATGTGGGCGGCTGCGTGCCGGTGCGCGGCGGCATCGCGCTTTCCACCGAGCGCATGAACCGGGTGCTGGAGATCAACGCGCGCGATTTTGTGGCCGTCGTGCAGCCCGCCGTCAACACCGCCGCCTTCCAGGCCCAGTGCGAGCGGCGCGGTCTGTTCTATCCGCCCGACCCCGCCAGCCGGGCGGATAATTCGTTGGCGGGCAACATTGCCACCAATGCCGGCGGCCCGCGCTGTTTGAAATACGGCGTGACGCGCGATTACGTGCTCGGCCTGGAAGTGGTCCTGGCCGGCGGCGCGATTTGCCGGTTGGGCGGCCGCACGCACAAGAACAAGACCGGCTTTGATCTCCACCGGCTGTTTGTCGGCTCGGAGGGATTGCTCGGGGTGATCACCGAGGCGACCTTGAAATTGATTCCGCGGCCGCCATTCCGGGCCAATCTGGCCGTGGGGTTTGCCTCCATGAACCGCGCCGTGCGCGCGTTGCAGGCGATCTTTGCCGGCGGTTTCCTGCCGTGCGCGGCGGAACTGGCCGATGAATTCACGCTGGCCGCCGCCGCCCGGCGCACGGGCAGCCGGCGCCTGCTCGGCTGCAAGGCCCATCTCATTGTGGAGTTGGATGGACAGGAGAAATCCGTGCGCCAGGAGCTTGGCGTGGTGGAAAAACTGGTCCGCGGCCAGCAGCCGCTGTTTGTCGAGCGCGGTTTAGGCACCAAGGAATGCGAGGCCGTCTGGCAGATCCGCCGCGAGTTTTCCTACGCGCTCCGCGACACCGGCCTGACCAAGCTCAACGAGGATATTGTGGTGCCGCGCGGACAACTGGAGGCGTTGTTCAGATTTGCCGCCCAATTGCAGAAAAAGCACGGCTTGCAACTGGCTTGTTTCGGCCATGCCGGCGACGGCAACATCCACACCAACGTCATGGTGGATTACCAGCAAGCCGGCAGCCGCGAGCGGGCGGAGAAATGCCTGGACGAATTATTTCAGTGGGTCATTGCCGGCGGCGGGGCCATCACCGGCGAGCACGGCATTGGCCTGGCCAAAATGCGCTGGTGGCCCCAGGCGGTTTCCGAGAATTCCCGCGCCCTGCATCAGACCATTAAACGCGCCCTGGACCCGCACGGCATTTTGAATCCGGGCAAATTTCTCGATCCCAGTGCGCCTTAGTTGATCGGCTCGCCCGAGACCTTGGTCAGGGCGTGATATTGCTCGGTCAATTTGAGCGTCAGCGGTCCGGGTTTGCCGTCGCCGATCACGCGCCCGTCAATTTTCACCACCGGCACGATTTCGGCCGCCGAGCCGGTGATGAAGCATTCATCGGCGCAGAAAAAGTCGTACCGCGTGAGATTCGGCTCGGCCACCTTGATGCCGGCCTGCTCGGCCAGTTCCATCACGGTGCCGCGGGTGATGCCGTAAAGGGCGCCGGCGGCCAGCGGGGGCGTCAGCAACGCGCCCTTGCTCACCATGAAGATATTGTCGCCGGTGCATTCGGCCACGTAGCCTTGGGCGTTGAGCATGATGGCCTCCTCCACGCCGGCGTTGTTGGCTTCGATCTTGGCCAGGATGTTGTTCAAATAGTTCAGCGACTTGATGGCCGGGTTGACCGAATTATGCAAGTTGCGCGTGGTGGGCACGGTGATCAGGTCCAGCCCGCGCTGGTAATATTCCGGCGGGTAAAGCTGGATTTTGTCGGCGATGATGATCACCGACGCCTTTTTGCAACTGCGCGGGTTCAGCCCCAGCGAGCCGATGCCCCGGGTAATCACTAAGCGGATGTAGCCGTCGCGGAGTTTGTTGGCGCGGCAGGTGGCGATGGTGGCTTGGATGAGCTCGGAGGGCGTCATCGGGATCTCCAGCAGGATCGCCCGGGCCGAATGAAAGACCCGCTCGACGTGCTCCTTTAGTTTAAAGACGCGGCCGTGATAAATCCGGATGCCCTCAAACACCCCGTCGCCATAAAGCAGTCCGTGGTCAAACACCGACACCTTCGCATCGCGTTCGCCGTGGAACTTACCATCAATATAAATTTTCATTCGATGCCTCAAAAATACGGAAAGCCGCGGGATGTGGCAAATGTGAATTTCAACGCTTTTTGTTTGCCGCCGGGGGGCGGACAAATTATCTTCGTGGCCGCCGGCAAAGGAGCCGGAGCTGGACCCTATTTTCAATTTTGATATATGAAGAAACCGTTGACGGGCGCCGAATTGAACGAGCTGATCGCCGGGCTCAACAAATTGTCCCGCAACCTCTGGTGGTGCTGGAATCAGGAGGCCCAGGACCTCTTCCAACGGCTTTCGCCCCGCGGCTGGCAGAATCTCTGGCACAACCCGGTGGCCGTGCTCCGCGAAGTCTCCGAAGCCGAACTGCGCGTCCATCTCCAAGAACCCGGTTTCGCGGAGCGCGTGCGCAGCGTGCTGCTCGATTTCAAGAAGTACCTCGAAGACCAGAACACCTGGTGTCATCAGAACGCGCCCAAGCTGCACCAGCATCCGGTGGCCTATTTCTCGGCGGAATTCGGTTTCCACGAATCCCTGCCCATTTCGGCGGGGGGGTTGGGCATCCTGGCCGGTGATCATGCCAAGTCCGCGAGCGATCTGGGCCTGGGCTTTGTGGGCTTGGGCCTCTTCTATCGCGAAGGCTATTTTCAGCAGGCGATTGACACCAACAACTGGCAGACCGAGTATTACAATCCCGTGGACCCCCACAACGTGCCGCTCGAACCGGTGTTTGACGCCGACGGGGATCGGCTGGTTTGCACTGTGGAGATCGGCATGTCGGCGGTGGATTTCCAAGTCTGGCGCGTGAACGTCGGCCGGGTTCCCGTGTTCCTGCTGGACACCAACCTGCCGCAGAACGAGCAGCATTTCCGCGACCTGACCAACCGGGTCTATGGCGGCGACAGCACCACACGCATCATGCAGGAAATCCTGCTGGGGGTCGGCGGCGTGCGCCTGCTGCGCGCGCTGGCCATTGAGCCTTCCACGTTCCACATGAACGAGGGTCATGCCGCGTTTCTCACCCTCGAGTTGATCCGCGAAAAGATGGCGTCGGGCAAGTCCTTCGCCGAGGCGCAGACGCTGACCAAGGCGGAGTGCATTTTCACCACCCACACGCCCGTGGAAGCCGGCCATGACCGTTTCAGCGGCGAGTTGATGAACTACGCCATGCAGCGCTTTCTGCTCCAACTCAAGGTGCCCTTCACCGACCTGCTCGGACTGGGCCGCGTCAAGCCGGCCGACGAGCACGAGCTGTTTTGCATGACCGTGCTGGCCCTTAAGCTCTCCCGCGCGGCCAACGCCGTCAGTGAACTCCACGGCGAAGTCAGCCGCCACATGTGGCAGGCGCTCTACCCGGGCAAGCAACTCGAAGACGTCCCCATTGGCCACATCACCAACGGCATTCATCTGCTGGGCTGGATGAAGGGGTCCGCCCGCCATTTCTGGCGCCGCAAACTCTCCGACAGCGGCGACGGCGAGGTCAAATTCTTCCGCGAGCGCTTTGGCAACGACTGGGCCGCCGCCCTCAACCATGCCGATTTCTGGCAGAAAATCACCGACCCGAATTTCCTGTCCGACGAGGAGCTGTGGTCCTTGCGCTACAAACTGCGCCGCGAACTGATTGAATACGCCCGCCGCCGCCTGCTCGAACAGAGCCAGCGCGTCACCCAGGGCGATTACGTGCGCTTTGACCGTTTGCTCAATCCCGACGCCCTCACCATCGGGTTCGCCCGCCGGTTTGCCACCTATAAGCGCGCGCCGCTGATTTTCCAACAGTTCGACAACATCGTCAAATTGGTCAAGGACAAGCACCGGCCCGTGCAATTCATTTACGCCGGGAAAGCCCATCCGCGCGACGACGCCGGCAAGCGGTTTATCCAGCAAATCATACACTTAAGCAAGCACAGCGAGCTGGCCGGCAACCTGGTCTTTATCGAGAATTACGACATCCATGTGGCGCGGCAGATGGTTGCGGGCTGCGACATCTGGCTGAACAACCCGCGGCGGCCCCTCGAAGCGTCCGGCACCAGCGGCATGAAGGCCAGTTGCCACGGTTGCATGGGCTTCAGCATCATGGACGGCTGGTGGCGCGAAGGGTACGACGGTACCAACGGCTTTGCCATCGGCCCCGACTCGCATCCCGATAATATCGAGGAGCAGGACCGGGTGGACAGCGCCAACCTCTACAGGGTCCTCACCGAGCAGGTGGTGCCCATGTACTTCAATCGCGATGTCAGTGGGATTCCGCGTGAATGGCTCCAGCGCGTCCGCCGCGCCATGGCCACGCTGGTGCCTCAATTCACCACCGACCGCATGGTCAAAGAATACACCACCAAATACTATGCCCCGGCACCGGGGAGCAAGTGACGAGCCGCACGTACCGGGGTGACGAGGAACACTTGCCTTGACCGGCTGTTTTCCACGTTGAAGTGGACAGGCTAAGAAGTGGCAGGATGCCCGGTCGGTCGCGCGCCGCGGTGTCCAGAAAATAGGCAATCAAGGCAGCCTTCAGGGTTTGTCGGCTACTTGGTGGCGATATTATGTTGGCGTAAATGACAGTCGGATAGGCGTTTCAGTCTATCAGCTAAAATGCACTTAAATCTGGCAGCACACTTGCTAATGACCCAACTATAGGCAAATGAAGCTATGGAAATCTTTGGCTTGGATCTAACGGACTTTTCAAGGCAGTACATGCGGGCGGCGCTGCTGGTGTCGCTGACGAGCGTGTGGATGTTGGTGGGCCTCTTTTTCTACTTGAATCGTTACACCCGGCGGGATTACTTCACGGTCTGGACGGCCGCCTGGCTGTTTTATGCGTTGTGGCTGACGCTCGGCCTGAAATTCGACGTGACCACTCCCGACAGCATCGTCTTTAAACTCAAGCAATGCAGTGTGGCGGTTTCCGCAGTGTTTCTGTTGTGGGGCAGCCTGCGGTTTTTGAGAATCACCGTGCCGCATAACCTGTTCGGCTTGTTCATGCTCTTCCTGCTGGTCTGGACGTTCGTCGGCCCGGATGTCATGACCCAGGCGAACATGCTGGAAATGGAACTGCCCGTGTTCATCCTGCTGGGCTTGAGCAGCGTCTTTGCGGGGGTTTGCTTTTTCCGGTTGCGCAAGAAAATGCCGTTTGTGGGCGCCGGAATGCTGGCGTCGGGTTTTTTTCTGTGGGGCCTTTATTTGGGGAGTTATCCGCTGTCCCAAGAGAACGATGGCTTGGCCAGCGCGGGGTTTTTTCTGGCGGCAGTCCTGCAGCTGTTCATTGCGGTGAGCATGATCGTGCTCGTGCTGGAGGAAATTCGCTATAAGAGCGAGCAAACCCAGGCCGAAATGGCGCAGATCCGTTCCGAGAAGGAAGCGCTGCAGCTCAAGATTGTCACCACCGAGGAGCAATGCCGCAGCCTCTTTTCCCAGGTGCGCGACAGCGAAGGTCTGCAGAAGGCCTACGAGGAATTGCGGCGGACCCAGCAGGTGGTGGTGCAACAGGAACGGCTCCGCGCTTTGGGCCAAATGGCCAGCGGCATCGCCCACGACGTCAATAACGCCTTGTCCCCCATTCTGGCCTATTCCGATATCTTGCTGATGTCGCTGCCCGACTTGGAGGAACAGCCGCGCCATTATTTGGAGATCATCAAGCAGTCGGGGGAGGACATCGAACGCATCGTTGCGCGCATGCGGGAATTCTACCGCCGGCGCTCGGCCTCCGAGCCCCTGGTGGAGACGGATCTCAACCAGACCGTGCGGGACGCGATTGAACTAACCCGCCCGAGGTGGCGTGACATGTCCCAGCGCGATGGCATCTCCATCCAGCTCAAGCCGGAACTGGAGGCGGATTTGCCGCGACTGTTTTGCGATCCCAGTGAACTGCGGGAGGGCTTGATCAATCTGGTCTTCAATGCGGTGGACGCGCTGCCAACCGGGGGAACCATCACCTTGGTCACGCGTTCCATTCACATTCCCGAGGTGGGCAAAAACGGCGGTGGAACCCGCCAGCTTCAGTTGGAAGTGAAGGACGACGGGATCGGCATGGACGAAAATACGCGGCAACGTTGTCTGGAGCCATTTTTTTCCACCAAGACTCTCCATGGCGGCACCGGGCTGGGGTTGGCGATGGTTTATGGCATGGTGCAACGCCACGAGGGGAACATTGAAATTGAAAGCGCCGTCGGCCGGGGCACCTGCATCCGCCTCACCCTGCCGATTCGGGCGTCCACTTCGCCTTCCGCCGTCGGCCCGGTCGCCAAAACAGATTCGACGCGCTCCTTGCGCATTCTGTGCATAGACGATGACGAATCGCTCCGGCAACTTCTTCAGGATTGCCTGACCCACTTTAATCATCAGGTCGTGACCGCTTCGGATGGCAAGGAGGGGATCGAGATTTTTCGGGCGGCCATAAGCGAGAAGCAGCCCATTGACGTGGTGATTACGGACTTGGGCATGCCCAAGATGGATGGTCGTCAGCTGGCACGCGTGCTCAAAGCGGAATCACCCCAGACCCCCATCATCATGATGACCGGCTGGGCTGCGATCCTAAAAGAAGACGGCGCCACGGTGCCCGAAGTGGATTTTCTGGTGGGCAAACCGCCCCAAATTCAGGAGCTAAACGATTTATTGCTCCGGGTGGCCAAGCCGCTGCCGCAGGGGGCGGTTCTGGCAAAATCAACTTAGTCTAAACGAGTTACAAAGGCTCGAACCCCCTGTTTTTACGGGTGTTTCCCACTGCCGCCGTCAGAAAAAAAGTTTGTCATGTCACGGGAACTCTGAAAAAATCCAGCTATGGGAAATAACATTCTGTATGTGGATGACAATGTGGTCATGCTGGATCTAATACGAACGTTACTGGGAAAGGCCGGTTACACGGTGTTGACTGCCAAGGACGTTGATGAGGCCCTGCGGTTGGCGGACGGGACGACGTTTCGACTCATGGTGGTGGACGTGAATCTCGCGGGTGACAGTGGCCTGATGCTGATGAATTTCATGTCCTTCAATCATAAGGGAGTGCCGGTGATCCTCTACTCGGGCGGGGAACGCGACCAGGAGACCGTGGAAAAAATGCTCAAGCTGGGCGCCGCCAAATATGTGCAGAAGCGCAATGGGTCGGAATTGGTGGCGGCCGTGCAGCAGATGTGTCCGCTCAGTTGAACCGCTTTTCGACGGTCCAATATTCCGGAGTCATCAGCAGAGATCCCGTAGCGCCGCCGGCAGGTCCGCGAACTGGAAGCGAAAGCCCGTCGCTTGAAAGCGCCGGGGCACACACCGCTGGCTCGCCAGCGCCAGCGAACCCTCCGACCCCATCAGCCGCGCGCCCAGTCGCACTGCCCAGGCCGGCGCGGGCGGACTCCACGGCCGATGCAGCGCGCGGCGCAACTCGCGCATCAACTCCGCGTTGGTGACCGGCTGGGGCGCCACGGCGTTGTAAGTTCCGGCCAGGTGCTCGTCCGTGACCGCCGCCACAAACATGGCCGTCAAATCCGCCAGATGAATCCAAGAGATGTATTGCCGGCCAGGGCCCGCCGCGCCGCCGAGAAAGCAGCGGGTCAGCCGGCTCAGCACCGGCAATGCGCCCCCCTCGCGGCCCAGCACAAAACCAATGCGCAGGACCACTTGGCGCGTAACCGGCAGGTTCACCGCGGCCAACGCCGCTTCCCATTGCTGGCAGATCTTCGCCAGTGGGTCCTGGCCGGCAGGGCTGTTCTCATCGCACTCGCCGACGTCCACGTCACCGTAAAATCCCACTGCGCTGGCCTGCACCCAAACGCGTGGCGGCCGGGCGGCCGACGTGATGGCGGCGGCCAAGGCGTTGACCGAATTGACCCGGGAGGCCGCGAGGCCGCGCAAATTGGCGGGCGTATGCGGGCAATTGATGTTTTTGCCCGCGAGGTTGATGACGGCCTCCGCACCGTCGA
>Ga0316217_10005260_pt1 | contig 13511 bp, 11 predicted proteins | sample 1anoAmetaG_FD_203633 | JGI IMG/M metagenome (GOLD analysis project Ga0316217, IMG submission 203633) | Freshwater microbial communities from Trout Bog Lake, Wisconsin, USA - 1anoA | ecosystem: Environmental > Aquatic > Freshwater > Lake > Hypolimnion/Profundal zone | place: USA: Wisconsin...
CCCGCAAGTCTCACTCCCGCAAGGCAAGCAAGCACGCCGCGATGGAGATTGAAGAGGAGATGAAAGAGGAGAAGCGTGTCCGCAAGTCGCACTCTCGCAAGTCGCACTCCCGCAAGTCTCACTCCCGCAAGGCTCGCAAGTCGCACTCCCGCAAGGCTCGCAAGTCTCACTCCCGCAAGGCTCGCAAGTCTCACTCCCGCAAGGCTCGCAAGTCGCACTCCCGCAAGGCTCGCAAGTCGCACTCCCGCAAGTCCCGCAAGTCGCACTCCCGCAAGTCCAGCAAGTCGCACTCCCGCAAGCACGCTCGCAAGCACGCTCGCAAGTCTCGTATGTAAATGGATTGAATCGTATTGTATCCTGTCGTGTCGTATCTTGTCGTGTGATGTTTTCGGTTCATAGATGAAAAAAAGAACAAATTCTTTTTTTAAAACGAAAGGGTATACCATGTATGATTATATTATTATAGGCGCTGGACCTACTGGTCTTACCTTGGCGTACGAGCTGGGTACACGGGGTAAAACGTGTTTGGTTCTGGAACGTCAAGCCGTGATTGGCGGGTGTCACCGCGTCCTGCGCTCCGACGGTCTGTTCACGGAACATGCGCCTCGAGTGTACCTCTCGTCATACGTCAACACCATCGACGTACTGAACCGAATGGGTATCGATTTCTTTGAACTGTTTACGCCCTACAAATTCGGTGCATTTTTATTCCTCAGCATGTTCTTCTCGGCACTTTCGTGGTACGAACTGTTATGTCTCGTCTGGATCTTTATCCTGTTTCTGTTTGATTCGAATTACGGCAAGGACCGGTCCGTTCTTCAGTTCATGCGCGATTACGGCTTCTCGGACGCATCGCAAGATTTCGTCGACCGGTTTTGTCGTGTCAGTGACGGGGCTGGATCAGGGCGGTTCACCGTATGGGAATTCTTGCAACTGTTTAACCAAAGCACATTATACAGCCTCTATCAACCTCGCAAACCGAACGACGTGGCTCTCTTCCCCGCCATGAAACGCGCCATTGATGCGACGCATAACGTCACGTTCCAGATGAATGCGACCGTCCAGTCCATCACCATGGATAGCCCGACACACGTCTCCGGCGTCGTTGTGAACGGGACGACGTACACTGCATCGAATGTCATCATGGCAGTTCCACCCATCAATGTCGCCACACTGTGCGCCAGCAACGCGAACCTCGTGAACGCGTTCGGACCCGGGTTAAGTGACTGGGCCCGCGCCACCAATTACAATAATGATATCGCGGTCGTGTTTCACTGGGACAAGAAACTTCACCTTGACAGCAAGTTCGGGTTCCCGTACTCGGACTGGGGGCTGATTTCTATCGTCATGAGCGATTACATGGACTTTGACGATGCGCGCTCCAAGACGGTGATTAGTACTTGCATCACGTACTTGGACCGTCCGAACGATAACGGTGTGCGCGCCAATGATGTTACAGATCCGAGTGTGCTCATCGATTATGTCTTTCAGCAATTGTGTGAGATGTACCCCATGCTGCCACCCCCAACCGCCAAGATCTTATCACCTACCGTTTCTCGCCAGAACGGTGCGTGGGTGGACGCGGATTCGGCCTACTTTGATGCGGTGAACACAACACCCATTGACGCGCAAAGCGCCATCGTGCCCAATTTTTTTCAAGTGGGTATCCAGAACGGACACGGGAGCATGCACGCCACGACGTTCGAGGCTGCCGTATCCAACGCCCTCCATTTCCTGAACGCGTCAGCCTCGCTCGATTTGCCTATACGTGATATCGTTGAACTACGTACCGTGGTCTGGATTGTGATTTTGGTCGGCATCGTGATTGGTATCGCGATGGCAATCTACCTTTGGTACAATAAGCATTTGGTGTTGAATATGCTGGGTATGGGGCAGACGGTGGTCGAGGATAATACCGAACCCGTTCCGTTCGACCCGGCCATCTTTGAGTAGACGGAATGATATAAAAGATTTTAGTACTAAATCTTTTATTAAAATAACATAACGTAAATGGTAGAACACCAACAAAAGCTCTACGAATTTTGTAGAGGTGAGTATAGCATGGAACATATCGAGGTGTATCGAAAAAAGCACAGATTGGCGTATGCTTGGTTCAACCCCATTGAAGAATCACCATTGGTAGTTTGTATCTCACACCAATTCAGTACGGGGGAGTATGATGAAGAACGATTCATGTACCTTATTCTAAACTGGTCAAATCCAAACAACGGTGTGTTAGAATGTATTTGTAGTTATCCTGCGCCTATGGAAATAAGAAAACGTTATATTACCATGTTGGGTAAAAAGTTAAATCCGTGGTACAGTTCAACTACAACAGTTAAATTGTTAGATATTCTTTACAGTTCTTCATATGATACAAGGACACTACTATGGAAACATATTCTATACTGCACGTGTCCTAGCACATTCTTAGACTTGGAGATCATGTACGTACCTTGGGGTGACACGTTCATGCTTCTTCATACCAATGTGAACATCGCTCACTTACCCGACCGACCTGAATCGGGTATGTTTGTGGATTTTTATGACGTATCTCTATTACTGTACATGATAAGTAGTAGCCATATGGAAAATGTAGATACAATACTAGACCGATGCACATCCATACAGATTCATGATAGTGATACACATCACAATGTATTGTGTATGTTTTTCACACACATGCTCCATGAATCGGTTTCGTTACCTATCGTGTTAGACAAAGACAAACAGTTTCTTCTGGATGAAGACGATGATCCAATCGAAGTGAGAGAGGAACATCAGCGTCGGATAGAGAAAAGGACAGATGAAACACCTTGTTTATAAACAAACCTTGTTTCAATGGCTGATTATAAATAATATGGTAGAAGAGCAAGAAAAAAGCTATCTTCGAATCATGCTGTTTCATGTACCTATATATGAACAGGAAGATAACCCAGTTCTGGGTAAGTACCGTTTGTTATACCCACATCCAATGGATAAGGATGCCTGTACCATCGTTCGTAATATTGTAAAAAAACTTCTTTTCTATGAACGACACAGAATTCACGATACACACGAATCGGGTATAAGCTTAGCTCAAGCCATTATCCTCACCCATGATATCGAACTTGTCCATGAAATTTCATGGCAAGGATATGAACAGTGCACACTGGATTTCATCTATTCCATCCAGTCCCACTCGAACCATATTTCGTACACAGCTCTTTTACCTTATGACAGTGACCATCGAATCCATCCTGACATTGTAGCGCATTTAAGACCAAATGGGCACAGAACGTGAAATTTAATTAAATTTCATTCATTCTTTTGGGTAAATGCTTGGGTACGATTTGTGCATGTTTCGGTAGGCGTCTCGACGCATGTGGACACCCATATTCATCATGGTCGAACGGTGAATCGTGAGTCGGTGACCGACTATTTCCACCAATTGCGGCGCGCGAGGACGGAAAAAGTCGATTTCAAGCATGTCCCCGCGCTGCATGGCGCGGTAATCGTTCATGTACTCTTGACCCCGTCCCATGCCCACATCCAGTTTCACGAGCTGGGGCTGGAACCTCTTTTCTTGTTTCGGCAACGTTCCTTCCGTCACAATCCCAAACGTCCGGTTCTCCTTGACGCACGTTGCATCAGGCAAGCCGCGGTACAAGGTAACATTGTCGTACACTTCCACGGTCGAATCTCGGGTGCACAAGTTCCCCAACGTCGTCCTCACCTCCGGGTTCTGGTGCACGGTATGCTGCTGACAATGTCCAATCAGGACCCGCATGTTCTGCTCCGGGTTAGGGCCGCACATTGTGCCACAAAACCGCGCCACATCGTTCTTGACCGAGGTAAGGAACTCCCCTTCCTCAACATCTTCCCGCTCGTCCGTATCTCCATACGCCCGGTTCCACAGCATGGCCTCCACCAACTCGCTCTCCTTCTCCAACTCCTTCCCCACCGCGGCCGTGTACGGCACACGCAACAACTGGTTGATACGCTCGACGTGCGCCAAATCCACACCTTGGTTCAACCACTCGTCGGTCGGCAACTGGCCATGCACAAACATGGTATTGTTAATCACCAGAACCAGGTACATCCCCAACGTCGCCTGGTACAATTCGTAGCCCTTATGCCCAAACTGGAAAAAGGTGGATCGCGATTCCCATGAACCGTCGTCGTGCTGGTAGTATCGAGGCTGGTTTCGGTCCGGAGTGAACGTGTACGAATCAATCATATCTTGATTGCCCTTGAAATTCTCGTAATCGTGGTTCCCCAGAACCTTGACGATACCACCACCGAACTTCTTGGCCTGCTCATTCATAGCATTGATAAAGTGTAGGAGTTTAATTTCGACTTGGGGGTAGTATGCAACTTCTTCTACTGGACCTCGAATGTGTTTCTTGGCTGAATCGTCCTCGCGCGCCCCGTCAATCAGGTCACCGACAATCACAATGATGGTATCCCCGCCCGTCCATTGGTAGTGCAAGTTCCGGGCGTACGACTTATCCTTGACAGAAGGGAGTTGGAGTTGGGTGTACAGGTCCGCGTCCGGTTCGTTGGCAGGATAAGCGTACTTGTCTTGTTTCCGCACGACCTTGGCACAGTCGCGGAGACAAATGATGAGCGCTTCCAGGTCGGCATGCAAATCAGAAAAGGCAATGATTCGTTGGGATGCGGGCCGAACCAAAGGCATTATGATATCCCCCAGAAAATAGAAAGAAGGAATTTTTATTTATCGCTACCGCTACCGCTCACACACCGCTTCTTGCTCTTGCGTCGAACAGAGTGACGTTTCTGTTTCGGATGTTTCCTTTTCTTCGAGGTCCGTTTTCCCTTGTATGAAAGCCACTGGTCCCACCAGTCCACGTGATGCGAACGAACCAGACTCGGCATCGGAGGCGGCAGTCCGTCTTCGTCCAGGAACGCATCCTCGCTCGTCCGAACGGGGCGAACGGGTGCAATGATATGGCTAAACATGGCAATGCGTGCGCGGGGAACATGGCGCGACTTTTCAAGCAAGACGCGGTACTCTTTCTCCAGCGCTACGTACTCGCGCATCTTGGACTCGTACACGTCCTGGTTGTCAATACCGTTCATGTACTCGCGCGTGTGTTGGGCATACGCCAGGGCGTCACGTTTGAAATCGTCCGCATTGTAAAACGAGTGTTGGGGAATGATACGACGTGCCTCGGGTGTTAGTGCTGCAATACTGCGTCCTTCGTCGCCGTACAGGTACCGGGTCAAGAGACGTCCGTTGCCATACCCCGGATGGTCCACCCAGTCTCGCATTCGGCTCATGTTGAATCTATACGTCATAATAAAAACATTTTTCAGTACTAGTTCGTGTAAAAACCTATACCATTAATTACCAGTACTGGCGTCGATACGCTTCCATTTCGCGGTACCTTCGTTCAAGGTCGGATTCGGCGTTTTGGTGCGTCAGTTGGATGGAAATGTATTTCATGGTTCGGTCGGGCTCGTACTCGGACGGAAGGGGACGACGCTTGGCGCCGGTTACGGCAAACACGCATCCGGTCGGTAGTAACAGCTCGTACTCTGGTTCATGGTCGGATACGGACAGCATGAACAGGGCATGGGTACCTCTCGGTAACGTCATGAGGTAGACACAACAGTCTTTACCCGTAAACATATCGGACGCGACATCGGCATGAAGGGAGGTGGAGATGAACCCCGTTTGGTCCGTTTCGGATTTGGTGCCCCGCGTGACACGCAAGTCGACGGGCAAGACGGGACTCTCGAAAATGACCCTGTTCATGACCTGGGTGTAATGGTCCAAAAGGTCGCCCGTTACGGGTTCGGAGGCGTACACCCGATGCATGGTTTCGTACGAGGCGGTGAGGTACCTACCGTGTCTGAACTGTAAACTGCACCAGGCGAAAAAGAGACCGGCGTGGTTTTCATCCACGATTCGGTGCGTGCGGAGGTAGGTGTTGAGTACCCGGTAGACACCCGTGGTGTACATGAACAGCAACACAATTTCTTCGACGGTGCGCGTGGAGAGGTAGACGCAGTGTTGATAGGCGTACTCGGCGAGTTCCGGGTTCAGACCGACGAGAAGGTCGCGTTCGGTGAACAATATCGAACCAGGTCGTTCAAAGAATGTCGATACGTAGCGCTCAGATTGACATTGCGAGACCAGATTCTTATTGATTTTCAAGACGTTCATGGACGGATGGATGGATTTTATATCTCACGAATATAAAATTAAAACACACTTCATTCTAATCTACCCTCCTCTTCTTTCGCCTTTTCGTGAAACACGTGCTGAATAAACGCAATAAAATCGTACCTCGTTACACTCTCGCGAACGGTCTGCAATTCACGTTCCGTGTACGCCTCGCTCTCCTCGAGTTCCTTCATAAGACGCTCGTTCTCCACCACGAACGCATCGTACATGGACCGGATGGAGACGGGTGGCAAGAGACAAATCGTATCCACCAACCGGCTAATGATGTCGTCCGATAAACTCATCTTTACTAGTATTTATTTTTTTCTTTAAAGGGTGGTTCCGAGGGTGGTTCCGAGGGTGGTTCCGCCCACCCACGACGGTTTTTTTGGTCATTACGGTGTGTGGTTCCTATGGTGGTTCCGCCCACCCACGAAGGTTTTTTTGGTCATGACGATGTGTGGTTCCTCCCACCCACGACGGAGTTATGTTCACTCCATTTTCCTTCCACCTTTCGTAGCCACCTGCAGTACTTTCTCATCTGGTGCAAGGCGCGACTCGTTTCGCGGTACGTACGCCATACAAACATGAGCTCATCGTATTGTTCTTGGAGGATGTCCGTGCTTCTCCGTTTCTCCTCCATCGCGGTACGTTCGTGTAAATGGGACATGGTGTAGCTTACTCTAGGCTAAGATTTTACTTCATTTTTCATGTTTTCAGGAAGAAATGCGCTCTTTTCCTGGTCACAAAGAGCTCGTACGTTATCATAGAGTAGATGACGCAAAGGTAACATAGTTACAATGTAAGGGTGAAAACACTCCTCCTCTGAAAAACGGATAAACGGTTGTGGGAATTCATGCTCATTCGGATCAAATGTGGAACCAAGTTTACCACCAATATTTTCATCAAGATAGGATAGATGGCTTGTTAATCAACATCAGAGTCATCTTCGCTCAGTTTGGCTTGTTTTTTATTTATAAATCTTTTTATAAATATTTCACATTCAAAGCACACGAGAAACATAGAAACAAGAATCGTCCTCGTGATTAAGGCGCAGGTGTCGGTGTAGGTGTCGGTGTCGGTGTCGGGTGATGATGATGCACCGGACCCGCGTAAATCAACAGATTGCCGAGAAACAAGGTCGGTTGCAACAACCCGAACGCGTTGCCGCTGCCCGTATTGCCGCTGGTGAACGTGTGAACGTGCGCCCCATCGGGTGTAATCGAGTGCGTATGGTCCGAAGCGGACGCGAGCGAAATCCCCGACGTGGCCGAATTGATGTTGGACCAGGTATTGGTATTGGCCGCGGTAGGAAATGCATCTCTAACCCACCCCGGTGCCGCCTGACCCGCTGTATTGCTGCCATTGTAATCGTCCTGGTACGTGTACTGCGAATGTGCGTGTCCCGCATCCGTCACGGCATGGTTATGTCCACCCGCCGTTCCCGTCGAATTGTGGTGAGTGTGTGCTCCCACCGGGTCCACGGTACCCGTATGATGATGCGATGGCAATTCGTTCAGGGTCAATGTCATTGTCTCTTGCCCCGTACTCGTCCCCAAGGCGCGCGCCGTCAGACCCGGTCCAGAACCGATGGCGCCCGGGACACGACCACGCCCATCCGGCAGCATGAACGTCGTCGCATCACTTGAGCCGAACGAGGTTCCGATAGCACGAAAGAGGTGGGCATACGTCGTGCGCGATACGGAACGACCGTCGCAGACCAACCAACCCTCATCGTCCCGGTCCAGAACCGAGAATTTCATGTCGCCCACATGAACAGGCGCACACTGCATCGGGTCGTAGCGGTACTTGTTCGCCGAAGAGGACGAGCACGCCATTGCAATCCCCGCCAGTAAAAAGAGCGCAATAAGAATGAGTATCACGATACGAGTATCCATACCTTTCTTTGTAGTAGAGTTTTATTTTTATTTATGATAAATAAAAAAGTATGTTTGTAACTCTAGGGGATTGTGAAACACGCTTTTTGTTAAATTAATATAAGTGGAACAAAATATATTCGTAACAGCCCCCCTTTACCACTTACGCGCCGACTTGTGAGCCTTGTGTGATTTACGCGCCGACTTGCGAGCCTTGTGCGCCTTGTGCGCCTTGTGCGATTTACGAGCCGACTTGCGAGCCTTGTGAGCCTTGTGCGATTTACGCGCCGACTTGCGAGCCTTGTGAGCCTTGTGCGATTTACGCGCCGACTTGCGTCCAGACATGGCCGAGACCCACTTGATTTCGCCATTGATGTTGCACTGAATCCCGTCGCCTACGGCGTTCGGCTTACCTGGGATGCACGTCATGTCAGTTCCGTCGCATTGCTTGATGCACCACTTGTTTCTCTCCTGAACCGATACCTTGCTCATTTTATATACCACCAATATAAAATATTTTTTTTATTTTTTAAGCGGGCACACTACGGTTTGTTGTAATTTGTCGTGTTACCTCTCATCAGACGTTGGGCACAATGTAATTGTAGACGGTCGATGGCGCCGAGGTGGTGACGTAGCCATTGTTTGCCGCTGGGTACTCGGCCGCGTTCGTGCACCCCAGGAAAGCGGGACTGGTCGTGTACCCGTCATTGGTCAACAGGTTTGCCACCGTCTGCGTAGTGCTCTCCGTGTACGCGTTCGTCCACGACCATGTCACTTTCGCCAACGTCTGTCCGTTCCACTGCAAGAGATTGCCCGCCATGGTGTAGTACGCGCTCGACGGGAAGACGGGACCGTTGACCGAGACGAGAATCAAGGCCTTGATGTCAAACACGGACGGCGCCTGGGTCACCACGAACCGGTAGTAGGCGTACGGGTACATGGTCGTGGTAGTGAATTCCGAAGGACCGTTTGACCAAAGCACCTGGTTCGTATTGCTCATCAGGTACGTCCACGTCGTTCCATCGTTCGATCCAAGCATGAAGAACGACTGTACCATTTTGGAAAGGGTGTATGGCACCAACATGAACGAGGTGAGCACCACCGGGTTCGTCAATTGAACCTGGATCCATTCTCCGTACACGGTCTGTGTGATGGACGGCATCGGTGCGTTGGTGTACGCCACCGCCGGTGCCAGCGTGTTGGACACCCCGTTGGCGCTCGCCAGGTACTCGGTAGGGGCTGAGACACCCACCCAGGTCGTCATCGGCGCGGCCAGGATGGCCGCCGTATTCGTCGGTGCACCATCCATCGTCGCCCAGGACCACGATAGCGTCGCCACCGTGCTTGCCCCGCTCTTGGCGATACTCCCGCTCGTTCCAGAGTACGTGTAGCTGCCCGGTAAGGCCAAACCCGACGAAGTGGAAAATACGAACCCGCCGAGATCCCAAATCGATGTCTGGGCCTGCGTCACCACCAGGCGGTAGTACGCGAACGAGCTCGTATTGGGGATGGTGAACACCATCGGCGTATTCGCCGACCAAAACAAGTTGGCCGTGGACATCAGGTACGTCCACGCTGTCCCGTTCGTTGAACCCAGCAGAAGGAAGGCGTTCGGGACGTTCATCGATCCAGATTTCGGGTACAGCGCCACGCTCGTGGCCACCAGAGATGCCGCGAATTGCACTTGAAGCCACTCGCCGTACGCGGTCTCTGAAGCGCTGGTGGCCGTGAGGAAAGCGTACGTGGTCACTGGCGCACTCGTCGTTGCCACCCCGTTGTTTGCCGCGGGGTACTCGGTCGGTGCCAGGAACCCGAGGTATGTCGAAGCGTAATTGGTCGGAGTCAATATGTACGCGAACGGTTGGCTCGTACTGCTCTGCATCGCGTTCGACCAGGACCAGGAGAGCGTCGCTACCGTCGTCCCGCTTTGCTGCAAGTACTGGTTGTTCCCGCCCGAGACCGTATCCGTCGAAAGGGCAAACGGGTTGCCCGAGACGTCGTACAGGTACCATCCACCGATTTCGGCCGTCGTGTTCGCCTGGGTCACAACGAGACGGTAGTAGCTGTACGCCTGCATCGGCGTGACGTAGAACGTATTGGGTGCATTCGAGGCCCAGACCAACGGTGTCGTGCTCGCGTGGATAAAGTACCACGCTGCACCATCGTTCGAACCAAGCATGTCAAACGCGCGAAAGACGGTCGATGTGGCTCCAGAACGCGGTGCGATCTGGTAGCTGCCCAGCACTTTGGCGGACGTCCATTGCACTTGCACCCATTCGCCGTACGTCTGCGGGTTCATGTACGCCTGCCACAAGATGGGTGCGCTCGTCACGGTCGTCAGTCCATAGTACGTATCCGTGATGGTGCACGTGAGGGTCGTGGTCGAGGACGGACCCAGTTTCATCGACGCGGTAGCCACCGCCGAGGAGGATACACCCGATGTGGCGTTGACCTGGCTGATGGAAACCGAATTGACGTTTCCACCACTTGTGCTCCACACGAACGCGTACTGCCCCGACCCGCCACTCACGGTCGCCGTGTACGTCGCCGACGTCTGTGTCGCCCCGCCCATGGACAGGTACGCGGTCGGGGTCGGAGTCGGGGTCGGTGACATGACAGGAACCAAGATGTAGTACGGCTGCCACGTTACCGTCGACGAGGTCGTGTACGTGTTGCCCGAAACCGTATCCGTCACGAAACACGAAACGGTGGTGGTCGATGATGGACCCGTATTCATCGTGGCCGTGAACGTCGTGGACGCACTCGTCGGGTTGGCAATGGTGATGGCGCTGACGTTGCCACCCAAGGTGCTCCACAGGTACGAGTACGATCCCGACCCTTTCGATGGAACGCACGTGTAGGTTCCAGACGTCTGTGTCAAGGTGCTGACAAGAACAGGGGTTGGGGTCGGTGGCGCGTTGATGACGGCGCTGATGACCGAGTAGTACGGCTGCCAGTACACGGTCGTCGTCGCAAACGCCGATTCGTTATCGTTCACGTCCGTGGCCGTGCACCGCAACGTCGACGTCGAAGCAGGACCCTGCATCATGATACCCGTCACATTGGCAATGGACGAAGATGCGTTCGTGCTAGATACGGTTGAGTACGTGAAGGCCGATACGTTCCCTCCAAACGCGCTCCACACGAACGAGTACTGCCCAGATCCGCCACTCACGGTCGCCGTGTAATTCGGCGACGTCTGGGTCGAAGGACCAAACAAGGTCGGGGTCGGTGCCGGTACAGCCGCGATCGTGACCGTCAAATGGAGGTAGTACGGCTGCCACGTGATGGGAGAAGTGATGGTGTAGGAATCGCCATCCACCGTATCTAGAACCAAGCACGAAGCCGTTGAAGTTGACGCCGGACCCGTTTTCATGACGGCCGTGAACGTCGTTGTCGCACTCGTCGGCGCATTCGCCACCACGGATACGACATTGCCACCCGTCGCGCTCCACGCGTACGTGTAAGACCCAGTTCCGCCCGTGGGGTTGCACGTGTACGTCCCCGACGTCTGCGTCGAATTTCCATTCAAGACCGGTGTGCCCGTGTAGGTGTACGTCCCTGAAGGTAAGGCCAACCCCGTCGCCGTCATGAACTGGACGCCGCCAAATTCCCAGGCCGTATTGATGGCCTGTGTCACCACAATGCGGTACGAGGCGTACGCGCTCGTTGTCGGGATGGAGAAACTGAGCGGTTCATTGATCAGCCAGACCAGGTTGGTGGCGGACATCAAGTACGTCCACGTGCTCCCACTCAGTGCGAGCAGAACAATCGCTTGTGGCACATTGATGGAGCCTGATTTCGGGTAGAGGATGAGATTGGTGGCCACGATCGGTGTGGCGAATTGCACCTGGACCCATTCGCCGTACACGTTCTCGGTCGTCGCCACGGACGTGAGGAAGGAGTAGGCGGTGGAAGGTGCCGAGGTCGTGACGAGACCATTGTTTGCCGAGGGGTACTCGCTCGGTGCCAGGAAACCGAGGTAGGTCGAAGCGTAATTTGTCGGGAACAAGATGTAGGGGAAAGGTTGGCTCGTACTGCTCTGCATCGCGTTCGACCAGGACCAGGAAAGCGTCGCAGCCACCGACCCGTTCTGGACCAAGGTGTTGCCCGACAAGGTACCCCAACTGATGAGGGGGTTGCCGTAGATGTCGTACAGGTACCACCCACCGATTTCGGCGGTAGGGGTCGCCTGGGTCACCACGAGCCTAAAGTAACTGTACGCCTGCATCGGCGTGACGTAAAAGGTGTTGGGGGTATTGGTCGCCCACATGAGCGGGGCCGTGCTCGCGTGGATAAAGTACCACGTCGATCCATCGTTCGAACCCAGCATCATGAACGACTGGAAGACGGTGGTTGCCAACGTCCCGTACCTCGGCGCGATCTGGTAACTCCCGAGCACACTGGGTGTCGCCCACTGCACTTGCACCCATTCTCCGTACGCGTTCAGGAACGGAATTGGGGTGGATTTTGGTGTTGCGGTCGGCGTCGGTGTCGGTGTCGGGGTAATGTACGGAGTGAGTGTCGGTGTCGGTGTGGGTGTAGGCGCGGGTGTAGTCATGGGCCTCGATTACTTTTGTCGCTGATTTAAATTATTTTACAGATTTTTTTGAGAACAAGAGGATATAAAAAAAGATGGATGAAGAGACCATATTCTACCCCACTCATAAATCCACTCCTTCCACCCCATACACCATGATAACTCCCTACCTCGCTCTTGGCTCTCTTTATTCACGCTACAATACATTTGACGTCATTGTCAACATGTCCTACTTCTGCGACGGTGACGGATTCAAGCGACACGATATCACCACTACAGTAAACCAGGAAGGTAAAACAGTGATTCGGGTAGGTATTTACGACATGCCCACCGAACCACTCGACATTATCCTACCGCGTCTCATTCCCGTTCTTATCGCCTTCCTCAGTGACCGAAAACGTATCCTGGTCCATTGTCAAGCGGGAAAATCGCGTAGCTCTTCCGTCGTCATCGCACTCGTGTCGGTTTACCTAAACATACCCTATGCGGAATCACTCGCGCTAGTTCAATCGATACGACCTATCGTTCAACCCAATCAAGGGTTCGCTCGCATGACGGAAGAATACGTTTCTGCTCATTATGCTAACACAGTCGCATCAGAAAAATTCTTCTAAATCAGGTTAAAAGGTAAAAGATTCAGAGGCGGGAATTCCCGCCTCTAGAATTATGGACTTGACTATAGGTGGACATTCCGGAACATGGGTTCATCGCAAAGTAGGTTACCATTTGGCTCAATGGATTTCACCTGAATTTGCGGTTCGTGTATCCAACATCCTCGACGAATTGTTCATCATGGGTTCCGTGACACTCGGTAAAGAAAAATCATTTGAAGAGATTGAATCCGTCTACCAAAAAAAGGTAGCGTCCATGCAACAACAACTGGACGAACAAGCCACGAAACTGGACGAACAAGCCAAATCAT
>Ga0316217_10005261_pt1 | contig 13509 bp, 12 predicted proteins | sample 1anoAmetaG_FD_203633 | JGI IMG/M metagenome (GOLD analysis project Ga0316217, IMG submission 203633) | Freshwater microbial communities from Trout Bog Lake, Wisconsin, USA - 1anoA | ecosystem: Environmental > Aquatic > Freshwater > Lake > Hypolimnion/Profundal zone | place: USA: Wisconsin...
TCTCGGCGGCCTCCTTCCAGGAGACCACCCGGGTGCTCACCGAGGCCGCCCTGGAAGGCCGCGTGGACTACCTGCGCGGCTTGAAGGAGAACGTCATCCTGGGCCGGCTGATCCCCGCCGGCACCGGCATGGCGCTCTACCGCAACCTCGAGACCGAGGAAGGCCAGTACCCCGAAGCTTCCGATACGGATCATCTGGGTCTGGACGACTTCGACGACGAGTACAGCCGGATGGCGCAGCATGTCGAGGAACTGCAGGGCATGAGCGAAGTCGAAGGTGAGGACCTCTAGCGGGAGACCGCTGGATTCGGCCAGGCGAGTTCGGCCGCTGTTCACGATGGCTGTGGACGGCGGCTGAATTCCCTTTTGGCGCCGGATTAAGGATCGGATATATCCTGTTCCGATGGAACCGGACCAGGGCCTTCGGGAGGCATTATCATTGGACATGCTTCTGGATCTTGAGGTAGCAGGCCGATGCGGATCAGTGCGATCATTGGTCACGGCGGGAGACGCAATCACCTCTCTTTCGCCTTGGTGATGGCCTTGACGGAGGGCGTGTGACAGTACCAAAATGGGTTGGTGATTTCAAACGACCTATTAAAATCGGATTTAGCCTTGCAATCGTCACCGCCGGAATCACCATCCTCCTGCCCAACTCCTACCGGTCCGAGGCACGCATCCTGCCGGTGGAGACGCGGTCGATGGCAGGCAATCTGGGCAACCTGGCCGCCGCGGCCGCCGCGTTCGGAGTGAGCGTCCCAGGAGGGGAGGGGACCGACGGCAATTTCGTGGATATCCTCCAGAGCCGGACCCTTCGGGAAAAGCTGGCCGAGACCAGCTTCCATTTCAAGCAGCGGAGCTGGCGATTCGGCGAGGAAAAGGACCATGCCGAAACCCTGTCCCAGTATCTCGAATCCAAGAACCTGGATGAGGCAACAAGGACCATTGCCCGGATGATCGTGGTCAACCGCGACATCAAGACCAAAGTGATCCTGGTCGCCGCCGAGACCCGGTCGCCGGAACTTTCCCAGGAGATCGTCCAGAAGATCACCTCCATGCTCGAGGAGTTCGTCCAGGAGAAGGGCCGGACCCGGGGCAGCGCCAAGGCGATCTTCGCGGAAGCCCGGCTGGCGGATGCGAGAAGGGAACTCACCAAGGCCCAGGAGGATTTCCGCCGGTTCCTCGAGGTGAATCGCGGCTACCAGTCCAGCGCCGATCCCGACATCAGGCTCAGGGGGATGAGCCTGGAGGCGGAATACAAACTCCGGGGCCAGCTGGTGACGACCCTGGCCTTGAGCCGGGAACAGGCGCTGCTGGACGAGAAGAATGACATCCCCATCCTGAACATCATGGACGCCCCCAACTTGCCCATCGAGAAGAGCGCTCCCCCCAGGGGCAGCGTCGTCCTCATCGTATTCTTCCTCGGAATCCTGGGAACCTGGGGCTGGTCGAACCGCGAGTGGATGAATAAAATATTACTGTCGTCGGAAGCATCCTAGCCTTCACCCCGTTCGTTACCCTGGAGGACCAATGATCAACAAGGGCGTGATTCTGGCGGGGGGGGCGGGTTCGCGTCTGTTCCCCCTGACCAAGGTGACCAACAAGCACCTCCTGCCGGTGGGTTACGCGCCGATGATCTGGCATCCCGTATGGAAGCTGAAGGAGGCCGGCATCCAGGAGATGCTGATCGTCACGGGGACCGAGCACATGGGCGACGTCGTCGGCTGCCTGGGCTCGGGCAAGGATTTCGGCTGCCGCTTCACCTACAAGGTTCAGGACGAGGCCGGCGGCATCGCCCAGGCCCTGGGGCTGGCCGAAAACTTCGCCGCCGGCGCCCCCATCTGCGTGATCCTGGGGGACAACATCTTCCAGGACAGCCTGGTCCAGGAGGTGGCCACCTTCGGCCTCCAGGAGAAGGGCGCCCGGATCCTCCTGAAGGCGGTGCATGACCCGCAGCGCTACGGGGTGGCCGAGGTGCGGGACGGCAAGGTGGTCGGGATCGAGGAGAAGCCCAGCCAGCCGAAGTCCGACCTGTCCGTGACCGGGATCTATTTCTACGACCACCGGGTGTTCGACATCATCCGCACCATCAGGCCCTCCGGCCGCGGCGAGATGGAGATCACCGACGTCAACAACGCCTACATCCAGCGGGGCGAGATGAGCTACGGCACCCTCTCCGGCTGGTGGACCGATGCCGGGACCTACCCGAGCCTGGCCCACGCCAACACCCTCGCGCTCCAGGAAGCCATGCCGTTCCCCGATATCGCGAGGAAGCTATGACCCAGTTCAACCGGGGGAACATCGACGGGATCATCGTCACGCCATTCCGGAAATTCATAGACGAACGGGGATGGCTGGCCGAACTGTTCCGCCACGATGAACTGCCGGCCTGGTTCCGGCCCGAGATGGCCTACGCCAGCCTGACCCGGCCCGGGGTGCTCCGGGGGCCCCACGAGCATGTGGACCAGGCCGACCTGTTCTGCTGGTTCGGCCCCGGCGACTTCAAGCTCACCCTGTGGGACAACCGCCCCGGCAGCCCGACCTACTGGAACCGGATGGAGTTGGTGATGGGCGGCAACGCCCCGGGTTCGGTGGTGGTCCCCAAGGGGGTGGTGCATTGCTACCGCTGCATCAGCCACGAGCCTGGGCTGGTGATCAACTGTCCCGACCGGCTCTTCATGGGCCAGGGCAAGCGGGAGGCGGTCGACGAGATCAGGCACGAGGACGACCCCGAGAACGTTTTCGTCAAGGATGAGCGCCAGCGACGGGCCCATCTCGCATGAGGGTCCTGGTGACGGGGGGAGCCGGCCAGCTGGCCCATGCGATCCGGCTGGTCTGGACGGCGGCCGATCTGCTGATTCCCAGCGAGCAGGAACTCGATCTCGGCAATCCCGCCTCGGTCGCCCGCATCGTCGCGGAATCCCGCCCCGACGTGGTCGTCAACTGCGCCGCGTTCACCCAGGTCGACCGCTGCGAAGCCGAGCCGGAGCTGGCGATGCGCATCAACGGGACCGCCGTGGGCCTCCTGGCGGACGCCTGCGAGGCCCAGGGGGCCATGCTGGTCCAGATCAGCACGGACTACGTGTTCGATGGGACCTCCGCGCGCCCCTACCTGGAAACCGACCCGACCCGCCCGGTCTCCGTCTACGGGCTGACCAAGCTGGAGGGCGAACGCCAGGCCATGCGGAGCACCCGCCATCTGGTCGCCCGCACCAGTTGGCTGTATGACGCCTGGGGCAAGAATTTCATGAACACCATGCTGAATGCCGCCGCCCAGGGCCGGGCCCTCCGGGTGGTCGCCGACCAGCGCGGTGCGCCCACCACCTGCCGGGCCCTGGCACGGCAGCTCCAGAAGGCGGTGGAGGAGGGCTGGCAGGGCCTGGTCCATGCCACTTGCCAGGGAGAAACCAGCTGGCACGGGTTCGCCGCGGCCATTTTCGAGGCCAAGGGCATCCGCGCCGACCTCAGCCCCTGCACCACGGCCGATTACCCCACCCCCGCAGCGCGCCCGGCCTATTCCGTGCTGGACGGTTCCGGCCGGCGCCGCCTGGGCACGGACCTGATGCCGACCTGGCGGGAGGCGCTGGCCGAAGTCGTCCAGTCGCCGGCGGGCCCGGCCGGAGCGGGGGCAGGTCCCCATGCATGACTCCCCGTTCCTGATGTCCTCCCATCGCAACCGACGAAGGTGACCTCCCATGACTGAAACCATCCTGATCACCGGCGGAGCAGGGTTCATCGGCAGCAATCTGGTCCACCGCTGGCACCGCAACCATCCGGCCGACCGGATCATCGTCCTGGACAAGCTCACCTATGCGGCGGATCCGCGCCACCTGGAGGGGCTCGACCGGGTCGACCTGGTCGTCGGGGACATCCAGAACCTGGAGCTGGTCCGCTACCTGATCGAGTCCCGGGGGATCACCCGGATCTTCCACCTGGCGGCGGAAAGCCATGTGGACCGCAGCATCACCGGTCCCGGCGAGTTCATCCAGACCAACGTGCTCGGCACCTTCAGCATGCTGGAGGCGGCCCGGCAGGCCTGGGGGGGGCGGAAGGACTGCCGCTTCCTCCACATCAGCACGGATGAGGTCTACGGGGCCCTCGGCGCCACCGGCAAGTTCCACGAGGGGCTTGCCTACGCGCCCAACAGCCCCTACAGCGCCAGCAAGGCCGGCAGTGACCACCTGGCCAGGGCCTACCACCACACCTACGGCCTGGACGTGGTGACCACCAACTGCTCGAACAACTATGGGCCGAGGCAACATCCCGAGAAGCTCATCCCGCTGGCGATCACCCGGATGGCCCGGGGCGAATCCATCCCCATCTACGGGAACGGGCTCAACGTCCGCGACTGGCTGTTCGTCGAGGACCACTGTTCGGCCCTGGAAACCGCCATGCTGCGGGGCGCCGCCGGGGAAACCTACTGTGTGGGCGGGGACAACGAGCAGACCAACCTCGCCCTGGTCGACCTGCTTTGCGACCTGGTCGACCGGCAGCTGGGACGGGCCCAGGGCACCAGCCGCCAGCTGAAGACCTACGTCAAGGACCGGGCCGGGCACGATCTGAGGTACGCCATCGACGCCACCAAGATCAAGCGGGAGCTGGGCTGGGCGCCGCAGACCAGCTTCCAGGACGGCCTGGAGCTGGTGGTGTCCCACTATCTCGGGAAACAGTGAACCATTCGAATCAAGGCAGTCCGCAGGAGGTGGGCAAGATGACTGAAGGTTTTCATTCCGTCACGGGGAAGGAGATCCCCCCCTTCGACCAGCCCCTGCACGTGGGCCGGCCGAACATCGGCGATCGCGACAAGTTCCTGGAGATGGCGGGGGCGATGTTCGACCGCCGCTGGCTCAGCAACAACGGGCCCCTGCTGCAGGAGCTGGAGAAGCGGATTGCCGCCTATTGCGGAGTCAAGCATTGCATCGCGGTCTGCAACGGCACCATCGCGCTGGAGATCGCCATCCGGGCGCTGAAGCTGGAGGGCGAGGTCATCGTCCCCTCCTACACCTTCGTCGCGACCGCCCATGCCCTGCATTGGCAGGGGATCACCCCGGTGTTCGCCGACATCGACCCGGTCACCCACAACCTGGATCCGGCCGCCGTCCGGCGGATGATCACCCCGCGCACGACCGGCATCATCGGAGTCCATCTCTGGGGCCGCAGCGCTCCGGTGGAAGCGCTGGCCGAGATCGCCCAGGAGAAGGGGCTGCAGCTCATGTACGACGCGGCCCATGCCTTCGGCTGTTCCCACCGCGGGCGGATGATCGGCGGCTTCGGCCGGGCCGAGGTGTTCAGTTTCCACGCCACCAAGTTCTACAACACCTTCGAAGGCGGGGCCGTCGTCACCAATGACGATGGCCTGGCCGAAACCATCCGCCTGATGCGGAATTTCGGCTTCACCGGGCTCGACAACGTCATCCACCCGGGGACCAACGGCAAGATGGTGGAGATCTGCGCGGCCATGGGCCTGACCAACCTGGACTGCATCGATTCGGTCATCGAGGCCAACCGGATCAACCACGCGCTCTACTGCGAACGGCTGAACCCGATGCCGGGCCTGTCGGTCCTGCCCTTCGACCCCAGGGAGCGGAACAACTTCCAGTACGTGGTGCTGGAAGTCTCCGACCAGTGTCCGGCCGGCAGGGATGCCATCCTGGAGGCCCTGCACGCGAAGAACGTCCTGGCGCGAAAGTACTTCTGGCCCGGCTGCCACCGGATGCAGCCCTACCGGGACCTGTTTCCGCACGCGGGTCTGGTCCTGCCGAACACCGTCCAGGTCGCCAACCGGGTCATCGTCCTGCCCACCGGCACCACCCTGCCGGCCGGCGCGGTGGAGAGGATCGCGGCGATCATTTCGGCCTGCATGGGCAAATGACTTCGGCAGGGGGCTTCCCCCTTGCCCGTGACAGGGGGTAGGTTGTGCCAGTGAAAGTGCTTTGCGTCATGGGCACCCGGCCTGAAGTGATCAAGATGGCCCCCGTGGTCAAGGCCCTGGAGCAGCTGGGGCTGGAGGCGCCGATCCTGGTCACCGCCCAGCACCGGGAACTGCTCGACCAGATGGCCTTGACCTTCGGCTTGAGGCCGAGCTGGGATCTGGATGCGATGAAGCCGAACCAGACCCTCGCGGCGCTGACCGGAACCCTGGTCCCCGCCCTGGACACCATCATCCGCGGGTCCGGCGCGGACGCCGTGCTGGCCCAGGGCGATACCACGACGGTATTCTGCGCGGCGCTGGCCGCCTATTATGCCGGGATCCCCTTCGGCCACGTCGAGGCCGGCCTGCGCAGCGGCGATCTGCGCGCGCCCTTTCCGGAGGAAGGGATGCGCCGGCTCGCTTCCGTCCTGACCCGGTGGCATTTCGCACCGTCCGCCGAGGCGAGCGCGGCCCTGCTCAAGGAAGGCTTCCGGGCCGCGGACATCCACCTGACCGGCAATACGGTCATCGACTCCCTGCTGGAGATGGCCCGGCGTCCGGACCTGCCCTGGCCCCAGGTTCCGCCCCCCCGGCCGGGCAGGCGGCTGGTGCTCATCACCTTGCACCGCCGGGAGAATTTCGGCGAGCCGTTCCGGCGGATCCTGTCGAGCATCCGCGCGTTTGCGCTGGCCCATGCGGAGGCGGATCTCGTCTATCCGGTCCACCCGAACCCGAACGTGCTTGAGCCGGCCCGGGAGATGCTGGGCGGCTTGACCAACGTCACCCTGACCAGGCCCATGGATTACCCGGAACTGATCAATGTGATGAAAAATTCATACATGATCTTCACCGATAGCGGAGGCATCCAGGAAGAGGGTCCCGCCCTCGGCATCCCGGTCCTGATCTTCCGGGAGGTCACCGAGCGGCCGGAAGCCGTGGCCAGCGGCGGCGCGGTCCTGGTGGGCAGCGACCCGATCCGGTTCCGGCAGGTGGTGGGCCGCTTGTGGGAGGATCCGTCGGCCTACACGGCCATGGCGGTCCCCCGCTTCCCCTACGGCCGGGGCGATTCCGGCCTGCAGATCGCCCGCATCCTCCAGGCCGGCCTGGGCGGTTCCGGGGGCGCCGGGCAACCGCGTGCCGTCCCGGCGGCGAAGACCACGAGAAAGGCATGAACATGGGCGCGTCGAATCCGGGGCTGGCGCCGATCATCGTGTCGGTCTATAACCGTCCGGGCCATTTCCTGAAGTGCATCGAAGCCCTGCAGCGCAACCAGCTGGCGGCGGAATCCGAGCTGTACGTGATCTCGGACGCCGCCTCGCGGGAGAACGATGTCGAGGCGGTCCGGGAAGTCCGGCGGGTCGCCTCCGCCCTGGAAGGCTTCGCGAAGGTCCATCTGGTCGCGCGGGAAGAGAACTGGGGCTTCTTCCGGTCGATCCAGGAGGCCCTGGCGGCGGTGCTGAAAATTCACCATAAATATATATTTCTCGAGGACGACCTGGAGGTTTCCAGGGGGTTCCTGGAGTTCCTGAACCTCGGGCTGGAGAAGTTCCAGGGCGATCCCAGGATCTATTCGATCGGTGGCTATTGCCCGCGATCGGCGGTCCTGGACCCCCAGGCCCACGCCGTCGCGAAGGTCATGGCCGGCCCCTTCTTCTGCCCCTGGGGGTTTGCGACCTGGAAGGACCGGCAGGAGGTCATCAGCGCGGCCGTGAACAACTATCCCAGCGTCCTGAAGAACCGGAGGATCCTGAGCTTCCTGGCCAGGCAAAGCCCCCTGATGCTGGAGGTGCTGCGCAAGGACCACTTCGAGAACCTGGATGCGGTGGATGTCCGGATCAGCTGTCAGATGCTCCTGAAAAACATGTTTTCCATCTATCCATCGGCCTCCCTGGCCCGGAACACGGGCTGTGACGGCAGCGGCGAACATATGGGGGAGAATGAAACCGTCGGGACCGAGGACATCGCCGACGAACTCCGCCTGGATTCATGGGATATTCATTTCGATCCGGCGTTTTCCCGCAAGATCGTCCGGAATGGCACCGGCATCCGCTTCCAGGGGGTCTTCTCGGCGCTGTATTTCCTGAATCTGAGGGAAGCCGGGGAACCCGCCATCGAACTGGCCCGCCGGCTCTGCCGCCGCATCAAGCAGCGCCAGGCTTGACATGGAAATCGCCTACCTGATGCATGTCCCCTGGAATTGGATCAAGCAGAGACCGCACTTCCTCGCGGAAGGGCTGGCAAAAAAATGCCAGGTGAAGGTATTTTATAAATTCAATTATCGCCAGAAAAATCTGGTGCAAAATGCCATGCCGTCGTCAATCCGCAGGAAGGCGCTGTTTGTGCTGCCCTTCGAACGATTTGATTGGGTCAAGCAAATCAATCTCATGCTCATGCGGTTCCAGTTGAAGAAACCCATCGGGCCATCATCCGTCATCTGGGTGCCGGACCCATACCTGTTTGAAACCATCCACGATCTGGTCGGGCCCGATAATTTCATCGTATACGACTGCATGGATGATGCCCTGAGCTTCCCCCTGGTTGCCGGGAATCCCCAGCGGAAAAAGACTTTGATGAATATGGAAGCGGTTCTTTGCGCCAAAAGTGATCAGATATTCACCTCGTCAGCTAATCTGCGCGACAAGCTCGTGGCCCGTTATCACGTCGACCCGGCCAAGATCAAGGTCGTCAATAACGCGGCCGCTCCAGTGCGGGGGCAGCATCCATCGACCCGAGCCGATGAGGTGCCAAGCTACCTGCCCGGAACACCGAGCCTGAAAATGGTCTACGTCGGAACCATTGCCGAATGGTTCGACTTTGAAATGATCTTGATGGCGCTGCAACGGTTCGAACAGATCGAGTGCTGGCTGGTGGGGCCCTGTGAAACCGAAATCCCGTCCCATGACCGGATCAAGGTCATGGGACCCATGCCGCATGGGGCCGTTTTCGACATCATGAATCAAAGTGATGTTCTGATCATGCCCTTCCAGGCCACCGAACTCATCATGAGCGTCAATCCGGTAAAACTATATGAATACATCTATTCCGGAAAACCGGTCATCGCCTTGCGCTATGCCGAAACCCTGTCCTTCGAAGAGTATGTCTACCTCTATGGTTCGCGGGAGGAATTCCTGGGCCATCTGGAAGCCCTGGTCATGGAACGGCTCCCGGCCAAGAAGTCCCTGGAAGCGTGCATCGAATTCCATGGCCGCAATACCTGGGAGCACCGGGTCGGCCAGATCATGGCCTGTCTGCCGGAGGATCACCGCGGGGACTGATCAGTCGACCCGGTAAAGCCCGAATATCGCCCTGCAGTGGGCTGCGAAATCCAGGGGCAGATCCAGCTTGCCCACCCCCTCCTGGAGGGCGGCCAGGCTCTCCGGGCGCCGCAGCAGGGAAGCCAGCCTGGGACCCAGCTGGTCCGGCTCCACCACCAGCTCGGGGAAGTGGGGTTCGAGGAGGTCCTTTGCCCCCACGGTGGTGTGCACCAGGGTCGGAACCCCATAGGAGAGAGCTTCAAGTGCCACCAGGCTGAACGTTTCCGGCCAAAGGCTGGGCACCAGCAGGAGATCCATGGCGCCAAAGATTTCCGGGATCTCCTGGGGCTTGTAGGCTCCTTTTATCGAGATGCCGGCGCCCGGAGCATCATGCTCATGGCCTGGCCCGTGAACATTCAGGACCCAGTTGTCGATACCCTGCCCGCGCAGTTTCTCCAGGACCGCTCGAAGGAAGGCATACCCTTTATAGGCCGTGGAGTCGCCGATGAACCCAAGCCGGACCACCGGGGCGGCGGTTGCCCGGGTGCCCCGGTGGTCGGCAATGCCGGCGTGGATGACCGGGATCCTGGAACCCTCGATCCCAGGCTGGAGAGCCGTGTAGACCCGCTCACTGACCGAGCTTGCGAAGTGGAAATGATCCACGGCCTTCAGCTGCGCCGCGAACAGGTCGAGCAGCCGGGCGTATCCGGAAGGATTCTTCAGGGACCCCGGTGCCGCCCAGATATCGCCCCTGGCGACCCTCGGCCGGGTATCCAGGCAGCGCCGCAGCAGGGGTTTCACCCGGTGGAGGCATTTCTGGCTGTGCAGGTAGGCCATGATTCCCGCGGAGGCCCCTCGGTTGCATATCTCACAATGTTCCGGGGACGGCCCGGGACAGGGGCCGCCGGCCGCATCGACCATGACGGCCCGCGGGCAGAGGCCGAAATAGTCGTGGGCCGTGAACAGGGTTCTGATGCCCCGCGCCCGCGAAACCTGCAAGAACTCGGCGGGCAGCCCCATCAGCGTGTGGATATGGACCACATCCGGGCGGACCGCATCGAAATAGCGCTCCAGGGCCTCACGGGAAAGAGGGCGCCTGGGGCTGGTGATGGCTTCCGGCCGGGCCACCCCGTTCAGCAAGGGGACCAGGGGCGGCTGCAGGATCTCGTGGACCTTGATGGTGCCGAAATCCCCCAACGGCCTGATCCTCGAGTGGCGCCAAAGCGACCTGGGTCCCGGATAAAGCAAATATACCTCATGCCCTGCTTCCTGGGCCTGGTGCTGCATCAGGTCGACCACATACCGGGTCAACCCACCTGATCGATACGGGGGAAGTCCCAAGGCGTAGTGGAGGATATGCATTCGGGACAACCTTATCCAAGTGCGGGGAGCGAGGTGATGCGGTCAGCGGATTCCATGAGTCATCCGGAGCCTGCCCAGGAAAACCTTCCTGGCTCGACTCGAACCCAGCAGGGCCGCCCCGATTGAAAACAAGCCGATGCCGCACAGGATGATACCCTGGAACATGCGGGTGGGCGCCTGCCAGGGCAGATAGCGGTGGGAGATGACCACGGCCAGGAGGGCAGGGGTCAGGATGGCCGCCACCGACTTGAACCATTCGGCATTCAGGTTGTCGAAGAAGCGGGAATGGACTTTCGGCAGCCAGAAAAGCAGGTAGAGCAGGTTGACCAGGACCCAGGACAGTCCCGCGCCGATGGCGCCCAGCTTGATCGTGGCGAAAATGAGGGTCGGTATGTAGATCAGGAAATAAAGGACGCTCCCGATGATGTGGAGTTTCAGATTTCCCTTGGCATATTGCAGGAAATAAGGGAAGGCGCCCAGCGACAGCAGGCCATTGCCTATGGCATACAGGGCCAGGACCGGTCCGGCCTGCTGGGCGATTTCAGGATTGCCCGTCCAGACCCACAGCGCCCTTCCAGCATAGGCGGCCAACATCAGGGAAGTCGGCAGGGCGATCAGGCTGACCAGTTGGGTCGCGCCCTTGTAGAGGTCCAGGAAGCCGGCATCATCGCCCTCGGCCGCCAGCTTGGTCAGCCGCGGAAGGATCGCGCCGCTGATCGGTCCGGAGATGATCATCACGCCGTTGGCGGCGAGGCTGGCCATGGTGAAATAACCGAATTCCTTGAGTGGCAACAGCTTCGACAGGACCAGGGTGCCGGTCTGGGTCACCATGACCCAGAGCGATCCGGTCACCGCGATCCCGAGCGAAAACTTGATGACGCCCTTGATGGGATCCCATTTCCATGGCAAGCGCTCCCCGGCCGCGATCCTGGGGAGCTGTTCGTAGGTTTTCGCGACCAGCAGGGTCATCTCGAGGATGGAAATGAGCAGCTGGAAGACAAAGAAGATGGTGACGCTCTTGCCGACGGTCATGAACACGAAGACGACGAACACGGATCGAAGGGTCGCGATCATGATGTTGAATCCGCCCAGCCAGACCAGTTTTTCAAACCCGTTGATGGCCCCCCGGTACAGTCCGGAGATCCAGCGGGCGGCAATGATGACCCCCATGATCATGATGCAGTGCCGGATCTCGACCAGGGACAGCTGCTGGGCCTTGAGCCAGCGGCTGGCTATGAATCCCGATCCCAGGAGGACAGCCAAGGCCCCCAGGACCGCCACCCCGACGAAGATCCCTTCCAGGGCCCGGACCAGCTGCCGGAGGTTCTGGGAGGTGATGGCGCCGCCGCGGAAACGGGCGATCTCCCGCATCATGGTCGGAGTCAGGCCAAGGTCCAGCAGCTGGAACCAGCCTTGCAGAAGGGCGAAGAACCCGATCAGCCCATACGCCTCGGGCCCCATGTAACGAACATATACCGGAACCATGACTATTCCGATAATTGCCGTATAGATCTGGCTGACATAATTCGAAATAATATTCCGCCTAATCGTCATTCGTCCTCGCGTCGGTATTCCCATTCATTTTCCAGGAGCCATTGGCCGCTGGGTCGGCAGCCGAAACCCACATGGCAATGCCGATTATATCACGGCCTCCAGATGGTATCCTGGCTGATTCTAGCGCGGTTTTTCCAAGGGACTATTGCAGGGAATTCGCCAGGACCGCGGTCAGCTTCCTGGCCCCACCCCGGCAGAGATGGTCGGCGTCATAAAAATCATTCTCGCCAAAAGACGGATCAGTCAGGTGATTCAGAAAGGAGATCTGAAATTCCTGGGCCAATTGCCGGCACAGATCTTCCACCGCCCGCAGCTGCGCCTGGTCAAGATGCTCGTAGTAGGTGGCGTAGGTCGGGGTCATCACCAGGATGGGCCTGATCCCACGGGCCTGGCACATGACAATAAGGTGCCGGAGGCTGGCCGTATTTCTCGCGACGGTCTCCGGATTGGGCGGGTAGGTGTGCCGGGCGGCGGCGTCGGGGCCGGTCTCCTTCCAGGCGGGTGCCCGGCTGGCCAGGGTATAGGCGGTTCCGTTGCCGGCTTCGGTCCAATCCTGGACCATCCTTCTGCTGATGTAATAGTTGAAGATGCGTGAGAGCGCCAGGCGGGGGTTGATCGCGACTTCGAAATGATAGTCCAGGGGAAAAATCCCCGGATAATTCCAATAAACGATGTAATAAGTGCGCTTCCAGGCTTCAATGCTGTCCTTGAGGGTACTGTTGAGAGAAAAATAACTGACTGGAATGATGACGTTGCGTAATCGCGGCAGCGCCGGCAGATTTTTCTGCAATATCCACTCGTCAAAATCCAGGGTCTGGGAGACATTGGCCAGGTTCAGGGACTTGCCCGGGAGCACGGCCGGATCAATTCCAAAATAGGCATGGGAACTGCCAAGGACGAGGGTGGTCACTTCACCGGCTTCGGCCTTCAGCCCATTGATCTTGGTTTTATAGGGATTGGGGATTTGTCGAACCAGGATTTCCAGGGTCGCGAGCAGCGCCAGCAGAGGCAGGCAGAACAGTATGATTTTTTTCACCATTTGGCTCAAGGAATCACCCATCAAAATTGGTTATAAATGAAATGGGTGCTCGGAGCAGCAAGGAAGATGATCGCCAGGACCAGGGCGTAGTAGAACCCCCAGCGCAGCCAGCCGGGGACCTCCAGGGGATCCTTCGGGAAGATCCTGCTCAAGATGAGGTAGGCGATCATCACCAGGCCAAGCAGCAGGGTCGACATGATCCCCGTATTCAACATCACGTTGATCTGGATGTACCTGTTCAGGCCAAGGGCATGTAATTGCGCCAATGACCCCCGCCAATCCAGGATCCTGGACACGGTGAAGAGGGCGTCCTGGATGGAGTTGCTCCGGAAGAAGATCCAGGCGAGGCAGACCAGGTTGAAGGTCACCAGCCTTTGCCAATAGGTCAGC
>Ga0316217_10005262_pt1 | contig 13509 bp, 9 predicted proteins | sample 1anoAmetaG_FD_203633 | JGI IMG/M metagenome (GOLD analysis project Ga0316217, IMG submission 203633) | Freshwater microbial communities from Trout Bog Lake, Wisconsin, USA - 1anoA | ecosystem: Environmental > Aquatic > Freshwater > Lake > Hypolimnion/Profundal zone | place: USA: Wisconsin...
AACATCCAACATCCAACATCCAACATCCAACATCCAACATCCAACATCCAACATCCAACATCCAACATCCAACATCCAACATCCAACATCCAACATCCAGTGAATGCTTGCAGGGAAGGCCAAGGGACGATGGCTGTTGGATGTTTCCAGCCCTGGCAGGGCTGCCCGTGGCCCGTGGCGGAGAGGGGGGGATTCGAACCCCCGATACCTTTTGAGTATTCACGCTTTCCAGGCGTGCGCGTTAAACCACTCTGCCACCTCTCCATTCCCCCGGGTTCGAGCGCCATTTAGTTCGCATGAATCCGCCTGAATGGCAAGCCAATTTGCTGGGTTTCCGACAAAAGACGCTGGTTAATTTGACGGAATTCCTGTTTCCTCTCTGCCAGTGCATATATTGAACCTGGCTCTGGCCGTTCTCGCCACCCTGAGCAGCCTCCTCCTGCTCTGGCAGTGGCTCGCCGCGCACCGCTTTCCGCTGCACGAAAAATCACCCGCCAGCGGCTTCGCACCGCCGGTTTCCATTTTGAAACCCCTGAAAGGCTGCGACGAAACCACCGCCGCGTCACTCCAAAGCTGGTTCAACCAAAGTTACGCCGGCGCCGTGGAAATCATCTTCGGGGTCGCGGATGCCGGAGACCCCGTCGGAGAAATCGTTCGCCGGCTCATGGCGGAAAATCCCCGTTGTCCGGCCCGGCTGGTCGTCTGCGACCATCCGGCGGGCGCGAACGCCAAAGTGGCCAAGCTGGCCCAACTGCAACCCCTGGCCGCGCATGATTTGATTCTCCTCAGCGATGCCGACGTGCGGGTGCCGCCGGATTTTCTCACCCGTTTTGTGGCGCCCCTGCGCGCGGAACAAACCGCGCTGGTGAATTGCTTTTACCGCCTGGCCAATCCCGCGACCACGGCGATGCAGTGGGAGGCCGTGGCCATCAATGCCGATTTCTGGAGCCAGGTGTTGCAGTCGCAGATGTTGCAGCCGCTGGACTTCGCGCTCGGGGCGGCAATTGTGGTCCGGCGTTCGGCGCTTGAGGAGATTGGCGGCTTCGCGGCGTTGGCCAACTGTCTGGCGGACGATTATCAATTAGGCCGGCGGGTCGCCCGGAAGGGCCACCGGATCGCCCTGGGCACGGTGGTGGTGGAATGCTGGGAGCGGCCGCAGAATTGGGCGCAAGTGTGGAAACACCAGCTTCGCTGGGCGCGCACCATCCGCGTTAGCCGGCCCGCAGCCTATTTTTTCAGCATATTAGCGAACGCCACCTGGTGGCCGGCATTGTGGCTCGCGGCCGCCGGCGTGGCGGGAAACGCTTGGTGCGCGGCACTGATGGCCGGCGGCCTGCTGCTGCTGCGGATCGTCCTCGCGCGGAATCTGCAACGCCGCTTCACTCCGGAGCGGAAACTGGTCTCGCCCTTCTGGCTGACGCCGTTGAAAGATCTTCTGCAGGCGGCCATCTGGCTGGCCGCCTTTCTCGGCGGCACGATTGAGTGGCGGGGACGCAAACTGAAGGTGCGCCGGGATGGCACGCTGGTGGAAGCGGATTGAGTTGAACCCGCCGCGAGAATTTACTTTTCGACGGCGCCAAAGACTTTCTGCATTAAATCCGTCGTCCGCGCCACGGGATTTTCGCGGATGCGCTTTTCCTCATCGGCCACCATTTTGAAAAGGCCGTCCAACGCCTTGTTCGTGATGTAGGCATCAACGTCGAGCGCGTCCGTCCCGAGGTAATTATTGGCCAGACCGCCAAAAGTTCCACCCAAAGCGCCGCCGCCATTGACCTTGGAGGTCATGTTCTTGTACGCCGACGTAACTCCGGTTGCCGCGGTGGCTTTTTGCACGATCGGCAAGAACCGCGCGTACAGATTGGTTTGAGTCGCGCGGCGGAAAAATTGCGTGGCGGCATCCGGCGGTCCCGTCAAAATGGCTTTTGCATCGTCCATCGTCATCTGCTTCACCGCCTCACCAAAGACACTGGCCGCCTGCGGCACCGCCTGTTCGGCGGCATGATTCATCGTGGCCACGAAATCGTCCGCCAGCTTGTCTTGCTTCAAGGCCCGGAGGGTTTTCTCCACGGTCTGCAATTTCTCCGGCAGCGGGATTTTCACATTGAGGTTGGTGAGGAAGCCGCCGTCATGACCCAACTCGGCGATGGCGTGCTGCAGCCCGTTGCCCAAGGCCTCCTTCAGTCCGCCGGTTACTTGATCGGAGGATAAGGCCGACAGGGCGGAACCGCTGGCCGGGTTGGTGGCGCCGATTTTCAAACCCAGCGCATCCAGCCAACCCGCGAGGGCAGGGCGACTGGAAACGGTCAAGAAAAGCAACAGCAGGAAAATTTTCATTTTACGCACCTTTCTTTGAGTCTAACAGCAGCAACAAAGAACCATTCAGAGCCAACAACGTCAAGACTTATTGCAGTTTGCAAGGTCTGTCCTGTTCAAGTGTGCATGTCTTGAATTTGGGCATTCAAATGCGGGTTTTCGCCAAGCATCAGAATCTCGGACGCGGGCAAAACCGGCGTACCGCAGGTGGGCGAGAAGGCGACGCGTTGGCGGGTTTGGAAACCCGCGATACAGACTTGGAAGTCGGCGTTACAGGATTGTTCCGGCTTGGGCGCGATGGCCCGGCTTATGCTATGAATCAAGCATGAAGAACATGGTTCTCCTGCTACGGAACAAGCACCAGTCCGATCGCGGATCGAGGTCGTTCGCGGCGGAGCATCATCCCTTGTTCAAGGCCGCGGAAATCCAGTTTCGCGCCGTTGACGGCCTGTTGATTCTGGCGTTCCTGGCCGGGTTCGTGGGTTTGGTTTTGCTGCTGGCAAAATAATCATCTTCGGGAAAAAGAACAACCGCCGCCGCCGGCAAATTCATTTTGCCTTCGTCGGCGGTTGGGTTTTTAGGGACGGGGGATTGGTTTCCTGGTGCTTGAAGGCCGAACGCAGCAGCCAGTGATGCTTCAGCCCCTGAATGAAAGTGTCCGAGTCATGAATCGTCTTGGCCATGCCCCCGAGCAGATTGGAATTGGCTTGCACCTGGACATTCAAATTGCTGGTGATGTCTGCCAAGTTGATGAGCGTGAGGCCGATTTGTTCGGTTAGCGTATCCAAGTTGGTGTCCACGCTGGCCAGCAACACGTTGGCGTTGGTTAGCGCGCCCTCCAATTGGAACGTGGCGTTGGTCCCCAGCACCCAGGCGCCGAGCGCGCCCGGTCCGCGCAAGTCGCCGCTGAGGGCGGCGAAATTCCTGACCAGCGGCTGCGTGGCGGCGATGGTCACGTTCAGGTTTGAGGTGGCCTCCGCCGCGTGGTCCAGCACGGCGGCGAGTTTGTTGGTCAGCGCCAGCACATTCGGCAGAGCCTGTTGCACCTGCGAAACCATGGCTTGCAACTGATCCGAGATGTCGGCCAGGTTGGTGGCGGTCAATTCATAGGCATTCGTGGGGCTGTGGTTCCGGTTGTCGAATTGCCGGTAGCGTTGGGACGCTTCATCCCAGACGGCGGAGATGCGCCGCGGCTGGCCAACGATGTGAAACGCCAACAACGGGTCCGGTTTGAATTCCGCAATGCGCGCCAGGTTGGTGAAGGAAGTAAACGCCCGCACGGCCAGATTGGAGTTTCCATCGAGAAGGTTTTCCGCCAGCCGCCAATTGGCGGGGTCGGGCAGACGCTGGGCCTCGGCCAGGGACAACTTCTGCAACGGGCGCGTGACGTACACGTTGAAACCGCTCGTGCCGCGACTGATTTCGAGTCCGCCTTTCCCGAGAAAGCTGGTGGAGTACAAGGTCACGACCGATCCTGCATTCCAAACGTAACCGAAGTAAGGCTGGCCGCTTTGGTTGAGCTGGTTGATGACGAAATCAATCCGCACGTTATGCTGCGAGCGCGGGGGTTCGGCGTTAATGCCCGTGATCTCGCCGACCTGGAAGCCCATCAAAAAGACGGGGTCGCCCACTTTCAAATCGGAGGCTTTGTTGACATAGGTGTAAAACCTCGCTTGCTCCCGAAACCAGCCCTTCTGCGCGGCGGCATGGTAAAGGTAATAACTGAAACCGAAGAGCAGCAGCGCGGTGGCCAGAAACACAAACCAGCCCACCGAGCGCTCCGTTTTGGTGAGGCGCGTGCGCAGTTGCGGCGTCAAATCTTGCAGTGACATAATTTTTCTTTCGTCAAAATTGTCGTGATCTCATTTTCTTTTCAGGTGAACCGTTGAACCGTTAAAGCGTTGAACCGTCCACAAGCCCCGTCGCTCTTCACGCATCACACACTTGCCGCGCCGTAGCGCAGCGGAGGCGGGTCACCGTTCCTCCTCCGCCTCCGCCAGTAATTCCCTCACCGCCCGGTGGCGAACGAATTCCTCGCCGCCCCACGCGCCGAGTTCGGAAAAAGTCCCCTCGTGCAGCGCCGCGAACTTGCGGTGCGGCTGCTGCCACGGGTGCAAATCGTCCGTCGTGGCCACCAAGGTCAGCGGGCGCCCGCCAAAAAAATCATGGCCGCGCCAGAGCTGATCCAAAAAATCAACCAGCCACCGGCGATGCCTCACCGTCATTCCGCCGATGGGATGGTCCAGCAGCAACAACTCGGGCGAGAGCGCCAGCGCCCGCGCCAGCGCCGCGCGCTGCCGCCAGACCGCCGCGACATTGCCCGGCGTCAGGCTGGCAAACGGCGCCAGCTCCAGCAATTCCAGCAGCCCAGCCACCGCGCGCGCCGTTTCCGCCTCGGCGTGGCGCCGGTGATAGCGCAGCGGCAGGGCAATGTTTTCCGCCAGGGTGAGCTGGTTGAATAACTTGCCGTCCGCAAACGTGAAGCCAACCCGCAACCGCTCGCGGATCTGCGTTTCATCAAATTCCCGGGTGTCGCAGCCGAACAATCGGCAATCCCCCCTGGCCGGCAGCAACAGGCCCGCCGCGTGCAGGAGCAGGTCGCTCTTGCCGGCGCGCGGCGCGCCGGCCACCACCCAGAATTCACCGGCCCGCACCGACCAATTGACATTTTCCAGCAGGGCCAGCGACGGATCGCGCAGCGCCGTGACCCGCACCCCGCGCATTTCCAGGACGACCGGATGAATATCTGGCTCGCTCATGTCACCAGATAAAGCACGATGAACACCGCGTCAATCAGCAAGCACGCCAGGATGCCTTGCGTCACCGCCCGCACCGTCACGCGCGAGACGTCTTCCAGCCGCAGCGGCTGCGCCAGTCCGTGATAACAGGTCACAATCGCGATCACAAACCCGAACGCCATCGTTTTCAGCGCCAGCAGCGCGAAGTCCAGCCAGTTGAGCGCCTCGGCAATTTGCCGGAAATAGTCGCCCGGGGTCAGCGGCACATTGGCCAGGAACGCGCACAGGCAGCCGCTCGCCAGCGCGCCGAGGATCAGATAAATGGTCAGACCAAACACGCCCAGCGCCATGCCGAGGACGCGCGGCAGGATGAGATAATGCACCGGGTCAATGCCCAGCGCCTCCAAGGCCTCGACTTCCCCCAGCGCGCGGGCCGTGCCCAACTCGATGACATTCGCCGTGCCGACACGCGCCAGCACCAGCATGGCGGTCAGCAATGGCCCGAGTTCCCGCACGACCACAATTACCATCGTGGAGCCCAGATAACCCGTCGCGCCCACTTTGGCCAGGGCGGCCACGGTCTGGCCAATGACCAGGAACCCCAGCGCCAAGGCCACGAACATAAACATGGGCAACAGCGAGGCGCCGGCGCGGTTGATTTCCTGCCGGATCCGCGGCTGCATCAAGTCGTGGGCCACGCCGGATTTCTTCAGGATGACTCCCAGCGTGATCAACGCAAAGGCGGCCACCCCCTGGATTGTCAGCAGGAGCAGGAAGATCTGGCGGCCGAGGTAATCCGTGTACGAGCGAGGCAGGGGCGCGTGGCGAAACCTTTGGAGGTTCGCCAGCTCCACGGCTTGGGCTAGATTTCCACGCATGACCTCAGCGTAAAGCCGATTGCCGGCCCGGTCAAAAATTGTTTTGCGGCGACTTCAGCGCCGTTTTCGGGGAGGGTCTTCCCGGCTGATCGCTCAAGGCTTGAATCTGTTTGCTAAAATTGGCAAGCGAAATTTTAAAAATGGCAATAGACGATCCGGTGGAATAATGCCATGCTGTCGGCCGAACCCAATCTGGCTGGCTTGGTTCGTGAATGCAGGAACCGCCTTGCCTACAGACCCCGCCCGCAGGCGTCTTGAGGCGCGACGGTGGATCCCGCGCTTGGGGAGACCGGCGAGCAAATGGCATGATTTGATATGAAAGAAGTTGTAGCGCAGGCAGGGAAAAACCGGCCGCCCGCCCTTCGTTCCCCGGGCGGCCATGGTCGCCATCAATTCGCGGTGAAGACTCCGCGCGGCGGCTGCCACGCCCGTGAAATCCCGCCGGCACCCGCCCCGGTCGTGGTCCGCCAGGAAGAATTGGTCATCCCGACTTATTTGCCGGACGCCCCGGACTTGAATCCGATGTTCTTGGAAAAACGCGTGTATCAGGGCAGCAGCGGCAAGGTGTATCCGCTCCCGTTCACGGATCGGATCTCGGAAAAGCCGGTGAACCGCAAATGGCAGGCGGTGTGGATTGAAAATGAATTTCTCCGCGTGCTCGTGCTGCCGGAAATCGGGGGGCGCATCCACGCCATCCTAGACAAGACCAACGGCTATGACTTGATCTACAACCAGCCGGTCATCAAGCCCGCGCTCGTCGGCCTCGCCGGACCTTGGGCCAGCGGCGGCATTGAGTTTAACTGGCCGCAGCATCATCGGCCCGCGACCTTTCTGCCAGTGGACTTGGCCGTCGAGGAACACCCCGACGGATCCAAGACAATATGGTGCGGCGACCACGACCCCATGTGCCGCATGAAGGGAATGCACGGCGTCGGTTTGCATCCGGGCAAGGCGTTCGTCGAGGTGAAGGTGCGCGCGTACAATCGCACGCCGTTGACGCAGACGTTTCTCTGGTGGGCCAACGTCGCCACGCGCGTGCATGAGGCATATCAAAGTTTTTTCCCGCCGGATGTTTATTACGTGGCCGACCACGCCCGCCGCTCCATGAGCGAGTATCCGCTAGCCAGGGGATTTTATTACGGCGTGGACTATGGCGAACGCGGTCGGAAAGGCATTCCGCCGGGCGAAATCCCCAATCAGTTTGTGCCGCCACATTGCGGCGCCAAATCGGCCAACGGCAATCAACCATCCGGAATCCCCGATTACGCGCCCAACGATCTTTCTTTCTATGCCAACATTCCCGTGCCCACGTCCTATATGTGCATGGGCAGCCAGGAGGACTTTTTCGGCGGCTATGATTATAAGGCGGAGGCGGGCATCGTCCACCTGGCCAACCATCATATCTCGCCCGGCAAGAAGCAGTGGACTTGGGGCAACCATGAGTTCGGCTACGCGTGGGATCGCAATCTGACGGAACCGGACACCCGCGGCGAATACGGCCCTTACATCGAAATCATGGCGGGCGTCTATACCGACAATCAGCCCGACTTCAGCTTTCTCCAGCCCGGCGAGACCAAGAGCTGGAGTCAATTTTGGTATCCGATTCAGAAAATCGGCCCGGCGCAACATGCGAATTTGCGCGCGGCCGTGAGCCTGAAAATCACCGGCGGGAAAATCCGGCTGGGCGTGGCCGTCACGGAAACCATCGCCAAGGCCCGCATCCGGCTCACCGCCAAAGGCGGGAACTTGGTGCAAGCCCGCCGGAATCTGGCGCCCGATCAGCCATTCGTGACGGAGATCAAATTGCCTCGCGGCGTTGCGGCAACGGATTTGCTAGTGTACGTCACCGACGCCGCCGGCGCGGAAATCATCGCCTATCAGCCCCGGCCGCGCGCGCAGGGCGAAGTGCCGCCGCCGGCCACCGAGCCGCCCGCGCCCGCCCAGATTGCCAGCGCCGATGAACTGTTTCTCACCGGGCTGCACCTCGAGCAATATCGCCACGCCACGCGTTGCCCGACGTTGTATTGGCGCGAGGCGCTGCGACGCGATCCGCTGGATTCGCGCTGCAACCATGCGCTGGGTTTGTGGCATCTCAAGCGCGGCGAGTTCACGCTGGCAGAAAAGCACTTTTGCAAAGCCATTGAACGGCTCACGCGCCGCAACGCCAATCCCGCTGACGGCGAAGCGTATTACAATCTTGGACTATGCCTCCGGCACCTTGGCCGCGAGGACGAGGCCTACGACGCGCTTTACAAAGCCTGCTGGAATCAGGCGTGGCAATCCGCCGCGTATCACGCGCTGGCGGAGATTGACTGCTGCCGCAAGGATTGGCCAACGGCTTTGGAGCATCTGGACCGCTCATTGCGTTGCAACACCGACAATCTCCGCGCGCGAAATCTCAAAGTCATGGTGATGGGCAAACTCCGGCGCCACGCCGAGGGCGCGGCGTGCCTGCGCGAAACGCTGGCGCTGGACCCGCTCGACTGGTGGGCGCGGCATTTGGACGGCCAGACATTGAACTGCGATTTGCAGACCGTGCTGGACTTGACGCACGACCTGGCCCGGGCCGGGTTTTTCCCTGCCGCCAGCAGGGTGTTGGGCCAAGTGGCGGCCCGGCGCGGCGATTTGCCGGATCAAAGCTGGGGTGCGCGGCCACTGGTGCATTATACACTTGGCTGGCTCTTGGAAAGAATGGGCGGGGTGAAACCCGCGCAAGCCAGTTTCCGCGCCGCCGCCGCCCTGCCGCCAGACTATTGCTTCCCGTCGCGACTGGAGGAAATTGCGATTCTCGAAACCGCGATGCAACGGATGCCCAACGACGCCAAGGCTCCGTATTATCTCGGCAACCTGCTTTATGACCGCCGGCGCCACGCGGAGGCCATTCAACTTTGGGAAAGGTCCGTTCGCCTCGACCAAAGCTGTTCCCTGGTCTGGCGCAACCTTGGCCTGGGTTATTTCAATATTGCCATGAAACCGGCGAAAGCACGGGCGGCCTACGATCAGGCCTTGCGGGTGAACCCAGACGACGCCCGGCTGCTGTTTGAGCGCGATCAACTTTGGAAGCGGCTCGGCGAATCCCCTGCCAAGCGGTTGCGCGAACTGGAAAAGCATCCGCCATTGGTGGCGCGGCGCGATGACCTGACCGTGGAATTTTGCGCGTTGCTGAATCAGACCGGCCGGCACGCCGCAGCGCTGGCCCGGCTGACGCAGCGCCATTTCCAGCCCTGGGAGGGCGGCGAAGGCGCGGCGCTCGGCCAACATGTCCGCACGCGGCTTGCGCTCGGACGCGAAGCGTTGAAAAACGCGGACCGCGAAAAACCGAAAGCGGGGATCGAGGCGGCGCTGGCGCATTTTCAAGCCGCGCTGAAATCCCCGCCCAATTTGGGCGAGGCGAAACACCTGCTCGCCAACCAGAGCGACATCCATTATTGGCTGGGGGTCGCCTTGGCTTTGCTGGGGGAGAAAAAATCCGCCCACGCTCACTGGCGCCTGGCGGCAAGTTTCAAAGGCGATTTTCAGGAAATGAGCGTCCGCGCCTTTTCGGAGATGACTTATTACTCGGCCATGTCCTGGGAACGGCTCGGCCAGCCAGCGAAGGCCAAAAAACTTTTCCGCGACCTGCTGGCCTACGCACAGCGACTGCAAGCGTCGCAGGCCAAAATTGATTACTTTGCCACCTCGCTGCCGACCATGCTGCTCTTCGACGACGATTGGCAATTCCGGCAGGAAACGACCGCGCTCTTCCTGCAAGCTCAGGCCCGGCTGGGACTGGGACAGACGACTCAAGCCCGGGTGCTGTTGCAACGAGTTTTGCAGCGCGATCCCAACCATGCCCTGGCCGCCGATCTGTTGCCCTGAATAATCCCCGATAAATCTCGAACTTAGCCTCCATGATCACCACCACTCCCACTGAATCCTCAACGCTCAAGGCGAACTACCACCTCGGCTACATCTGGCTCATTTCCTCTGTCGCCGCCCTCGGCGGGCTGCTGTTTGGCTGGGACTGGGTGGTGATTGGCGGCGCCAAGCCGTTTTTCCAACGCTACTTCCAATTGACCAGCGAGGCGCAGATCGGCTGGGCCAACAGTTGCGCGCTCATCGGCTGTCTCGTGGGCGCGCTGGTGGCCGGCGCGTTGAGCGACAAGTTCGGGCGCAAGCGGCTGCTGATCTTGTCGGCGTTTCTTTTCGCGGTCACCTCGCTGGGGAATGCGCTGGCCGGCGATTTCTCCATCTTTATTTTCTGGCGGATGCTCGGGGGCGTGGCCATTGGTCTGGCGTCCAATTTGTCGCCGATGTACATTGCCGAAGTCGCCCCGGCCCAGATGCGCGGCAAGCTGGTTTCGATCAATCAACTGACCATCGTTGTCGGCATTCTGCTGGCGCAGGTCATCAACTGGTCGCTGGTGCGCCACCTGCCGGCGGGCGCGACGGATGCGTTCATCCGCGACTCGTGGTTTGGCCAGCAAGGCTGGCGCTGGATGTTTGGCCTGACCGCCGTGCCGTCGGTGCTGTTCTTTCTCGGCATGTTCGCCGTGCCGGAAAGTCCGCGCTGGCTCGCAAAAAACGGCCGGCCGGAGCTGGCCAAAACGATTCTCGCAAAAATCGGCGGGGCCGGTTATGGCGCGGCGGCGCTGGCGGAAATCAATTCCACGCTGGCCAGTGAAGAAATTCAGCGGGTCCGGTTCGTGGACTTGCTCGACCCGAAAATGGCGAAGGTCCTCGTCCTGGGTGTCACGCTGGCGGTATTCCAGCAATGGTGCGGCATTAATGTGATTTTCAATTACGCCGAGGAAATTTTCAAGGCGGCGGGCTACGACATTTCGAGCGTGTTGAGCAACATCGCCTGGACCGGCTCGGTCAATCTGGTGTTCGTGTTCGTCGCCTTGGGCGTGGTGGATCGTGGTGGACGGCGACCGTTGATGTTGTTCGGCGCGGCTGGCCTGGCGGTGATTTACGTGACGCTCGGATTTTGTTACCACGCACAAGTCAAGGGACTGCCGATGTTGCTGCTGGTGCTGGCGGCGATCGGCTGTTATGCGATGTCGCTCGCGCCGGTGACGTGGGTGGTGATCTCGGAAATATTTCCCAACCGCATCCGCGGCGCGGCGATGTCCGTGGCGGTGTGCGCACTGTGGCTGGCCTGCTTCCTCCTGACCTACACGTTTCCGCTGTTGAACGCCCACTTGGGCGCGGCGGGCACCTTCTGGCTTTATGCCGTGATTTGTGTGTTGGGTTTTGTTTTCATCTTTTTCAAACTGCCCGAGACCAAGGGCAAGACGCTCGAACAAATCGAGCGGGATTTGGTGGACTGAAATGAATCCTCCTCCTCATCCTCATGCTCATCCTCATGCTCATCCTCACTTGTCTTGCTTTTGTTCTCGAAAACACTGAAGTGAGGATGAGGATGAGGATGAGGATGAGGATGAGGATGAGCATGACCATGACCATGAGCATGAGCATGAGGATGATTATCCTGTTGCCCTGTTTCCCGGCTTGAAAGCCCACCGTTAATCCGCCATCCTGCCGCATGGCGTTTCGCGATTTTTCAGCCCAATCCCAAGGCGTGCAGCTCTTGCAGCGCTCGCTGGCGCGCGGACGGCTCGGCCACGCCTACCTGTTCACCGGCGACCAGCTCGGCGATCTGGAAAATCTCGCCCGCACGCTGGCCAAAACGCTCAACTGCCGGCAACCCGTCCAGATCAACGGCGTCGCCACGGACTGCTGCGACGAATGTTTGACTTGCCGGAAGATCGCCGAGGAGAATCACGCCGATATCCACTGGGTGCGGCCGGAATCGAAATCGCGCGTCATCACCATTGACCAGACGCGCGAACTCATGCGCGAAATCCAGCTCAAACCCGCGGAGTCGCCCTTCAAGGTCGCCGTCATCGTGGGGGCCGACCGCCTGAACCCGCAGGCCGCCAATTCCTTTCTGAAAACGCTCGAGGAACCCCCGCCCAAATCCGTCCTCATTTTGCTCTCGACCGAGCCGTCGCGGATTCTGGAGACCATCCTGTCGCGCTGTTTGCGCCTGAATTTCTCCGCCGAAACCGCCCGCGTCCTGGAGCCGGAACACGCCATCTGGCTGCAACAATTCAGCGCCGCGGCCGCCGCCGGGCAAAAAAGTTTGTTTGGACGTTATCGCCTGCTGGATTCGCTCCTGCAACGGCTCGGCGCCATCAAGGCGCAAACCGAGGAACGGTTGACCGCGCGTTCCCCGCTGGAAAAATACGGCGACGCCGAAAAGGATTTGCGCGAACAGTGGGAAGCTGAATTATCCGCCGCCATCGAGGCGGAGTACCGCCGCCGCCGCGCGGAAGTGTTGCTGCTGCTGCAATGGTGGCTGCGCGACGTCTGGCTGCTCACCCTGGCCGCCGGCGAAGCCTTGCTGCATCTGCCGCAGATTGCCGGCGCCGACGAAGTGGCCCGCCGCCTCACCCCGCACCAAGCCCGGGAAAACTTGCTGGTGCTGGAACAAACCCAACGGCTGCTTCATACCAACGTGCAGGAAGCCCTCGCCCTCGAAGTGGGCCTGCTCAAATTGCAGCTTTGACTTTTTGGGCCAAATCGTTGAAGCGTTAAAGTGTTAAATCGTTGAAGCGGCTCGCGCCGCGCTGCATCACGCATCACGCTTCACGCTTCACGCTTCATTTTCTCCATGCCTTTTGTACTGATTGCAGGCACAATCGCGGCTAGTGAAACCGGAAAGCAAAATCGCCGCCACGAAATTTTATGCCCTCGCGTTTGGAGTGTTCCTCGGCCTTTGCCTCTGGAAGTTCGGCAATCCCGTCATTCTCGACCATAAAATCGCCCCGCCCGCAACGGGGTCGGACTTCCTGAACGACGCGTGGCCGACGCACTGGGCCAGTTGGTTATTGGCGCCGTTGGCCGCGTGGGGCGCGCTGTTAATTATTTTATGCGGCCCGCAGAAGTTTCCCGCAAAATGGCTCTGGCTCCTGCCGCTGGCATGGCTCGGCTGGCAGTTCCTGTCTGCCACGCAATCGGTGGACGCTGATCTGACCACGGCCACGCTCTGCCAATTTGCCGGCTGCGCGGCGTGCTATTTTCTGGGTGCGCTGCTGTTTGCCCGCGCCCCGCTCATGCGCTGGCTGTTGGTTGGCCTACTAGTGGCGTTCGCCTTTTGCCTGGTGCGGGCGGTGAATCAGCGGCTGTTCGAGTATCCGGCCAACTTGCTGGGGTTGGTCGAAGGCGGGCGCACTGGCTGGACCAACTTCCCGCCCGCCACCGTCGCGGAGATGAAAAGCGAAAACATCATTATCACCACCAATGGCCTGGACGTGGCCAACCCGGTCATTCTCGACAAGTTCGCCAAAGGCCGCGTTTCCGGCACCCTGGTTTACCCGAACGCCCTGGCGCAAATCATCCTGCTGCTCTGGCCGGTGGCGTTCGTGCTGGCGGTTGGCGCCACCAGACATTTCCGTCCGTTGGTCCGTCTGGCCGCCATCGCGCTGGCGTGTTTCCTCGGCGGCGCGGCGTTTTTCTGGAGCGGCTCAAAACTCGGCTGGCTCATCGGCATTGGGTTGGCCGGGCTGGCATTACTCCGGCTTGACTGGTCAAGC
>Ga0316217_10005264_pt1 | contig 13505 bp, 10 predicted proteins | sample 1anoAmetaG_FD_203633 | JGI IMG/M metagenome (GOLD analysis project Ga0316217, IMG submission 203633) | Freshwater microbial communities from Trout Bog Lake, Wisconsin, USA - 1anoA | ecosystem: Environmental > Aquatic > Freshwater > Lake > Hypolimnion/Profundal zone | place: USA: Wisconsin...
AAATCAAAATCCCAGCCGGAACATCGCCCGGTCCCACGACCGGATCAGCGATGTTTTGCCATTCGGCAGCGCCGTTTGCGCGCGGTTGGCAACTTCGCGGCCGAACATTTTTTCGAGCCACGCATATTTCCAGCGGATCGGCGGCAGCTCTAGCTTGCCGCCGAGCGACGCCGCCAGTTGCTTGGCCGCGTCAATCAAATCGGGCCGCGTCGGGTAAAAATAATTCAGCCACATGCCGAGAAAAAAAACGGCGGCGGCGCGCGTCCGCTCGCTGTCCTCCAGCGACCGAAGATAACGGATGTGCAACTGCAAAGACAGCCACAACGACTCCAGTTTTTTGTCCGACTGGTCCACGTTGCTCAAGCCGCCCGTGCCGGAAATCCGGTAATACGATTTTGCGTCCGGCACAAACTTCACGCCGTGGCTCGCCAGCAGCACGCGGCAAAAATACTCACCGTCGTCGTCGAGCGACAGCCGCTCGTCCCACGGCCCGGCGGCGACCGTGAGTTCGCGGCTGACCAGCCACGACTTGTTCGTCATGTGCAGATTCTGCCCCATTTTCCGCACGAGCCATTCCACCGGCGAAAGATCGGCCCACAGCGGCGTGGGCAGCATTTGCGCGCGGCTCAGGCGAAAATTGAACCGGCCCCACGCCGATGACAAAAGTATTTTTTTATCCGCGCTGCTTTCCGCCACCCCCATCTGCCGCGCGATTTTTTCCGGATCCAGAAGGTCATCGGCATCGAGCCACTGGATGTAATCACCCTGGCAAAGTGTGAACGCATGATTCCGCGCGGCGGCGGCACCGGTGTTTTTTTGAGTAACGACTTTGACGGCCGACGACGCAAATTGTTCCGCCACGGAAACAGTTTTGTCCCGCGAGCCGTCGTCCACCACGATGATTTCCTTGCGCGGCCACGTTTGCGCGAGCGCCGACTGGAGCGTGTCCGCGAGCCACCGCTCGGCGTTGTAAGCCGGGATGAGAATCGAGACCAGCGGTTTTTCGTTCACGGTTTTGGCGCGCTTATCCGGCAACATATTTGTCGCCCATGAATTTCCAGCCGAGCACGCCGAAAAGTTTTCCGGCATGATCCCCGAGCTTCATCAGAAATCGCACGAACAGATGCTGGCCGGCCAGCCAAAGAAACGGCAGCAGCAGCAAATAAATCGGAATCGCGATGACAGACTTGGCCACGCTGCGGGAATCCGCAAAATGCCGGTTGTTTTGACCACGCAACCACGCGCGCCGCCACAGATACCGGCGTTTCCAGCGCGCGGGCGGAATGATTTCGCTCACCATCGCCTCGTCGCACCAGACAAACGTGCGGCCATTTTCCATCATCCGCTTGAAAAAATCCACGTCCTCGCAGCCGCTGCCAAATTCGCGGCGGAACGGCTCCTGGATCCCGGTCAGAATCTCCTGCCGCACCAGCCCATTTGCCGTCGAGGTCTGATGCCAGTTAAGCTTCAAGCCCGTCGTGCGCCTGGGCTTTTCAAAAATGCGGCCTTTGATGATCCACGTCGGCGGCGGGTTTTCAAAAACCGGCTTCACCGGGCCGAGCACGCCATCGGCTTGATATTCCTGCAACGCTTGGAACAAAATCAGCAGCCAGTCCGGTTGGGGAAATTCGTCGTCGTCAATCCACGCGATGAAATTTCCTTTCGTAAATTCCAGCGCCTTGTTCCGCGCCAGCGAAATGTTCTGCTCCGGCTCGACGCAGTAAATGACTTCCAGCGATGTCGTGCGCGCAAATTCCGCGACCGTTGCCTTCGCGGATTCGTTTCGGTCATTGTCCGCCACCACAATCGAATAATCGAACCGGCCCGCCGTTGCCAAAGCGCGCAGATTTTCCAGTGTGCTCTTCAGCAACTGCGGGCGCTTGAACGAACAAATGCAAATGGTGATGTGATTTTGTGCCATGTCGTCAATCTTCCGCCCGGCCGGGCCAGCCGCGCAGCAGCCGGCGTTCGATTGCGTCCAGCGTCATCACGGCATTGATTTCCGCCGAGAAATCGTTGTGCCCGGCGAGGTGCTGCGCCGTCATTTTTTCAAGAAATTCGGCGTTCCAAATTCCGTTGCCGCGCACTTGCGGATCGGAAAGAACTTCACGAACGCGTGGTGCCAGCTCGCTGCGAAACCAGGTGCTGTAACGCAAAAATTTGTGCAGCCCGGCAATTTTCAGCGCGCGCATCGCCGGTTTGTAAATCGGATTGAGCCGCGAAACTTTTCGCGGCAGGCCGGCAGTGCTGTAATAATCCAGCTTGAACGTCACCTCGGCAAAGGCGCGGCGCCACCAAAACAGCGGGCCGGCATTGTTGCCCGCGAATCCGCGGTCCGTCGGGATTTCGTTCAGCACGCGGCTGTTCGCCTGAATAAACCGCATCGTCGGCAGCGACGATTTCTTCAATGCGGCCGGACATTGATACGCCAGCGCGACAAGTTCGTTATCCAGATACGGCGTGCGAAAACTAATCTGCGAGCGGCCGGCGGCAAGGTTGCCATACAGGTTCCACGGGATTTCCTTGAACGCGGCGAAAGTGTCCGGATGCGCCGCCCGCTCGGTAGCCAGCGTGCCGGCTGCGCCCGCCACGGCGGCAGCAGCCTCGGCGTTGAAAATTTGCGGGGCGAGTTTCAGCGGCTTGAACGTGGAAATCGCCCGCAAAATTTCGCTGCCGTAATTGCCCGTCAGCCGCGTCGCCGCCAACTGGCGGGCCTGCTGGTGAAAATAAATTTCGTGCGCGCCGAAAATCCCGTAGCTGCCGTCGGTGATGAAAACCGTCTTGTCCGCGTGGGCGGCGAAGTCCGCAAAAAAATCCGGCCGCAGCCGCAGCAGCGAATGTTCCAGCCCGCACGCCGCCGCCACGCGCGCGGCAATTTTGTCGTCCAGGGTTTTGCCCGTCGCCGCCGTGAAGGTGTAGGTCGCCGGCTTGGGGTTCAGCTCCGGCAGGCACGCCATGATCATGCGCGTGTCGAGTCCGCCCGTCAGCGCGATGCCCAGCCGCGAATCGGTCTGGACGTAGCGCGGCAGGATTTTTTGGAACGTCGTGCGCAACCGGGCCTCGTAAATTTCCGGCGCGAGCTTGGGCTGCGCTTCCCAAGTTGACGGCGAGAAATAATTTTCGCGGCGGCAGCTGCCGTTTTCAAAAGTCCAGCGCGAGCCGCCGGGAAGTTTCTGGACGCCGCGAAACAAAGTCCGCGCGCCGAGCGAGCAGCCAACCCCGAGAAATTCCGCCAAGCCTTCGTCGTCAAACGCACGCAGTTCCGGCAAAATCCGCAGCAGCGCCTTCGCCTCGCTGGCGAAATAAAAAGCGTCCGCCGTCGCGTGCCAGTAAATCCGCTCCAGCGCGTAGCGGTCGTTGAACAGGATGATTTTGTTCCGCCGCCGGTCAATCAGCAGGCCGCTGAACAGGCCGTTTAGCGTTTCAAAAAACGGGTCGCCCAGTTCCTCGTAAAGATGGACGAGCCATTCGCCGCCCGCGCCAAAACTGTGGCCGGACTGGCGGAGCCGGTTTTTGATTTCCGCGTCGGCAAAACCTTCGCCGGCGAAAAGGAGCGCGATGTCCTGGGTTTCATTTTGAAAAACCTGTTTGTCCGAAAAGGAATTTTCGTGCGCGACCCAGCCGGCGAAAACGCCTAGCTCCGGCGCGGAAAAAGTCCCGCTGGTGTGAAAACTTTCGTGCCGCATGACGGCGACCATGTTGTTCACGGCGCGCTCACCTTCGGCGGCGGGTCTTCGGTTGATGATTCCGGTGATGCCAGGCATAGATCTGATTTTGTATTGGAGCGGGGCAGGATTCGAACATCCGCTGCGGCTGCTTCCAGCCCCTCGGCCGCCGCAGCAAAAGGGTTTCCTTCTTCAGCGGCGGTTCATCCGGTCTTGTGGTGCCACGCGTTCCATTTGCTGCGCATGCCGGCGGCACGGGTTTTCCAGCTCTGCGGGATGCGGTCACGAAACCGTCGGTGCAATCCCAGCTTCAGCGCCAACACGCCACGGGCGTTGAGCGGCACAAAATAGCGCGGACAGTCATGGCGCTCAAAGCAGTATTTTACGCGAAAGGCACCCAAGCCGCCGTGGGCCCAGTCGCCGTAGTGCAGATGAACCATTCCCTTTTGAGCGGCGATTTCCACCGCCCGGACCATCAGCGCGTCCATCGGGCATTTGTCGCGGTCGGCAAAAGTGGCGATGATATGGATGATCCGCAAAATCTGGTTGCCTTCGAACAATTTCATGAAGCCGATCAGCCGTCCCTCATGATAGGCGCCGACAATGGCGGTGCATTCGGGAAACGAACTTAAGTCCTCCCGGATGGCCGCCAAATCTTTTCCGTAGTGCGTGAATTTCCGCCCCTGCCGCAGCGGGGATTCGTTGTAGATGGCCTGCACGCCGCGCAAAAAATCGTCGTCCAGGCGGGCCGGGCGCAACTCGACGCCGGTCTTCTGCGCCTTGCGCGCCTGGTTCCGGGCCTTGTCTTTGAGCCCTGTCCACCAGTCGTCAAAATTTTTGAACGTCAACACCGACGCATGGGCGGCCTCGTGGAGATACGGCCAGGCGGGGCGTTCGACATGCGCCTCCTGCAAGAAAGTCAAGATGTCTGCGACCCCGGCCCGGCGGATTTCCTCGACGAAGGCCGGCGGGTGGTCCAGAAATTCAATCCACTCATGGCGCACTCGGGCGATCCGCACCACCCGCCCGGAAACGCTGATTTCAGTTTTATTTATCAACATGGTCATTCTCCCCTTTTAAACCGGCCGGACGCCGCGCAGCCATTGCTCGAACATTACGAGGCTGAACAGCAGCTTGTGGTTGTCCTGCCGGTGCGACTGGTGGTCGGCCAAAAGCTGCTTCACCGGCTGCGGCTTGAGCAGGGAATACATCAAGGATTTTTCGTCCAGTAGCAGTTCGGCAATCCGGCTTTTCGCCGAATGATTGAACCACTGGTCAACGACATTCACCGCAAAGCCGCGTTTTTTGCGCCGGAGAATTTCGCGCGGCAGAAATTTTTCGCACACGCGGCGGTGCAGCCATTTACGCTCGCCGCGACGGATTTTGAAATGCGCATCGAGCCGCTGCGCAAATTCCACCACCGTGCGGTCCAAATACGGCACGCGCCCTTCGAGGCTGTGCGCCATCGTAAGTTTGTCGGCATACATCAGCAGTTCGTCCGGCAGCGAGGAGCGGATTTCCAGCAGCGAAAAACCGCCCAGCTCGTCCAGCTTCGCCATTTGCGGCAGCAGCGACTGCCAGTAATCCACTAGGCCCGAAATCTGGCTGCCGGCGTCGCGGAAAAGTCCGTTCACCGTTTCGCCCGGCACGAGCGAAAAAACATTTTGATAGCGCGCCAGCCGGTCGGCGATGCCGAGCGATTGCACGCCGCGCTTCAGCGTTTCGTTGCGCGGCAGCTTGGCAACGAGCGCGGTGGTCAGCGACTGGACTCCGCGCGGCAGCCCGCGCCAGTGCTTGCCGTAGTGCACGCCGAGATGGCGATTGTAGCCGCCAAAAAGTTCGTCCGGGCCTTGACCGAGCAAGGCGACTTTCACGTCCTGCCGTGCGCGCTGGCAGACAAAATACATCGGCACGATGGACGAGCTGGCCACCGGCTCTTCGAGCGCCGCGACGATCTTCGGCAGCGCCTTTTCAAATTTATTTTGGTCGAGCTGGACGGTGATGTGCCGCGCGCCGAGCAAGCGCGCACTTTCGGCGGCATCAGCCAATTCATCATCCGCAAAATTGCTGCCGTAGCCGACGGTGTAAGCCGGCCAGTCGCGGCCATGCTCGTTCATCAGCGCCAGCAGCAGGCCGGAATCCAGCCCGCCGCTCAACAAAATTCCCACCGGCACGTCGGCCAGCAAATGCCGCTTCACCGCGCCGCGATAAAGCAGGAACAATTGTTCCGTGGCGTCGGCGTCGCTGATTTTTTCCGGGAACGGCTCTGGAAAAAAATTATACCAGCGCTCCTCGCGGCAAATTCCATTCTCAACTACGAGCATCGAGCCGGGCGCGAGTTTTTTGACGCCCTGAAAAATCGTGAGCGGCGACGGCGTGTAGCGGAACCGCAAAAATAAATTCAGCGCGTCGGGATTCACCTCCGGCTGACAATTGTCGGCGGCGAGCACCGGACGAATCTCAGAGCCGAAACTTAATTTTCCATCGGCGAGCTGATAATAAATCAGCTTGATGCCCATCGCGTCGCGCGCCACGACGAGCTTCTTTTTTCTCACGTCCCAGATCGCCACGCCGAACATGCCGTTGAGATGGTTAAAGACATCGTTGCCCCATTGCTTGTAGCCGTGGATGATGACTTCCGTGTCCGAGCTGGTCCGGAATTGGTGGCCGCGACTTTCGAGTTCGGCGCGCAGCTCCTGGTAATTGTAAATCTCGCCGTTGAAAACAATCCACACCGATTCCTCCGCGTTGCTCATCGGCTGGTGGCCGCCGGACAAATCAATGATCGAAAGCCGGCGGAAGCCGAAGCCGAGCGAACGGTCGAAAAAATATCCGTCGTCGTCCGGGCCGCGATGAACCATCGTCCGCGCCATCCGGCGGATCGTTGGTTGATCCACCGGTTCGTCGCTGGCGATTTTAAGTTGTCCGCAAATGCCGCACATGAATGGTTAGAGCCGGCACACGATTTCGCGCAGGTAAAACGCCAGCGCGCGGAACATCTGCGATTGCGCCCAGCGGTGCATTGGCACGTTGTCCCAGCCGGAAATCAGCTGGCGCGAGCGGAACGAGCCGTCGGGCTTGACCCAGTCGCGCAATATTCCGGCGATGACCGTCGCCAAAGTTTTTTCAAGTTGGGGAAAATCCTTCCGCAGCAGCAGGCACAGGTTGATGGCCTCGGCGCAGTCGTAAAGCTCGCATTTGTAAACCGTCAGCCGCGGCGCCTTGGAGAACGGCCGCGGCATCCCGTCCGCGCCGAAAAGATTTTTCAAATAATAATCCAGCCCTTTCGCCAGCGCGTCGAAAATCCGGCGGTCGCCGGTGACGCGGTAAATTTTCGCGAGCGCCTTCATCACAAAGCAGGTGTGAAAATGATCCACGAAATCGCGCACGCCGTCCACGGCATACGGCCACGAGCCGTCGGGCTGCTGCGTTTCCAAAACAAAATTCACATTGCGCGCCGCAGTTTCGAGCAGTTCGTTGCGTTTGAGAAATTTTGCCGCCTGCGCCAGGAGCGCCGCGCGGTAGGCAGAGGCGTTGACAACTTTTCCCTGGTCGTGCGGTGTGTAGGAACAGGTGCTGCCGGCTTCCGAAAATTTGAAATCTTTGATGTCGGTGACAGCATGGCGCGTGATGGATTCGAGGATTTTTTTCCATTCGTCGCGCGGCGTGATTTTTTGAAGCTGCAAAAAAGCCTCAAAAACATAGGGTGTGGTGGTGATGAGCGGCGTGCCGGCTTTGATGACGCCGTTGCGCGTGACCCAGTCAAACGGATAACCCCAGCAAAATTCCGGGTAGTCCGGGCAGCGCGTTTGCTGGAGCACGTCGAGAAAATGAACCGCCTTCTCCAGCGGCTTTACGTCGCCGGTCGCCTCGTGCAAAAAGGCAAAACCCATCGCGTAATGCGCGTCGGCAATCGGCAGCCGCATGGGGTGATGAAACAGCCGCCGGGCCGCCGGCAGAAGCGCCTCGGAAAAAACCATCGGCGCGACGGCGGCGATGCCGAGCAGTTTGTTTTGGTAATAAAGCGCCTTGGCGCGGCGGCCCACCGGCCCGGCGTAAAACGACTGGTGATCCCACGACAACTCGCCGTAATTTTCCAGCCAGCCGGTGAAATTTTTCAGCGCGGCGGAAACCTGTTCTGGCAGCGATGGTTTTTTTTGCACAACGGCCATTTTAATTTTTTTGCGCGGAGTCGCCGGCGGCGCGGAAGCGGTCCATTTTTTTCAGCCGCAGGGCGGCGCGCAATATGTTTTTCAGCTTTTTTATCTGCTCGGCGCGGTGAAACCGCATCAGCTCGGCGGACACCGGCCGTTTCACCCGCTTCACCGCCGCCCAAGCGTAGCCGAGAAGCAGCGCGAGACCGCCGACCAGCAAGGGTTTTTTGGCCGCGCGATAGGTGACGCGAAAAAGCTGCCAGACCGGCGAGCCGCCGAGGTAATAATCTTTCTGTCCGTAGGCGAACAGCGCGCCGACCGCGCTTTTTTCCGCCGTGCCCATCGAGCGGTGATGATGGTAGCGCTTCTCGGCGAACGAGCGCGCCGTCCAGCCTTTAAGCCGCGCGGTCATCACGGCAATCCAGTCCACGCCGCCCGCCGGACTGGCGGTATAGCCGCCGATGTCGCGAAAACAGGCACGGCGAAAAAGCTGCACCGGGCCGGCCACAAAATTTTCGCCTTCAAAACTGTCGCGCGTGGAATCGTAGCCGCCGGCCTGCGTGAACGGCGTGCCGGCCACGCCGAGCTTCGGGTCGGCGGCGAATTTTTGCATCAGAAATTCCATGTAGTCCGGCGCAAACGTGGTGTCGGCGTCCAGGTTGCCCAACACGTCAAAGGCGATGTTTTGCGACTGCGCCAGCGCGGTGTTGACGGCGTTGGCCTTCGCCGCAAAGTTGCGGCCTTCGCGTTTGGGATTGCGAATGAGCGTGATCCACGGAAATTTTTTGGCGTAGTCCGCGACGATTTCCGCCGTGTGATCGGACGAGCCGTCGTCAATGATGACCCAGCGTTCCGGCAACTGCGTTTGCGCGGCGACGGCGGCGAGCGTTCCGGCGATGAACGCCTCTTCGTTGCGCGCCGCGGTGATGAGAATATATTTCACCGGCGAAAATCAGACGTGGCAGATGGGAACGATGTCAATATGCCGTTCGCCGAGCATGGGCCGGCGCAACGGCATTTCCGGCGTCGGCCAGACGCTGCGGTCTTCGTAAATAAACGGCTGGAATTTTTCCGGCAACGACTCGGAGGTGCGCGTCTCAACCCGGGAAAAATACGGCTGGAATTTTTCGTGATAATCGAAGCCCGGCGCGCGCAGGTGATACGCCTCGTGCGGATTGGCTTCGGGATATTCGATGGTTTTTTCGGCGACAATCGGCACCGGCAGAATTGCCAGACCGCCGGGTTTCAGGATGCGGCGGATTTCGCGGATGGCCCGCCGGTCGTCGGGAATGTGTTCGAGCACGTGCGAGGCATAGACAAAATCGTAGCTAGCATCCTGAAACGGCAGCTTCTGGAGATCCACGTAATGATCCACGCCGCGCATGGACAGATCGGCGGTTTCATAACGCCCGAAGCGGCGGGAGAAAAATTTGCGGAAGAACGGCTCCGGGGCGAAGTGGAGCATCGTCATTTGGGACGTGTCCCGCCCGCGCAAAATTTCCGTCACGACGAGATATTGCACGCGATGGCGTTCCAACGTGCCGCAGCGCGGACATTCGGCGTGGCGGCGGCGGCCGGAGAATGATTCCAGATCGCGGAACGGGCCGTGATAGCCGCACACGGGACATTCAAACGCCGGCTGGTCGCGGTGGCGAAACTTGAAATACCACAGCGGCGGGCGGACGCGTTTTTTTATTTTTTGGACGAGGCTGGTCATTGTAGCTCGGCGGAGTTTGCACCAAAAACTTCAGGGCCGCCAGCAGCGACGGCAATGATAAGTTGGCGGCAGAAAATAAAATCATGTTCCGGCGGGATGCGGCGTCAGGTCCGAAGGCGGCGTGGGCTTGATCACGGCGGGAACCACGGGAGCGGAGTTGGTGGATGAATCGCCGCTGGGAGAATTGGTCGTGGACGAACTGTCGCCGGTGCTGCCGCTGACGGAATTGGTGTTCGTCGCACTGGCATCGGGTGAATTGGTGGCGGTTAAAATGGTGGCGGTCAGCGCGGGCACGTCCACATTCAGCGGATGTGGATAGACGTAGTTCGTGTAGCCGGGTTTGACGGCGTTGAAAAAGTCGCGTCCTTCCAGGATGTTCGGGTAGCTGCTGCCAATGTTGCCACTGGCGGGATTCAGCGTGCCTTGGTTTAAATACTGCGCGTTGCCCCACGCATAAATCGGTTCGCTCGCCTGATGCGGCCAGACCGGTGCCGGCGTGTCGCCGCTGATCAGGTCGCCCGGTCCCATGCCCGGCTGGTCAAGCATCGGATAGACAGTGCGCACGACAAACGTGTCGCCGGGGGCGAAGTTCACCTGCAGCCACGCGCGGCGCGACGGCATGAAAAACAGGGTGTTCGAGTTGTTGCCGGTCACGATGCCCATGAGCTGCGTGTTGGAATTCAAAACGGTGCAGCCGAACCACTGGTTGTTCGTCCAGTTCGCCCCGGGAACGATGAGATTGGTGAGTTGCACGCCGGTGGAATTAACCCCGGTTAACAACGGCGGCGAGTTGCTGTCCCAGCCGCTGATGCCCGTCGCGCCAAACCAGGGCGTGAAGCCGGTGTCATTGTCCGTGGCGCGGTAATAGTTCAGGCTCCCGACGCTCCAGTAGCCCGCCGCCGTGTTGCTGAAAATCACCGCGCTGCCGCCACGAATGTCGCACATGGCGTAGAAATTCTGCCAATCGGGCGGCGTCATGTAGGTGAAATTGTTTTGGTAAACCTCGACATAGCGGCTACTGCGGTAGCGTTGCGTCGTCTCGGTTCCATGCGTGTTAAAATAAGAGCCGATCATTGTGTTGTGACGGAACACCGCCCGCGCGCCGCCGGAGACGTCCACCAAGCCGAAATTGTTGCCGTCGGAAAAATAATTATCCTCGATATATACGGCATTGGCGCTGCCAAACTGCGTCGGGGCGGCCCACGCCGCATCGCCGTAGCCCGTGCCGAAGATTTCGATCGAAATCCGGTTGAAGGTCAGGAATACATTGTGGTCAATCAGGCCGAACGCATCGTCGCCCACATGAACGGCCTTGCTGGACATCACATTGAAAAAGCAGTGGTCAATGCGCCAGCTGGGATTCGCCCCGTAAATCACAATCGAGCCGTAATAATTGTCGAATGTCAGGTTGTTAGTGACGCCGTGCGTGAACTGGATGCCGGTGACGCGGGTCAGCACGCTGCTGGTGACGCTCAACTGCATCAGCGCTGTGCCGTTGCCGACGGGCGGCGTTTCGTCCACGATCACCGTGCAGTTGGTGCCCGAACCTTGCAAGGTGATGCTGCCGATAGTCAACTGGCTGGACCAGGCATTGGTGCCCGGCGGCAGCACCACCGTGTCGCCCGGCGAAGCGCTGGCCACGGCGTTGCTCACGTCGGTAAATGCCGTGCTGGCGGCTTGAATCGTGGCCGCCGAAGCGGCCGAGGCCGCCGCGAACAGCCCGGCGGCCAGAGCCGCAACGGCAAAAGCGGCCCGCATCCGGTTCCTTAAAAAGTCGGTCTGGTTTGATTTCATAATCGGCAAAGCTGGCGTGGACAATACCACGTTTTTTGTCAGCAACAAACAGGCCACGGCAACAACTTTTTAAATTTCGTTGGTTTTCAGCGCCCAACGGCCAGAATTGATACAGCGTTGGTTGTTTTTCAGGCGGTTTCCTTCATATTTCCTCCGGCGCATCCCCGGCCATTTCCACCACCACCGTGGGTTCCCATTCGCCCGGCGGTGCGGCCGGGCAATAAATGGCGACGAGATAAAACACGAACCAGACCGGATGCACCGCCTTGAACGCGGCCTCCGTCCAGTTGTAAAGCACGAAGGCCGCCAGAAACCCCATGCGGAAGCGCGCGAATTCCGAGCCGGCCAGCAGGGCGCTGCGGATTTTGGCGAACGCCGCCAGCATCAGCGCCAGCATCAGCGCGAGGCCGACGAGGCCGAGATTCAGATAGGTTTCCAGATAGCCGTTGTGGGCCTGTATGGGATGCCACCACCAGTGCCGCCACAGCAAATCGCGGCGCGGCCCGGCATCCCAGAAACTTTCGAAGCCGGTGCCGATGATGGGATTGATGTCCAAGGTCAAAACGTCCTTCCACAATGGCATCCGGTCGGTCAGCGTTGGGTCTTTGCCGAGACCCGCCACCACAAAATCGAAAACGCCAAACAGGGATTCCGCCAGCCCAAACAGGACGACGGCCACCACGAGATAGATGCCCAGATTCCGCTTGTCCACAAACCGGAAGCCGAGAAGCAGCATGACCCCGATGCCGACGGCCAGCGACACCGTGGAAGTGGAGCTGTGCGCGATGTGCAGCAGCCAGGCGATCATCGCCAGAAAACCGGCGCACAAAAAAAGTTCCAGCCGCCGGGCGCGGCTTTTTTCCCACCGCAGCACCTGCAGGGTGTGCCAGAAATAAAACAGGCCGAGAATCAGGCAGACGCTGCCCAGCGTGTTTTTGTCCAGCGTGATGCCGGTGTAAAGCGCCGGACCACCCCACGGACTCCACGTTCGGCCCCAGGCGGGATAGTATTTGATGAACAAAATGGAAACGGGAACGATGACGTAGGCGCAGCGCTTCACCATCCGCGCCACCGCCTCTTCCGGCTCCGGCTCCGTGAACAGCACCAGCGTCATGATCGGATGGCCGAGAATTTTGATCCACCGTTTGAAGGCGACAAACGGCAGATCGGACCAGAGGATCGAGACAAAACAAAAGGCCAGGAAAAAGGCCAGCCACCGGTTGTTGCGGATGATTTCACCGAGGCGCACCCGCCGCTGCCGGAGCACGTAAGCGCCGGCCAGAATCAGCAGAAAAAAAGCGGCGGCATCCACCGGCGTGCCTTCCTCGTAGGAACCGCCACCACTGCCGATGCCGGCGAGTTGCAGCCATTGCGCGACCGTCCGCGAGCCGATGAGAAAAAACCAGAGCGTGGGCAGCCACAGCGCGCCGGTGACGTTGGGCCGCTCGCGGAAATCCCGCCGGAACAGATAAACGATGCCCGCAAGGGTGATCAGCGATGCCAGAATGGGTGGCATGTGGCGGGATAAATTTTCAGTTTCAAGGCGGCGCGGCGTTCAACCGACCAACTGGGTGACGAGGCCGGTGAGTTTTTGCTCCTCCCGCTGCCAGCAGTTGTTTTCGTAAATCCGCCGTCCGCGTTCCGTGAGCTGTCTTAGTTCCGCCGGATGCTGCCAGGCCCAGGCGATGCGCGCGGCGAGGTCCGCGATGTTGCCCGCCTCAAAAAAAAGGATTTCGTCGGTGGCAAAATAATCGCGGATGCCCTTGGTGCCCGGCACGACGACGGGCTTGTGCAGGGCGAGATATTCAAAGATGCGCGTGGGAAAATTGATTTCTGTAAACGAGCTTAACCGGTTCGGGATCAGGCCGAGGTCAATTTTGGATATGCAGTCGGCGATCTCGTCCAGCGGCTTGAAACCGTGGAATTGCACCACGCCGTCCAGTTTTAATTCCTGCACCAGCGCCTGGATTTTTTTCAGATAATCCGTCGGTTCGCCATAGAGGTGCAGCTGGATGCCGGGAATCTGCGGGCGCAACTGGTCCACGGCGCGGATGGCCAGATCTAGGCCGTGCCGTTCCACCAGCAGGCCGTGATACATCAGCACAAACGGCCGGGCGGCATCTGTCCCCGCGTCGCGGACGGCATATTTGCGCGGATTAAAAATGGTCTCCTCCG
>Ga0316217_10005266_pt1 | contig 13503 bp, 11 predicted proteins | sample 1anoAmetaG_FD_203633 | JGI IMG/M metagenome (GOLD analysis project Ga0316217, IMG submission 203633) | Freshwater microbial communities from Trout Bog Lake, Wisconsin, USA - 1anoA | ecosystem: Environmental > Aquatic > Freshwater > Lake > Hypolimnion/Profundal zone | place: USA: Wisconsin...
GCATAGACGCTCGGAAAACGGTCCGGCCCGTGGGTGACGATTATGTGGCTGTGGCTGGGGAAACCCTCTATACGGAACTTCCTGAATCCGTGCGGCAGGGCCTTTTCGAAATACAAGCCAAGGCGGAGATTCTCGCCGAAGCCCAGGAATCGCTGGTCAGGAGCGATATCCAAGTGCTCAGGTGCTTTGAGGATGGAATACCCCTTCCGGCGGAATGGGTGGCCTATCGCCGGCGTCTGCGGGAAATCGGCTCCGGGAAAAGTGCAGGACCAGTGCCGGTGCGGCCAGAATGGCCTTGAAGGATGCCTGGCGTGCCGGAACCTTGAATCGCGCGGTTTGACCGGTGGTCAATCCATCAGTGCCTGCTGAGTGAGCATCAGGAAGACGTCCTCCAGGGTCGGCTCGTCGAAGGCCACGCCCTGGATCTCGGTCCCGGCTTCCAGCAGGACCCGCAGGACCGGCTTCATGCTGTGGTGGTCCTGCACCAGCAGCCGGCAGGACGTTTCGAACTGGGCCACGCCCAGCACCCCGGGGACCCGGCCCAGCCGTTCCCGTAGCGACGGGTCCAACTGGCCCTGGATGAGGATCGCCTCGTCGCTCTTGACCCGGGCCTTCAGCTCCGGGGCGGTGCCTTCGGCCACGATCCGGCCTTCGGAGATCAGCGCGATCCGGTCGCAGAGCTCCTCGGCCTCCCGCATGTAGTGGGTGGTCAGCAGGATGGTGCAGCCGTTGCGGTTCAGCTCGCGGATGATGTCGCGCACGGCGTGGGCGGCGTCCACGTCCAGGCCTACGGTCGGCTCGTCCATGAACAGGACCTTGGGCCGGTTGATGATCCCCTTGGCGATGAAGAAGCGCTGGCGCCAGCCGCTGGAGAAGAGCGCGACCTGGGCGTCGCGCTTCTCGGTGATCCCGGCCAGGGCCATCACCTCCTCGACCCGCGACCGGGGCATTCCGTAGAGCAGGGCATAGTAGGAGAGCAGCTCCCAGGTGGTGAACTTCTCCAGCACCCCGCTGAAGCCGCGCACCAGGTTGACCTGGTGCTGGACGTCACGGAGACGGGTGCGCACATCCAGGCCGCAGACCCGCACCTCGCCCCGGTCCGGGGTGGTGAGGCCGATGAGGATGGCGATGAGGGTGGTCTTGCCGGCGCCGTTGGGGCCGAGCAGACCGTAGATCTCTCCTTCCCGGATGGCCAGGCTCACGTCGGTCAGGGCGGTCACCGGCTGGCGGCCGTTGAAGGTCTTGCTGATGTTGCTGGCAACTACTGCATCCATAATGACTTCTCCACAGCGGACAGAGTGTGGGGGATGGCGCGGCAGCGCGCCTTCCGCTGGGCTCCCATCGGGCAGCACGGGGTTTAAGTGCCTTGCATCGGCCCTTGGTTCCCGGTTGCCCTGCTACTGCAGATAATAGACGCCGGTCTGACAGGAATTCGACTCCACGGCCGTGAGGGTGGTCCCGGAAACCGTGAAGACCACCGACCCGTCATAGGAGGTCGCCGTGTTGCCCGCGTAGGTTCCCGCGTAGGAGCCGAAACCGTTGTTCAGGCTGAACAGCAGGCCGTCGCCACCGGTGGCGGTGATGGTGATGGTCAGCTGCCCGGAATAGTAGCCGCAGGTCGAGGTCACCGATCCCGCCCAGGTGCCCAGGAACGGATTGCCCTGGACCTTGATGCTTGTGGACGCCTTGGCGAGGAGGGTCGAGCTGGCATCCAGGACCTGGACGGAGAGGACGTCGGTGCCCGCGGCGCCCGCCGTGTAGCCGATGCTGGGAACGGTGGTCGGGCTGGCGCCGATGCTGCCGTTGCCGGTGAGGCTCCACTGGTAGCTGGCGCCGGCCGGAAGCGTCCCGGCCGTGGCGCTGACCGTGAAGGTCTGCGCGTCGCCCGGATTGAGGGTGGGCGCGGCCGGCAGGATCTGCACGAGCAGGGCCGAGTACGGGGAGAGGTTGCTCTTCAGGCCGAGAGGGCTCAGCACCTGCAGATTGCCGCTGGCCGCGGACGGCTGGGCGCAGGTGATGGCGTCGGGCGCCCAGCTCTGCACCGTCAGGGCCGTGGAGTCGAGGTTCACCGTGCCCTGGTCGGAGCCGAAGCTGCCCTGGAGGGTGAGGGTGCCGGCGGCCACGTCCACGGCGGTGGTGGCGATGGAGGGGATGAGCGTGGTCAGGCCGGAGCCGCCGAGATCCTGGAACGAGAACACCGACACGAGGCTGTTGGGAAGGTTGCTGATGTTCAGGCTGCTGCCGGCGCCGCTGGCGCGGGAGGTGTTCTGCATGGTGGTGAGGATGGACGCCAGGTCCATGGGCGGCGGGTTGCCGGGGTCGACGGGTGCGAACGCGTTCAGGCCCAGGGCCCGGTCGAAGAAGAAGGAGGAGGTCTCGTTGGCGTCCAGCGTCACGTTCTCCTTCGACCAGCCGCCCATGACCGACAGCCCGAGCGACCCGAGGGAGCTCGCGAAGGCGCGGCCCGCCGTGGACAGGCTGTCGCAGGCCTCGCTCACCAGCAGGCTGTTGGCGCTGAACATGCCGGGCCTGGTGAGGAAGGTCGAGCGCATGATGTAGTGGGTTTCCTCGATGTAGCCCGGAAGCGGTCCGCCGCGGACGATGGGGGCCTGGTATTCGTGCAGCAGGTAGGTGCCCAGCTGCCCGGCATGGATCTGCGCCGCCCAGGTCGTGTCGCCCGGGGTGTAGACGTCCGAGGCCTCGAGGAAGAACTCCTCCGGCTGGCCCGCCGTGAACGGCAGGGGAATGCCGTGGGCGGCGCTGAACATCAGGCCGGCGTCCGCCACCGACTGCCAGTCGGTAAGGCTGCCCGTGGCGTAGACGACGGTGTAGCCGGCCTTGAGCAGGTTGTCGGCGATGGTCTTGTCCGGGACCCCCCGGGCCGGTTCCAGGGCATTGAACACATAGGCCTTCGCCGAGCCGGGCAATTCGCCCGCCTTCGGCGCGGCCGCGGCGTCGCGCAGCCGCGGCTGGACGTCCTGAGCCGAAGCGGCGACCGTCGCGTCGAGATCGTTGGTGTCCACCGCGAACAGGGTCCCGTCCTTGAAGATCCCCCAGACAGTGTTGTCGCTGGAGATGCCGCTGGAGGCGAACTGCGGATCGGCCTGCATGGCGGCCAGCACCGCCTGCGCCTGGGCCGACGAGGATTGGCCGGCGGACGCGTTCCAGGCGGCGGCGATGGCGGCCGCCGCCTTGTCGTCGCCAGCCTGGTCATAGGGCACCCCCGCCGGGGTGGAACCGGAGCTGCCTCCGCAGCCCGCCAGGGCCGCCAGGAGCAGCAACCCGGCGAGGAGCTTGCCGGTCGCGGAGGGATGGACAGGGTTCATGGGCGCCTCCGGTCCAGTCAACGTGCATCCTGACACTTGGGATTAATAAACAGGACACTATAGGATTGACCTTGGCAAAAGGCGATGTCCAAAAAAATAAATCGGCTTTTCTCCGCGCCCTCGACGCGGAGAAAAGCCTCTTGACCGCCTTGCAGAAACGCTAGGCCTTGAACAGCCAGCCCGGCAGTTTCACTTCGGCCACCCCGTCCATGACCACCTCACCGGTCTGCTTGGTGATCACCGTCGAGATCCGGGCGATGCTCTTGGGCAGAAGCTCGATGATCTTGGCCTCCAGCTTCACGGTGTCGCCGATGAACACCGGAAGCTTGAAGTTGCAGGTCTGGCCCAGGTAGACCGTGCCCATGCCCGGCATGTCCATGCCCAGCACCTTGGAGACGATGCCGAACAGGATCGCGCCGTGGGCGATGCGCCGGCCGAACTTGCTCTTCGCGGCCACCGCCTCGTCCAGGTGGATCGGGTTGCGGTCGCCGCTCACTTCGGCGAAGGCCCGGACCTGCTGGTCATCGATCTTCTGCTCGTAGATGCAGGTCAGTCCGAGGCTGAATGGCTCCGTTGCCGTTGTTGCCAGCATGGCGATGCTCCTTGGGAAGAATGGGGAAGACTGCCGGGCGGACACGTTCCTAGTACATGTGCATCCCGCCGTTGATGTTGATGACCGCGCCGGTGACGAACCCGGCCAGGTCCGAGGCCAGGTAGGAGACCAGCCCTCCGATCTCTTCGGGCCGACCGAAGCGCTGCATGGGCAAGGACTTGCGGATGGTCTCGCGGACGTCCTCGCGGATCGCCATCACCATGTCGGTGGCGATGTAGCCCGGGGCGATGGCGTTGACGGTCACGCCCTTGGTCACCAGCTCCTGGGCCAGGGACCGGGTGAAGCCCAGGCAGCCGGCCTTGGCGGCGGCGTAGTTGGACTGGCCGGCCTGGCCCTTGATCCCGTTCACGGACGACAGGTTGATGATCCGGCCGAAGCCGCGCTCGGCCATGCCGGGGGAGATGGCATGGGTGACGTTGAAGAGGCTGGTCAGATTGGTGGAGATGACCGCGTCCCACATGCCCCGGTCCATCTTGGGGAAGAACTTGTCGCGGGTGATGCCGGCGTTGTTGACCAGGACGGTGATGGGGCCCAGCGCCTCGGTGACGGTGGCGGCCATGCGGATGCAGGCGGCCTCGTCGGTGACGTCGGCTTCGACCTTGAAGAAGTCGAAGCCCAGGGCCTTCTGTTCCGCGAGCCACTGCGGGGCGGGGGGGAAATCGGGCAGGCAGTTGGCGGCCACGAGATAGCCATCCTTGGCCAGGGCCTGGCAGATGGCGGTGCCGAGGCCTCCCATGGCGCCGGTGACGAGAGCTACTTTCTTGGACATATCAGTTCCTTTCCGAAATTGAAACGAAATGGAGAAACAGTGCCAGGACTCCATGTCCGGGCTCCGCCCGGGCATGGAGTGGGGGCGTGGGGGGAGGAAGAGCGAGCTTCGCTCGCGGGCGGTCCCCCCACTGGGACATCAGTTCAGGACGGGGGCGACGTAGGGAAGGGTCAGGCCCAGGAGCCAGAGCATGAGCAGGACGATGGGCACGTGGAAGATCATCTGCAGGGTCGAATAGCCTGCCAGATCGCGCGCCTTGACTCCGGTCAGGCCCATCAGCGGCAGCATCCAGAACGGGTTGATGAAGTTCGGCAGGGCTTCCGCGGCGTTGTAGACCTGGACCATCCAGGCCATGTTGACGTGCAGCAGCTTGGCCGCCTCGAGCAGGTAGGGCGCTTCGACGACCCACTTGCCGCCGCCGGAGGGGAGGAACAGGCCGAGGATGGCCGAGTAGATGCCGCCGATCAGGGGCAGGGTGCCGTGGGTGGAGATGGAGACGAAGAACCGGGCCATGGCCTCGTTCAGGTGCGAGCCCATGAGCACGCCGAAGATGCCGGCGTAGAGGGGGAACTGGAGCAGGACGCCGCCGGTCATGGGCACGGCCTTGGCCGCGGCCCGCAGGAAGGAGCGGGGGCGCCAGTGCAGCAGCATGCCGGCGATGATGAAGATGAAGTTGTAGGTGTTCAGGTCGAGGGCCGCCAGGCCGCCCTGGGTGCGGAACACGTTGATCAGGTAGATCACGCCGATGGCCACCAGCACCAGGGTCAGCGCCGGGTTGAACTCGAGCTTCTCGCCCGGGGTCTGGGCGGCGCCGATGTCCTCGTAGGAATCATGGTAGGTGATGCCGGCCATCTCGGCCGTGCGGGCGTTCTCGGCGGTGGGGGTGGACACGTAGCAGATCCACACCGACACCACCATCAGCACGACGATCATCACCAGGTTCTGCCAGGTGAACAGGGTCGCGCGCAGGGAGATGACGCCGCTGATCTGCAGCAGTCCGGCCGGGATGGAGCCCTTGGTGGCCATCAGCAGCGCGGCCGAGGAGGACAGGCCCAGGGCCCAGATGCTGCCCAGGCCCAGGTAGCCCGCCGCGCCGATGGCGCGGTAGTCGATGCCCCGGACCCGCTTGCTGATCTGGCGCATGAGGATGCCGGCGAAGATCATGCTGAAGCCCCAGCTGAGCAGGGACGCGAGCATGGCCAGGAAGGCGACGTAGGCCACCGCGACCTTCGGGGTCTTGGGGTAGCGGGCCAGCACGTCGATGACCTTGCGCACCGGGCTGGAGACGGCGACGATGTAGCCGCCGATGACCACGAAGGCCATCTGCATGGTGAACGGGATGAGGTTCCAGAACGACTTGCCGAAGTCCACCGAGATCTCGGTGGGGGTGCGGCCCATGGCCAGCGCGGCCACGCAGACGATGACCACCGCGATCGCGGCGAACACGTAGGCGTCCGGGAACCACTTCTCGCTCCAGTCGGCCAGGGTCGCACCCAGGCGGGCCATGAAGCCCTGTTCCTTCTTTACGGTCTCATTTGCCATGACTGGGCTCCGTGGCTGGGGCGGGCATCTCTTTGCAATCGGGGCTGACGACGAAGTCGGCCTCGGTACGGGCGCGGATCGATTCGAGCGTGACGCCGGGGGCGGTCTCGGTCAGGGTCAGCACGCCTTTGATGAAGCGGAATACGGCCATCTCGGTGACGATGGCGGTCACTTTGCCGGCCGCGGTCAGCGGCAGGGTGCAGCGCTTGAGGATCTTGGCGCCGCCGTCCCGGGTGGCGTGCTCCATGGCGACGATGACGGTCCTGGCGCCGCTCACCAGGTCCATGGCGCCGCCCATGCCGGGGACCATCTTGCCGGGGACCATCCAGTTGGCGAGATTGCCCTCCTGGTCCACCTGCAGTCCGCCGAGCACGGTGACGTCCACGTGCCCGCCGCGGATGATGGCGAACGACATGGCGCTGTCGAAGAAGGCCCCGCCGGGGACCATGCCGCAGGGCTGGCCGCCGGCGTTGACCAGGCCGGGAAGGGCCTCGCCGGTGAGCTGGCCGAGGCCCAGGAAGCCGTTCTCGGATTGCAGGGTGATGGTGATCCCGGCCGGCAGGTGGTTGGGGATGAGGGTGGGGAGGCCGATGCCGAGGTTGACCACATCCCCGTCATGCATTTCCTGCGCGACCCGCCAGGCGATCAGATTCTTGGCGTCCATGCTACTTCTCCTCGGCAAGAATGAGGGCGTCGACCAGGATGCCCGGGGTCACCACCAGCTCCGGATCGATCTCCCCGGCCGGCACCAGCTCGTCCACTTCGGCGACCACGAAGTCCGCCGCCATGGCCGCCAGCGGGTTGAAATTGCGGGCGGCGCGCTGGTAGACCAGGTTGCCCTTGGCGTCGGCGCGGTGCGCCTTGAGGATCGCCATGTCGGCGCGGATCGCGCGTTCCACCAGGTACTTGACCCCGTCGAGGGTGAGCTTGGCCTTGCCCTCCTCGACGATGGTGCCGACCCCCGTCTCGGTGAGCACGGCGCCCAGCCCGGCGCCGCCGCAGCGGATCCGCTCGGCCAGCGTGCCCTGCGGCACCAGGTCGACCTGCAGTTCGCCGGCGATCATCTGCCGGCCGGTCTCGGGGTTGGTGCCGATGTGCGAGGCGATCACCTTCTTGACCCGGTGGTTGGCGACCAGGATGCCGACCCCGGTATCGACCAGGGCGGTGTCGTTGCCGATGAGGGTCAGATCCTTCACGCCGGAATCGAGCAGGGCCCGGACGATGCCGTCCGGCGTCCCGATGCCCATGAAACCGCCGAACAGGATGCTCATGCCGTCGCGGAAATGCGACTTCAGTTGCGGATAGGTGATCTGTTTGCAGGGGACACTCATGGGCAGGGCTCCTTAGGCTAGGCGTTGCTATGGCCAAGCTTTGGCAGGAACCGTGCCAAACGATTAAATCCTATCGATATAGAATTAGCGAATCCCGGACCGGTTCAGCCCGGCCGCCCACTGCGCAATTTCATTCACACTCGGCGCCGGGATTTGCGCACTCGTCGCTGTCCATGTTGAACTCGTGCAGCTTGTAGAGCAGGGCCCGGCGGCTGATGCCCAGCTCGGTGGCGGTGTGCGAGCGGTTGCCTTGGTTGCGCTCCAGCGCCTGGACGATGGCGGCGGTCTCGAACTCGCGCACCAGCTCCTTGAGGGTCCTGGACCCGGCCTCGCCGGCGGCCGGGTGGCGGGTGGCCTGGAGGATGGGCAGCGGCAGGTCCTCGGCGAAGATCGTGTTGCCGGTGCTCATGACCACCGCCCGCTCCACCGCGTTGGAGAGCTCGCGCACATTGCCCGGCCAGGCGTAGCGCTGCATGATCGCCAGGGCGTGGTCGTCGAAGCTGTCGATCTCGCGGCCGTGCTCGGTGGTGAACTTGCGCAGGAAGTGGGAGGCCAGCGGGGAGATGTCGGCGGGACGCTGGCGCAGCGGCGGCACCGGCAGGCTGACCACGTTGAGCCGGTAGTAGAGGTCGCTGCGGAACGTGCCGGCGGCCACCATGGCCTCCAGGTTCCGGTTGGTGGCGACCACCAGGCGCACATCCACCCGGAGGGTCTTGTTGCCGCCCACCCGCTCGAATTCGCGGTCCTGGATGACCCGCAGCAGCTTGACATGGAGCGACAGGGGCAGTTCGCCGATCTCGTCGAGGAACAGGGTGCCGCCGTCGGCGTGCTCGAAGCGGCCGGTGCGGCGGGCGATGGCGCCGGTGAAGGCGCCCTTTTCGTGGCCGAAGAACTCGCTTTCCAGCAGCCCTTCGGGGATGGCGCCGCAGTTGACCTTGACGAACGGCCGGTCGGCGCGCGGGCTGTGGTAGTGCAGGGAGGTGGCCAGCAGCTCCTTGCCGACCCCGCTTTCGCCGTAGATCACCACGGTGGCGCTGCTCGCGGCGATGCGCACGACCGAGTCGCACAGGGCCTGCATGGACGGGTCCCGGGTGATGATCCGGTTGAAGCGGAAGCCTTCGGACAGCTCGTGCTTCAGGATGCCGATCTCCCGGTGCATCTCGTGGATCTGGTAGGCGCGGTTCACCAGCAGGCTGATCTCGGCCAGGTCGAAGGGCTTGATGACGAAATCGAAGACCCCGCTCTTGATGGCCTGCACCGCCGTCTCCAGGTCGGCATAGGCGGTCATCAGGATGATCGCGGCGCCCGGGCGCAGCTCGAGCATGGCGCGCATGGCCTCGATGCCGGACATGCCCGGCATCCGGATGTCCATGAGCACGATGTCCGGCGCCAAGGAGCGGAACTGCGCGAGGCCGTCCTCGCCGTCCCTGGCGCTCGCGGTCTGGAAGCCCTCCCGGGCCAGGACGGCGGCCAGCAGGCTGCGGATGCTGTCGTCGTCGTCGACGACCAGGATCTGGTAGTCAGCTTTCATGGGGCTCCCCCTGTTCCGGGACGCTGGGCAGGATCAGGGTGAAGGCGCTGCCTTCGCCTTCCGTGCTGTCCACTTCGATCCGGCCGTGGTGATCTTCGATGATGCGCCGGGCGATGGCCATGCCCAGTCCGGTCCCGGTCGGCTTGGTGGAATAGAAGGGATCGAAGATCCGGTTGCGGACCGCGTCCGGGATGCCGCAGCCGTCGTCGGCCACCCGGATGCTGACCTCGCCCTCGCCGTGCCGGGCGGTGGTGATGCGCACCTTGCCCGGCCCGGCGATGGCCTGGATGGCGTTGACCAGCACGTTGAGCAGGACCTGCTTGATGGCCCCCGGGTCCACCTGGACCATCGGCAGGTCCCGGGCCAGTTCGAGCACGAAGGCGATCCGGCCCCGGCTGCCGCCGTCGCGCGCCAGGAACAGGGTCTCCTCCGCCAGCTGGCTCAGGTCGGCGGCGGCCAGCCGAAGCGGGTGCGGGCGGACCAGGGTGAGCAGTTCGGAGATGATCCGGTTCATGCCGTCCACTTCGCGGATGATGATGTCCCCGTACTCCTTCCACTCCCCGGGATCGGTGGATCCCTGCAGGAACTGGACGAAGCCGCGGATGGAGGTGAGCGGGGTGCGCAGTTCGTGGGCGATGCCCGACGCCACTTCGCCGACCGCGGCGAGCCGGTCGGCCCGCGCCACCTGCTGCTGGAGCGAGCGGGTCTCGCTGATGTCGCGGATGATGGCCAGCACGCCGGTGGGATGGCCCCGCCCGTCCAGGAGCTGGCTGCTGCTGGCCATCACGTGCGGAGTCTGGTGCCCGAGCGCGAGGTCGAACTCGATCCCGCGGTAGGCGCGGCCGCTGCGCAGGGTGTCGAGCAGCAGCCCGGTGAAGTCCGGAGCGTCCTGGAACAGCCGGCGGCAGGGCTTGCCGGCGACCTCCGCCGCCCGGCACTGGAACAGCTCGCAGCCGGCGCGGTTGATGTAGGAGATGTTGGTGAAGGTATCCAGGGTGATCACGCACTCCGCCGAACTGTCCAGGATGTTCCGGTGGATCGACTGGGTTTCGAGCAGGACGTTGGCCAGCTTGTTGATGGCTTCGCCGATCTCGCCGATCTCGCCCTTGATCGGCGGGATCGTCTCCCTGAGGTCGAAGCCCAGCCGGGACAGTCCCTGCTTGATCTTCTCCATGTTCCGGGTCAGCTGGGAGATGACGAAGAACACCACCGCGAGGGAGAGGGCGAAGCCGAGGATGGTCATGGAGCGGACCGCGCTGCTCATCACCCTGGCCTGCAGGTCGATGGCGTCGAGCAGTTCGTTGGCCCAGATGTAGCCCACCACCTGTCCCCGGTCCTTGATCGGCAGCATGGCGTTCATGATGTTGCCGCGCACCTGGCCGCCGCTCACCGTCATCGGCGTGCCGCTGGCCATCACCTGCCAGCCCGGGTGATCGCGCGGGATCGGCATGCCGACGGTCCGGCCGTACTGGCCGCTGGGCCCGTAGGTGATGATGGCGTTGAGGCCGAGGTGGAAGTAGCCGACCCCGACCCCGGGGAAGGCGCCGGCCACCTGGTCGGTGTATCCGGACAGGCGGCTGTTGAGATAGCGGATCTGACCTGCCCGGTCATCGGCGCCTCCCGGGTAGCCGGCCAGCAGCCCGCGGTAGCCCCCCCGGTCCTGGAGATACTGGTCCAGAAGGGCGTCCAGCCCCTGCAGGTGCACCCGCTTCTCCTCGACGATGGCCTGCAGCCCGCGCAGCTTGAGCGCATAGCCGGTGGCCGCGATCGGCAGGCCCACCACCGGCAGCAGGACCAGCATGAGTTGCAGGCGCAGGGTCGAGGGCAGAAAACGGCGGAGAAAGCTGAGCACCTGCGAGTCCGATCCATGATGGTGAACTCTGCAAGGCTACCGTGAAGGGCTATATCCGGACAACTTTATCCTTTGAACCCTTCATCGATCCGGCTGAAAGGGGGGAACCAGCTCAGCGCTGCTCGACCAGCTCCTCGATGGGGAAGCGCACCTTGGCCAGCGAGGCATACTTGTCGCCTTCGGCCCGGTAGCCCACCGGGCAGGCCACGATGGTGCGGAACGGGGTGCCTTCCAGGCCGAGGATCTCGTCGTACTGCTTGGGGTCGAGGCCTTCCATGGGGCAGCTGTCAAGCCCCAGCAGGGCGGCGGAGGCCATGAACTGGCCCAGGGCGATGTAGGCCTGGCGCGCGGCCCACTCGGGCACGGTGGCGGCGCGGGGGCCGGTCACCAGGGTGCCGACCATCATGCCGCGGTAGGCGGCGAGGTTCGCCGGCTGGTCGCCCCGGACCTGGGCGATGCGCTCGATGTAGTGGTCCACGTCCGCCTCGGACATCTGCTGCCGGGCCAGGAACACCACCAGGTGCGAGCAGTCGGTGACCTGGCTCTGGCCCCAGGAGGCGTCGCGCAGTCTGGCCCTGACCGCGGGGTCGGTCACCACCAGGAACCGGTAGGGCTGCAGCCCGAAGCTGGAGGGGGTGAGCACCAGGCTCTGCAGGAGGGTCTGCAGATCGGCTTCCGGGATCTTCCGGGACGGATCGAACACCTTCGTGGCGTAGCGCCAGTTGAGGGCACTGATCAGGGTATCGGGGGCGCAGGGGGACATGGTACCTCTCGGAAAAACAATAGCTTACCACACTGCTCGGCTATCGGCCCGATTCCCGGCCGGCGCGCCCGCAGATGACGAAGGCCAGGAGCCCGGCCAGGAGCCCGGCCGGCACGTCCAGGAGGTAGTGGGCCCGGAGGTAGACCACCGCCGGCAGCATCAGCGCGGTGATCGCCGCCATGGCCGGGAACAGCCGCGGGGCGGCGCGCCGGGCCAGCAGGGTCAGCAGCAGGGCCACGGCCAGGTGGGAGGAGGGGAAGGCGCCGCCGCGGATCTCCCCACCGGACGTGAAGACGTGCAGAAGGTGGTTGAAGACGTAGCCCGGGTGCAAGGCCGGCCCGGTTCCGGGCGGGAGCCAGAACTGCGGGCCCACGGTGGGCGCCAGCCAGAAGAACGTGTAGCAGGCGAAAAAGCAGATGGTGGCGGCCAGGATGATCCGTTCCGCCGCCGCGTAGCCCCGGTCCAGGAGGACCGTCAGGCCCAGCGCCGGGACGAACAGGTAGTAGGCGAAATAGGCGAAGCAGAACAGTTCGGAAAGCCAGCGGAACGGCAGGGCGGCCTGGAAGGCCTGGGCCGGCTGGCAGCCCCACAGCCGGCCTTCCAGCGCCGCCAGCGGGCCGTCCAGGGGCGCCGCGCGCAGGACCGGCCAGAGCGTCTGCACCTGGTGGTAGAAGACCCAGTAGAGCAGGGGCGCGCAGAACAGCCGCAGGAGGGTCGGCAGGGCCCGGGCGGTGTCCCGGCTCCAGCGGGCCAGGGCCAGCGCGCCCGCCAGCGCCGCCAGGGACACGCCGGCCTGGGCCCGGCAGCCGGGCACGCCCCGGTGGATCCCCGCGCCCAGCACCGCCAGGGTCAGGAGGGCGTAGCCGGTCACCCAGCGGTCCAGGGGCCGCCAGCTGCCCAGGGGAGCGTCCAGCCCGAAGGGGCGCTCAGAGCCAGTCATGGTCCCGGTACCAGGCCACCGTGGCCGCCAGGGCCTGGTCCAGGCCGGTGGGCGCCACCCAGCCCAGCTCCCGCGCCGCCTTGTCCGGGCTCGCCACCCAGCCGGGCGCGAGCATCTCCTTCACCTTCTGGGAGCTGAAGATCCCCGGCCGGCCCCGGGCGCGGGCCCAGAGATCGGCCGCGGCCCCGCAGGCCCGCACTGCCGCTTCCGGCAGGCGCAGCACCGGCGCCGGCCGGCCCAGGGCGGCGGCGATCCGCCGCCCGAACTCGGCCCAGCCCAGGGCGGGGCCGGTGAGATGGAACACCGCTCCGGACGGACAGGGGGCCGTGGCCGCGCGCAGCAGGCCGTCGGCCAGGTCCGGCGCGTAGATCACCGAATAGCACCGCTCGCCGCGGCCGGGGACCGGAAGGACCCGCCGGGCGATGCGGAAATAGTCCAGGACGTCCCGGTCCCGGGGCCCGAACACCACCGGCGGACGCAGGATCACCGAAGCCAGTCCCGAAGCCAGGACTTCGCGCTCGGCCTCCAGTTTGCTGCGCCCGTACCAGGTCAGGGGCCGCGCCGGGTCGTCCTCGGTCCGGGGCAGCGGGCCGCCCGGACTGGGGCCGGCCGCGGCCAGACTGGAGACCAGCAGGAACCGGGCCGCGGGCGCCGAGCGCCGGCAGGCCTCCAGCAGCCTGCGGGTGCCGTCCCGGTTGACCCGCAGCAGATCAGCTTCCCGGAACCCCTTCAGGGCGCCGGCGAGGTGGAACACCCAGTCCGCCCCGGCCGCGGCCTCGGCCAGGCCCGCGGCCGCTTCCAGGTCGCCCCGGACCACCTCGACCCCGAGGCCCCGG
>Ga0316217_10005268_pt1 | contig 13501 bp, 11 predicted proteins | sample 1anoAmetaG_FD_203633 | JGI IMG/M metagenome (GOLD analysis project Ga0316217, IMG submission 203633) | Freshwater microbial communities from Trout Bog Lake, Wisconsin, USA - 1anoA | ecosystem: Environmental > Aquatic > Freshwater > Lake > Hypolimnion/Profundal zone | place: USA: Wisconsin...
TTCCCAATACCGATGTTACCAACGTTTATTTATGTCTATGAAATTAATTTTTTTAAAAATATCTGTGTTATTGTAGTTGGATTTAGCACAGAGTATTTCAATTAGTAACTATTCCTTTCGTAGGTATCATCGATTAAGATTCCTCCGCCTATTTAGTAAGCTTTTAGGAATTATGTGACCAAGTTTGAAAATTAATTTTTGATTGCGTTGGTCCCAAGGTTGGCCTACTGCCCGGCTGGAGCTTAATTTTTGATTGCGTTGGTCCCAAGGTTGGCCTACTGCCCGGCTGGAGCTTAATTTTTGATTGCGTTGGTCCCAAGGTTGGCCTAATTTCCGGATGCGGAGCTCGGACCGTATTTCAGGTTTTTGACGTCTACAAGAATTTGTTTTCGATATGAGTTACCAAAGTCTTTGTAGATCTCTTTTTTGTCAAGAAATCTTATTTTCCATAATATGCTCCAGCTGAGAAATGCCCTTATCTCCAAAGCTTTGTCTTATTGAGTTGTTTCAGTGCTGAGCTTTTACTTAGACGTTGTGAAGCGCACTTTGACTACGCTGCGATGAAGCTGAGGACTTAGGAATATGCCTCTAAACATATTTAATACTATTGTTGAAATGGCTAGCGACAGATTTGAATCAAAGCTAAGCTCTGTATAAAAATACATATTTTCACCCGCCCAAAATTGCTATTTAGTGAGTGAGCGGCGTCAAATGATATCAAAATGCAATTTGGGAGAATTGTTATACTTATCTCTATTTTTATTGTTGATAATTCAAGCATGTTCGAGAATAAAATACTTAATATGTGGAATTCAATAATTGTTGTTAGGGGCCTTCTAAGTCTCAAAAATTAAGCACACTATGCAGTCTCGTCAGCTAGTTATTGTGCTACTTGATATTCCTTTCAAAGCACGATAGCCGGAGTTATAATTTTGAAGGCCAGAGCTGCTATCAGAATCATGAGCCAAAAATTGCTTAGAAGCTGTTTAGAATGTTTCAAATATAAAATAAAAACCAACAGTTTGAGCTCCACTTATTTCGAAACAACCCTATGAGAGCTTACGAATTTGCCTCATCTGACCTTTGTCAGCAACCAAGCCTTAGTTATTCCGGCAACCCAAAACTCCATCTTCTAATCTTGAAACGTGATATTTTCATTTATCCCTTCAATAATATTTACAAATACAGTATTGGGCTTTACTTCTTACCTCCATCTTTGCAAAGAGGTAATGTACCTTTATTTTCTCACTTTCTGGAACTTCTGTGCTGATTCTTTGCGTTTATGGCTACAAAGATCTCTGGCTTGTAAAAGTACTGATAGTATGCAAGGTTAGACCCTTTTATATTTTATGCTTGATTGAAGTCTAGACTGAATTTTTTTGCAGCATTTATAGCAGATTGGATTGCAAGTTCGGCTGTCTTAGGTTCCAGGGATTTGCATTTTCCTTTTCTTGACCTTAGCCCTGCCTGCTTTTATTTTAGGGGTTATGGCCAATGATTTCGAAGTAGTTGACTATTTTGTAGTTTTGCTTGCTGCCACGGGAGGAATTTCTAGATGGTTTTTCTGAGCTGGCCTTTTGAAGGCTACCATTGATAGCTTTGATCTTTTTCTTCTCCACCAGAGCATGAATTTGGGATCGTAGGCTATCTTTTTGCAGTGGAGGGGTTGGCTTGTAAAAAGCGACAGTTTTGAGTGAAATTAGGTTGCGGTCGGTCATATAGCACCCTTTTCTACTGGCATAGCCATTTGGAGGGTGTTTAGCTGAGGAAGAAGTTATAGACTAGAGATTGAAGGGTTTGATGGGTAAAGATTGATTATTCTAGGAATTATCTGCGACAGGTCTCATGCTATAGATTCAATATAGCATTATTGATAAAATCACAACCAAAGTTTACCTCCAACGCTTGACAACACAATGAATGTTTAGTTTTCTATTAATTCATTTATAATCATTAGTCTAATGTCTGGATAGATGATAATCATACGACTCTACCGTCTAAAAAAGTCTTGATTTTAGATATTCTTTGTTTTGGCATCTACTTTTCATCACGGATGAGGTTACACTCATCATTCATCCATTACTGTTATCTTTGGTTTTCCTTGTTGGCCTTCCCTTATTCAAACCTCAGTACTTATTACAACTAACTTCCAAGTTTTTTGGACTTACCTGTACACTCCTTACGTTTTTGATTTTTTTTTTCCCTCTCCATTCTTGCTGAAAAGGCTATGTCTTTCTGGTGTCCAAAGCAAGACATGACCTAAATTACCTAGAACTTACATATAGGGTCTACATCTAGTAGATTATCTTCATACTAATAGTCTACTTCCAATTCGCTCTCCAATCCTTAGCCTTGACTAACGGGTTGCCAACCAGATTCAGTATTTAGAGTTGTAAGCAGTATTTTAGAGCTGCCACATCACTTTAGGCAGCAATTTGGTTATAAGCCAGCTCTATTATCTTGAGCTATTTGTTCTTGGTGAGACTGCCCTGGACTTTACTGATATGGTTACTCTTGGCATGCAGCTCCTTCAGCCTGCTGAAGCTGTTGATAATTGGGCACACATCCGTGAACAAGTTGAAGTTTATGTTAATGAACTACAGGTTGCTGCTTTCCCCCATGTTGCTTATCAAGGCATCGATGTTCTGCAGCCCGTTGTTGTTGAGGTTGAGTACCTTCAGGTCTTGGTGCAGGAGTGGCTCAACCTTTTGGTAGAGGAAGCTGGAGTTCTCGAACTTGAGGCCTTGGAGGGCTGAGAAGTATTATCGGATGTAGGCCGTCTGGAGTATGACTGACATGATCTTCATGTTCTGTTCTTTGAACTCAAGCACGTCCTCAAAGCTGACTAGGTAGGTGTAGGTCTAGTCCACCTAGGTGTGGTTGACGGCTATCCGGTAGTTGATGAGCTGCTAGAGGAAGGCGTTGACCTCTTCGGAGACCTGCTCTTCGGCAATCAGTTCTTTGGAGTCGTTGCTGGAACTGAGCCGTTGCTTGTAGTTGGTCTGGATGTTTTTGATCCTCTTGAGGAACTCTTCGAAGGAGCGCACTGACTGTTCGAAGGAGAGGTGGGGCTCGACGTCCAGGTGTTCCAAGGAGAAGGACATGTTGGAACGCGGACAGCTCACTCCCAGCTTCTGTATGGACTAGAAGATCTCGGACTCCATGAGCTCCCTGGGGGATTTGCCCTAGAGGGTCAGCATGCCCAGCTCCTCCTTGGACTGGCAGTGGAAGGACCCCTTCTTGAATATCAAGGACTCGCTGTCGAACTGCGGCAGCGAAGAGCTGCTCTGGTTGTTGCTCTTGGCGTCGTTCATGTTGAAGGGGGAGAGGCAGGCCAGGATGCTAGGCTTGTGCTTACTGGCCAAGCTGGATTTGCGCTACTGGCTTCCCAGCTGCGACGTCTTGCCGCTTTCCGATTCCGAAACCTGGCCAGTCATGTCCAGGAAGCTGACGGGCGGGTGAGCCATGATTTTCTTGTTCTTTTTCAGCTCGTCGTTGGCGTTGTTGTTGTCTTGAAAGCGGGCAGTCTCGACCACCTCTTCATGGTCGTCTGAGCTGCAGGGCTTGATTTGGGCAGCTGAAATGCTATTGGAGCATTTGTTGAGGAACTTGACCAAGCAGTCCACGATTTACACATAGCTGACTCTGTGCCTTTCCTTCCTCCTGCTCTTGTCCTCCCCTCTGGACTTGTCACTTGGCCCGTTGAAATATTTGGAGACTACAGTCAGGATTTGGTCCTTGGTCAGCTCTGCCTCGAAGTTGGGGATGGGCTCTACTATTTAGCTGAGCAGCTAGAACTCCTGTGGCTGCACTTTGTTCAGGAATTCGAGGAGGAGGGGGAGGAGGAGGGAAGGGGTGCTGAGTTGGTTGTAGTGCTGGAGATATATCCTGCGGATGAGTATGAGCCAGGTGGTGAGGGGGTACTTGGCTGCGGGGTTGGCGAGTGGCTTCTTGGGGCGGCCCTTGTCTTCGTCCATCCTGCTGATCTTCTCCTTGAGCGGCAGGCTGCTGTAGGCTTCGTCCTGCGGCAGCTCTGCGTTGCTGCTGAACTTGCGGTACTTGAACAGCTTGCTGGGGTCAGTCACCAGCGACACGTTCCTGTCCGAGTAGCAATGTCCGATACTGTTCTTCATCTTGCCCGTGCTCCCGCCCTTGCTCCCCTTCATCTACTCGCCCAGCGACACGTCGTTCGGCCCCAGCTACAGACTGTTCACCCTCTTCTTGTGCTCCTTCGTAGAGAGGTGTTCCTTGCTGTAGAGCTGGTCCTTGGCGGAGAGGGGGTGGTCGAGGAGGGAGTGGAGTTTGGGGTGGGACTTGCGGGCACAGAGGTACTTGGAGTGAGGTTCCTTGGCGGGTTGCACCTTGAGGCGGTTGAAGAAGGAGTCTTGGGACTTTTTCTTTTTGAAATCTTTGGCTTGCTGCTATTTCATGGACAAGATTAAAGTGTGAGGTAGGCAGTTAGGCAGTTATTTAAACTGGCTGATTATGGGTTATTTAAGCTGTGCCGATTATGCGTTATTAGCAGTAATGGATTATTAAGTGAGCTTAAATCGGTCTAAGCCAGCAGCAAACCGATGGTGCTGATAACCCTATATTTATTACATCACCCATCTACATCATAGAGCATGCGCAGCATCAACAGCATGAACAGCATGGGCATCGGGAACAGCCTCCTCTTCCTCCTCACCCTCCTGGCCCTTCTCCCGCCCACCTCGCAGTGGTCCCAGACCTTCTGCTCCGTGGTCTGCAGCAAGATGAACTGCAACAACGGCAACATCACCCCCAACGCCTGCACCGCCTGCAACACCTTCTGGATGCCCAGTGGCACCACCTGCACTCCCAACAACACCAATGCCTACTACCTCTTCGACCAGACCAACGACCTCGGCGGCACCCTGGTGGTGGCACCCACCGCCACGGCCAGCGCCCAGTGCACGGGGGGCGGAGCTGGCGTCACCTACAACCTCTACGGCTGGATGAACTCCGCGAGCACAGTCACCGTCTCTTCAGCCACTGGCATCAAGAAGTCCTTCTACCAGATGGTGGTGTACTTCGGGATCGTGACCACAGACGTGGGGGGAGGAGGCGGGGGCTGGAGGACGTCGGGAGTCTACTGGAACTCCAACACCTTCTTCACCCTGGCCTTTTCCGGGGGCGACGGGTTCGCGCAGTCCAACTCGTACAAGATGTCGGGGTCGACCAAGATAGCCAGCGGCAACAACTGCTACAGCAACTCGAGGAGCGAGCAGTGGAACAAAGTGATCCAGAGCTACAACTACGGCACGCCCAACGTCTCCCTCACCTTCAACATCAACAACAACGAAACCAACGCCACTGCCCTCTGGGGCATCAAGGAGTTCATCATCATCTACAGGGGCTGCAACCCCCTCTGCCAGACCTGCTTCGGCCCCCTCGTCACTCAGTGCTACTCCTGCATCTACGACCCCACCACCAACTCTTCCTGGCTCAGCGGCACCACCTGCAACCAGACCTGCCTCTCCCAGTACGGCTACTCCACCAACACCAGCTTCTGCATCCTCTGCGACCCCCACTGCACCCAGTGCTACGACTCCTCCACCAACTGCCTGGCCTGCACTACCTTCGGCAAATACATCGCCTACCTCTACGCCTCCAACGCCACCTGCATGAACCCCTGCCCTGAGGGCTACTTCGCCAACAAGACCGCCCAGACCTGCGACATCTGCAACTCCAACTGCACCGGCTGCCTCTACAACCCCAACTACTGCACGGCCTGCATCTCGGGCATGTACTGGTACCAGTTCACCTGCTACAGTCCCTGTCCCGACGGCACCTTCCTCAACGCCAACCTGCTCAACTGCACCAAGTGCGACCTCTACTGCTCGATCTGCATCGGGCCCTCCACCCTCTGCACCGTCTGCCAGACAGTGGCGCCCTACACCGCCTACCTCTACAACACCACCAACGCCACGGGCAGCTGCATGAGGACCTGTCCCCAGGGCTACTACGCCCAGACTGCCAACTCCACCAACTTGTGTCTCGCCTGCGACCCTTCCTGCTACTATTGCACCAACTCGCCCTCTCCCTGCCAACAGTGCGTTGCCGGCTACTACCTCTACAACTCGGCCTGCTACAACACCTGCCCCACTGGACTATTCGCATCCAACGCGACGGGGTCGGGGCAGTGCCTGGACTGCAACGTGGTCTGCGTGGACCTGACGCTCTCGATGCAGTTCTCCAACGCCCTCAACAACCAGATCTACATCGACCTGATCTTCTCGCAGAGCCTCAACTTCAGCACCTTCGACTACAAGAACTTCCAGACCATCACCATCACCTCCGGCAACATGCACTACACTCTCGACATGTTCAACCTCACCTACCAGATCAAGAGCCAGTCCTCCTACCGCATCATCCTCAAACCCGCAGGCTACATCTTCCTCTACAACGCCACCTTCACAGTCACCACCGAGGCCCAGCCCAACGCCACCGAGTACTCCACCCTCGGCATGCCCTTCAAAACCTCCAACTACCTCAAGTCCGCCTCGCTCAACTGGTTCCTCATCCAGGGTCCTCCTTTCAGCTCCCTCGAGGAGAACATCATGACCTCCTTCGCCACCCTCTCCCAGAAAACCAACGACTTCCTAGACCTGCCCTATCTCCAGGAGATCAAGAAGTCCGGAGTCTTCAACCTGCTCTTCAGTGGCGCTCAGATAACATCCTGCTCCGTGCTCTCCAACCAGATCCAGTCCCAAAATCTCTACGAAGGAGTTCGCTTCTGGGCTATCTTCGTCTTCTTCGACGTGCCTCCCTACTAGCAGATTTCCAACCAGACCAAGAACTTCATTGGTCCCTCAGTGGAATCCCAGATCCGAAATGCCTTGGAAGTATATGGAGGGTAAGTTGGTCAAGGGTAGGTTGAGGGGTAGGTTGAAGGAAGGGGGCGGGTGCTGTTCAGCACTGACGTAATGTACTGGCGGTTCCAGAGGACAGGACAGACCAGTTTTTTCATCTATGACTGCTACGTGCCTGTTGCGATGCTGGTGGTGTGCTGGGTGAGTCTGTTCATCGTGCACAAGGTGAAGAAGACCCGGTGGTACAGCAAGCACGCGGGGAAGGTGTACTCTGCGGTGCACAAGGTGCACTAGATCTCGCTAATGTACGTGACGATGGCGGCCATCGTGGAGTTCACCTACTTCCAGACCACCTCAGTCTAGAGGTTCATCTCTGCCGGTGTCTGCGTGCTGTTCAACCTCTACTTCGTGGTATACTATCTCTACATCTACTACGACATGCTCAAGTACCCGCTCGCGGAGATCGGCAACGCCTACTACGACTACTACGTCTACCGCTACGGCTCCTTCCTCAAGAACATCCGCTTCCAAGAGTACAATGTAAGTATTGCCTAATGCAGATCCACTAGAACTGGTCGCCCAAGCACTGGCTCCGTCCCTACAACTTCCACTTCCTCTCCTACTATAAGAAGTTCCTCATGATGATCACTCTGCCTCTCTTCTACTCCACGCAGTACGCCCAGATGGGCATCCTGTTCTCGCTCCAGATCCTGGAGCTGGCTCGCATCTGCGTGGTCTGGCCCTTCGTCTCCAACAAGCGCAACTACCTGCGCCTGTCTCTCGAGGTTGCCCTCGGGCTGTTCTTTCTCACCAACCTCATACAGATCAGCCTGCTGGACCAGATCCAGTCGGGCAACATCAATGATATGGGGCCCACTATCTCCCTCTTCTACGGCTTCGGCTGGGCAGGCTTCCTGCTTGTCTTCTACTTCAACATTGCGCATGTGGCGATCTGCGTGCATGACTTTATCAGGGGGCTGAGAGTCAGCACGAGAGCCAAAATGGACTAGGCTCGCAAATAATACTACTACTCCAAGATAAAGGAGTACTAGAAAGACAACTAGGGGGCGAGCAGGTAGTTGGTAAACAAGTGGGTCAAGCTGGGCAACCTCAACAACCAGTACTTCGGGGAACTCCCTGAGATCAACATCCGCATTGAGGAGTACTGCATGCGCATGGTCCTGGGCAACTTCGAAGTCAGCGTCAAGAAAATCACCCAGCTCAGGATGATGACCCGCAGGAACCACAAGAAGAAGAACAACACTGTCACCACCAAGAAGATAGAGAAGAAGGGCATCCTCCAGCAGCACAAGTACCCCAAGCTCTACGAACTGCTGCACGGCTACTACTCCACTCTCGCCCAAAACCACATCGAAACCGTCATCCTCAAGACCTTCCTCAACGTCTTCCAGCCCGACTACTAAGAGGGCGAGGACATTCCCTTCTATCGCGGCAAGATGTTTCAGAAGGTGGAGCTGATTTCGTTTGACAACTAGTCGGAAGAGAGGGAAGTTGCCTAGCTCATTGAAGGCTTTCCCATCCCCTAGCATTTGTTTGAAGACTTTTGATTCTCCTATATCTCCCGCATTGCTAATCCATCTACATCCAACCGCTAAATGTAATTCCAATCCTTTTTATCCTATCATCTTTAAATCATTTGGGTTTGATCAACTCAAGGTTTGGGTTGTGGGTCATCTCATACTTTTATTGCTCCAGGAGCATCCTGAGGAGTGATATTGATTGTTGCTAATAAAGCATTAATCGTAAGTAACCTCTCAGAATAACTCCAAATTCTAATGATCAAACTAATCAGATAAAACCACAGCCGAAACAATAATCATTTTGGCATATCATACCATTGTACATCATACATAATAGATGATAATGAGTGAATGCAAAAATAAAACTTAGTTAGTGACTCAATACAGGCTGTCCAGCAGCAGCAACTTGTTTTTCATGGACTGGTAGAGTTTGCTGTCGGGGTTCCTCTTCAGCTTTGCCTCCAGCCCTTCCGCTAAATACTTCGCACTCTCCAAATCTTCGTAGCTTTGCCTGGATCTTTTGATGACCTCGCTGAATTGCTTTTTGTACTGACTGAACTTGGCAGGCTACCTCTCCTTGAGATAGTCCTTGTAAGCACTGTAGCCTACCTGTGGGCTCGGCTGCGGTGGCCTCTACAGCTGCTATTCTGTTTTCTTGAGTTCCTTGGCGATGGCCAGGTACTCCAGACCCTTCTCAACGCGCTCTTCCTTGGTCAAAGTGACTGAGGAGTAAGTTCTGGGGATGGGAAGGATGAAGGAATGAGAAGTGTCCAGTCTAGGCTTGTACTTTTTATCGAGTAGCTCCTGGTATTACTGTATTTTTTGTTTGAATTGGTGCTCTTTGGCCTTGGATCTCTGCTTCTGGTTCTGCTATTTGGCCAGCAAGAGTTCCTCCTCGACGATTCTGTCGAAGTTGGTCTTCTGCCTTTTGGGCAAGGATTGGGCAATCCTAGACTGCTCCAGTTCCTGCTTCTATTTGAACGACGACTCTCTTTGCCTCATGAGCAAGGAGTAGTTCCTGTAGTGCTGGTTTATCTCTTCGATGCTGAATTTGAATTTGTTGTGGATGGACTGCAGAATCTATTTTTCTTACAACTCCTACATCTTTTAGTACTCTTTCCATTTTTACTAGTACCTTCGGTGAGTGTAAGATCGTTTCTCTCTCAACTCTGACTTCTTCAACATCTACTATCTTTCTTGGGACCTCAGCTACAGTTGCTTGAGGCTTTGCAGTATTTTCAGCTTTTTTTTCTCATTCTAAGCCATGAAGTGTTGCTATCTCTCTTTCTAGTCTTTCATCTTCCTCAGTTTTGCCTGCTCCAACAGTTTTTCATGCCTTCTGCTGAGGGCTTCCTAGAACTATTTCTTTTCCCTGAGCAGCTGGGCTAATCTCTGCCTCTATTACTCAGTCAGTATGTCTTTCTTTAGCTCTGTACTTCGATGGCTCTTCTTTCGACTATTTACAATCAAACTAAGCCTTTCTTCTTCAATCTCTTTAATCTTTTGGATAGCCTCCTCTTTCTTTATTTAGAGCTATCTCTTGAGTTCCGTTTGACTTTTCTTGTCTTCCTTGGGTCGGAAGTTGAGGTTAATGGCTGATGAGCTTATATTTAAGCGGCCTCGTTTGATTTATACTTTTATTTTATAAGTGACCTAGCTCGCCAACCTTTTTTAAAACTGTGAGAAGATGCCAATCTTTTGACTGCAATCATTAAAGTAGTTCTTTACGTCCTCTTCGAAGTTGATGTCTGCTGATAGATTGTTGGTGTTTGCTTGCGAAAGCTGTTTGGATCGGACTTCACTTGTTGCGAAATGGCTGTTCTTATGCTAATTCATGAAGAATGAGGCGCTCATCTATTAGCTGAATTAGTTTAGTTTGGAACTATTTGATAGTGATTAGTGGTGATTGGAAGCAAGATTGGAGTTATTGGTGGCGTTTAGATGTAACTGTTCGGGGGAGTAGTAGCTATCTTCTTACAATTTGTTGTCGACCTCGGGTATCTGGGGAGGAGCAACGCCAAAAAGGTTAATTTTACTCATTGTGCCTTTACTTGCAAGATAGAGTATTAGTGAAATAAAAATAGCAGATTGCAATTATAGTGAAATGGAAGGTGAGAATGAAATCGGGCGTTAAGCGAGTGGTTCCAATTAATTAATTAAATTTTACTAAGCTCCCAAATGGGCAAACAGAAAACCTCAAAGCAAAGCCCCACTTGTTCGGGCAGATGGTGCGAAACCCATCATTTCGAGATAAAGCCTCATTTCATCAGCCTCTGCAGCTCTAAGCAGGACTCCCTTAGATTCTGCCCCAAATATAACAAGTACCCACTCTCCTACCTAGGCTTCAGAATCGCTTTGAAAAGACCAGCCCCAAGCTCAACCTCGACAAGAGGTACTACACCCCCAACTTTATTCTTGAAGAAGACGAGGTAAGGCAACCCTGATGTAGAGAGTGTATATCTACCACGACAACACCAACCTAAAAAACTTCCAAGAGAACATTCGGGAGGAATAATCGCTAAGCGAAATCGTAAGCACTCTTATTGCATTATTCTGGATGGCAGTTGTTGTCGAGGATGATGGATTATTGTTTTTGTAGCTAATGTAGATGGTGCCCAAAGTATCCAGCAAAGACCCCTACTGCAGCGTATGCCGCCTAGATTATTAAGACTACCTCGAAGTATTCCTCTCCCTATCCAGCATATCAACTCCGCCCAACACGCTGAGAAAATAACCAGAAGCCCCTACTCCAATTTCATCGCAGAACTAGGCCAAAACTTCAAAACAGAACATCCTGTCTTTCCAAAGCTGAGTCAGACTGCCAGCTTCAGCAAAGAGGCAGAAGCCAACTTCGAGTGCGAGATGGAGAGCCAACTGCATGATAAAGAAACTGGGTTTCGTATAAAAGAGGTAGAAATGGAGAAAGACAGCAAATAACTATAGGCTTGATGCTTTAGTAATATATTACTCATTCTGTCACATAAAGCAAAACATTACTCAAGAAGGCTTGTGCAATCTGCAAGCGTTATTTGGCTTGACTGTTTTTCAAATTGGCCGAGTTCTGCCGAAAAGGCATCATACCTGAAAAACTGTAAGACTTGTTTTCGAAATACAAATCAATGAAAGCAGACAATCATTCTATCGATAATCAAGGCGTTCGGGTACTCTCACCCGAATTCTAGCCTTTTCTATCTTTTCTTGAGGTAGCTTCGCAGCAGCAAATTTTAGAATCTCAGCAAAGCCTACTTCATTCCTTTTATTATCATTTATTCTTTCATCTTATTAAACTATTTCTCCCCTATAAACAACATTCCACACATTCCTGCAGCTTTGCAGTTCTCATAGGTCAGAAATCTACCTTTCTCAATCACTGAACTCTTAGTCTGAGGACAAGTAATTTTCTCAAATAAGATTTCTTCGCCTATGGCGTAACCTGGATAGCACCTAAAGCTAAACTTTGAACTTTGCTTCTTGAGCCTTGCTTCTCCCCAGAGTATGATTGCTATGTTAACTATCGGTGAGCCCTAGCGATAGATGGTATCCCCACGTCTATATATTGTAATGCATCCCAGCTTTAGCAATAGTTGTAGCACTAAGGGACTGACTTTTTTCAGTAGACTGTTATTATCCTGGAGAAGTTGAACAAAAAAGGAAAGCGTTTTTTGATTGGTCGGGTTCTTCCTGAAGTACCGAGTATAAAAGTACTCCACGTCTGCTAGCAGTAGGTTATTGAAGGTAAACTTTTTAGAGCTGCGAGGGATAGATTCTTTCTCCTAAGACCTGCTTTCTTTCAATTCTTTATACTATGTTACAAATCGTCTCTGCCTCGACTCCTTAAGTTTATTAGTAACTGTTTAGTATTTGATCTTTATTGGATCGGTTTGCGCCAGCTTGTTTAACTTATTTTCTAGGGCATTCACAGCAAATATGTGGCATTTCTTAAGGTTTAGTCTATTAAGTTATGGCTCAACTCTTTTATTTTGAATTTTAGGAAGTGGTCGCTTCGCATTCGATTCAATCATAAAAATAAAATTAAAACCAGACAAGGGGGACAAATTTTATTCAGGTAATGAGAAAGTATTAGATGGAATAAATATTTGGGTTTTGAATGAAAAGTTGGGAAGAAAGGATGGATTTAAATATTAGTTTCTATCCTTATCACTATCTCTCCTTAGGATATTTGATATACTTCTTAATTTTTTTCAATCTCGCTTCTTTACATCCTTAGCTTTCTCAAAAATTTATTTATGTCAATTTAACTTTCAACTATTTGTTTTAATTATGTTTTGTATGTTTTTTACCTAAACGAATCAATTAATCGAATTCGCAACTCCTAGGTATTTCTTATTAAAAGCTCTTGCATAATGATGAGCTCTGAGATTGATTGTATGAGTTTTCTCGTTGCGTATTCGGCACAATTTGTGTAAAATGATTTCAAAAATTCCAAAATATTATTGAAAACTATCTCAACTCTTTTTTCAAGGGTTGCAAGGTTGCTCATCAGTCTAAAGATTTGCTTTTGGGTAAACGGGTGAAGGTTGGTTCAAGAAAAAATGACTATTTTAGAATGTTTAGAAAAGATGTAAAGCAATCTTGCTGGAGTTTATAATTTGAAAGTTATATATTATCAAGTGTTGGCACTCGAGCCTTATATCTATTTTTAAAAATTAAGAAAGTGTGCAAAATCTAGGTTCGAAGGCCTGTGGTAATTTTGTATATTTAAGGGTTGTAAAGTCTGGATAAATTTGTTATTTATTTATTGCTGGATGTGCGAGTTGTAGTTGCAAAAAAAGTGGGAAGGCAATACCCTTGGCAGGAAATAAGCTAGGACCCTCCTCTTCCACCGCAACCGCTCCTACTTCAAGCGACACCTAGCCCTTTTCGAGGTCTAAAGCATCGACCCGGGTCTAGACTATTCCCCTTCGCACCACTAGCACAGTCATATTCATGCCTAATTCCGCACCATTATTGACGCGTACTTCTGGAAGTATTTAGCTTTCCGCGCTAGGCTTTCTGCGTGCAGTAATTCCCGAAATTAATTCGCGTACTTGATAGCACACTTTTGATTGAACAGTGCAAATCTGTGATAGGTATAGATTTCCTAGCACATTTTTTGAAGGATCAGCA
>Ga0316217_10005269_pt1 | contig 13501 bp, 16 predicted proteins | sample 1anoAmetaG_FD_203633 | JGI IMG/M metagenome (GOLD analysis project Ga0316217, IMG submission 203633) | Freshwater microbial communities from Trout Bog Lake, Wisconsin, USA - 1anoA | ecosystem: Environmental > Aquatic > Freshwater > Lake > Hypolimnion/Profundal zone | place: USA: Wisconsin...
TCACGTTCATTTTTATCTTACCCTCGTCACGAGTATTTCAGAAGAATTCTGTGTAATCTGTTTGGGGAAGAAATAGAGAATGGTGAAATGCCAAACGACATTAAATGGGTAGGAAAGATCATTCAGGATATTTGTTTCCACAATGCAAACAATTATTTTGGATGGAATGAAACTGCCTCAGAATTGTCACAACAAGCGGTGGAAGCAGTCCTTTAATCGTAATTTTTAACAAATCAGGACGGCAAAATAAGGCCAGAACAGAAACTAATTTATTTTTTGTTTTGATAATTGGTAATTTGCCATTACTTTTGCCGTCCAAAAAAATAGGTGTATGGAATTAGCAGTAAAATTTGTTCACGAACAATTAGCAGCAAAAACAGAACTTCCAAAGTTTAAAGCCGGTGACAATGTTACCGTTAACTATAAAATTGTTGAGGGTGGTAAAGAACGTATCCAGAGTTTCAGAGGCGATGTAATCAAAATTCAGGGTACAGGACAAACATCTACCTTTACTGTTCGTAAAATATCCGACAGTATTGGCGTTGAACGTTTGTTCCCTCTTTATTCTCCTAATATTGATTCAGTTCAGTTAAACAAGGTAGGTAAAGTACGTCGTGCTAAATTGTACTTCTTACGTGAAAGAAGCGGTAAGAGAGCAAGAATCAAGGAAAAAAGAATTAAATAATATTTTTCCTGTAAAAATACTACGCGAAGGATTGTACAAACAGTCCTTCGCTTTTTTATGCTCATAATCGACCCGGAAGTTCAAAATGGATTACTTTGCATCCATTTAAACCCACCCCCTTTTATTCTCCTCCACCGAGGGGATGTGATGCTCATTGTTTATAAATGAACTATATTCATGTTAAATTATCGATCTGAATAATCGGTCATTTATTTTGCAAAATGGTATTACTTTATACTTTACTGTATTTGTATTGTCTGAGTACTCTAATCTAAATACTTAGTACTATACTTTACTCTGCGATAGGACAGGTGTTCTGAATCTATTAGTATTTGTTTTCTCCAATTTTTTAACTTGCTGCTTGTTAATTACAACTTATCTTTGCCCTCTAAATATTTTGTTATGGATTTATTCGCACCACAACACCTGATACTGATTTTATTGATTCTTGTTCTGATGTTCGGAGGTAAAAAAATACCTGAACTGATGCGTGGATTAGGTAAAGGGATCAGAGAATTTAATGACGCAAAAAACGACATTAAAAAAGGAATTGAAGAACATGTAAACGACACTTCCAGCACAAATGCCGGTGCAGATAAAAGCAAAACCGACAATATTGCTGAGAAGAAATAATCATTGCCCGCATCAAACTGATAGAAGAGGCGCAGATACTATGCGTCTTTTTATTTAATTAAATCTTTAATCAGGTTTTCTTCATTACCATTCATAATGAGTCTTTTCAAAAAAGCTTCCGGGGAAAGTTCAAAGGCCGAGATGTCTTTTGCAGATCATATTGATGAACTGCGAGGTTCTCTTTTCCGTTCTGCTATAGCCATTACTATTGGAGCTGTCTTCATTGGAATAAATAATAAGTATATTACCCAGAAGATTCTGATGGGTCCTACCCACAAGGATTTTTATACTTACAGACTCCTGTGTTACCTCAGTCAGCGGTTTGGACTTGGTTCTAAACTTTGTATGGAAGAACTTAATCTGAAACTACAGAGCAATACCGTTGGTGGCGAGTTTGGCGTATTTGTAAACATCATTCTTACAGGGGGAATCGTCATTGCTTTTCCTTATGTATTTTATCAGTTCTGGAAGTTTGTAAAACCTGCTTTAACCACCAAGGAATTAAGGAGTTCAACAGGCGTTATATTCTGGGTATCTGTATTATTCTTCTTAGGTGCAGGCTTCGGATACTTTGTAATTGCACCTTATACCATCAACTTCTTTGCCAACTTCAGCCTCGACGACAATATCGAGAACAAGTGGACCATCATGAGTTATTTCAACACAATTGTCCCATTAATACTTGGTGCAGGACTAGCCTTTCAGTTGCCTTTAGTGATGTACTTTCTGGCTAAGATAAATGTGGTAAGTGCTGCCGTATTAAGCAAGGGCCGTCGTTATGCTGTGTTGGGGATTGTTATCCTGGCATCCATCATTACGCCTCCCGATATGCTGAGTACAGTCATCGTTTCCATTCCAATATACTTTTTATATGAGATAAGTATATTACTTTGCGCCAGGGTGGAAAAGAAAAGGAAAAAGGTAGAAGAGGAGTGGAGCTAATACAAAGTAAAAAGTGAAAAGTGAAAAGTAAAAATGAATACAGAATCTTTATTTCATTGTATTGCTCACGATTCACGATGTATTACTCACGACTCACGATGTATTCTCACGATTCACGACTTTACTGATCTTCTATTATTTTAAAACAATAAAAATTACCTGATTTGTTTTCGTTTAAGTCAATTAAGGATTACCATACATTTTTAGCCACCACCACCCATGGTTGTGTGCAGGCTGTAAATTATTATCTGGCAGCTATAGAAAAGAATATGCATCTGAATGCTTTTCTGGAAGTATTTACTGCAGAGGCTTTGCAAAGAGCTGCTGAACTGGATGCTGAAAGAAAACAAGGTACCCCCATGGGGCGTTTGCATGGTGTAGTGGTATCTTTGAAAGATGTAATCTGTTACAAAGGCCATACCATTACAGCTGCTTCTAAGATACTGGATAAGTTCGAATCTGTTTATTCTGCTACTGCGGTAGAACGCTTGCTGGCCGAAGGTGCTATCATCATCGGTCGCAACAACTGCGATGAATTTGCCATGGGTAGCAGCAGCGAAAACTCTGCCTTTGGTACTGTTAAAAATGCAATAGATACTACCAAGGTTCCCGGAGGTTCTTCGGGTGGATCGGCAGTAGCAGTGCAGGCTGGTTTAGCCATGATTAGTCTGGGTAGCGATACGGGTGGTTCGGTTCGTCAGCCGGCTGATTTCTGTGGGGTAATAGGTATGAAACCTACTTATGGCCGTATATCCCGCTATGGCTTGATAGCCTATGCTTCTTCCTTCGATCAGATAGGGGTGTTTGGAACTAATCTTTCCGATGTTGCCCTGGCAGTAGAGGTAATGAGTGGCGAAGATAATTTTGATAGTACTGCTTCCTCCAAACCTGTTGCAAAATACGAAGAACATAGCCACAAAGAAATTACCGGCAAAAAGTTAGCCTACTTTAGTCAGGTATTAGATCATCCGGGTATTGATCCAGAAATAAAACTGGCTACCGAAAATTATATACAATCATTAAAGAATAAAGGGTTTATAGTGGAAGCCATCAACTTCGACTGGCTGGATTATATAGTGCCTACTTATTATATTTTAACTACAGCCGAGGCTTCCAGTAATCTGTCCCGTTTCGATGGGGTGCGATATGGTTACCGTAGCACCGAAGGTATTGATGATCTGAACGAGATGTATAAACAAAGTCGCAATAAAGGTTTTGGCAAAGAGGTGCAGCGCAGGATATTGCTGGGTGCTTTTGTGTTGAGTTCCGGCTACTTTGATGCTTATTTTACCAAGGCTCAGCAGGTAAGAAGATTATTATCTGAAAACACCACGAAGGTGTTTGAACAATACGATGCTATTATATCACCCACTGTTCCTTCTCCTGCCTTTAAGCTGGGCGAAAAGAGTGATGATTCGGTAGCCATGTATCTGGCAGATATCTATACGGTATATGCCAATCTGGTGGGTATTCCATCCATTTCTATACCATTATTTACACACTCCAATGGTATGCCTTTTGGACTACAGTTAATGACTAATCATTTTCAGGAAGAACTGATGTTTTCGCTGAGCAATAGTTTTATGATAATTGACAATCGATAATTGACGATTGACGATTTGAGACAATTAAATAGCTAGGATGGTTAAAAGTGTTTTACCATCTTAATGACCATCAGTATTACAATAAATAATACCACAAGGGCAAATACTGATTTAGGATTGGCAAAGTTGACGGTCCATCCAAGTCTTGATCTTTTGGGTGGAAATATTCTTTTGTCTTCCTTGTTGTAATATAATATCCCCAGTTTCCAGTTGTCAGGATCGCTATGCCATTTATCCAGAGTTTCCTGCGATGGCTTGTTACTGCTGTCCATATATGATTATTTAGAACTGCAAAATTAGGGTTTAGATACAAATCAACATACCTTTTACAAGCATATAAAATCAATGAGTACTTACTTTTTATTTTAATCTGGAAGTTGCCTATCGACTGTTGTGGTTCATTCAGTTTTTTGCCGTACTATTTAAACAGGATATTTATACTGATGAATTTAAAGTGGTCTCTGGAATTGCAAAATTGAAATACATTTATAAGAGAACCGTAACGTTACTGCTGAAATAATTTATAACATTCACACATTGATTATTATTGGTTGAAATGGTTTTACAGGCAGAACTAAATGTGTTTTTAGTTTCTGCGGCTTGTAGAAATGCGTTCCGACATGTGTTTTTTCTGTTCTTAGTATTGCGATTGATTATCTAAGAGGTGCCAAAGTTGATCTTAGTAGTGTAATAAGAGAAAACAGGCTGTAAATGAACGTTCGTAAAGGTGAGAAAGTTGATCGTAGAAGGAAGGGTACATTTTTGGTTACAAAAATCCGCCAACTGGATATAATCTTTAAGATTTTTCACTAACTTGTTGAGCTGATTTTTTTTGATTTGATGGATTCAAAAGTGGCGAGTCTGTTTTCTAATATCTAAATCTGTTCTTTTAAATGGAAGACTTCCAAGGTATCTGTTTTGGGGAGATAAACATGGGTTCTTCCTGCTATAAGTTGTTTATTAAGTTCTTCAATTTTCTTTTTATAGTAATTGTTTAGTTCATCTTGTTGAGCATGCAAGTGCTCGAGTTCTATTTTATGACTAAGTAAAATAGCATTTTTTTCTTTGTTCCATTTATGATAAACTGCCTGTATTTTATTATCCTTTTTTTTTAATGATTAAACCTAACTCATCCACTCTTTGTTTTTTAATCTTAAGATATTCTGCCAAAGTTTTTATAGTACTTTTCTTTTCTTCCTTTGATATAAATGCAGGCTTTTCAACTTTTGGAGTATTGTATTTGGGGGCATTAACAACTGGAGACTCTTTCGGACTGTTTCTGAAATTAAATATTTTCATAACGGCAATTTATCATGTGAAAACAGATGAACAAATTTAATGATTAATATTCGTATTATATAGAATTAATTTTTAATGATGTGGAGTTGTTGAGGGGTTAATACTTGTTGGGTGGGTATTAGTATGAATGTTCAAAGAGCATAGATTGATTCGCTGCGCTCGCAATGACAGAAACAGGCTTGTAGCAGGGACGAGCGTTAGGTACAGCAGCGGTATCCTTTCTATGGCGAGCGAATGGCCAGGCCGCAGGCAACGCCATAAAAACTAATGTGATAATGTGATAATTTGATAATGAATACAGAAAACTAAATACTAAAGATTTAAAAACTAAAAACAAGTGGAATAGCTATCCTTTGTCCATTAAAATTTGCCTTTATTCAAGTTGTAACATTTTATTTGCGTAAGATTTGGGTACTTTGTAGAATATATGGAGTCATAATTTCGTTGTAGAGGAGCAGAATCCATTAAAAATAAATATTAATCATGTCGGTAATAGGAAAAGCATCATTAAAAAGAGCAAAACCAAGTTATATCTATAGCATTATAGGTGTGGCACTGGTATTATTCATGATGGGGATAATGGGATGGATATTTTTGAACTTCCGTGAGGTGAGCAAGGTATTTAAGGAAGATGTGCCTATCAGCGCTTACCTGCGTACCATGAATAAGGATACTATCAGTCAGATTCAATCGTATATAGCGGAACAGCCTTATGCGAAGTCGGTGACCTATATCAATAAAGAATCGGCGAAAGCCATCTGGAATAAGGAAAACAACGAAGACTGGGCAAAGACCCTGGATCAGAATCCTTTGCCGGAGAGTATTGACTTTAAGGCTAAGGAACTGTATGTGAATAAAGACAGCCTGCAGGCTATCAGGGACAGACTGATGAGTTTATATGGCAATCAGATAACGGAAGTACAGTATCAGCTGAGTCTGGTGTCGAAACTGGATGAGAACGCCAATAAAGTGGGACTGATATTTATAGTGCTGGCGGTGATACTGATACTGATAGTGATAGTGAGTATAGATAATACGATCAGACTGGCGATGTTCAGCAACCGTTTTCTGATAAAAACCATGCAGATGGTGGGGGCTACAAGGTGGTTTATTACTAAACCAATGGATTTGAAGGCGCTGCTATATGGGTTGATCAGTTCTGTTATTGCCATACTGCTGTTGTTTAGTCTGGTGCAATGGGCAGAAGGGCAGTTTCCGGAATTGACAACCTTACATAATGTAAAAAACTTCTCGGTGTTGTTTGCAGGAATGATATTTATTGGGGTGTCCATTTCGTTGATCAGCACACACAGAAGCGTTAGGAAATATTTAAAAATGAAGCTGGACGAACTGTATTAGCAATTGACAATGGACGATGGACAATTGACAATGGACGATTGACGATTGACGATTGACAATGGATAATTGTGGTGATTATGAATGTGATTAATGGCCTTAAAGTTCCTTTTATCATAATTTAAAGTTTCGTTTGAAATATCTTTCTTTATATTGCGCAAGTTTTAAAACATATAGATATGAGTATAGCTAAGAAAACAACAGAAACAAAGAGTAAGGAAATGCCGGTTCTGTTTACAAAAGATAATTTTATGTGGATGGCTATTGGTGGTGCCATTATACTACTTGGATTCTTTCTGATGAGCGGAGGTAAGAATACCGACCCGAATGTATTTGATGATAATGTGGTATACAGTACTACCAGAATAACTGTAGCACCTATTTTGATACTGCTTGGACTGGTAATAGAAATATTTGCTATATTTAAGAAAGTAAAATCATCTAACTAATTAAATTATTTCTTTTCTTTGAAGCGGTGTCATCACCGCTTTTTTTTTAATTACAAACACCAGACTAACAATGGATTATTTACAGACGATTATCCTTTCGATTGTGGAAGGCATCACAGAGTTTCTACCAGTTTCCAGTACAGCGCATATGAAAATAGCCAATCCACTGATTGGAGTGGTTCCGGATACCTTTAATGATATGTTTGAAATAGTGGTTCAACTGGCTGCTATAGCTGCAGTAGTAATATTGTATTATAAGAAATTTTTTGACTTTCAGAAATACAGTTTCTACCTGAAACTGATGCTGGCAGTGATACCTGCCGTGATAGGCGGATATTTTCTGAAGAAACATATAGATGCGAGTCTGGCTAACCTGAACTCGATTGCCATTATTATGATAGCAGGTGGTGTTGTATTGTTGTTTGTAGATAACCTGTTTAAGAACCCTCCGGTGAATATAGAAGGTAAAGTTTCGTATCAGCAAGCTTTTATCATTGGATGCTTTCAGGTATTGAGTATAGTATTCCCTGGATTGAGCAGAAGTGCTGCTACCATTGTAGGAGGTATGTCGCAGGGGCTGACGAGAAGAGTGGCAGCTGAGTTCTCTTTTTTCTTAGCGGTTCCTACCATGATAGCTGCATCGGTAAAGAGTTTCTTTGATGTTTATAAGAAGAGCCCTGAAGTACTGACAATGGATAACCTGACCAAGTTGGGAATAGGAAGTATTGTGGCATTTATAGTTGCATTGATAGCAGTGAAGTTCTTTATTACTTACTTACAGAAACATGGGTTTAAAGTATTTGGCTGGTACAGAATAGTATTGGGCATCATAGTGCTTGTACTGGTAAGTAAAGGCATTATAAAATAATACATACCGATGGAGGGAATAACTACTGCATCCAAAAAAGTGATTAATGGATGGGCCATGTACGACTGGGCGAACAGTGCCTATAACCTGGTTATTACTTCTACAATATTTCCTGCATATTACGATGCTATAACTACCACAACGGTGAATGGTGTAGAAAGTCATCGGGTAGTGTTTCTGGGGTGGACACTGGAGAGTGCTGCACTGTATAATTATGCCATTGCATTTGCTTATCTGGTAATAGCATTGCTGTCGCCTATACTGTCTTCCATAGCAGACTATAAAGGCAATAAGAAAAGCTTCATGAAGTTCTTCTGTTATATGGGAGGGATGGCCTGTTGTGCTTTGTTCTGGTTTAATATAACTACCTTAACTTTTGGGATTGGCTGCAGTATTATATCGGCTATAGGATTCTGTGGAAGTCTTGTGTTCTATAATGCTTATCTGCCGGAGATAGCAGCAGAGAAAGATCAGGATAGTGTGAGTGCTAAGGGATTTGCCTATGGATATATAGGTAGTGTGATACTCCAATTGGTCTGTCTGGTATTTGTACTAAAGAAACCATTTGGTATGACCGATGGGTTTGCGGCACAGTTATCTTTTATGATGGTAGGGTTGTGGTGGATAGGGTTTGCACAAATAACTTTTACAAGATTGCCCAAAGGAACTCCTATAGGAAATGATTTGCAACATAGCTTGCTGGCGAATGGGTTTCATGAATTGAAAAAAGTATGGAATCAGGCAAGGCATCTGCCTGTATTGAAGAAATATCTGATCTCTTTTTTCTTTTACAGCATGGGCGTACAGACCGTAATGCTAGCTGCTACTTTATTTGGGAAACAAGTATTAAAACTAGAAACTGGTAAACTGATTATCTGTATTTTATTGATTCAGATAGTAGCCATAGCAGGAGCTTACCTGATGGCTAAACTGTCGGATATATTTGGCAATTTCAAGGTGCTGATGTTTGTGGTAGTGATATGGATTGGGATATGTATTGCCGCCTATTTTACTACTACTGAAATGCAGTTCTATCTGATAGCTACTGTTGTAGGTCTGGTGATGGGTGGAATACAATCGTTGAGCAGATCGACTTATGCAAAGATTATGCCTGAAACAAAGGATACTGCATCTTTCTTCAGTTTCTATGATGTGACCGAAAAGATTGCTATAGTAATAGGAATGTTCAGCTTTGGATTTATTCAACAGTTGACAGGCAACATGCGTTATTCCATTATAGCACTGGTATTCTTCTTCTTTACAGGATTTATCTTCCTGTTCTTTACACAGCAAGAACAGAATAAACAAATAGCTTAGCTATGAAATTATATACTATTGATACAGAAATGTTTAAGCTGGATGGCGGTGCCATGTATGGTGTAGTGCCTAAGAGCATGTGGAATAAACTGAACCCTTCGGATGAGAATAATCTTACTCCATGGGCCATGCGTTTATTGCTGATTCAGAAGGATGATAAACTGATATTGATAGATACGGGCATTGGTGATAAACAGGATGCCAAATTCATGGGTCATTACTATTTACATGGAGATGATACGATGGAAAAATCCTTGAATGCTTTAGGTTTCAGTAAGGAAGATATTACTGATGTATTGCATACCCATCTTCACTTTGATCATTGTGGAGGAAGCATTGATAGGGTAGAAGGCCAATTGGTTCCAACTTTTAAGAATGCTACATACTGGAGCAATGAACAACACTGGAACTGGGCTGTATATCCGAATGACCGGGAGAAAGCATCGTTTCTGAAAGAGAATATATTACCTATACAGGAAAGCGGCAGATTGAAGTTTGTAGAAGGTGTAAATGATGGATTAAACAGTAAGGGCGAAGTGCAACATGTAGCTTCTGCCATTATACCTGAATTATCTTTTTATATAGTGAACGGGCATACAAACGCTATGATGTTGCCTGCTATACAATACAAAGGAAGAACAATTGTGTATGTAGCCGATCTGTTGCCTTCTGTAGGTCATATACCCATACCTTATGTAATGGCTTATGATATGTTTCCACTGATAACATTGCTGGAAAAGAAAACCTTTTTGAAGGAGGCTGTGGAGAATGATTTTATACTGTTCTTCGAGCATGATCCTAAGAATGAATGTTGTACATTGCAATATACTGATAGAGGGATCAGGCAGAAGGAAGTGTTTAAGCTGAGTGAGGTGTAAAGTGTACTTTGGTTGCAGGTTTCTTGTTACTGGTTACAAGTAAAATACACCTTACTGGAAACATATAACTGGCAACAAACTTTATTATGTGATAACTGTATTTCCATACTTCTCCATCACTCCTAATCCAAATAAAGCATAGTCGTATTTTACAGGAACCTTCATAATGAAGTGATTAAGTTGAGTGAGGTTTAAGAAAAGTTCTTACTTATTTATAAATCTCTTTAGTAAGATAAAAAACGGTGTCAATAAAGAATAATGTTTCATTATTAATTATTACATTTTCATCATGTAAATCTTCCAGTATTATACCAAGTTCATTGTTGAAATAATCATTATTCTTCTTGTTTTCAAATCCATTCATTTTAAGAAAATCTTTTACGTGATTTAAGTTTGTCATCTCGGTAGAATGAATAAAAAATTGTTTAACAACTGCATACAAAACATTGTCAATTATCGTAAACCCAATTAATTCATAGCTGGTGTCAGGGAAGAAATAATTGTGTAATAAAAGATTATGGAAATAATCTAACCAGGATAAGTAGAAGATTGAATCATTCAGTTTAATAACACTAAGTTTATCATCGCATAAATAAACTTTCTGTTCAGCACCTTCGCCAATTTTATTGCTTTCATTGATATCTTTATTATACCATAAATATTCTTGATTAATAAAGCATATCAGCTTCTGTGTTTCTTCATCTTTTGTTGCGTACTTCCCTTCTTTAGTTTCAATACCTGATTCTTTGCTTGTTCCAAGGTGACAGGTAATTGTCTGGATAAGATTTCCTGAGCTTGTTTTGCTCTTTCCTGAAATGATATTTTGTAGTTCATATTTTAGCATTTTAAACTTTAACCAGTAAGTAATGAGGATTCAAAGTTAATAGAAAATATGTTTAATACTTCTCCATCACGCCCAATCCAAATAAAGCATAGTCGTATTTTACAGGATCTTTCTTATCAAAAGCCTTCAGTAGCTCGGTCAACCGAACGGCTGTGTCCCAGTTGATTTTATTGTTGTTTAATAATCCTAATCTTTCAGCAACACGGGCTACATGTACATCAATAGGAATGATCAATTGTGAAGGTTTAATGGTATTCCACAAGCCAAAGTCGACTCCATTCTTATCCTTTCTGACCATCCATCGTAAAAACATATTCAGTCGTTTACAATGCGACCCATTGATAGGAGTAGAAATATGTTTTCTGGTTCTTGAAGGGCTGTCAGCCAATGAGAAGAAATAGTGATGGAAGCCGGATAATGCATGTTCAATATTCTGGTCATTAGGTTTCATCCACTGCGAGAAAGCTGTTTCTAAAGTATCATGATTACTGTAATGATGTTTTAGAAACCTGATAATATGTAGGATATCAATATCATTGAATGTTCGGTGTTTAAAACCCTCTATTCGTCTTAAATCTTTTACAGAATGGTTCATGCAAAACTCATAAGGGCTGACTTCCATTTTGCTGATCAGATCCTTCGACTTATTGATAATGATGGTTCTGTTGCCCCATGAGAATATTGCAGAGAAGAACCCGGCTATTTCAATGTCCTGTTTTAAAGAAAAGCTATGAGGAATAGAGATAGGGTCAGATGCAACAAAGGATAACTGATTATATAATTGTTCCTTTTTATTCAACAGAATACTAAGTTGTGCCTGATTCATGTTGCAATTGTAAGGAATAATACTGATCAGTTATCCTTTATTCTCTTAAAGTAAAACATCAGTTTTACTTTAAGCTATAATTTTTCAATGTCCATAATTCTGTTGGTAAAGTTACCTGATTAAACCCTTTGTCATGTACCCTGAATAACCCAATGTTTGGATAAAAATAATCTGTGGAATACTCATATACATTTGGTCCATTGTAAATGTATTGTATATTGAAACTGTTGTAAACAGTATCGCCACAAACTATATCAGTAGAATCATTAGTTACAGTATATGTATCCAGTAAAGTGTTGTTCCAGTTTGAATTTACTGTAAATGGAATGATGAATGTTTCTTTCGGATATTGAAAACTACTAGGATTATTATTGAATGTTTCATCATAAATCTTCACAGTATCATTAGAGATTCTAACATAGTTTATACTACTACCGTAAGGACTTTGAAATTGCCATACATTATAATAAAGGCTATCCTTCAGCATTTGTTTACCTGTAATGGTTACTGTTTCAGTATAACTTCTGTTATTGGTAGAATCTATCACATTATATTCCCAATAATCTCCTATTGAATCAGGGAAATACTGTGAGGCTTTTACATTATTTGGAGGTGGGTTATTGTTATTGTTGTTATTATTTACATATACATTAACGGTACCTTGTTTTGAACAAGAAGATAACCATAAACAACATATTGCCATTATAGGAATGGCTATCCATAAAAATTGTTTTTTCATTGCTTTTATATTTGCTCTTTGTTTTGACGCTGTTTTATCACATAAAGTTACATGAGTAAACATATAAAAAAACATTAAAATGTACAGAATACGAATTAATGCTATTTTGAGAACGACAATTAATGGAATTATAGACCTGAAAAAGGTATTTTTTAGCCAGCAAGCAGGTTATTCATTTGAGCATATTGTCGAAGCTCAATCACATTCCTGATATTCAGTTTTTCGAATATTCTGGATTTATAGGTACCTACACTGGAGGAATGCAGATGCATCAGATTACTTATTTCTCCGTTACTCATACCTTGAGCTAAAAGGGAGGTTACTTCCAGTTCTCTTTTCGAGAGAACTTCTATGCTGGTATTACTCTTATTTTCTACCAGCTCATTTGTCAATGCATATTTAATTTCATCACTCAGATATACTTTGTTGTCCAGTATAGTATGTAGTGCATAATTAAATTCTTCTTTATTGGCATTTTTAGAAACAAATCCTTTTACACCAATTTTTAAGTAGTGTTTAGCGAAAATGGTATTTGTTTCATTTGAAAACACAATAATTTTTGCATCTCTTTGATGTAAAAAAATATTTAGAATTAAAGAATCATTATTACTTGAATTTGGATTTATCCCAAGTATATAACAACTGTAATTCTTATGAATATTATCTTTTGTGAGTTTATCTGGTGATATTGTATCTACTTCTGTGATATAAAATTCACCACTTAGAAATGCAGTCAGACCAGCAATGATCACTGGCTGATTTTCAATGATTAGAAAATTTTTCATTTGATATTTATTAGATATTGGACAACTTTTTTTATAGGAGATTTTAAATCAGCCCTCGAAATAGTTGAAACAAAAGTAATAAATATTTTTAATATTCCAAATATTGTAGTATTCTATTTACAAATAAATTGTGAATTTATTTTTTCCGGAATAATAAATTATCATAAATAAACATATTCAGGTATAAAATTAGGGCTCAGTTTGATATTCTGGGGACTTGCTGTAATTTTGCTAGTTAAAAAGCACCTTGGAGACAACATTTATCAGTCATTTTTT
>Ga0316217_10005270_pt1 | contig 13496 bp, 12 predicted proteins | sample 1anoAmetaG_FD_203633 | JGI IMG/M metagenome (GOLD analysis project Ga0316217, IMG submission 203633) | Freshwater microbial communities from Trout Bog Lake, Wisconsin, USA - 1anoA | ecosystem: Environmental > Aquatic > Freshwater > Lake > Hypolimnion/Profundal zone | place: USA: Wisconsin...
ATGTTGCAGCGGCCCGGCGCTGCCGCCCGGATGGCCTGGCACGCCGTGCCATGCGCCAGCAGCGCGTTGTGAACGACCTGCCAGCGCTCTTTTTCCGTCGCCAACGCCACGCCTGGCGCCTTGTTGCCGGCCTTGCCCACGCCATAGCCGCCGATGGCAAACGAGGAAGTCTCGTTGATCGTCATCCAATGCGTGATGCGGTCGCCCAGACGTTTGACCGTCGCCGTGGCGTAATCGCCGAAATCCTTGGCCACTTCGCGGCTCTGCCAGCCGGCATAACGGTCCTGCAACGCCTGCGGCAAATCCCAGTGAAACAGCGTCGCGTGCGGCATGATGCCATGCTGCCGCAGCGCATCCACCAGCCGCCGGTAATAATCCACGCCCTTTTCATTCACCGGCCCGCGCCCGTCCGGCAGGATGCGCGACCACGAAAGGCTGAACCGGTAATGCTTGACCCCGAGATCCGCCATCAGCTTCGCGTCTTCCTCGTAGCGGTGGTATTGGTCACAGGCCACGTCGCCCGTGTCGCCGCCGTCAGTCTTGCCCGGCGTATGGCTGAACGTGTCCCAGATGCTCGGGCCGCGGTCGTCCTCGCTGGCGGCGCCTTCCACCTGATACGCCGCCGTGGCCGAACCCCACCAGAAATCTTTGGGAAACAACCCCGGCACGCCTGATGATTTGGAACGGGGAAGTTCCGCCGCGACCGGGGAAGCCATCGCTCCGCCGGCGGCCAGCGTGGCGCTGGCGGCGACGGCGGTGCCGAGAAACGAACGACGGGACAGAGGATTTTTTGTGTTCATAAATTATTTGAAGTTTTCCTGGTTGAGCGGGTGTGAACGGTTTCTTACAAGGGCAACGCGTGAAGATTATCACGGCGGCAGCGCCAACGCCATCCAGATTCCTGGCGGGGCAGCGGAAATTTGCTGGCGCGCCACCAAGTAAAATCATTGCGCCCAGGCCGGCAATGGCGCGCTGAATTCAACCGGCTCCAGGCTCGCCGGATGAAGAAATCTTGCCCGCGCCGCATGCAGGCACAGCGGCGGAGCGCCAACCGCCGGCGGCGGCGTGTGCCCGAGTTGCCGGCCGGGCAGGTAAACCGTATCGCCACACACCGGCAGCCCCAGATGCCAGAGATGCACGCGAATCTGATTGGTGCGGCCGGTCAGCGGCCGCGCTTCAAGCAGGTTTGTGCCATCGGCCAAGCGCCGGAGCAACCGGAATTCGGTGCGCGCTTCCAGTCCGTTTTCCAGATCCACCGTGCGCGAACATTGTTCGCCGGCGCCGGCGCTGATGGGCGCGGCGCAGTGAAAATCAGCGGCGGGCAACGGCCCCAGCACGCGGACCAGATAAGTTTTCTCGACCTGCCCCTGCGCGAATTGCGATTGCAGCCGGCCGGCCAAGAACCGCGTGCGCGCCACCAGCACCAGGCCGGTCGTCTGCGCGTCCAGCCGGTGCGCCGGATATGTTGGCTGCGGCTGATAGGCCGCGTTGAGAATGTGCTGGAGCGTGTTGAGATAAAACCTGCCGCCGGCATGCATCGGCAGCGGGGCGGGCTTGTTCACCACGATCAGCGCCTCGTCTTCGTGCAAAATCTCCACGGCGCCATTCACCTCCGGCTCGGTCACATTCGAAAAAAGATGCCGGTAGCGTTGCCCGGCCCGGACGATTTGCGTGGCCGCCACTGGCCGCTGTTCCCAGCTCACGACCCGGCCCTGGGCGAATTCCGCCTGCCACTCGGCCGCCGACACGTTCCAGACCATGCGTCCCAACGCCGCCAGCAGGGTCAAGCCGTCGCAGTCGCCGGGGATGTTGACCGGCTTGAAGTGATCGCGCGGCCGGCTCCCCGGCAGCGGCGTGATCGCCCGCCGGATTGCTTCATGACGACGGGCCATGTCCGCCGGTAATTGCATCCTGCGAGGATGCGCCGGCCAGTCCGCGACTTCAAGCGGAAGGTGCAGCCGTCCGCGCCGGCAACCATTGGACGGCCTTAACAAAGTTTTCACGGATAAAATCGAATTGCATCGGCCGGACTTTTTTGCGAGACTTAAAAAACGACGTTTAAAGCCGGCCGTTTGACAAACGTTGATTAGGGTTGCGCGGTTAGCTCAGTGGTAGAGCATTACCTTTACACGGTAGCAATTTGAAGCTGATGTGCTAGATTTAGTGTGCTATTGTGCTAAAAATTAACCCCGTTTTTCTTCTGACTTAAGTGGCAAATTTAACTAGGTCGCTGAGAAATAAAAAGCAGCTGCGCCCCGCCAACTCTATCTCTGCAACAGCCCCTCCTTTCGTGCCATAAACCTTGAACGAGGCTGAGGTCTCATTCAATCCCCGGTGCAACTCAGCACCAGGGATTTTTTGTTTCCATCAACCCTCTACCGAAAGGATACTTGTAGCCTATTTTCGGGTTCCGAAAAAAGCGGGTCACTCTGATGTTTTCATGGTCACCGGATCCAGTGACATCAATGAAGGCGGCAAATCCGCCGGGCTGGAACCGAGTTCTTTATTGGGCGTATTGCCCATCTGCAATTCCAGCACGCCGCCCTTTAGCAGGTCGGCGTGCTGGATCCAGACACGCGATTGCGACCGGCCATTCAACTTGACGCTTTGAATGTATTTGTTTTCTTTGGAATTATTCCGGCAAACGATGGAAAAGACTTTGCCATCGTGCAGGCGGATGGTTATGCGGTCGAAAACCGGGCTGGCGAGAGCATAGACCGGCACGCCGGGGGTGACGGGATATAAACCCATCATGGAAAATACGACAAACGCGCTCATGCCGCCGCCGTCCTCGTCGCCGGGCATGCCCAGCGTCGTGTCCGTGAACCAAGTGTCGAGCAACATGCGGACACGTTTCTGAGTTTTCCAGGGGGCGCCCAGATAGTTGTAAAGGTATGGAATGTGCAGACTTGGTTCATTACCCATGGAGAACTGCCCGACTAGGCCGCTGGCGTCGGGGAATTTTGCCCAGAACGCATATTTGCTCATGCCTAAAGGTTCGCGAAAAAGCTGATCCAATTTCACCTCAGCCTGGGCGCGCCCGCCCATCAATGCGAACAATCCCTGCAAATCATGCTGAACATCCCAATCGTAAGTGTAGCCATTATTCTCGGTGGTGTAATCGCGCCCGCCCATCCCGCCGGAGAAGCCGGGATCGAAGGGTTCAATCCATTTGCCATCGGCGTCCTTCGGCCACACATGGCCCTTGTCCTGGCGAAACACGTTCTTGTAGTCGGAGGCGCGTTTCAGGAAAAACTGGTAGTCGGCAGCTTTGTCCAGTGCGCGCGCCACTTGTGCCGTACACCAATCGTCGTAGCTTTGCGCTTCCGTGACGGAAATGGCTTGCCGCCGTTCAAAGGGATGAACGCGTGCCACCGTCTCCTTTTCGCCGGGACGCAGCGCCGGCATGTAGCCGCGTTCGTTCAAGAAATCATCCAGGGAACACTTCGGTCCTTTGCGCCATGGCAGCCAGGTTCCCTCAACGGAATTTTTCTTCAAGCCGGCATAGGCGGTGGCCAGATCGAAATTGGTGACGCCCTTGGCCCAAGCATCGGCCATCCAAGGCGCGGCGTGATTGCCAGTCATGCATTCATTGTTTCCCCAGAGCGCCACGAAGCAGGGCAGCCAGCCCAACTGTTCATACATGCGGACGTAGGACTGGAGTTTGTCGGCTTCCATTTCCGGATTTAGCAGCGTCTGCAATGGCTCTAGGGCGCGGTAAGTATCCCACAGCCAGTTGTCCACATAAAACGGCCGCGGGTCTCGATGCACCTGATGATCGAAGGCGCTGTAGTATTGCCCGTCTTCGGTGATATTGACCATGCGCTCGCAGCAGCGATACAGCGAAGTATAGAAAACCCGCTTCTGTTCCAGTGTGCCACCTTCAACTTGAATTTGACCCAGCACTCTGTTCCAGCAATCGCTGGCGTTACGCTTTATTTGGTCGAAATCCCAGTCGGGAATTTGTTCTTCCAGGTTTTTCTTGGCCTGTTCCTCGCTGATGAAGGAAACTCCATAACGAAATTCTAAAACCTTCTGGCCGGCTGGTGCCGAAACCGTCAGCCGGCGATTGTCATTGCTGGGCTGCACTTGAACGGGCGCGTTGAATTCACCGTAAAAGAATGCCTGCATGCCTTTGAAACCTTCCACTCCAGAGACGCAATTGCTGCCGTTATTTGAAAGACTCCCTTCCAAACGATTGGCCAGCAAAATCACGGGTTTGCCAGAGGGAAACGTGAAACGGAAAAGCCCGCAGCGTGCCGTGGGCGTAAATTCGGTCTGGATCAACGAGTCGTCAAACCGCGTGGAATAATAGTAAGGCGTCTCCACTTCCTGGTCATAAGCCGCCGGCCGATGCCACCCATCCGGCGAACCATCATGGGGCATCAACCAAAAGAGCTCACCCAAGCGGTGCGAAATAATGGTCAGCGGAAACGAATGAATCCGATCGTCCAACTGGTCTTTGCGCACCGGATAAACCCGCACCATGCTGTTGGGCAAAGAAACGGTCGGCCGCGTCGGTTCGAGCATGAATCCCTGACCGCCCATTGAAGGGTCGACATAATCCAGTTGAGCGTGGGCCAGACTCAGGCAACCAAGAGCAGCAACGGCCAGAAAACCGGCGAAAGTTTTTTTCATGTTTGTTTTTCGGCGATGGTTCAATTGGGAACAGCTTAGGTTAAGGGAATTCCATCGCAAAACATTTTCCCATCTTCTTTAACATCCGAAGCCTAATTTAGTCTCAATTTCGATATGGTCCTCCCCTTGTGATATAAACCCATGACGAAGACCTTATGTCTTGGCTGGTGCCGGCCTGAACAGCCAGCCCCACTCACCCTCAATCCCCGACAGAAGCCCCGGCACTGCCCCGGAACCTCGCAGTGGCCTCGGGGACAGCCTAGATGGTACTGCTGGCAGCACGCCGTGAAAAGGGTCCAACCGTAGATTGGAATTCGAACTGGGCGCAGGGTTCGAAGGGGCTCGCGGTTGTGCGTTAGTCTTGGCTCTGAGCCAGGTGAGGGAGCACGGACTTGGCCCCTTGGGCCGTATCAGGGTCAGAACGAGGTTTTTGAACACATGGCGGTTCGTCCTGCGTGCGGAGTCTCTTTTCGATAAAGCGGCCTACATCCATGAGAACAATCTGACGCTCATTGAGGCCGTGTTGACGGGTGACGCTTCGGCTTTGAAACTCAGTGCAGCCGACCGGCACATGTTCTTGAGGGCGATTGAGATTCTGGTCCGCTAAATATCTCCCTCGACCAGGCCGCCCGCGAATGCGCAGACTGCCAACACCCTGCTGGGCGGCAAGTCGACGTCGATTGAAGCTTGCCGAGACTGGCTGAAGCGCAACGCGATTGAACTGCCAAAGATCACAGTGGCCGTGGCAATTAAACTATTGAAGGATCAGGCCGAGGCGGATGGTAAATCGGCGGACCGGAAAAAACAGCTGGCGGCGGAGCTGGATGCGTTCCCAAAAAATTCAATCAGGAACAAGTGGACACCCTTTCGGCAAAAATGGTCGCGGACTATCTCACTGTGCTGGCGTTCAAAGAGCGGACGAAGGCCAACCACCGCGACGCCATCGGTTTTTTTAACCGGTGGCTGGTTTTGCGCGGCTATCTGACAAAGGACACGGACTGTCTGGAAGGTGTCCAGAAATACACGAAGAGGAAGCAGGGCGAAATTTCCACCTACACCGCCGACGAAATGTGCCGGTTGATCGCCGCTGATGATGACAGGATTTTGCCGTTGATTGTCATTGGCGGGTTCGCCGGCTTGCGGCACGCCGAAATTGCGCGGCTCGAATGGCAGGACATTGACTTGGAGGAAGGGCTTATCGAGGTCAAAGCGGAAAATGCCAAGACGGACACGCGCCGAATCGTGCCGTTGAAACCGAATTTGAAAGCGTTTTTGCAGAGGGTGGAAAATAAAATGGGGAAGGTTGTTTCCTTGGTGAACACGACGAAACAGCTTTTGAAAACGGCGACGGATACCGCCGACGCTGAGAATAAAATTGAGGCGTTGGGATGGAAACACAATGCGCTTCGGCATACATACATTTCCGCTCGCGTCGCTGAGTCAGGTGACGTGCCGCGTATGGCCGATGAGGCGGGCAACAGCCCGCAGGTGATCCGCACGAATTATTTGAAGCAGCTGCGCCCAGCAGCAGCGGCAGAGTGGTTTTCTATTCAACCGTAAAGGTATCCCTTTTAACTTCATCGTCCCATCGTGGTGATTCGCGCAACAGCCTTCCTTTTCGTGCTATAAACTTTGAGTGCGGCTACGGTCTCATTCAGTCCCCGGTGCAACTCAGCACCGGGGATTTTTTGTTTCCATCAACCCCCTACCAAAGGATTCGTTATGTCCCCGCAAGCAGGTTGGATATTGCAGGAAGAAATCGCCCCCCGTCTCCGCTCCGCCATTCCCAAAAGCGTTCTGTGCGTCGGCGCCGAAGACGCACAAGAACTCATTCAGGATGCCACCGTCATGGCCGCCCGCATGATCGATCGCGTTGAACAGCAGGGCAAACTCGGTCAAGTCACCCCCTCAAACATCGCCTACTACACGATTCAACATTGCAAGTCAGGTCGCCGGGCCAATGGCACCAGCAGCGTTGACATCATGGCCACAGCCACGCAACTCAACGGCAGCACCCGGCTGCATTCGCTCAATGAGGTCGTTTCTGAAGATGAATGCGGCTTCGAGATCTTCGAGCTTCAGAAAGTCATCAGCAACGACCATGAAGACCCAGCCACCGTAGCGGCGCGGAAGATGGACTGGGACCGCTTCCTGGACCAGTTGTCGCACATTGAACAGCTGGTCGTGGAGTTCCTCTCCGCTGGCAAAACGCTCCGGGAAGCCGGTCGTAAAGTCGGTTTATCCGATTCTACGATGCAGAGCTACCGCAAGAAGATCGCCGTCAAGATTCTGGAGTTCATGGGCACAGATGTGCTCAAGGACATCGCCCACATGCCCGGCTGGCGGATCAGCCTGGACTGTGAACGCGAGGCTCAGGCGTGCCGGAATGAACGCCGCGCGTATGGCGTGAACTGAACATCCGGGCCGAGGTTCGGGACGAACCTCGGCCCGTCATCCAAAGCTCACATGGATCATTCAAACCGCACCCTCGGCCTGGGCATCTTCGCCCTGATCGTCCTGGCCGTTCTATACTACATCTGGGCCTACATCGTCATGCGTGCGTCCACCGCCAGCACCGTAATCAAATGGTTCTTGGGCTGTTGTGGAAAGGCATCGCGGCTTATGCGCAACAGAAACGGGCGCGCTATCTTTTTGGTTGCACAGCTATGCCATCGCTGGACGTGGCGGCGGGGGCGGCGGCTTACGCAGATTTGTGCCGCCATCATTTAGTTGAACCACAATGGCGAACGCACCCACTGCCTGCGTTTGATTGTCCGTTGGACGAACTTTCCACTGATCCGGTACTCGTTCCAAAATTATTGCGTGCTTATCTCGCACTCGGCGCAAAAATCTGCGGCCCGCCCGCTTTTGACCGGCAGTTTAAGACGATTGATTTTCTGACCATGCTGGATTTAGAAACCGTGCCCTTGCCAGCACGGCTCCATTTTCTTCGGTAGCCGTCAAATCCACGGCCAGCGCCACAGCGGTCAGTGCCAAAGAGTTAATAACTATTTTTGCTAGCTTAATTCAGATGCTATTCTAAACGCACCCATGAAACATAGATCGCTGCTTCTCTCAACCGCCGTGTTGCTGCTGGCACTTTTGAACACACTGCATGCCGCCGACAAGTCGCCAGCCAAACCCAACATCGTCATCATCCTCGCTGACGATCTCGGCTTCGGCGACACCAGCTGCTATGGAGCGACGAAAATTCCGACGCCAAACATAGACCGGCTCGGTCAACAGGGGCTACGCTTCACCGACGCGCATGCCACCTCCGCCACCTGCACGCCATCGCGCTATGCGATGCTCACCGGCCAGTATCCTTGGCGCAAAAACGGCACCGGTATTCTTCCCGGCAACGCCGCGCTCATCATTGATCCGCAGCACGCCACGCTGCCGTCCATTTTAAAAAGGGCGGGCTATCGAACCGGCATTGTCGGCAAGTGGCATCTCGGCCTCGGCGGAAAAGGCGGGCCGGATTGGAATGGCGACATCACGCCCGGTCCGCTTGAAGTCGGTTTTGATTACGCCTTCATTCAGCCTTCCACCAGCGATCGCGTGCCGTGCGTTTACATCGAGAACCACCGCGTCGTCGGCCTTGACCCCAAAGACCCGATTCTGGTCAGCTACGGCAAGCCCGTTGGCGGCGAGCCGACGGGCAAGGAGCATCCGGAGCTGCTCAAGATGGGTTTGAGCGCCGGTCACGATGGAACGATCATTGACGGGGTCAGCCGCATTGGGTTCATGACCGGCGGTCACGCAGCGCGCTGGAAAGACGAGGACAAGGCCGATGTTCTGACGAAAAAAGCCGTTGAGTTCATCAAACATAATAAGAGCCGTCCGTTCTTTCTGGAGTTCGCCACGCACGACCCCCACGTGCCGCGTATGCCCCATGCGCGCTTTATCGGCAAGAGCGGCTGCGGGGTGCGGGGCGATGTGATCGTGCAATTTGACTGGTGCGTCGGGCAGGTGCTTTCCGCACTTGAAGAATTAAATTTGTCATCGAACACGATTGTGATTTTGTCCAGCGACAATGGCCCGGTGCTCGATGACGGTTACGATGACCGCGCCGTGGAAGATTTGAACGGCCACACGCCTGCCGGGCCGTTACGTGGTGGAAAATATTCCATCTATGAAGGCGGCACGCGCGTGCCGTTTGTTTTGCGCTGGCCGGGGCGCGTGGCACCCGGCGTCTCGGACGCACTGGTGAGTCTGGTGGATTTTTCCGCCTCCTTCGCAGCGCTGACCGGCCAGAAAATTCCTGTTGGTGATGCGCCTGACAGCTTCAACGTCCTGTCCGCCCTGCTTGGCGACAGCAAAATCGGGCGCACCACATTGGTTGAGCATGACGGCTTCGATATTCTGGGTTTTCGTGACGGCCTGTGGAAATTTATCCCGCCGGATTTGAGATCCGAGCGGAGGCTGAAGCCCGAACGATTCTATTCGCCCGCCGGTGAACTTTACGATCTCGGACTCGACCTTGGTGAAACGAAAAACCTGAATTCTGCGAATCCTGATACGATCAAAAAGTTGTCCGGCGAACTGGATGAGGCGCGCCATGCGGGTGACCGGAAATAATCGGCGACATTGTCTCTCTCTTTGATTATGCCGTGCTCAAACGCGAACGCGCTGACGGAGAGTGGTGACATCTACCGGATCGCCCGCTGACCACTGGGCCGGGATCGACTGGTGTCACAACCGCTCCGACTGCTTGGTCTGGGCGTCAGCAGCCTACAGGAACCCGCAGGGAGGCAGCTGGTGCTACTGTAGATCACACTTCCACACTCAGGCCAGCGCCATGGTTGGCCTGACGCATGGCGGGACGTGCATTTTTGGCGGATTATTAGAATCTCCAACCGCCCCGGATGTAGACATGAACACCATTGCGGTATTCATAGCGGTGTGGAACCCAAACAGCACCCGGACGGGGCGGGCGATCCCAATGACCTCGTGCCCAGACCCAATGCCCGCGCCAGACCCAGTTGCCGCCAATCCAAATATAAGCGGGGCCCGGCGCGATCGTCATGGTTTCCACAATGGGAGCTGGCGCGGCTTCCGTCACAGTAGTTTCCTGCCCGACTCCAGCCTGCGCTGGTGCCTGCCGATAAACTGTCCGTTCCCGGACAACGCAGCCGGTTACGAGGAAAGATCCAATGGCGATCAGCAGTAGTGAATTCAATAAGGTCGAGGTTTTCATATTTGGCCTAATGGATGGGCTTATAATGGCTGTTTGTCATCGCTAAAGACGGTGATTTGAAAAAATGGTTACACTTTGGTAACCGCATAAGTAAGCACACTTTCCAATCGGTTTTTTTATTCAAGCCCACAGTCAGATCATGCCGCCATATTGAACGCATACCTCAACGGGGACAGCGGCATCTTCAACTCGCTCTCACAACCTGACACCCTCCACATACCGGCCAGCGCGAGGCGGCCCTGCCGCGTGAGTGGGAGAGAACACGCAACATGTGTGGTAACCTTTCCTGCGCATACTTCGTCAACCTAAATACTATGCATGCTAAACATCTTTCGATTGGAGTTGTCGTGCTCGCAGTGCTATTCATCGGTGCGATTTCGCAAGCGCAAGGCTTGCACCGAAATAATGCCCTTTATAACGGGGTTCCGCTTACGGCCTTCAACAATTCAGCGAAGGCCGGAATGTTGCGTAATGCCTATGACATTCTGGAGACAGGTGACCATGATTACCAAGGCCATCGCGTCAAGGCCATGCACGCCATCGAAGCGGCGGCGAAACATTTGGGAGTAATCCTTCGTGGTGACGACAAGGATCGTCCGCCACAGGCGTTATCTGATGAAAAACTCCGCGAAGCTCGTGGGTTGCTGCAAAATGTGCTGGGTGCCGCCGAGGTCAAAAGCCAGCGGCGAATTAGCTGGCGAATCAACGAAGCCATCAGTGATATCAACACGGCGTTGTCTATTCGGTAATTAACGAGTGATCAAGATTTACAAGCTTATATCCATTTTCCGAGCAAAACTGAAAACAAAATAATTATACTATGAAAAAGAACGTCGTACTATTCGCCATTACAGCAGCAGCCTTAATGACTGTGCCCGCCATCACTCGCGCCCAAGACGCCACCACGCCCGCAGCCCCGGACGCCAGCGCGCCAGCACAAAAAAAATCCCACGGCCTAGCAATCAGGGGCAAGGTGTCCGCAGTTGACGCCACGGCCATGACTGTGACGGTCACCAGCAAGGCTGGCGACAATACCTACACTGTCACCTCTGACACCAAGATCGCCAAAGATGGTCAACCTGCCACGTTCGCGGACATCACGGTAGGTACGGCCATTCACGGTGCGTACAAGAAGGACGGCGATAAAATGACCGCCACCATGATTGGTATCGGCAAAGGCAAGAAGAAAGCCGAATAACCGGTTGCTATAAACAAATTCAAAGGCGGACGTCAACGTCCGCCTTTTTTATTATTAGAACGTCGCCACCAACGGGTTGTTCACTTGGGTTGTGATGGTGAGCAGCCTGCGGGAACCGACGGGGCGGCAGTTGGTGCTGCTGTAGGCCAAAGCCACGTGGTTCGGACAGCTGCGCGGGACAGACACTGGCTATGGACTCGCGCGTCGGCCAGTGCCATACACGTTTAAGATAATTTGTGTGGGTTTAATCCAGATGATATTTTTAGCGTGCCCATGAAAAATTACTTGTTGTTTCTCCTTGCCGCCCTGCTGCTAGCACCGTTGGTCGCACTGCCCGCAGCTGAAACCAAACCCGACCATCCCAACTTCGTGATCATCCTCGTGGACGACATGGGCTATGGCGACATTGCGCCGTTTGGATCCCAATTAAACCGCACACCGAACCTCGACCGGATGGCCGCCGAAGGGATGAAACTGACCAGTTTCTATGCCGCACCAGTCTGCACGCCATCGCGGGCGCAGATGATGACCGGCTGCTATGCCAAACGCGTCTCCCTGCCGAATGTGATTTTCCCAGCCTGCCCCATCGGCATCAGCGCCAAGGAACACACCGTCGCGGAACTCCTCAAACAACATGGCTACGCCACGATGTGCATCGGCAAATGGCACATTGGCGATCAGCCGGAGTTCTTACCAACCCGTCACGGCTTTGATCACTACCTTGGCCTGCCCTATTCAAATGATATGGGCGGAAAAGGCAACCCGGGTCCCGGAAGTCAGGCGCGTCCACCATTGCCGCTGTTGCGCGACAACAAGGTAATCGAGGCTCCCGCCGATCAAGACACGTTGACGGCGCGTTATACCGAGGAAGCAGTCAAATTCATCACGAGTAACAAAGACTATCCGTTCTTTCTGTATTTCCCACACACTGCCGTGCATGTGCCATTGCATCCCGGAGCAAACTTCAAAGGCAAATCTTCCAACGGCACCTATGGTGACTGGGTCGAGGAGGTGGACTGGAGCGTCGGCCGGGTGCTGAACACTCTGAAGGAACTCAAACTTGACGCAAAAACACTGATGCTCTTCACAAGCGACAACGGTCCTTGGTTGACGCAGGGTAAAAACGGCGGGGTGGCCGGTCCGTTGCGAGGTGGCAAAGGATCAACTTGGGAAGGCGGCATGCGCGAACCGACCATCGCATGGTGGCCTGGCCACATTGCCGCAACTTCCATCAGCGACGCGCCGTTGAGTGAACTGGATGTATTGCCCACCTTTATCACTCTTGCCGGCGGTTCCGTGCCGAGCGATCATCAGATTGACGGCAAGAATGTGTGGCCGGTGCTCGCCGGTCAATCGAAGACGTCGCCGCATGAAGCACTGTTTTACTTTAACGGCAACAGACTGGAAGCCGTCCGCTCCGGCCCTTGGAAACTCGCGATCATGCCGCAGGCCCTGCATAAGGGGATGGTCGACACCGAAATCGTCAAGCACACAGGCCCGCGCCTTTACAATTTGGACACTGATATTGGTGAGATCACGGATGTAGCGGCGCAACATCCTGACATCGTCACGCAGCTTCAACAATTGGTTTCACAAATGGACAACGATCTCGGTGTGAAAGGAACCGGTCCCGGTGTCCGCCCTCCGGGGCGCGTGGCTAATCCGAAACCCTTGTTAAAGCGGATTGACACCGAATACGATTGAAAGCGATAGGTCTTGCCCGGCTTGCCTGCTGGCTGCTGGGACTGGTCGTCAGCAGCCTGAGGGAACGAGCGGGAAGGCAGCTGATGCTGTAACAGACCGGTGCCGCATGGCAGTGGCGCATTCAAGGTTGACATCACCAGCATGGCGTGGCTCAGTGGTCGTCAGCAGCCAAACATTGAGCGATTCACATCGCGAGTCGGTGGTGGCATGCTATTGACTGATAAATAGAAAAATCCAGTTTTATGAAAATTTCCCATCATCTCTTAGCATTCCTCGCAATGTCATCTTTGGCAGTTGCCGCCGAACCGTCCACCGAGTCACAACCGCTGCAACTAACAGCCAGGCAAGCGCCGCCCAACGTCGAGTTCATCCACGATGTCGAGATTGGCACTGGTGGCGGCCGAGCGTTGCATGCCGAGATCGCCCGTCCCAAAAATTCACCGGCCACGCCCATGCCAGCCGTCCTCTGGATTCACGGCGGCGGCTGGTCGCATGGTTCGCACCAGGGCAACGGCGCAGTTTTACTGGCGACGAAAGGTTATTTCACAGCCAGCATCGAATACCGGCTCAGCGACGAAGCAAAATGGCCGGCACAAATTGAGGATTGTAAACTCGGCGTCCGTTGGCTCCGCGCCAATGCCGCTAAATTCAACGTAAACCCCGACCGGATCGGCTGCTGGGGTTCGAGCGCCGGCGGCCATCTGGTCGCCTGCCTCGGCACGATGGATGATCCGAAGTTTGAAGGCGGCGGCGGTT
>Ga0316217_10005271_pt1 | contig 13494 bp, 12 predicted proteins | sample 1anoAmetaG_FD_203633 | JGI IMG/M metagenome (GOLD analysis project Ga0316217, IMG submission 203633) | Freshwater microbial communities from Trout Bog Lake, Wisconsin, USA - 1anoA | ecosystem: Environmental > Aquatic > Freshwater > Lake > Hypolimnion/Profundal zone | place: USA: Wisconsin...
TCAAGAAATGTTAGGTTTTGACCGTTAGGGACGACTAAAAGTTTGGTTTAACCCCAATTTCAGCAAATCCTTTGTCAACTCAACTCTAGTTGAGCCTTTCCTCACCTTCGTACAAAAGAACTAATATGAGTATGAATAGCAAATGGTGAGGGAGATCATTGAGATGATTTAATCAAAAGCACCAGATCAGCATACTTTTTATAGATACCAGCAAATTTTTCAACAGAAGTCACAAAAATAAGAAAAGATCAGCTTTCTCTCAGCCAACAAAAGAATCATTTAGTACGCATAGCTGAATGGCATTGAAATTAAGCAATATTTCGATGGCATACTGCCATTAATCCGTCATATCAATCAAAGTTCACAAGAAATGATAGCTGATGGCAGCAGTGTAGACTTTTAGGGAGTTTCTTTTTGTCCAATCAGAAAAAAAAATAAGATAATTTATTATGTCAATCCTTATGAAGAAAGTCAAGGATCAAGCAGTCATTCATAACTTTCTGAACAAGTTCCTTTCAGATCGGAGCTATAGTAAAAAACTTTGTTTCATAAATCTTAAATAGTCTCAGTAGGTAGAGCTCCAGCTAATACCCTAAGCTATGTAAATTACAATGCAAACTTGAGAAAGGAGAGTAGAGTTTACAGCTAGCAAGAGTAACTCTACTCAAGCCGAAATATACCTCGAATCAAATTCAACTATAACAACTACCTCGCCAATCCTCCCATTTCGACTTCACAACCCCATTATTATTCCACAGCTGAGAGCTTTTCGCATTTTGGGGGAAGTAAAGGAGAATATACAGTAAATTTTCCCTTGGAAGTGATTGCTGAGAAAAGGGAGAAGACTTAGCGATAGAAAAGCAGTGTTTTTTCCAAGAAAGTTATATATAATGGAGTTTATGAGTAATTTGAGCTCGATGAAGAGATCAAAAAAGACTTAATGCGGCTCAATAGAAAGTGATTTTTACTAATATTTTCTAATTCTGCCAATCCTCCACCAAAACACCAGCCATTTGAGCTCTTAAAGGCAAAAGAGCTAGGTTGAATAATACTCCAAAGACCTATTTAGAAGTATTTACAAAAATGGTTAAGAAATAACAAATAACAAATAAATCACTATTTCTTGACGATCTTCTTACGAAAATCTCTATAAAGATCTTTATCCTATTACTAATCTGATTCATCCTGGATGGTAGTTCTAATATTCATAATATTAAAGTGAGGTCTATGATGGCTATTTTGATTCCCGACATAAAGACTGCCACCAGGACTAGAACTGGTGTCTCTTTATAGAATGTAATCTGAAGAAGTCTTGTTAGCGAGCATGTTATCATCTTTTTCATCCTAGTCGTCAAGTAAGTCATCCAAGTTAATATTAGATCTAGGCTCTCTATAGGAAATATATTAAGAAGGGTCCTCTTCTTACACTCTGTTGCCCTGGGGGTCCTGGCAATCAACAGCGATGAGCTTTGGCAAGCAGCCGAAAATGGTCTAACGGTAATTGAAACTTTAGCTTATGGAATTATCATGGACCTGTAAAATTTAAAGTTCTGGCAAGCATTCCAGAAGTTTGATGTTGCTAATGTCCTGGATATTGTTGCTGTCTAGAGTTAGGAAGTTGATGTAGGGAGAAATGCTTAGCCTGTTGAAGTCATCGCCAGTCAACCTAAATAAATCTATGCATACTCATTGTCGGATAGCTCGAGAACCATTAGCTTCCGAAGACGCGGGAAATTTTCTAAACTTTTTAGCTTGCAATCGTTCATAGTGAGATATTCTAGGTTGGGGCAACCTTCTAGCATTTTCTTGATATTCGGGGTGATGTTTTTTATGTCAATCCCATCGAGGCAAAGCTGGTCCATTTATTCAGCCTTTCCTGCAGCTTAGATGCGCTTTCTGATTTATGTTTAAGCTCTTTTTGGCATTTAAGTCGTGGAATCTCTCGGAATTATGTTAATTATATTATGCGAAGTTGATTGCTTTAAATAAGAAAGGACGCTGGCAGTGACTCTTTTAAGAAAAGAAGAAGGGTTCGTTTTCAATATTTGGAACCATTTGGCCAAAAAATTTTTGTTTAATTCGCCTTAAAGATAAAAGAATCAGTTTTAAGAAGTTTCTTCTTCAAAAATCTAAAATTTAAATCAAATAGGAATTTCATAAAAATACCTATCACCTCTAAACTATGATTTGAACTTTTCAAATGATTATTACCTATTTGGAACTTGTGCCAAGTTTGCAAGGTACAGACAAACAAAACATATGCAACCGCACTATTTAACGTAGAATTTGCAAGGAAATGCAAATTAGGTGTTTTTAGTTATTAAGTCTGATGATGATTGAGAAATAAAGAAATAATAAAAAATAAAGCTGGAATTATAGCCATGGATTGTACTTGAAAAATTACTTCCAGGCAATGCACACAGCTTATAAGACAATTCAACAACGAATACAGATTTTATTGGGTCAAAAAATATCGTAAGTTGCTTATTGTTTGGATTAGCAAAATAGAGTGCCTTAATAGTCAGCACAAAAACTAAGAAGGAAATATAAGCTAAATTAGGTTTTAACTGAAATTGCTGCTTTGATACAAATCCATTGAAATGATGATTATGATAAAATTAAGTGACATTCATCACAAGAATCACTCTGCCTTTTTTTCTTACTCGACTATCTTCTTAATCTTTCCGAATTTCACGAACTTATCTATGGTCTTGAAGGCTACTCTTGTTTAGTCATTCAACTTTTTGAAAAATTACATTTTGTCCATGTTGTAAGATGAAACTGGACCAATTATGTCTTTGTGCTCTTTGTAGTACCACGCCTATGCATCTTTGTTCAAAATCCCTTAATTCAACTCATAAAACAAAGCAAAAGTTCCAGGTCTATAGTTTTTTTGTTTTTCTTATTGTTGCCCTTATTTCTTTTCCTATGCTTTTCCAATGAGCAAAATGGGTTTGGTGCTTTGTAAGGAATTTTTTTTCTTGATTTCCTGCTTGGGCTCAATGAAAAAGTCGTTTGGATCATATAGATACTCGGACAAGTTTTAAGGCTGCTGAGGTTCTTATGAAAAGAGTTCATCTATCTTTATGTCAGGAGTCAGAAAAGTGAGGTTCTTTCGAGGCACGATTTCGAAACTTGTCAAAAGCTCAGAGTAGCCGAAAGACTGCATTAAAAAAAGATTTAATACGATTAATAATATTAAAAGAATATATAAATTGTCTCTCAAAATCTTCAAAAACTACAAATTTTGGTCAATCACGCATTTTTGTGGTTATTGTACATCTTCAACAAAAACTTGATGTCAGAAGTTTGTGATTTTCGAAAAAGGGGTTCTTTCAGTAGCTTCTCCTAAACCGCAGCTTGTTCTTTGTCTTCTTTTTCCTTGGTCTTTTTGTCTCTGCTCATAGAATTGCCTCTGAAAATGCGTGTGTACATTTATTCCTTATTTTCCAACTCCAAACTGTAATGTTTGAGATCCCTGGTTAACTTGCGGATTTCCTCCTATTTCTTAGCCAGAGCCCATTTCAATTTTTAAAGCTAATTCACATCCTACTTCTTGGAAGGTCTCCTCTCGAAATTGTTAGAAAGGTCATCAATATTGGCCAACATCATGCTTTCCTTTTCTTTGTGGATTATTTACAACTCTACATCAAGATAAACTTACTTCCTAGCTTTTGCAAAAATTACTACAATTCAGCTTATTGTGAATTCTTCAACTCTGTTATGTGTTATGCTTGCTCCTTTTATAGCTTTTAAACTTTTTAAGCATAAGATCTTTCATTTTATGCTAATTTCTTTTTAGTTTTCTCATCTAGCAGCTGAATATCAACGTCCTTGTCTCTAATAATGCCTTTAAGTCTTAAAATTTCCTTTTATTTGGCCTAAAGCTATTCCTTGAGCTGTATATTAACGTTTTTCTCATAGCAAAGCTCAGTTATAAGCTTTTCCTTTTCCTTACTAGCATCTAGCTTTGTTTTCTAGTGCAATCTTTCCTCAGTTTTACGTTAGCTTTATAAGGCTAACCTAATACTATCATGTCTTTTTTATTTTTCATCTATAATCTGCTTATGTCGGATGTTGACGTCTTTGATTTATTGGGAATGCTAACTCTTTATTCTTTATATTTACAACTACATTGACTTCACTTTCTCGCAGTAGCGGCGATCTTCATTTCTTTGTAATTCGGCGATTTCCCTTTTGCTAAGCTTGTCCTGGCTTTATATTTTAACTTGATATTAGTTATGGATTTTTGTTTTTTATTGCTAAAGCTAAAGCTTTGAACGCTATTTTAGCTGAGTAACTTCCTCTTGATGAGTATGTTTCATCTTGGCGATGGTATAGGTTGAATCTTCGTTTGAGTTCTCTAAAGCTGATTTTAGGCGATTAATCACATCTTAGTACTTTTTTACATCTTTTTCTCTTTCTGCTTTCATGTTTCTCCGGAATTAAGCAAAGTCTTATTCAAGTTTTTTGTATTCAAATTGAACGTCACTAAGTTGAACTTTCAATTTTTTTGAATCATCGACATTTTCGCGACTGGTAACTGCTTGTTTTAGAGGAGACTATTGACCAATCCCATTTGATATGATTCTGGCAATGCTAGGAGGTAAAACTATCCCGCTCGCCTTAACGAAGGAGATCAACTATAATAGAACACCCGATTTGCCCTTCTTAATGGGTGATTGCTGAGAGAGAAGAGTGTTTTATCTTGAAGGAGACGACCCAAAAGGAATTCTTTGCATAGATTCTATTAATATAAGAATAAAATTTATTCATTGAGCTTTATTTACACCTTTTTGCCAATTTTTTTCCAAGAGACTCTCCTCCCTCCATCTGTCTTCAAAATGTTAAACCTCAGACAAATTAAAAAGCAAATCAATTAAATATATTCTAATCAAACTGCTATTCTGATTTGAAACATACTTCATTATAAAACATAGTATCACTAACCTCTAGAGTATAGATGTGTACTAACCGTTCGGCTTTGCTGGTATGGTTGATTCCTAGCAACGCTTTCATATTCTTTGAAATACTTATAATCTTTCTTTTTACTCTCTTCTTTAGTCCACCTTTCTTTATAGTTGTTCTCAATACTCAATCTGTTTTAATCAAGTCTCTTGTGATTGTAGTAACTGGGTTGTAAACCTGACATTTCTCTGTACTTTTTGCGGATTTACTCTATCTTTTTGTCAATATCACTTATATTGCTAGATATTTTGGAGATATTTGCTTTGTTTTAGATTTTGCTGAAGATTCCATCGTATTATCTTCTTTCATTATATTGTGCAACTGGAACATTGTACGATGATAATCTTTTAATCCTTCCGAAACTTTCAGAACATCCTAACTTATCCTTAGTTAACATTTCGTATTTGCTATCAACGTAAGGCCTGTTGAGATATTGTTTGGAAAAGTCAAAATCTTTACCTTTAACCTAAGCCTCGACTGATTGATTTACAGGTTATATAAGCGAATATTGCTTTTTTAATGATGTCCCAGTTGTGCTTCTTCTAAATTAGCTGATTTCGGATGTGCGTTAGTCATTGTACGACAGCTTCTGGGGAGAAGCTGAATAATGATGTTGATTTTAAGGAGATCTTCTGTTCCCGCTTGTCTTGAGCTTGAATTAATATGCTTTTAGCTGAGAGATAAAGCCTTCGTTGGGATGTATTATTCTTCTTTTTGATTTAACCAAACTAAACGCTTCATCAAAGGTGAAGGATTTATGCTTGATAAAGTAACTAAGCACAAGTGAAACTGACCTGGACACTCCAGCCAAGCAATGGACCATTACGTTTGTTTTTTATAAAGCTGAAGCGATGAAATCTGCAGCCTTATCGAAATAGACGCTGATGTTAAAACTTTCATGGTCATCAGCTGGAATGTAGTACATAAAAGGAATCAAAGACTTAGGGTGATTTAGCTCGATACCTTTCGCGGAGGTCAGCACAGCCTTAATAGAATGTTCTAAATAGTTTTTTATGTACTTTGTAGGGTATTGATGTTCTGAGCAGCTTACAGATTTCCGATATATAGCCCACCAATGGTACCGTTTGGGGGAATAATGCAGGAATAATCTTCAGGATAAGTCTTCTGTGGAATCATGAAATATTTTTTATAAAACTCAGCTAATTTTTATTCAGTTATTATGGAAATCAATCAAGAAGAAGCTTTTTTGTAGTTTATACTGTATTTAGCCATTAAGAGAGCAAATTATTGCCAATTTTATTAACTTTTGATGTTTATTAAAGTATTTTCTATTGTAAAGGCTATAATATTTCAAAACCATAATGATCTTTATGTGTTTGAGCAAGTTCTAGCCATCAAAATGGTTGGCTATGGCTCTCAAATATCTTAAAAATAGGTCTAATTAAGCAGAGAAAAAGTACTTCAATTTGAATCACTAAAACGAATATTTTATGAGCTATTTCTAATGAAGATTAGAGGCAAAAATATCTTGAATTCAAATACTTATTTTTTGAGAAATGTTATGACTTATAATTAAAGAGAAAATGCTAATAAAGATATTAAGCGGGGCATTTTCAACAACAAGAGATCCACTGCTACAAAAGCTTTTAGTAAAAGTTCCCAAAGAAGTCTAGATAGACGTAAGTCCAGGCTTCCTAGCTTTTCTATTTTAGCGAACAAAAAAGTATTCATTAACAAACAAAGATCGCCAAGCTATCTGCTCTTGAAAGAACTATTTTCCTACTTAAAGCAAAGTCCTATAGTCTAGCAATAGTTTCCCTTTATCAAAAGCGATGAACGTTTGGAATAAAACTACATGGCACTCCACCTCCAAATATTAAAATCTCGCTTCGTAATTATACAATCACAAGGATTGCCGAAAAGAAAATTTCAGAAGCAGTTAACCAACTGGAGCTGGAAAAATTCAATTACAACGCACAAGCCTACTTTTTTCCAGAGTATGCTCAAAACTTGCACCCGCATACTCCTGCCCTAAACTTTTCTGCTCACTACTCTTAATCTTATCTAAAGAAATTTCAAATTTTTGAGGAATACTTCAACCAAGAGTACTAAGAGCGACCTACGAACTAGAGTCTTTTGAGTTTGCTGAGAAAGCTGGTCTATGAAAACAGACTAAGTCTGCAAGATCAAGAATTAGTGAAACTGTCAAGATACTATATTGCTCACGTATTTATAGCTTGGACATTAGAGAAGATATTTGGGTATGCTGACTTGGAAAGACCTTTTGGAAAGCAAGGTGAAATGGGGATTCGAGTAATAAAGGAAACTGCTTTAGTCGCTGGGGAAATGATGTAGCTTAATTAAATGCATAATATTTGTTACCAACCTGTTTTGAGTTTTTTTATAATTTTAAAGTCTATGTAGTAGCTGAAAATACATAATAGCCTGCTAATGTAGCTGGTCAAAGGCCTTGAGAGCTAAATCAGCTCAAAAACTAGAGAAAACAAAATCTTGTTCCAACAATATGAGCGGCTTTCAGCTGAAAACGCAAACATGGCTGGTGCCATTGATTCTCTTAGGCAAGAACGGAAATAACTGCATCTTTATGATATTGAACACTAAAGGCTTCAGAAACAAGTTTTGCATTTAAAGCAAAGGAAAATATCATTAAAGTAAAATATTAAAGAGTTGTTGAGTCAACTAGAGGAAAAACAAAAGGCAATTGCTCTTCTTTAAAGCTAAATAATACAGCTTAGATGTAATTAAGGAAACTTTTCAAATAAGCTTAGAAACTAAGAATACATTTAAAATACAAATTAGCTCTGTCAAAAAGATCAGATTAAAGTCAATATTTAGCCTGATTTAATTGTGACAATTGAGGGTTAGGAAAAAGGGATATGTGATAACGAATCAATCAAATAGAATAAGGATCTAAATAAAAAGCTGGCGTTAAAATAAGAGAACCTAGAAAAAGATACTATGACGAAATAAAAGTTCTAATTAGACTTAAATGAACAAAATAAGAACGTTGTTTTACTAAATCTATAGAGAATTCAAACTAATAACATCATATAAATTTTGCATGAGCAAAGCGACTAAAAAGAAGAGTCTTTTAACTATAAGCCCTAAGAACTCCAAACTTCTTTTCAATTCATGGGCAAAGATTTTCAACTTGAATCCAATGAAAAGAAAAGCCTGGAAAAAGCTACATAGGCCAAGTCTGAAGAGATCTAATTTCTCTAAGAGCTAAAAAGGGAAAACAACAGCCTGAAATAGTTAGTCAAGGAACTAAAAGATAGAATATTAATTTTATAAGAGGAAGACAAAATAAAAAATGAGTTTCTTCAGAAAGAGGTTTTAAGGTTGTAGGCTGCATTGAGATAGAAAAGAAATTTGGCTAACATTGAGCTCAATTAAAAAAATTAGATCATTTCTTAATTAGAAGCAACTGTACTACAGTTGGAGAAGAATTTTAATTCTGAGATCATGTAGTTGCGAAAGAACAACGCAGAACTAAGGTCTTAGATTCTTTCTCTCAACAAAAAACTCTATTTGCTTGACCCCAATGCCATTGATTTAGTTGGATTTGTGCGAGATACATGCAAGCATGCAATGAATGAATCGCAGTTTTACAAAAGCCATTCTAATTATAACTATTCTGCTCATTTCAACCACAGAGAAAAGTCAAGCTTGACGAACTATGTCAGTCAAAAAGATTCAAGCCGAAGATATGATCATTATTTCACTCAAAAAGATTTTAATTTAGGTGAAAAAATTATGGGAAGACATTGCAGAGGAAGTGCTTTGAACTTTGGAAATAATACTGATTTTAAGATAAATGGATCAGTTTGGCAGGTTCACTAAAGTCGCCCTTTTTGACTATTTTTGATAATTCATTCTAAAAGTTAATAATAATCAGCTTAATATAGAAATGATTTAGGCTGCAGATATTCTTTTCGAAGGATTTTATTCCAGCATCTTAGGCAGAATATGCAGTATTTTGGAATCAACAATTGGAGCGTCTTTTTCTTTCAAATAGTCTTTCACTCGCCGTAAAGCCAAAGACTTCAAATACTTTTGTTTTGCAGTGATATTCTAAATTGAACGTATTTTGGTTCCCATTAATCCACGACAAGAGTATTGTTTCCCTTTAATTACACAGTGATGAGGATGGTTTAACGGAATTAGAGTAATAAGCTCGAAAACAAGACAACCAATAGACCTAAATAGTTTTGAATGTACCAAACGTCGCAAATGCCGATTCCTCCTTTCTGTGCCCAAAGGTACTCAAAAGAATCATATTAGATAGCTCTTAAGAGCTCAGGAGCTAGATATTCTGGAGATAAAAGCCATTGATCATTTTTTCGGACATAGGGAGAATGAAATTTAGGGTACTTAACCCCTTGTACTTCTAGAGCTTCAGCTATTCCCGAACAACCCCAATCATAAAGTAAAAAATGCTTTTCCTACATTTTGTGAATATTGTTTATATGTATTTGATTGTTAGATATCTTTTCGTTTCCCTTGATGACTAATTTGCACATGGCTTTGATAATATCGAAAATTTACTCACACTTGTTAGCAAATAAATTGAAATAATACTAAGTCGGAAAAATTAGGAACAGTGGCTCCTCACCTCTTTTTTCTTCAACCATACTATAGCAAAGTTATCTTAGGCTCTTTTTTATCAAAGGATATTCAAGTTTTGTTTCCTTTGAAACTCTCCACATCACTGGTAAACCCAGCCGACTTACTAATTTTTATCTTATTAGCTATTCATCATCCTTTGAATCAAAAGTCCTTTCTTTTTTCTTTAAAGCTTTGTTTACTTTTGAGGCAGAATAATCGTCTTTCGTTTGTTCAATTTTAGAATCCATCAATGATTTGCTGCTATCTAGAAAGAGGCTATCGGCTAAATCAGGTTGATTTTAGCCAAGAAGAGGACTATAAGGACTACTTGATCTTTTTGCAAGTTTTCGGTAAGGACGATAGTCACTGTTGGGTCTTTGCTGAAACTCACTCTCATTTATAGTTGGTAACCTATCTGCATCTCTGATCGAGCTAATATTGATTTCAATAACTGTGTTTTTTGAAGCCTTTTTAGCTTCAGCTTGCCTAGATCTCGCGTTTCGTCTTACATAATCACTGCTATAGACATTCTTTCGAGAAACTGAACTATTTTACAGTAAAAGAGATTCATTAGCCTTTGCTTGGTCTAATATCTATATTGTAGATATTGGTGGCTTGAAATATCCGTCGATGACGTCTTTTATAAAAGTCCTACGCTTGACTCTGTCAAAGTAAATCTATGGGTTTTCTTCACCTTTGAATGTAAAAGAGAATGCCTTTTTTGCAAACTACTATTGTTTAGCGTGACTGACATTAGGAGCAATTAAGCTAAAATGGTTGCGATGAGTGGAAGCTTTGCGGTCCGATTCAGGAGTAAAGAAAGAAGAGACTCGACTAGTTTGGTATTTTTGAGGTATTCTGCGCATGAGCTGGCTAATAATTTTAATATAAAATTCAAGAATCTTACTATAAAAGTGTTCTTCTGAAATCATTACAATCTTACTTTAATCAATTCTAGGCAAAAAGTAACTTTTCAGATCATGGTAGCAGAGAGAGTAAGAAATATGAATCCAAAATAAATTTAATATTTGTAATGAAGGCAGGCAATCTTAAGAAACCATGGGTTATTCAACAATCAAATGGCATAAATGATATCCCTTCAAATTACGCTATGAAAGATCTATAGCAAACAATCGACCCTAACAATCATTTACCTCATCGTAGTCTATGTAGATGCAATTTATGCTTAAGAAATGCCGAAAAAAATGATAATAATGAGGATCTAAACTACCTATAATCAACCACCCTGCTAGCGAAAAGACTTTTCAAAAGAATACTTGAAGGATTAACAATGAGTGGAGCCAAATCATTAAAACTTTTCATTCCGGACTTATTTTTTGTGTAGGGAGACTGCTTAGAGATTTACCAAACAACCAAAGATTCCAGAGTTACAAAACTATCTGGTTCCACTCCAATCAAGCACACTTACGTCACAATGCTGAGAATGCGTAGATAATACAAATCCCATTTGGAGCAACTTTTCAATAAAAAGATGTACGATAAGGTAGATCCTGAAGGAATGCATACTAAATATTATGATATATGTGTCCCTTCCCATTTTCATCCAGGTATAACTAGTCCTTTTCTTGAAGGCAATAAAAATCATTTCAGGCGTTACATTCTTCATAATGATAAAAGATACTAAATCCAGGGGCTAGAGTAGCACAAAATGAATGATAAGTAACCTTTTTGTATTATTGTCTACAAAGACGGAAACAGCCAGCTGCTCAATCAAGTCTAGTTATAGCTTTTCACCTTGCAGACTCATTCTATCATTTAAAATGAAGTTCTCTACATTCAATCTTATATCAAATACAAAAAGTAAACTGAATCCATTTTGTATTCGGAGTATAGCTATAGTCCATAGAAAATTGATCTGGAAATGGATAATAAAGCATAAATTTAGATCATGATTACTTTGGGTGGATTAGGCAAATACGATGAAGGCTACAACGATTTATAGAATTTGTAAGAAATCTCAATTGAACTAATGCTCAATGAGCCAAAACGCTACGTTGATATGATGACATACAAAATAGTGCATTATCTGGCAATGGCTTCAAGGATTTATGTTACTCACCTCAAAATTAAGTGGATTATCAATGATGTTGGGACAATCTATCTCCAAGAAGTTATGGAGTGCAGCATCAGTGAGATACCAAGGCGCATTATTAGATTTAAGTTGCCGAAAAAAGATGAAAGTGTTGATTTTTATAGTTAGAAAGGACACTTTTTAGACATTTACAAGGATTTAAAGAAAAGGAGGGCTCTCAATACGCTCATCATAAAGAAAGATATTGATCATCGAACCTATGAAGACTTGCTTAACCTGATGAATCCTTAAATGAAGCAAGAATACGATGAAAGAATATTTCATGAGTAAAGCAGAAAAAATGAAAGTTTTAAGCTATCAAGCGTCAAAAAGAAAGGAAAATTTGAATCTCGCCTGTACAACACTTTAGACGTTATCAATGATTAAAACAACAATATCAGGGCAGCTAAAAGACTTAAAATGTCAAATGCCAGCACTTATTAAGACCACATTAGACAACACCCCTAATTAGTGATGAAAAACATGCGTTACGACTCAGCCAGTCTCAATAGATATGATCCTGTGAGATCAGAAAAAGTTGATCACAAAATCAACAGCCACTTTCTTGTGCACATGTCCAATTAGGACAAAAAGTTGCTTACCAGTTTGAACAATAATCAGAAATAAGACAGAAAGGTACAAAGTAGCTTGGATAAATACATTTAAAAGAGGAAAGATAAAGTAGAGAGAAGTTTGCTGTATTCTACCTTTCACGATTTGAACAGATAAAAAATGGCAAAGATGAACTCTTTGTTTGAGCAAGAGAGAATAAGCCAAAAACTGATGTAAAATAGCACAAAGTGTTGAAAATGGCGTATGATTGATAAATGCATTTTTTGTGTATGCTTGAAAGCATTAAAATTATTAACCATGAGGAAGCGATATAGCCAAAAGAATAACTCCCATAGAAAAGAGTTTATCAATTCCTATCATCTCAATTAGGTGCCTTTGCCTTACTACAACCCTCTTGCAGACCCTTATCTCGAAGGATTCTTTAATACTAGTCACAATAGTAAGCATGTTAGGCAGATGGGTCTTCAGTATTCGCCTTAAAAACACTACCCTTATGAATAAAGGAGACTCATTAATTTCAACAAGTTCCATAGGGAAAATTACTATGACGTTCCGCCTAGTAACCTCTACAAAAATCACTCAAGCTTCTTTAGAAGATAAAAGGCTAAAAGCATGGGTGATTTTTCAAGATAAGGAGATTCGACTCAATCCTAGATATTCAAAAGAATGTCTGAGAGTGAGCTTTTGTTGAAGCCAGGAGAGAAGCTTAGCGTTGGAGGAGATTTGCTTTCTCAGAGACCAACCACTAATTCCTCACGAAGAGCAGTCCACTCATCTGACGGCAAGGCCAGATCTTTCATTTTCAGAAAGAAAGATATCCTCAACCACAGGCAGCAGATTCAAAATAGTTAGGCCCTGGACTGATTCCTCTTTTCTTATTGATTTATTGATCCATCAAGGCCATAAATGCTAAATTCGCATTTTAGTGTTAAAGTCTAAAAAATCTGGTTAAAGCTTATTCATTTTAAACCATTAAATGCACAATTGCTACGTTGATTTAAAAAGAATTTGTTTTTGAAGATTTACGAAAAAGACTGTCTAGATGATATTTGATTATTCTCTTAATGAAAGATTAGGTGTGAACTATGCTAATTACAAAATTTTTGGCTTACAATTCAAAAAATGAATAGATTTTGGTCTAAAAGTCAAAGTAAGCCAAAGATCTATCAGATTTCAAGTTTATGCGTTTGAAATGACACAGAAATATGAGCGATTTAAATTTAATTTTGATTTATTAGCGAGATGTCTGAAGGTTTTCGAACATTTGAGGG
>Ga0316217_10005273_pt1 | contig 13492 bp, 14 predicted proteins | sample 1anoAmetaG_FD_203633 | JGI IMG/M metagenome (GOLD analysis project Ga0316217, IMG submission 203633) | Freshwater microbial communities from Trout Bog Lake, Wisconsin, USA - 1anoA | ecosystem: Environmental > Aquatic > Freshwater > Lake > Hypolimnion/Profundal zone | place: USA: Wisconsin...
TGCCGCGCCGGGGCCGGCGTGTGTCGCGCGCGCCGTGCTCCACGCCATTCAAGCGCGGCAGCCCGCGCCGGTCAGGGTGGTGGGCGGTTTTTTCCAGGCGCGCCTCGCGCCGCTCGGCGCGCGCTGGTTGCCGCGCCGGCTCCTCGACGAGTTACAGCGCCGGTATTACCGGCTTTGACCGAGCCGGCTGACGGTGCGAATGATGTCGCGCGGATGCGTCGGCGGACAGACGACGCGCATCGCTTGGCGGAATTGCGCCGGCAACTCGGGATTATCTTTCCACTTGGCCACGATATCCGCCAACTGCCGGGGGTTACGGATCAGGCGCGCCACACCGTGTTGGAGACAAAATTTGACGGTGATGTGTTCCTGCGGCATGACGCCGCCGAGGCCGTTTAACAGCAAGGGACAGCCGCTGATAATCGCTTCACTGGTGGTGCCGGTACCCGGCCGGGCCACCACCGCGGAAACGCAGCGCATGATCTGGCCGACGTTGGCATTGTACGGCAGCAACCGCACGCGCGCTTGCGGGTGGGCGGTGGCCCAGCCGGCGACATCGCGCTCGGTCACCGCCGATTTGCCGCAGAGCAAAACCATCTGCACATCCAGCCCGCGCCGGTGCAACTCGTCGAGGAAATGAATGTGATTGTGCGCGCCCCGGCTGGAGGCACTGAGCAGCAACGTGAACTCGTCCGGATCGAGTTGCAGCACGTCCCGGTAAAACGCCGCGCGTTCGGCCGGGCTGGGCACCGGTTCGTAGAAGATTTTTCGGAGCAAGAACCCGCCGACCTGGGTTTTTTCCGGCGCCATCCCCCAGCGCACCGCCGCCGCGCAAGTTTCCGGCACCGCACCGATAAACAGATCCGCATCGGGATTCACCCAATGCCGGCTGAACCCGTAGCCGCCGGAGAGTTCACCGCAATACGTCACACATTTCACGCGGTCGCGCCCCAGCACGCGCCGGGCATAGTCGAAGAAGACATGATTAAGCGTGTCGTGGACACTGATGATCACGTCCGGTTGTGATTCTTCAAGCATGCGCCGGTAGATTTTTGCGCCGAGCGGGTGACCGGACCGGGCGACCGGCACGATCTCGAGGAAATTGAAATAGATATGGTGCAGAAAGGGCGCAGTGCGATGAATCCAGTTGTAGAGCCAAACTCCAAATGCGTAAATCGCGCTGGAATTTTCGAGCGGCCGGTGCCACTGGGCCGACACGTCGAGCTCGGGCGAGGCCACCGCCCAATCCTGAAACGCCCGGGCGCGCATGTTGTGGCCGCCGCCCGTGCTGGATGTCAATAACAGTACTCGCATTGTCGGCGCAGCATACGACTGCCCGCACCCGGAAGACAAGCGAAAGGTGTCGACACGTCCGCGTTCTCCATTGTAATTTTGGTCACCATGGCACGCGTCCTCTATGGAGTGATGGGCAATACGATGGGGCACGTCGCCCGGGCCCTGGCAATCGCCAGCCTGTTGCCGGCGCATGAATTTCACTTCGTCGGCGGCGGCCGGGTGCCGGAAGTTTTGCGCGACCGCTATCCCGTGCTCGAAGTGCCGGTCGCCCGCACCGTCTACAAACGTCAGCGCGCCGCCGTGCTCGGCACTTGCCGGCACCTGGCGGGTTGTGTCGCCGCTGCGCCGCGCGTCCGCCGTGAAATCCGCGCGCTGATCGAACACTGGCAACCGACCGTGGCGATTTGCGACCGCGAATTTTTTCTGCCGCCGGTCGCCCGCGCCGCCGGCCTGCCATGCTTTGCGGTGGATCACTCCCATGTCCTGCAAGTGTGCCGGTATCCAGTGCCGGCGGCCCAATTCCCGGCATGGGCATTGGGCCGTCTCGAAGACGCGCTGTTTTTCAACCGCACCAGCCACAACCTCGTGGTCACGTTTTATCAGCCACCGCTCAAACCGGGCGGGCAGAACGAACTGCTTCCGCCGGTGTTGCGCCAAGCGGCGCGGGAAATCCAACCCCGGCCCGGCGACCACGTTTTTGCGTACCAATCCACACCGGCATTTCCACCGCTGCTGACGGCACTCCGCCAACTCGCGCGGCCGGTCATCATCTACGGCGCCGGCACGGCGCCCGGCACCACCGGCAACCTGACGTTCAAACCATTTGATCCGCGGGCCATCCTCGCTGACCTCGCCAGTTGCGCCTACACCGTCACGACGGCCGGCCACAATCTGATTTGCGAGGCACTGCACTTCGGCAAGCCACTCCTTTGCCTGCCGGTTGCCATGAACTTTGAGCAATTCCTCAACGCCTGGCATGTCCGCGCACTCGGCTACGGCGATTTCTGCGCCAATTCCCGACCGACACTGGCGACCTTCACGCGGTTCGAAGCGCGATTGCCGGAATTTCGCGCGGCCATCGCCAAGCAATTCGTGGACGGCACCGACCAGGTCATCCGGCGCGTTAACGAACTCATCGCGCAACCACCGGCATGAAAACCATCGCCTACATTTTCGAGCGGTACCCGGTGCCGTCGCAAACCTTTCTGCGGCGCGAGGTGGCCGGTCTGCGCGCGCACGGCCTGACGGTGACCATCCATTCCATTTTTGGCGCTCGCTGGTTTGAATGGTTCAATGTGCCGGTTGAACTCGTCCGGCGGCCGGCCCTGCTGCTGGCCGGTTGGAAGTGGTTGTTCCGGTATCCACCGAACAATGCCGAGAATTTCTGGAGCACGGTGCATGCGGCCTTGTTTGCGCTCGCCCGTGTCCGGCAAATCCGCCGGGAGAAACCCGACCACATCCACGGCGTCTGGGCCACCGGTCCGGCCACCGTGGCCGCCATCTTGAGCCGGGTTTGCGGCCGGCCGTTCAGTTTCGGCGCGCAAGCTTACGACGTGTACCGGCACGGTGGCGACGCCTTCCTGACGCCAAAGCTGAACGCGGCCGCCTTTGCCCACACCACAACCGAAGCCTGTGCCGCGCATCTCCGCCACCGGGCGCCGCAAGCCCGGGTCGTCCTCGCGCGCCGCGGCCTGGTGAGTTTGCCGCCGCTCCGGCTCGGCCCCCGCGCGCCGGGCCCGGTCCGGTTTCTCTCGGTGGGCCGGCTGGTGCCGAAAAAAGGCCACCTGCTGCAACTGGCGGCCTGCGTTCAACTGCACCATCGCGGCGTCGCTTTCCAAGCGCGGATTGTTGGCGACGGCCCACTGGCGGACGACCTGCGCGAACGGATCGGCGCCGAAGGCTTGGCCGGCCTCGTCGAATTGCGCGGCGCGGTCGCCCCGGACGCCATGGACGCCGAGTATGCTTGGGCGGATGTGTTCTGGCACACTGGCGTGGTGGATCCGCAGGGCGATCGCGACGGATTGCCGAACGTGATCCCGGAAGCGTTCGCGCACAGCTTGCCGGTGATTTCGAGCAATGCCGGGGGCGCCGCGGAAGCGAGCGCGGCGTTGATCGTGCCGGCCGGCAACGCGCCGGAGTTGACCGCCGTCGCCGCGCAACTGGCCGGCGACGAAGCGTTGCGCGACCGGCTGGGCCGCGCCGGCCGCCACTGGGTTGAGGAACATTTTCTGGCCGAACGAAACACGGCGATTCTAGCGGAAGCCTTCACACGATGAAAAAACCGATCCTTGTGCGCGGGTGGCAGCGGGTGCGGCAAATGCCGGGGTATAACCGGTTCGTCTATGAAATGATCTCGCTGCTGTACGGCAAGCGCCGGATGTGGCGGTTGATGAACTACGGTTACGCGCCGCTGACCGATGCCGCGCCGCTGGTGTTGGATCCGGCGGACGAACCGGACCGGTATGCGTTGCAGCTCTATTATTTTGTGGCATCGGCCGCCCCATTGCGGGGCAAGGACGTACTGGAAGTTGGCGCGGGCCGCGGGGGCGGGGCGGCGTTTTTGCACCGGCACTTCCAACCAAACTCAATCACCGGCGTGGACTTTTCCCGGCGCGCGGTGGCCAGTTGCCAACGGACATATTCCTTGCCGGGCCTGAGCTTTTATGCCGGGAACGCCCAGGCGCTGCCGTTTGCGGCGGAACACTTTGACGTGGTGATCAATATCGAATCGTCGCACTGCTATCCGGACCGTGGCAAATTTTTCCAGGAAGCCTACCGGGTGCTGCGGCCCGGCGGCCAGTTTCTTTACTGCGACGTATTGCAAGACCACGAGTACGCGCTGATGCCGGCGTTGGTGCGCGCCGCGGGATTTGCCATTCGCGACGAGCGCCCGATCAACAAGGAAGTCATGCGGTCACTGGAGTTGGACAACGCGCGCCGGCACGCGCTGATTGACCGGGAAGTCGCGCGCCCGTTACGCAGTTTCGTCCGGCTCTTCGCGGGCACGACCGGCAGCTATAACTACCAAAAGCTCCAAACCGGCCGCAGCCGGTATTTCCGCATCATCGCGGTTAAATGAAACCGGGCGCAGCGATTTCTTTCACGTTCGACGACGGGCTGCGCAGCCAGGTGGCGTGGGCGTTGCCGATCTTTGAAGAGTTTGCGTTCAAGGTGACGTTCTTCGTGATTGCCGGCCGGTTGGAAGTTGAGTGGGCCGAATGGCGGGCCATTGCCGGCCGCGGCCACGAAATCGGCAACCACTCGTTGACGCATTCGCCCGGTGGCTTGCCGGCGGTGCGCGCCGACGCGGTCTTGGAAAATGAGATTTCCCAAAGCGCCCAGCTCATCGTGGAGAACACCGGCCGCCCGCCGGTTTCGTTTGCGTATCCGTTCAACAACCGCAATGCCCGCGTCCGCGCCGTCGCGCGCCGGTATCATCCGTTTGTGCGCGAGACGTGGCACCGTTATGGCGCGTGGTGGTGCAATTTGTGGCTGGCCAACGCCCGTGTGGATCGCGCCATTGCGCGCGGGGAATGGCTGGTGCCGATGTTGCACGGAATTGAGTCCGGGTTTCAGCCGGTCAGCCGGGAATTTTTGCGCGCGCACCTCCGGCACATTGCCGGCCGACCAGTATTGGTGGATACATTCGGCGCGATTAGCGCGCGCCGGCAACCTGAAAACCAAGCGCGCTAAGTTTTTCCCGGAGCGGGGCCGGGGCGGAGTGCAATTCCAATTCGGTATTGCAGAATTCCCGGCGCACCGGGTACTCGGTGCGGAGCTTTTCAAATTGCTGGAACCCGGCCCGCAGCCGGACGTCATCGCCGGTAATGTCATAGACTTGCCGGATAACCCGGCGCACCACATCGTCGTCGTCCTCCCCGGTGCCGACGGTCACGGTGAGGCGCGGCACCGGCGGCGCTGGCAGAACCGGTCGCCAGGTGGCCGGGATCCCGAGATGCCGGCAGGCCGCTGCGTAAATCATCTGCGCGCCGTTGACTTTGCCGTCGAAACTGTGGCCGGCAATGTGCGGGGTCCCGAGGTCGACGCGCGCAAGCAAGCCGGGCTGGATATGCGGTTCGCCTTCCCAAACATCGAGGACCAGACCGGTGAGTTTGGCGGTGAGCAAAGCCGCGTTGTCGAGAACGGCGCCGCGGGCGGAATTGATGAGGATCGGCCGGCGCACGAGCCGGCCTGGATCGAGGAGGTGCACAGTGGCGTCGGGGCCGGTTTTGGTGAGCGGGACATGCAAGGTGATGATGTCGGCTTCGGCGCAGATTTGGTCCAAGCTGACGAAGTCGGGTATATTTTCGGCGCGTTGCCGGGGCGGGTCGTTGGCCAAGATGCGCAGGCCAAGCGCGCGAGCGTAGCGCACAACTTTGGTGCCGACATTGCCGACGCCGACGACACCGAGGGTTTTGCCGTGCAGCCGGAAGTTTTGCTGGTGAGCAAGCTCGAGCAGGGCGGCGACGATGTATTCGGCGACGGAGTTGGCGTTGCTGCCGGCGGCGGTGGCAAAGCCAATGGCGTGCGCGGCGAGATAGGCCACGTCCACGTGGTCAAAGCCGATGGTGGCGGTGGCGACGAAGCGAACGCGACTGCCAGCGAGGAGCGCGGCATTGACGGGCGTGACCGAGCGGACGAGCAACAGATCGGCAGCGTGGACGTGCGTGGCGGTGAGTTGCCGGCCGGGCACGAGCGTGATGTCCCCCACCGCGGCAAAGGCTTCGCGGACGTACGGAATATTTGGATCAGCGACAATTTTCATGGTGGCAGGCGAGTGTAGCAAACTGGTGAAAAAAGCAAAACGGGGAATCCGTTGCCGGATTCCCCGTTTGTGTAAGTTTGGCGCGGAACTAATTCTTGGCGGGCGCGGCTGCCGTGGCTTTCGCAACCGGCACGGGACCGATCTTGGTGGCGGTATTCGTCCCGGCATCCTCGGTGTAAGCGACTTTCACTTTGTCGCCAACTTTGAGGTCCGCCAATGTCGCAACGGCTTTGTCAGCCGTGGCAATCTTGGACTTGTCGGTGACAACGAAGGTGACCTCGACATCTTTTTTATTCTTGACGGTCACAGAACCCTTGGCCGCATCAAGGGCGGTAATGGTCCCAGTGCAATCATGCACTTTGGTTTTGGTGGCGGGTTTGGCATCTTGAGCAAACGACGGCAGGGCAAACACCAATGCGACGGCGACGGCGGCAACTACAAATACGACTTTCTTCATAGAGTTCTCCAGTTGAATTTTTTGCGGAATCTGAACTACGCGTGAAGAAAACGGGAAAAACCAGCACTTGTCAACTGAAAAACACGGTGAACGCATTTAGAATTTGAGGAGCGACAAGAGGTATTGCGGCGACCAGCCGGCGGCTTTTTGCTTGGCGCGCACACCGACTTTATACTGCTGATTGCGCCGCAGCAGGTTGAGGCAGAAGCCCCGGAGGGTCGCCAGATTTTGTGCCGCCTGGCGGTCGCACACGCGACAGCGGTCTTCATTCATTTGCACGTCCAGCACCCAGTGGACGGCATTCGCCACTCCCCAATGCCCGCGCACCGCCGCCGCAAACCGTTGGGCGGCAGCCGGCAGACTGCTCAGATAATAGGCTCGGTCCGTCGTCACCTTTCCGCCCACCGCCACCACCCGCTCCACCAGCCCGACGCTCTGGAGCTTTTCCCACGCCGGCTTGTCCGCCAACCAATCAATTTCCGCGGTGATCCAATAGCGCCGCGTTTCCAAGCGCCCGTGCTCCTTGTCGACCGTCGCCACAAATTGATGCGGGACGTCCCGAAACCCGCGCTGCTGCGCGTCGTCCAGAAAACTTTGCACCTCGGTGTGCAACGTGCCGTGGTTGCCTTTCAGCGCCAACACGTAATCCGCATCCGCCTCACTGATTTCCTTGGCAATGTTCTTCTGGCAGTTCAACGCATCCACGGTGACGATGCAGCCGGTCAATTCCAGCGCCCGCAATAATTGCGGCACCGCCGTGATTTCGTTGCTCTTGTCGGCCACTGCCAGTTGCGCCAACACCAACCGATTGCTGGCCGCCCAAACGTTGACCAAGTGCACCGGTCCCTGAGTCGGGGTGCGGCTGCCGCGCAGGGTTTTGCCATCAATCGCAATCAATTCACCTGCCACCGCCTGCCGCAGAGCCTGCGTCCAAGACTGGAAACAGGCCGAAAACTCGGCCGGCTGGATCAGCCCAAAGATCCGATTGAACGTGTCGTGGGCGGGAATGCCGTTGGGCAAGGCCAGCCAAGTTTTGCGCCAGTCATGTTGGCAACGCCCCCAGAGCGCGATGTCGGTGAAACTCTCCGCACCGCAGAGCAGCGCGCAGACGCTGATCATCAGAATGTCGAGTAACTCATGGCGTTGCGCCGGCCCCGTGCGGGGATTGGGAATGGTCTGGAAATGGTCTTTCAATTGGCAGGAGGTGGTCGATGGATTTTGCATCCCAATCTTAAACCACAATCCCAACCAAACCGGAATCAAAATATCTCTTTGCGTCCGGCCAACTTACAAAGAATTTTCCTGCGCACGGGCAAATGCAATCACCGTGAACTGAAAAAGGACACTGCAAAAGTCCCGCCGACCAAATTTCGATGGCTGCAACCACCCGCCCGCGTCATTTGGCCAACACGCCGCGATTGACCGCAGCGGCGGTTGCCGGGCCGCAGAGGATTTCCACGAGCTTAAAAGCAAACTCCATCGCCATGCCAGCGGCCTGGCTGGTAATGATCAAGCCGTCCACCACCACGCGCTCGTCACTGAGCCGCCCGGCTTTGTCGGCTAATTCAGCGCGGACGCTGGGATGACTGGTCGCGACGTGGCCGGCCAGCGCGCCGGCATCCGCCAGCACAGTTGGCGCCGCGCAGATGGCGGCCACGAAACACTGCCGGGCGAGCAGGGTGTGAACGAGTTGCCGGATGCGCGGGTCGTGCCGGAGCTGCGTGGTGCCGGGCAGGCCACCGGGCAGCACGAGCATATCGAAATCTTCACCCTGGACTTCAGCGAGCGTGCAGTCCGGGATATGTTTGGTCTGGCGCGCTGCAACAATCGGGCCGGGCTGGGTACCGGCAACAGTCACGGCCACGTCAGCCCGCCGCAGAATGTCAATGACGGTGATGGCTTCGATTTCTTCAAAACCGGGTGCAAGCGGAATGAGGACGCGCTTCATGGGGTGTTCCCGGCGTCGGGGTCCACGATTTTCAAGCGGCGAATGACGGCTTGGCCGGTCTCGTTGGTGAAGTAGTTGAGCTTGACGGGCAGACCGGGTTTGAGTTTGGCGAAAGTTGTTTTCGCTCCGGCGGCAATGAGGTAAGAGGTATTGGTCACGCTGAAGGTGCGGTCGCCGAGCGGAGTTTTAATGATGATTTGTTTGGTGGCTGGGTCCGTCTGTTCGATTTTGCCACGGGCAAACGGATACTGGTCACCCGGATCCTGAGCGAAAACAGAACGGCACACGACCACGGCCAGAAGTGCAAAAATTAGACTGGCAGATTTCACGCCGGTGGCGGGATTTGGACCGGGATGGTTGTTTTTAGCTCGCTCGGGCGGATTCCGCCGGGCAGCGGGTTAATGTTGCTTGTCGGGGCAAAAATTTGCCGGGGCGCAGTCGACATTGGTGGCACTTGCCGAAGAATGCCGTTACCGGTGCCGTCTTCAATTTCAAACACAAGCGCGGCATTGCCAATTTGAATTCTGTCACCCGATGAAAGATTGCATTCATACACGCGCGCCCCGTTGCGATACGTGCCATTTGTCGAGCCTAAGTCTTTCAGTATAAAGGTATTATTGGCATAACTTATACTGGCGTGGACACGCGAAATAAACGCGTCGCGCACTTGAATCTCTGATTCTGGGAGGCGGCCAAGCACCAAGGGTTTATCTTCCAGCGCACAAGGTTTTTGTGTGCCGTCAGCACGCTTATGGATGAGCGCTGGCATGTCCATTACATATAGCGCATCGCTGGCGCGCTGTCCATACACAATTGTTTCGGCTTGCGTTTGGAGTGGGTTTTGTGAAAATGTTGGCGTTATGGCTGACATAAATAAGACTGCCGTTGAATTTTTAGAACAATTTGAGCCCGATCTGTTTTGGCAGAAACACGGCCGAAAGATTCTCTGGGGCGTGGTTGTTGCGCTGGCGGTTGGAGTGATTGCCGTGCAGATGCAGCGTCAGGCTGCCGAACGCGAGGAAGAAGCCGCTGGGCGTTTGACGCAAGCGACCGACCCGCTGGCCTTGCAGCAACTCGCCCGTGACTACAAAGGCAAGGAAATCGGCGCCCAAGCTTGTTTGCGCTTGGCGAATCTGCAGTCACAGGCCGGCCGCTTGCCGGAAGCAGTGGCGGCCTATCAGGAGTTTTTGACGATTTATCCACATCATCCCCTAACCGACGCCGCGCAACTTGGCCAGGCAACGAGCCTGGAAACCGCCGGCAAACTGGAAGATGCCAAGTCACGTTATCTCCAGATTGCAGCTCGGCCGAGCAGCTACACCGTCGTGGCAGCCAAGCTGGGAGCCGCCCGTTGCGCCGAAGCCCTCGGGCAGACCAAGGAAGCAGTGCAGCTTTATGAAGAATTGGTACCGGCTGTTGCCGGCACGCAGTGGGCGGTACCGGTTGCGATCCGCTTGGACGTGCTGGCGCGCTCCCAGGAAACGGTGTCGCCCGGGGCCGGACCGGCGTCAGCAATGCCGCCAGTTTTGCTAAAATAGGCGTAACCTGTTGCAATTAAGGTAAATGATCGGTATAAAAAAAATCGATTTCTTGCTTGACTGGAATCGCGATTTCATAAATACTAGCTCCTCAATTCGAGAGAGTCGTGCCGGAATGGGGTTGGATTAATAATTTCCCCAGCCATGACAAAGCGGGGTTGGCCCGACTGAGTTGTTGGAAGTGATAGCTGAAAGCAAGTCGGTCAGGTTTGCCGCAAGTTGTGAACTGGAGGGGTGCATACGCACCCGTTGAATTGAAGAGTTTGGGCGAGTCGAGATTTTCGCCCAAGGAGAAGCAGTCAGGGAGAAGTGGTTAATTAGTGAACAAACAAACAGGAGGACATAAGTGAAGAAAGTATATCTAGTAGTTGCAGTGGCCGCCTTGTGCGGTTTAGCTGCGAGCACGTTCGCTGACGTGCAGAACATTCGTCTCAGCGGCGATATCCGCGTGCAGGGATATTACATGAATGGCACAGGCAATGACGGCACGACCGGCAAACAGTCAAGCGACGAACAGTTCATCACGCAGCGGACGCGTGTGAGCGTGGAAGCGGACTTGGAAGACCACGTTCTCGTTGTCGTGACCCTTCAGGCCGACGGGATCTGGGGACAAAATTCCTCTCCCGCTTTGCTTGCTGCTGGCAACAAAGGCTGGACGGTTGGTTTGGATGAAGCCTATGTTCAGCTCCGCGAGCTGTTCTATAGCCCAGCCACACTGAAAGTTGGTCGCCAGTATCTGAACTACGGCAGCGGCCTCATCATCAGCAGCTCGGACCTGACGCAGTATAACTTCGACGCCGGCCGGTTGGTCTTGGATTATCATCCTTTGACTATCGACGTGGTGGCTGCGCAATTGGCTAACGGCCAATTGTTCACTTCCCGGCCCGCTGGTGGCGGTCAGTCGGATCTGTTGTTCGTGAATGCCAAGTATGACGGCGGCAGTTCAGCGCTCAAAACCGTTGAAGCTTACGTCGGCTGGGTTAATCAGACGGCGCTCTTCCCAGTGGCTGGCAATACGGCCATCCCGCCAACATTCAATGGTTCCTCCCCGATTATCCTCGGCTTGCGGACCGACTTGGCTCCGACCGAAGGCCTGACGGCCTCGTTGGAAGGTGCCTATGAGCTCGGCAATGCGGATGGGATTAATTCCACCAAAGCGAAAGACATCAGTTCGTTTATTGCGAAAGCGGCCGTGACTTACACCATGAAGGGTGTGGCTTGGACGCCTGCATTTAATGCGGACTATACCTATGCACAAGGTGGCGGCACCGGTGGTCGTCATAACTTCGTGCCGTGGTTTGATGGCGTCGACAACGGCGTCTTGTTTGGCCCGGTGCTGTCAGACGTCCAGATCTTCAATCTGGGTGCGTCCGTCAAGCCGTGCGCGAACACCACGTTGGCCTTGGAAGGCTTCTACTATCTGAAGGCTGATAGCAAGACGACTCCCGTGTTCAGCAACCCGAACTATGACTTCGGCGGTCTCGGCTATGCTGCCGTCACTGGCCATCGTGAGATCGGGTATGAACTCGACGCAGTTGCTGGCTATGACTACAGCAAAGATGTGCGTCTCCAATTGGTCTACGCTGCCTTCATTCCCCAGTACAATGGCGGAATCAGTGGCGGGGATTCACGTGTCGCGAATGAAGTTCGTGGCGAACTCAACGTCAAGTTCTAACCGCAGTTAGTTTAGAACAAGGCTTACCGGAAGGCCCCCGAGCAATCGGGGGCCTTCCTTTTTTTCTCCATGCCTGAGGAAATCTTCGATGTTGTGGACCGGCAAGACCGGGTCATTGGTCAGGCGACCCGGCGGGCTGTGCATGCCAGTGGGCTCCGCCACCGGGCTGTGCACGTCCTCATCTTTACCAGCCATGGGGAACTGCTGGTGCAGAAACGCGCCGCGACCAAAGACTCCTTTCCCGGCTGTTTCGACTCCAGCGCTTCTGGTCACCTTGGTGCCGGTGAAGATTACGATTCCGCCGCCGTCCGGGAACTTCACGAAGAACTCGGCGTGCTCCTGCCGGTGGCCGCCATCCGGAAATGTTTCAAGATTAACGCGTGTGCCGAGACCGGCCAGGAGTTTGTCTGGGTCTATACCGGACAGAGCGACGCGCCGGTCATCCCGAATCCTGAAGAAGTTGAAGCGGTCATCGCCCTGAGCCGGGCTCAACTTGAAGCCATGCTGGCGGACCAACCGACAACCTGTGCCTGTTCTTTCCGCCGGGTCCTGCGAGAAATATTTAAACGCCAGTTGTTTCCACTGAACCGGTAGTTGCCAAGCTAGCGGCGTTTGTGTATGACCAACGCGAGCTTATGTTGCCAGCGACTCAACTAACCGCAATCACCGGAAATTTGCACGCGTGGGCGGCCTTTCAGACGGAATGGAAAACCTTCTTCAACAGCTACGCCCTCGCCACCACCGCCGGCATCCTGTTGATTGACCCAACCAAACCGGCACCGGCCGTGCTGCAGGCGCTCGACAAGCTTGGCGAAGTGACTGGGATTGTGCTGACTAACGCCAACCACGATCGAGATGCCGGTTGGTTTCGCAAACATTACGCGACGCAAATCTACGCCCATGAACAAGCGCCCGCCGATTGCGCCACGACAATTGATGTGCTCGTGGTGGACGGCGAGAAGTTGCCGGGCGGGCTGACGGCGATCCACCTCTCCGGCGTTGCGGCGGGTGAGATGGCGCTGTTCTCTCAGGATGACGGCGGGCTGCTCATGATTGGTGATGCCATTGTCCACCCGGCCGGGACCGGACTGGCCCTGTTGCCGGAGCAATTTCTCGAAGACCGGCAGGTGGCGCGGCAATCATTGCACAAGCTGCTGGATTACACATTCCAAGTTGCCACGTTCAGCCACGGCGAGCCGATTGTCGGGCACGCCAACCAGAAGTTCGCCGCGTTTCTCCGGTCGCACCACTGATTCCTGCAAAAACAACGCGCCGGTCTGAAGCCAGACCGGCGCGCCGTGTTTTTGAATCGGGTGTGGATTTTACTTGGCTGGTGCGGGAGCGGCGGCCGGTTGGGCCGCTTTCTGGGCCTGTTGCGCCTGTTGCACCATGGTGGAGAACACCTGCTGCCAGGTTTCCGGCGGATAGGTGATCCGCGGGATATCACTCCAGAAGCCGTTAAACGCCGGCGGTGTCGGTGGGCGATAAATCCAAGTGCCACCGTCGCGCGTATCGAGCAGGAACAGCACCGTGCCCGCGGTGCCTTCGTTGCCGATCACGATTTGGTAGCGGCCATTATCCGTGCGCGGCGTTTGGGCCGCGGCGGGGGCGGCGGGTGTCGCGGCGGGCGGTTGGCAAGAAACGCCAGCCAAGGTCGCGGCCACGGCCAGACTAAGAACACTGCGTTTGATAAGACTATTCATTCTGTTCCTTTCGTAGAAGTTTTGTTCCCGATTCAACTTCCCATATAACAGTGGAACTGCCGGTCGTCAAGCCCACACACCGGCAATTGTCGTCTGGCAGAATTTGCACT
>Ga0316217_10005274_pt1 | contig 13491 bp, 12 predicted proteins | sample 1anoAmetaG_FD_203633 | JGI IMG/M metagenome (GOLD analysis project Ga0316217, IMG submission 203633) | Freshwater microbial communities from Trout Bog Lake, Wisconsin, USA - 1anoA | ecosystem: Environmental > Aquatic > Freshwater > Lake > Hypolimnion/Profundal zone | place: USA: Wisconsin...
CCGCCGGGCGGGCTGACGGCGCGTTCGCTGGCAAGGCCCGCGCCGAAGGGTCCGGCAAAGCCGAGCCTGTTCCATGGCCCGCATCGGCCGCCGGTTCCGCCGCAGGACGATCCCAGCTGGCGCCGGGCCCAGGCCATATTGGACGCCGCGCCGCAGGGCGGGCGGCCCTACGATGTCGCCGCCTATTTCCTGGACGCCACGCCGCCGCGCTTTCAGTCGGCCTGGACGCAGGTCTCGGGCCGGGGCGTGCGCTACGCCAATCCGCTGATCCTGTTGTTCTTCATGTCCACCAATCTTCACCCGTCGGGGGATCAGACCCCGTGGTGCTCGGCCTTTGCGGACTGGTGCCTGGGGCGGGTGGGGATATCCGGCACGCACGACGCCGGCGCGCTGAGCTGGCTGCATTGGGGCGAGGAGGTCTGGCGCGCCAGCGACGGCCTGCCGCCGACCGCCGCCCGCGCCGGCGACATCGCGGTGTTCCGCCATCGCGGCCTACCTGGTCGCGGCCACGTCGCCTTTTTCCGGGGGATCACCCGGGACGATCCGTCCAGCGTGGACGTCCTGGGCGGCAACCAGCTGGCGACCTCGCGCCAGCATATCATCTGCGTGAAGTCCTACCCGCAGGACGGGCCGCTGGAGCTTGTGTCCATTCGGACGGCGCCGGGCCTGCGGGGCGGCTAATCAGGTGCGCAGCGGGTCGGCTTCCGGCGGCAGACAGCCGCGGGTGTCGGTCACGCCATAGGCCTTGGCCAGGAACTCAAAGACGGCCCGTTCGACCAGGGTGCGAACCGCCAGGTGGGACGGCTCGACCGCGCTCTTGCCGCCGGAGAGGTCGATGATCGTGCCATGGAAGAAATCGAATACGCCGGCGCTGACCTGATAGCCGACGATCTGCTTCTGGTAGGAGACAAGATCGACCACTTCCTGCGACTGGGAATCGACGAGGCGCAGGTCCATCGCCACATTGGTGACGTAGACCTGATTGGTGTAGAGGCCGAATTGGTGCTCGAGCCGCCCGGATAGGCGCCGACGCCGGAGGAACGGATATTGCTGTTCAGCTCGGTAATGCCGCCGACGATGTAGTATTGCGACCCGGCGATCTCTCCTGCGAACACTTTTCTGTAGTTTGACGGATCCTGACCTGCCCGTTCCGGCGCGTCGGAAAGAAGCTTGGAGTTGGCGTATTTCAGCTCGATCTCCGGCACGGCGGTGTCGTACCGCTCGACCAGACGCCCACCGGCTCTGCCCACCGCGGTCATGGCGAACAGCGAGGCGCCCTGGGTCAGCTGCGTCCCGGTCACCTGCGAAGTCGCGCCGGTCAGGTCATTGATGCGGCCGACGGCGATGCGCGGCGGCGTGATATTGTAGGTCCGCGCATAGGCGCCCAGACACATCAGGGCCTGCGAGTAGGGGGTGTCGTTCGAGGTGGCGGGGGCGTTTCCGATCGCCGCCGCATAGTTTCCCGTCTGCGGATTGGCGGCGATGGAGGTGCAGCCGGTCAGCGCACCGCCCAGGAGGGCGACGGCCGTGATCGATGCGATCGTATAGAGGGGTGTTCTATTGCGGGCCATTGGCGACAACCTTTGATGATCCTATGGCCGCCGATGCAGATACCGTGCCTGTGTTGGACTGGTTGGCGGTGACGGTCACAATGTTGTTGTTGCCGGAAACCTGTACGTTCAGCAGATTGCCGATCGCCGTGGCGGTCGCGTAGCCCGCGCCCACGCCAGACGAACCGGCGCCGCCCACTGTGGCGGCGGAATATTGGGTCGCTGTGCTGACCGAGCCGCTGGGCTGGATCTCGCCGTTCACGATCAGACGGTTGCTGCCGGAGTCGCGGGCGGTGGTGTTGGGATCGCTCGACTGCACCGTCGCCGCCGCGCCGTTATAGCCGGAGGTCGTCCAGGCCGGAGCGCTGGTCGGCACGGCGGCGAAGCTTGTGCTTGAGCCGGCGACAAGGGCGAGGGACAGGGCCGTCAGGCGCAGGAACTTGGTCATGGCGTGAGCCTTGAACAGGGGTGGAGCGATGATCGTCGGGAAAAAGGGTGGGCGCGGACCTTTCAAAGGCCCGCGCCCGATAGAGGCTTACTTCACGTGGATCGAGGCGCTGTTGCCGATGGCCGCAGCGGTCGCCGTGACGTTTCCAGTCACTTCAGAAGCGTTGACGGTGGAGGTGGCCTTCGTCCAGATCGCGGAGTTGGTCTGGTCGACGTAGTAGCCCTTGCTCGCCGTTCCAGCGAGGTCGAGGCTGTTGCCGATCGCCGCAACCGTGAAGGTCGCGTCCTGGATGTTGCCGGTGACGCCGCTGTTGTTGCCGATATTCAGGGCGGTGAAGTCGCCGGTGGCGATCACGTTGTTGGAGTTGCCCTGCGTGAACTTCACCTGAGCTGCATTGCCGGCATAGGTCGCGGTGTTGCCGATGGCCGCAGCCGTTTCGTTCAGGGCGCCGTTGATCTCATGCACATTGGAGGTCAAGGACGCCGTGATCGCGCCAGAGTTCAGCTGATCCGACGTCACGTTGCCGGTGCCGTCGCCGCTGCCGAGGTTGCCGGTCACGCTGGTGGAGTTGCCGATGGCCGCCGCCGTGACGGAGACGTTCTTGGTGACGCTGTAGATCGTGTCCGTCATCGAGGCCGAGGCGGCGCCCGAGTTCGTCTGGTGGAGATCCGAATTGCCGGTCACATCCGCCACCGCGGTGAAGGTGTTGCCGATGGCGGCCGTGGTCGCCGTGACGTTTTCCTGAATGTTGTTGATATGGATGTTGGACGTGGCCGTATCCGCGGCGCTTTGGGTCTGGGTCGAGTTCAGGTCGCCCGCAACCTGGGTGGCCTTGGTGATGTCGCTCGCGCCCAGCGAGAAGCTGTTGCCGATGGCGGCCGAGGTGGACTTCACTTCACCCACAATGTCGTGCACCGTTGCGGTCAGGCTGGAGGACGGATCCTTGCCGGCGCAGGACTGGGTGTTGCTGACCGTGCCCTTGGACTGGTCGACGGTGACGGAGGCGGAGTTGCACAGGGCCGCCGCGGTGGCCGTCACATTGCCGTTGACGTCGTGAACCGTGGAGGTCAGCGTCGCAGAGATATTGCCTGTCGACGACTGGATGTTGGTGAGACCGTCGATGGAGGCGTTGGTCTTGCCGTCCGCCGAGCCGCTGATCGACAGGCTGTTGCCGATCGCGGCCGACGTCTCGGACACGTCCTTGCCGACATTGTCGATGTTGGCGTTCAGGTTCGAGATGGTCTGGTGATAGTCGGTCTGCTGGTTCGTGACAGCGCCGATGTCAATGGTCGTGCCCTGATCGTCGGCGAAGGCGGCGCCGGCCAGCAAGAGGCTGGAGATGGCGGCGGTGGTCAAAAGAAGCGATTTCATGTGAAGCTCCAATGTGGCGGTTAGGCCTGATGTCGGAGCAGATTCAATATTTGAGCCAGAAGTGTTAGTTTTTGTTAATACATCATTCTGAATTTATTAACCTTAAAATATTCTTTACGAGTGAATCGCGTTTCCCGTGGCGCGAAGTTTTGGGTGCGAATTCTCCCAATGAAATATATTGCAAGAGAAAGGGTCTTGGACCGTCAAACACGGCGTATTTTGGAAAAGTGTAATATTTTGAACCAAAATGTAAATGTGTGTCAATTTGAGCCTATGGCGCCAGCGATCTCAATAGAGGTGAATAACAAGGCGCCGGGACGACCGACCCGCTGACTTTGGATGTTGTCCGGCCCAGGCGGCCGGCGCGGCGACGTTTTTCCATTGTTTTCCGTTGAAAGTTCAGTATTTGAGCGGGCGGAACGTCTGACGCCGATCAGGTCAGGCTGGAGCCAGTTGCAGCGATCGGCTATGCCGACACGCCGGCTTGCAGCCCGCCGCGGCGACGTGGCGCTGAACTTGCTGTCCCCCCTCAAGAACGCCTCGATCGCAGGCAAAGTCCCGAGGGCTGCACGATGCACCTAGAAAAACGTATATTGGTTACAGGAGGGGCCGGGTTTTTGGGCTCCCATCTGTGTGAACGTCTGTTGTCCGAAGGTGCGCATGTCATCTGCGTCGACAACTTCTTCACCGGTGCACGCTCTAACCTCGACTCGCTGAGCGGTCATCCGCGTCTGGAAATCATCCGTCACGATATCTGCCAGCCTTTGTTTCTGGAGATTGACGAGATCTATAACCTCGCCTGCCCAGCCTCGCCGATCCATTATCAGCGCGATCCGGTCCAGACGACCAAGACCAATGTCCTCGGCGCGATCAACATGCTGGGTCTGGCCAAGCGCACCGGCGCGAAGATCCTGCAGGCGTCGACCTCCGAGGTCTATGGCGACCCGCACGTTCATCCGCAGCCTGAAGGTTACTGGGGACACGTCAATCCGATCGGCCCGCGGTCCTGCTATGACGAAGGCAAGCGTTGCGCCGAGACCCTGTTCTTTGACTATCGCCGCCAGCATAATCTGCAGGTGAAGGTCGCCCGGATCTTCAACACCTATGGTCCGCGCATGCATCCCAATGATGGGCGGGTGGTCTCCAACTTCATCATCCAGGCCCTGACCGGTCAGGATCTGACCATCTTCGGCGAGGGCCAGCAGACCCGGTCGTTCTGTTATGTCGACGATCTGGTCGACGGCTTTGTCCGTCTGATGGGCACGCCGCCGGACTTCACCGGACCCTTGAACCTCGGCAATCCGGTGGAGAGCACCATCCGCGAGATCGCGGAGAAGATCATCGCCCTGACCGGTTCGTCGTCGAAGATCGCCTTCATGCCCCTGCCCACCGATGACCCGCGGCAGCGCCGTCCGGACATCTCCATGGCCACGAAGGAGCTGGGCTGGCGACCGAAGGTGGCGCTGGAGGCGGGCCTTGTCCGCACCATCGCCTATTTCGACGCGCTGCTCACCCGCCAGCGCGGCCAGGAGATCCCCACCCTGTCCACGCACGCCGCCCGACGCGGCAAGCTCAGGACGCCGCGCGATCTGAAGCGCGCCGTCTGATCCCACGAACGCGGTGTCGTAGTCGCTTCGATCTCGACAGATGTTGCGGCGATCAGACCTGTTCTGAGCGGTCAGACCCGTCTGTGAACGCTCGCGCATCAAGTTGAGCGCCGGTCATTGGAATGAAACTTGAGATGACGTCCTCGAATTGAAGTTTGGCATCCCGTTTCGGGATTGAATATTGTGGAGCATCATCCATGCGTACTGCGATCGTCTGCGGAGCCGGCGGCTTTATCGGCGGCCATCTGGTAAAGCGTCTGAAGGCTGAAGGCTTTTGGGTGCGGGGCGTCGATCTGAAATTCAACGAATTCTCGGAAACCGAGGCGGACGATTTCTGCATCGGCGATCTGCGCGATCCGTTGTTTGTCCGCGAGATGTTTGATCGTCGCTTTGACGAGGTCTATCAGCTGGCGGCCGATATGGGTGGTGCGGGCTATATCTTCACCGGCGCCAATGACGCGGCGATCATGCACAATTCGGCGACGATCAATCTGAACGTGCTGGAGGCGGCGCGGTGCCGCAACGCCAGCCGCATCTTCTACTCGTCTTCGGCCTGTATCTATCCGGCCTACAATCAGGAAGACCCGGACAATCCCAACTGCGCCGAGGACAGCGCCTATCCGGCTGCGCCCGACAGCGAATATGGCTGGGAGAAGCTGTTCTCCGAGCGGCTCTACCTCGCCTATGCCCGCAATCACGGCATGACCTGCCGCATCGCGCGCTATCACAACATCTTCGGCCCGGAAGGCGCCTGGACCGGCGGCAAGGAAAAGGCGCCCGCCGCCATGTGTCGCAAGGTCGCCGCGGCGCCGGACAATGGCGAGATCGAGATCTGGGGCGACGGCGAGCAGACCCGCTCCTTCCTCTATGTGGACGAGTGCGTCGAGGGCACCTTGCGCCTGATGCGGTCCGATTTCTGCGGCCCGGTGAATATCGGCTCGGAGGAAATGGTGACCATCAATGCGCTGGCGACCATGGTGGCGGAGATCGCCGGCAAGCGCATCCGCCGACGCCATATTCCAGGTCCGCTGGGTGTGCGCGGGCGCAACTCCGACAACCGCCTGATCCGGTCCAAGATCAACTGGGCGCCGGAGCGTCCCCTGCGCGCAGGCCTCGAGCGGACCTACGCCTGGGTCGAGCGCCAGCTGCGCCGCAACGACCAGCCCCAGCGTTTGGCCAGCTAAGTCTTGCGAGCTGAGTCTGGCCAGCTAAGTCTGGCGAGCTGAAATCGGTTTGACGGTCCGGCCCTTCGCCGGGCCGTCCTTGTTTGTGCGCGCGTGATCTAGGCCGGGCGCACCGCGGCGGCCCGCCACTTGGCCTCATTCACGCCGAAGATCAGCAGCCAAAGCGCCAGCGCGCCTTCGCCGATGAGACAGGGGGCCAGAATGGCTGGGGACGACAGGCTGGGCGCCATGAAGACGGCGAAACTGTTGGCCAGGTAGCAGACCCCGGCGAAGCTGTAGAGCGCGCCGATCAGTTTCGGCACAAAGCCCGCGCGAAACATCACCGCGCCGTAGATGACGAGGGCGACGCCGAAAAAGCTCAGCGCAATGTCAAAGCCGACGTCGTGCCACTTCAGCGCCAGCCGCGCCAGGGCCGCCAGCTCCCCCTTCGGCAGGGCCGCCACATCGGCCGAGCCGCTGAGAAGACTGAGCGGCGCAAACTGGGTCCAGGCGTTGACGGCGTTGATCGTATTCTGCGTCAGGTCGAACAGGACCGCGAGCACCACCCAGAACCGCCCGGCGGGGGCGAGCAGGCGATAGACGATCAGGGTCAGCGGGATGGCGATCATGTTGGTCAGCATCTCGGCCCCAAAGCCCAGCCGATAGAGGCCTTCATGGGCCATGATCGCCTTGGCGGTCGCCATGGGATCGCCCGCGACGATCAGCCCCTGGCGCACCGCAACTTCCGCAAACCCGCCCAGCAGGATCACCAGAAGATAAAGCGCCCCGGCGATACGGGCCTCGCCGCGCGGCGATCTGACGGGGGGAAGGAAGGTCTGCATGGCCAAAAGGTAACACGTCAAGGCAGGACGGCGTAGCGTGCGCGCGTTCAGCGGTCATCCACGCCGCCGCGAAAGTCGATATAGTGCGAGTAGTCGTCCTCGCCCGCGTCCGGAGTGTCCCTATGCGATCCCTTCCTGCAGGTCTTTCGGCGCTGGCGGTCATGTTCGCCGCGTTCGCCGGTGTCGCGGCGCCGGTTGAGAGCTTCGTCGAGGCGCCGGGACCGCTGGGCGCCCTGAAGGGAACCTTGCTGACGCCTCAAGGCGTGTCGACCCCTCCGGTGGTGTTGATCCTGCCAGGCTCGGGCCCCACAGACCGGGACGGCGACAACAGCCTTGGCGTGAAGGCCTCCACCTATCGACGTCTTGCAGAGGCTTTGGCGGCGCAGGGCGTCGCCTCGGCGCGGATCGACAAGCGGGGGATGTTTGCAAGCGCTGCGGCGGTCGCCGATCCCAATCACGTGACCATCGCCGACTATGCCGCCGACGCCCATGCCTGGGCGGCGTCGCTGAGGCGGGCCACGGGTGCGCGCTGTGTCTGGCTTCTGGGGCACAGCGAAGGCGCGCTGGTGGCCATGGCGGCGACGCGCAACCCTTCCGACATTTGCGGGGTGGTTCTGGTCGCAGGTCCCGGACGCCGGCTGTCCGACGTCCTGCGCCAGCAACTTAAGGCCAATCCCGCCAACGCGCCGGTGCTCGATCAGGCCCTGGCCGCCATCGCGACGCTGGAGGCGGGTCGGCATGTGGATGTCGCTGGCATGCACCCCGCATTACTGCCCCTGTTCCGGCCGGCGGTGCAGGACTTTCTGATCGACGCCTTCGCCTACGATCCCGTCGCGCTGGTGAAGGCCTATCCCGGCCCGGTTCTGGTGATGCAGGGGACGACGGATCTGCAGGTCTCGATGGAGGACGCCGACCGCCTCGTCGGCGCGCGTCCCGGCGTCGCCTTCGTCAAGCTGGAGGGCGTCAATCATGTGCTGAAGGCGGCGCCTGCGGAGCGTGCGGCGAACTTTGCGACCTATGCCGATCCCGGCCTGCCGCTGGCACAGGGCGTGGCCGATCCGATCGCCGCCTTCGTCAAGGCGAGGTAGGCGCTTCGCTTACCGTGCCGCGTGGCGGACGGCGCCGTCATAGGCGGCCTGGGTCAGCGTCCAGATCCGATCGGGGGCGAGGGCGCCGGTCTCGGCCTCGGCGCTCTTCCGGGCGAGGCCGGCGCGCAGGTCGTCGTCGGTCAGCACGTCCCGCAGCGCCCGCGCCAGCGCCGCCGGGTCGGCGGGGGGGACAAGAAGGCCCATGCCGGTGGTGCGGACCACATCGCCGATCTCGCCGATATCGCTCGCCACAACGGGCAGACCGAAGCTTGGCGCGATGGCCAGCACGCCGCTCTGCGACGCTTCGATATAGGGCAGGACCAGCACATCGGCGTCCCTGAACAGCTGGGCCGTCTCCAGGTCGTCGATGCGGCGGGGGCGAAGATCAAAGCGCTCCGGATGCGTTGCAGCCGCCGCCTCGGCCACCGCCATATCGCCGCGTCCGGCGATGACTATCTTCCGTTTACGGACGGCATCGCCAATCAGCGCGTCGGCGGCGACGAGGTGCTCCAGCCCCTTGTATTTGAAGATCCGTCCAAAGAAGAGCACCCGCAGCACGCCGTCATCGGCGCGCGTCATGCCCGCCTGATCGGCGATCTCCCGATATCGCCGCGAGACGGGGTGAAGGCTGGCGAACACCCGGTCGGGACGCAGGCCAAGGCTGGTTTCGGCGTCGCGCTTCAGGCCCTCGCCGTGCACGATGACCGCATCGGCGGAGCGGACGAAGGCGTTGATGATGGGGCGGGGGATGGTCTGGCTGTCCCGGTCGCCAGGATGGGTGTGCACGTCGTGCAGGGTGACGACGAGGGGACGCGCGCCCAGGATCGTCTTCAGCGCCGTGAACCAGACCTGCCCCTCCGCCACCACATGAACGACGTCGGGGTTGAACGCGTCGATCTCGGTCTTGATCCTCGCGAGGTGGCGCGCATTGCCGAGCACGTCCCGATGTCGTGGCCAGGGGATCCGCACCGTCCTGCTGGCGCGGGCGGCGGCGAGGTCCGCTTCGCCGACCGTGTCCTCCACGAGCAGCAGGAGGTCCGCCTGCTTGGCCAGCATCCTGCTGAAGGTCAGGACATAGTCCCGGTGTCCGGGGCTGGAGATGAAACAGACCCGGCGGCGCCTGGCGATCGTCATCGGCGACGCCTTGGCTCGGTTTGAGTCGCGCGCGCGCCCGGCGAGGCGCCGTCCGGCAGTCCGGCCATGGAAGCGATGTTCGGGACCAGGCGCACGGTTCCGTCCGCCTCGAGACGATAGGCGGCGCCGGCCAGGCGCGCGGGGCTCTTTGGCGACAGATGGAAGTCGCCGTCTCCTGCCAGGCTCGGCTTCAGCAGGCCCGGCTCGCCCCGCCGGTTGGTGGCGTCGAACCTGGTGGGGGAGTCTGCGGCAAGGGGGGCAAGGCCCGACTGCCAGACATTGTGCGTCCAGACCGTCGGCGCGCTGTCCCAGCCGTCCATCAGCGCAAGCGCGCCGGGGCGGGCCACGGCGATGTTGTTGATGTAGGTCACGCGGCGGGAGAGGGCGGAGGACAGCTCCGCCGCCGGGCCCTGCAGCTTCGGATCCTTGAGATTGAAATAGGCGACATTGTTCGCCACGACCACATTGGCGGTGTGGAAGACATGAACGCCGCGCCCGCCGTTGTTGAAGACAAGGTTGCCGATAATCAGGGTCAGGCCCTGATAGGGTGGAACGTTGGTCTCGGCCTGGGTGTGATCGCCGTCGTCGATGATGATCCCGTTGCCGTCCGTGGTGTGGCCGTTGGCGTGGGAAATGGTCTCGTCCACCACCTCGTTCTGATTGTCGAAGGCGATATTCTCCTGGATCAGATTGTGCACCCCCGGCGCCGCGTCCACCGCTTCGGGATGGTAGAGGGAGATGCCGGAGCATTGCCAGGGCGAGCGCCGCGCATTGCCGTAGACGGTGTTGTGCGTCACGGTCAGGTAGTCTGTGTACTGAGCGCTGACCCCGCCGCATCCTGAATCGTGCAGAATGTTGTCGTCGATGGTGACGTGGTGATTGTGCTTGCCCACGGCGACGGCGCTGCCCCAGTCGGTGGCGTGGGCGTCGAGGCCCTTGACCACGATGTAGCTGCCCTGGATGTCCACCGCATCGCCGGGGGCCTCGATCCTTGGGCGACCTTCGCCGATCACGGTGATGGGGGCGCCCCGCAGTCCTGACCGGCTGAGGGTCAAGGGCTCGTCGAACTTCCGTCCACGGATGTGCAGAACATCGCCGGGGGACAGGTTGCGCACAGCCTGGGCGAGGGTGAGGAACGGCTGGGCGCGGCTGCCGTCGCCGTCCACGCCGCCGCGGATCTGGTCGACATAGAGGTCGCGGTGCGGGGCGGCGCTCGCGCTCGCGGCGAGCAGAACCGCCATCAGGGGGGCGGCGATCATTGGGGCCCGGACTGGGTCAGGATGTGGATCGGCGTCATGACCAGGATCCTGAGATCGAGGGCCAGCGACCAGTGTTCGATATAGTCGAGGTCGGCTTCCACCCGCGCCACCAGCTGCTCGGCGCGGCTCAAGGGGCCGCGATGGCCCCGGATCTGGGCCAGTCCCGTCATGCCGGGCTTGACCCGATAGCGCTGCATATAGTTCGGCGTGATCTCGACCCCCAGACGGTCCTCGGTGCGCATGCCGACCGGGTGCGGCCTTGGCCCCACCAGCGACAGATCGCCCTGCAGAACGTTGAACAGCTGGGGCAGTTCATCAATGCACGAGGTGCGCAAAAACCCGCCGATCTGCGTAACCCGCGGGTCGCCCTTGCCGACCTGCCTCGCCCCGCTCAGGTCCTGATCGCGGACATGAAGGGTGCGGAACTTGTAGATGCGAAAGACGCGCCCGCCTTCGCCGAAGCGGTTCTGGGTGAAGAGGATCGGCCCTTCGCTGTCCAGGCGGATCAGGATGGCGACAACCAACAGCAGCGGCGCGCAAAACAGGATCATGATCGCCGCCAGCACAAAATCCATCGTGTCCTTGGCCAGGCGCCTCGCGCCGCGGATCGGAGAGGGTCCGATTTCGGTCGTGGCGTCATAGCCAGGATCCCTTTGGCGGGGGACGGCATGCACGGCGGGTTGGGTCATCTGGCTCATCCTGGGACACCCGGACAAATGGTCGAAGGCCTGACCGCAAAAACTCTGCCGCCCCATCCGCAGCGACTGGCGCCCCGCCCCCGCAGGCCGCAAAAGCTGGCCCTTCGGACCCGGAACGCCCCAAGTAACCGGCGGCCGCAAGATCTGGTTCTGATGGCATGTGGTTTGCCCCCGGGCCCAGCATTGGCGAGCACTTTGTGCAAAGGCGGGACCTGCTCCATGTTCAATACTGATATTGCGCCCCCTCCGGCGCGGGCTGAGCGGACGAATATCCTCGGGGTCGGCGTGCTTCATTCGGACATTCCCAGCGTGCTGGCGCGCCTGCAGGGCTGGATCGCCGCCCGCCAGAAGGCCTATGTCTGCGTGCCTGACGTGCACCTCATCATGCAGAGCCAGTGGGACGGCGAGCTGCGAAAGATCCTCAACAATGCGTCGATGACGGTCACGGACGGCATGCCGCTGGTGTGGCTCTGCCGTCTGGCGGGGCATCCGAAGTCGAAGCGGGTCTATGGTCCGGACCTGTTGCTCGCCGCCTGCGAGGACGGCCTGGCGCACGGACGGCGGCACTATTTCTATGGCGGGGCCGAAGGCGTCGCCGACGCGCTGGCCGCCCGACTGACGGCGAAGTTCCCCGACCTGATCGTCGCCGGAACGTGCTCTCCGCCCTTTCGCGCCCTGTCCGCCGAGGAGGAGCTGGCCATGGCGGCGCGGATCGACGCGACCGCGCCCGACGTCGTCTGGGTAGGCCTTGGCGCGCCCAAGCAGGAATACTGGATGCAGCGCTTTCGCACCCTGTTGCAGGCGCCGCTGCTGGTGGGCGTCGGCGCGGCCTTTGACTTTCACTCCGGCGCAAAGCCCCAGGCGCCCAGGATGATCCGGTCGGCGGGGCTCGAATGGGTGTTTCGCCTGGCGACGGAGCCCAAGCGCCTGTGGCCCCGCTATCGCAAGGTGATCCCGGCCTTTCTCGCGGGCGTGGCGATGCAGGGCCTTGGCCTTCGCACCTACACCCTCGATTGACCGGACGCTGACGCCTATGGACGGATCCGGATCAGGCAGGGGCGCAAAGGCCGAGAACGCGGTGCTGATCTTCACCGCCGGCGGGCTGGAGCATGGCGGCGGCATCGGCCGGATGATCGGGTACATGCTCGACGCCTGGCCGACAGACGGCGGTCGGCCAAAGCCCAAGGTCGTCGACACCCGCGGACCGCCGCGCCGCGTCATGGCGCTGGCCGTCTTCGCCCGGTCGATCCTGACATTGATCCTCGCAGGTCTGACCACGCGGCCCCTGATCTACATCCACATCGCCGGACGGGGCTCGACCCTGCGCAAGGCGATCCTGGCGGCCGTGGCGAGGGCGATGCGCCTGCGCGTCGTGCTGCATCTGCACGACTTCGACTACAAGGCCTTCCTCTCGACGCTGCCGGCATTTGCGGTCGGGCTGATCGGCTGGGTGTTCCGCGCGGCGAGCGCCGTGGTGGTGCTGGGCCAGGCGGACCGTCAGACAGTGACGCAGGTCCTTGGCGTGTCGCCGGGCGCGGTCGTGGTCGTCGCCAACTGCGTCCCGGCCCCCACGGCGACGCCGCCGGCGCGGGTCCCAGGCGGGCCGGTGGAGTTTCTGTTCCTGGGCGATCCCAGCCGCCGCAAGGGCGTGCATGACCTCATCGCCGCCCTCGCGCACCAGAGCCTGTCCGGCGAGGGCGTCCCGCCCTGGCGAGCGGTGATCGCCGGCGGCGGCGCAGAGGTGGACGGGTTTCGCGAGGCGGTCGCGGCTCTTGGCCTTTCGGACCGGGTTCGTCTGCCAGGCTGGGTCGGCCGCGACGGGGTGCAGGCGCTGCTGAGCGCCGCCGACGTGCTGGTCCTGCCCTCCTATGGCGAGGGCATGGCCATGTCGGTGCTGGAAGGCATGTCCTATGGCCGCTGCATCGTGTGCACGCCCGTGGGGGCGTTGAGCGAGGTGATCGAACACGGACGCTCCGGGCTGCTGGTCCAGCCGGGGGATGTCGAGGGCCTGGCGCGCGCCCTGCGCACCACGCTGGACGACCCGGAGCTGCGGACGCGGCTGGGGGCGCAAGCCCATGCCCGCTATCGCACCCACTACGACGTCCTTGCCTATCCTCAGCGGATCAGCGCCGTGTTCGACCTTGCCGAAGCGCGCCTGAGCGTCACGCCTTACGCAACGCCGTGTGAAGAGCCCGGCGCATGACGCAGGCCGCCTATCCCTTCCTGATGGACAGCTGCGCGGCGTGGCTGCACGCGCCGACGGGCGGGCGGCGGTCCGACCTTGGCGTGGTGCTGTGCCCGGCGCTGGGGCGGGACGAGCGGTGCACCCAC
>Ga0316217_10005275_pt1 | contig 13491 bp, 12 predicted proteins | sample 1anoAmetaG_FD_203633 | JGI IMG/M metagenome (GOLD analysis project Ga0316217, IMG submission 203633) | Freshwater microbial communities from Trout Bog Lake, Wisconsin, USA - 1anoA | ecosystem: Environmental > Aquatic > Freshwater > Lake > Hypolimnion/Profundal zone | place: USA: Wisconsin...
CATAGTGCTACATTTATCTAATTTGTTTTAAACGTTTCATGCAACTGTCAAAACCACCTCTGTTTAGTTTCGACGAGTGCCTTTGGTTTTTGGACCGCCGGTACGACGAATGTATGTACCAGGTAAATAAAGCAGAAGTAGTAAAAGCCATATTTATAGACAGGACACCGTTTTTATTCAGTGTCAGACAAAACAATGAGGAACTACTGATTAAAGTTTTAGTTGGAAAACCCGACAGGAAACAAATGGCTGCTATCGCTGATTATGTGGCAGATTGGTTTGATATAAACACGAACCTTCAGCCTTTTTATTCGCTGCTTTCAAAAAATAAAAAGCTGGCTTACATGGCTACTGAGTTTAAAGGCCTGCGGTTAATTGGAATACCCGATTTGTTTGAGGCCTTGTGCTGGAGCATTATTGGCCAGCAAATCAACCTTACCTTTGCCTATAAACTGAAACGAAGGATGGTTGAGGCTTTCGGCGAAAGGATTGAATACGGAGGTCATATCTATTTTTTGTTTCCCGAATGTGAACGTTTAGCTGCACTAACGGTACCCGAACTTCGTGCCATGCAGTTTTCAGATAAAAAAGCAGAGTATGTAATTACTATAGCCAGGGCGTTTGCGCAAAAGCAATTGAGTAAAGAGTTAATTCAATCACTGCCCGACTTAAAGAGTAAACAGGAAGCGCTAATCCAATTCAAAGGCATCGGCATATGGACCGCCAATTACGCGCTCATGAAATCACTCCGTCAACCGGCCAGTGTGCCGCATGGCGATGTGGGTTTGTTGAATGCGCTATCTAATCATGGCATTAAAAAAGACCGCAGCGAAACGGTAAAAATTGAGCGCCTGTTTAAACAATTTAAGGGTTGGGAAAGTTACCTCGTGTTTTATCTATGGCGCAGCCTGGCTGTTAGAGAAATTAACCACTAAGGCACTAAAAGCACTCAGGAACACCTGGGATATCATGAACATTCCTGCATTTTTCATGTCTGTTTAGTAATTTCTTATTGAAACTTAGTGTTCTTAGCGCCCTTTGTGGTAAACCAGTTTTTTGTATTTCTCCCCGTAATTACTTAGTAACCCTGAACGTAATATTAATCCTTTCACCCAGCTGCTTGCTGGTTTTCGCTACTGCATGCTCCCAGTAATGCTGTGTTTCTCCCTGCATTAATAAAAAGCTACCACCGGTAAGCGCTATTGATCTGGATACACTTTTATTATTGTAATCTCTCAGTTTAAATATTCGCGCAGCACCAAAGCTTACTGAGCCTATCACCGGGTTTATACCTAGTTCTTTTTCATTATCGCGGTGCCAACCCATGCTATCATTACCATCGCGGTAAAGATTGAGCAATGCGCTGGTAAAAATAACAGTGCATACCGCTTCAATTTTTTGCTTAATGGTAATTAACGCAGGTGTCCAGGGTAAAGGCTGCATGGTGACGCCCGAGTAGCTATAAAATTTATCGCTGTCACCGTACCAGGCCGTTAAGCGTGGCTGCATTACTTCTTTGCCATATATTTTGATGGGCTCCTGTTTCCATTGTATTGCTTCGCGTAGCTCTTTAAAAAGGGCAGCGCTTTCTGCCACGTTAAAAAAGTGCGGATATAAATAGGCTTCTCCCTTATACGGTAGCAAATTGTTATCTGTGCCAAAAAACAATCTTTCAGTCATCTTTCTTTTCGAAAATACAAACTTATTGCAACCCGCAGTCGATGCCGAAAAGGCTGCTGTCACGCCTTCGGGGTCAAAGGTCCTGGCGTCTCATATCCCGCAAAAAGTGATATATTGCGGCATGTTAAGATACAAAACCGACAGGCGTACCATAGCGGTTGTAGTGCTCTACTTCGTATTTGCTGTTATTCCGTGGATACTTTGGCCTAACCTCAATAACTGGCAAATTGCAGGGCTGGTTGCCGTTAATTGCTTCCTGTCTTTTTCATGTGCTGTGATAGTACATAATACCATTCACGTTCCCATTTTTAAGAAAAGGGGGATGAATAAATTTTTTCAGCTTGTCTTGTCCTTTTGTTACGGACACTCAACCAGTGCTTTTGTACCGGGCCATAACTTTAGTCACCACAAATACACACAAACTGATAAAGACGCTATGCGCACCAGCAAGGCGCGTTTTAAAATAAACCTGCTCAACCAGTTGTTTTTCTTTTTTATTATGAGCGGTGATATAGTTAAAGGCGAAGTGCGTTTTGCTTTAAAAATGCGCAAACAGCGGCCGGCCTGGTTCAGGCAATACCTGTTGGAAATGGGTCTTGTTTTCGGAACAAAAATTGTGTTGCTTATATACAACTGGAAATGCGCCGTTCTTTTTGTTTTAATACCTCATCAGTACGCCGCATGGGGCATTGTGGGCACCAATTATTTTCAGCATGACGGAACCGATGAAGATCATCCATACAACCATAGCCGCAATTTTACAGGTACATGGCTTAACTTCTTTTTGTTTAATAATGGATTCCATGGGGCGCATCACAACAAACCTAACCTACACTGGAGCCTGTTGCCCGCATATCACGCTGAGCATATCCGACCAAATGTCGACCCGGCACTTGACCTTGAATCATTGCCTGGCTATCTTTTCAAAACCCATATTTATCCGGGTAAGCGTATGCACTTTAAAGGTCAGCCGGTAGTTCTTGCGCCTGCGGTTAAGGACGTTGATTGGGTAGAAGAAGTGAACGTTGGCCAGCACGCTACCGATATGGCTGGAGCTTAGAAATCTCTTATGACCGCTTACAGGCAACGCATAACTAAAGGACCGCAAAGATGTTTTAAATCTTCGCGGTCCTTTTAGTATTTTCTTTGCGTTCTATACGTAAGGGGCCGTTAATCAAAAAAACTGTAGCCCTGATAAGTTGGGTTGTAAAGTTCCGGTAGCGATGTTAATACAGGCAACAGAATCAATAGCGCCGAAGTTAATCGTATCAAGCCCGGAGCCCGGAGGGCCCATTTCAAGAAAGTTGGTTTGAAAGAACCACGCAGTAGTAGCATTTTGAATAAACTGCGCGTCAAAAGAGCCGTCAATATGTTCGTTGGTCAAATTCACCACGCTTAAGTAGCTATGGCAATTGTTGCTTACCTGCTTGCCCACTGTTTGGCAACCATTGCCCGCAATACTGGCATCGCCGCCCACCACTATAAACTCAATGGAGAATACGTTTGGATTAGGTGCGTTGCTGCTGGTGAAAAAGTAGGTTGCAGTATCGCTGGCATTTGCACTGCTGCAGTACATACAGGTTCCATTCTCTACCGTAGCTTTCGAATCGTAATTGAGGGCTTTTTTATCCTTGCAACCTTCTTTACACGATTGCATAAAACAAACCATCAATATCATTAAGGCAGCAAAAATTATGCGCATTCAATACTATTTAAACGGGTCAGAAAATTTAGGATCGCTAACAAAGCTGTTATCAGTTAGCGTGCCTAAAAAAGCTACTAAATCTGATTTTTGCTGAGCTGTCATATTCATGCGCACCGGTGCTGTGCTAAAGGTAACTACCCCCTGCACCAAGCTATCGCCCGTAAATGAGCCCTGCATTAATCTTGTATCAAGATTTGGATTAGCTTGTATACCTGAATTATAGTGCTCAATCACTTGTTCAAGGGTAGCGAAACGGCCATCGTGCATGTAAGGCGCAGAAAGCGCCACGTTGCGCAGGGTTGGAACTTTAAATACACCGTTATCGGTTGGTTTACCGGTTACGTCCATTAAGCCTGCATCAGGGAAATTGATATCCAAACCGCCGTTCGACCAATCATTTCCTGAAGGCATGTTGTGGTCAGCACCAAGTCCACCGTTATTGAGATTATTACCACCATGGCAGCTATTGCAGTGCATGGCGCGGAAAGTCGCCTCACCGTTTCTTTCGCTTTCGGTAAAGTTGGCAAAGCCCGAAGCAGCACCCTGGTCGAACCGAGAGTTAAAGGTGTGCATTGAGCGCATGAACTGAGCCAATGCATATACTATTCGTTGCTCGGTAATTTGTGGCGAACCAAAGGCAGCGTTAAATAGTGCGGGGTAGTACGAAGCGGTTTTTAGTTTCGTAACAACGGTCGTAAGGTCGGCAATTCCCATTTCTGCATGGTTCTCAACCGGCATAATGCTTTGCGATTCGAGGCTGTTTACACGGCCATCCCAGAAATAGTTAGAATTCATATTGAGGTTGGCAAGCGCTACGGCGTTACGGGTACCTTTTTGTCCTTCATATCCCAGGCTTACAGGCACATTATCGGCAAAAGCATTCTGCTGTTTGTGGCAGCTTCCGCAACTGATAGAGTTGTTGAGCGACATCATGGTTTCGTAAAACAATACGCGACCCAGTGTGGCCCCGGCATCGGTTGTAGGATTGCTCAGCGGTGTGTTGTCCAGCGTCGTGGTGTCGCCATTATTGTTTACATAGGGGTTGCCCGGCGGTATAATAACGGTCATGGATGCTACTGTGTAATGAAATGGAATGGCGGGCAGGTTAGGTTCGCGCTTGGACAGGTGCTCTGTTTTAACGCATGACCCTATAGCCAGAACCAACACCATCAGCAAGAGGGGGATTATAGTTTTGTTTTTCATAGGATGGATTTTAATAAATTATACAATTATATTTTGTTTGAAATTATTTACAGCCTGATATAAAAGAACAACGATGTCGGTATTATAAACTTCAGGTCATTTTCTTTGGCACTGGTACCCGTATTCGTTTCCGGAAAATTAATTGACGTTACCCCCTGGCTCGAAAAAACATACTGGTAATAAAAAGCGGTTTCTGTAAACAAACCCACCCTGTCGTTAATGGCGAACTGAATACCCAGTGAGGGGCCTATTCCCAGGGAAGTTGATTTTGTTTTAGTAGTAACTATATCTACCACTGTATTGTCGCGTAAAAAACTGTTGCTGATAGTTGATACTACGTCGGCCCCTGCAAAAAACGACCAGCGCCTGGCTACTTTATGCTGGTAAACGTAACCCAACCTGAAATTGAAAGCGGTGGTATTGGTAATCTGCACCTGGCTTGAATCAAGGAAGTTTTTCTTTTGGCTGAAACTGCCGCCTGCATCAACCCTGAATCCATGATGATTAGGCAGGAATTTGTATTCAATAATATACGGGCTGGGGGTTATGATAGCAGTGGAGGTGGTGAAATTGAAGAACTGCTGAAGGAAGAAAGTGCCGTTGATACTAAGGTAGTGAGCATGCTTCTTTACAATCACCTTTTTGGTAACATCGGTTGAATCGTTTGCTGAAAATCCGCTCATAACTATGGCGCTAAAAAGTAAAATAAGAAAAGCCTGTTTCATCACCGTTTTTTTGCTTTTTGAAGACCCCGCTTTTTAATTCAAAGTCCATTATCGCTGGTTTTAATTTTTTATTGTATGTAATATCGAAAATATTTCATGCATTTCTGTCATTTTCAGGTAATTTTTTTGGTAACAATAGCTTTACCCTGGGTGTTACAATATGCTATTTATTGTTTATCAATCATTTGTATCCCGATTTTTGTTAAAAAAAGAACGTTGTGAAAATGAACAAGCCCTATTCTCATTTTTTCACCTAACAAAAATACTTATTGCAGCATATTCCTATAAGCAAAACAAAATTCGTCTTACATGGTTAAAATGATAAAATGCCATATTTTGCCAATTAAAGGAGATAAGATTATCTTACATCTTTAGCGGCCAAAACAAATTGCTGTTGATTAAAAAATGACATTGGGTAGACATTACCGCATCTTTTTATCTGTTATGTATATCCGCGAGGCTATTGCGCCAGGTAATTTCAAAAGTATCTGTCAAATTAATTTATATTCACCTAACCCCTATTATTTATAGTGCCCAGTAAAAATTCCTTCTATGCAAAATCGTTACCTGTTTCTTTCTCTTATTTTCTTCGCTTCTTTAATACTATCTTCATTTGCTTCATTCAGCCAGGTGCCGCAGGCATTTAATTACCAAACCGTAGTGCGCGATCCCTCGGGAGTTCCCTGGCCTAATCATAACCTCAGCTTTCGTTTCACAATTTTCGACTCCATCAATCCGGGCACGCTGCTTTACCGTGAGGTTCATTCCGGGTCCACCAATGCTTTTGGGTTATTTATGGCACAAATTGGTTTAGGTACCGATACTCTGGGCTCATTCTCTGCAATTAACTGGGTAGCCGGCTCAAAATATTTGGAGGTGGAAGTGGACATTAATCAAGCTGGTAACTATATCGACATGGGGACGTCACAATTACTGAGTGTTCCTTACGCAATGTATGCTCAAACTGCTGGTAATACTATCGCTTCCACACACGCCATAGGCGATTATTGCCTGGGCGGCATTGTGTTTTATGTGTACGATAATGGCCATCACGGCCTGATTGCAGATTCGGCGGATTTGTATGCCTTTATTCAATGGCATAATTACACCGACACATTAACGAATGCCGTTAAAGATGGCATCAACTCTGGCGCCATTAACAACGAGCGGATTATTAACATGCAAGGCGTGGGCACTTATGCGGCCCAGGTTGTGGCAGCCTATCAGGGAGGGGGCTTTGGAGATTGGTATTTGCCATCCAAATACGAGTTAAATTTATTATACCAACAGCAGGCCATTGTGGGCGGGTTTAGCACTTCGGCGTATTGGAGCTCTACCGAATCGGGTAGTTCCATGGCGTGGTCCCGGTATTTTAATACCGGCAGTCAGGCTGCTTACAGTAAATCACTTTCATTTAGTGTAAGGGCCATCAGGGCATTTTAATGCTCAATGCTTTACTTCAAACGACAGGGTCTTTTTAGCTTCCCCTTTGTAAAACAATTGGTACAAATATATACCCGCGTTCCAGTCTGATACGTTGATGGGTAAACTGTTAACCCCAAATTCGCCGTTCAGATTTATTTCTTTAATCAGGGTGCTATCCTTACTCAAAATACGAATGCTGGAGTTGGGGTCGCTTTCTGGTAGATAAAATCTTATCAGGCATTTGTCACTTGTAGGGCTTGGCGCTCCGGGAAACAATATAACCACTTCATCAACTGGTCCGGTCGTTCCGTTTCCGGCACGTAACACGGGTAAGCAGGTGATAAGATATAAAAATAAGAGGGAGGAAATTTTACGCGCCATCGCAGGGATTTTAAAGAATTATGGTGGCCTTCAACAGTTCATCAGCACCGAAATATTAACAGTAAATATAGGATATGTTTATGTGAGTTGGAAATAACCATGCCGTCTTTTGCCTTATTCTTTTATTTTCGTTCATATCCGTTAGCGTATGAATCAATTTTGTGTACGGTTTTCTATTTCACTTGTCCTTATTGCGGTTTCGCTTTTTAGCGGCGCACAAGCAGTCAGTAACGACTACTGGCAGCAAGAGGCAGATTACAAAATTGAAGTATCACTGAATGATACCCTGAACCAACTCAACGCTTTTATTACCATTGACTACACTAATAATTCGCCCCAAACGCTCGATTTTATTTATCTGCATTTATGGCCAAATGCGTATCGCAACCAAAGTACTCCTTTGGCAAAGCAAATGCTTGAAAATGGCAAAACTTCTTTTTGGTACAGCAAGGAAAGCGAGAGGGGGTTTATTGATAGCCTCAATTTTAAAGTGAACGCTGAAACCTGCAAATGGCAGTATAGCAGCGCAAGCGGCGAAATTTGCAAAGTGTTTTTGAACCAGCCAATTAAGACTGGAGAAAAGGTAAGGATATCAACGCCTTTTAGGGTGAAACTGCCTGAAACTTTTTCGCGCATGGGCCATATTGGCCAGTCGTACCAAATTACCCAGTGGTACCCCAAACCGGCCGTGTACGATAAATATGGCTGGCATCCTATTCCGTATTTGGACCAGGGTGAGTTTTATTCTGAATTCGGAACCTTTGATGTAAAGATTACCCTGCCCAAAAATTATGTGGTAGGCGCCACCGGCGATTTACAGGATACGGCTGAAATAAACTGGATGAATCAAAAGGCCGAAACGGATGCTAAAGTAACCGGTTGGACTGCGTTAACAGATTTGCGTTTTCCGCCTTCGGATAAAGAAACCAAAACCCTTCATTACAAACAAAGTAAAATACATGACTTCGGATGGTTTGCCGATAAGCGCTATCATATTTTAAAAGGAGAGGTAGAACTTCCGCATAGTAAAAGCAAGGTAACTACCTGGGCTTTGTTTACCAATAACCAGCCTAATTTATGGGCTAAGGCGCCTGAGTATTTACATGACGCCATTTATGATTACAGCCTTTGGGTGGGCGACTATCCATACAAGCAGGTTACTGCCGTTGATGGAACCATTAGCGCCGGTAGTGGTATGGAATACCCCAACGTTACGGTAATAGGTGAGGAGAAGACCGGCTTTTCGCTGGACGATGTGATTACGCATGAAGTAGGGCACAACTGGTTTTACGGTATGTTAGGCTCAAACGAACGCGACCATGCATGGATGGATGAAGGGATTAATTCTTACTACGAAGGACGATACGTCGCTACAAAGTATCCCAATGAGAAGATGTTGGGTGGCGTGGCACAGTTTCTTACCAGGTTTTTGGATGCCGACCAATACAAACACAAATATCTGATTGATTTGGGGTACCAGGTTATGGCACGCGATAATATGGACCAACCAATTGAACTGACCTCGCCGGATTTTACGGATATTAATTATGGGGTAATAGTTTATGGTAAAACTCCGCTCATTTTAAATTATTTGGAAGGCTATTTGGGTACTGCGAAGTTTGATAGCATTATAAAAAAGTATTTCGAAACCTGGAAATTCAAACACCCGCAGCCCGAAGACTTCAGGCATGTTTTTGAGACTGAAACGGGCAAAAAGCTCGACTGGTTTTTTGATGATTTGATGCAGACTACTAAAAAACTGGATTATAAAATTACGAACGTAAAGCAGTTTGCCGCCGCTGCGGCTGCTCCTGATGGAAAGCTGCCGGAATATAGTATAGCAAAAGACAGCCTGCGCATTAGTCTGAAAAATGTGAATGAAATTGCCTCGCCTGTTACGGTTTCGTTAATGAGGAAAGACTCGGTTATTTATACAACCTGGGTTGAAGGGTTTAAAGGCACCGACACTATTATCCTACCCAAAATGAATGCGGATAAGGTACAAATAGACCCCAATCTTTTGATGCCGGAGGTGGACCGGAGAAATAACACCTACATCATCAATAAAATTGCGCATAAATTCGAGAGGCTCAAATTTCAGTTCATTTTAGGACTGGAAAATCAAAACCGCTCACAGGTTCTCTTTGCTCCTTACCTGGGCTGGAATAACTACGACAAAACGCAGGTGGGACTTGCGTTTTACAGTCCGCTGTTACCTAAACGACGCTTCGAGTATTTAATAGTGCCTGCTATTGGCACCGGTTCAAAACAGTTTATAGGTTTTGGGCGTGCCAATTATAACTTCTTCACTAAAAAGGTACAGAAAATAAGTCCGGGTATTAAAGCCAAGCGTTATAGCTATTTGTTATTCCCTAAAAACCTTACCCTCAATAAAATTGAGCCGTACCTGCATCTCGATTTAAACAAAAAAACTGCCCGGAGCCCTGTTTTTCAAGCCATAAATTTGCGCTCGGCCCTGGTTTTGGAGCAATGGATTAACCCGACCATCGAAAAGGATATGGATAACAATATTCCATCAACCATGTTTTACTATGTGAATGAAGCGAAGTATCACATGGAGCGCAACACAACCCTGCATCCTTTTGATGTGGACTTAACCCTGCAACAAGGCAAGCAGTTTATAGGTCTTTCGGCTGAAGCGAATTTTAAAATTAGCTATCCGGTTAAAGGTGCCAACCAGGGCTTGTTTATACGGATTTTCGCCAGTGGGTTTCCATACTATGGAAAAAGCAGTACAGACATAACCGCCCCGTTGCCTAACGTTTATTTAAGTAGCGCTACTACTAATAATTACACCTATTGGCTGCAAAAAGATTATATGTTCTACGAAAACTATGTCGACCGTAACGGACGCGATAATTATCTGGGCAGGCAAGTGGCCATAACCGGTGGCGGTTTCAGGTCCATTTCAACCTTTGGAGCTACCAATAAATTTTTGAGTGCCGTGAATGTAACCTCCAGCATTTACCGGTATGTGCCCATCCGTCCGTTTGCATCGGTTTCGGTGCTCGATGATGAACTGAATAAAATGCAACTGGCTGCCGAGTTTGGATTATCGCTGGTAGTAGTGAAAGACATTATTGAAATTCACCTGCCGCTGGTAGCTACACAAAATATAACCCAAAGCCAGCAGCAAATGGGCATCAATAAATGGTATCAGAAAATTACCTTTACCCTTAAACTGCCCACATTCAATCCCCTCAACATCGTAAGGCAGATTTCAGGGTTTTAAGGCTGGTTGCTTGAATAGCCGATTAATTCGGTATGGTATTTTATTTTATGCTTAAAGCTGAAGCCATCAGTTGGAATAAATCTTATCGACAAAACCTTATCGTTACCTGCGCCATTGGTTCTAAGCAAAGTTTCTGCATCTCCGGTTGTCATCATTCTTTTATTAATTAAAACCCCCGAATGTACAATGGGCCGCATAGCTTTTACAATGTCTGATTTTCCATTTTCATAGGTAAATACTACATTAACCAAAGAAGGTTGAAAAAGCAAACCTTTTATTTTTCCGGCCAGGCTGTATTCAAAATCGGCATACATGTATTGAGGGGTTGAACCGGTGTCAACCGTAAAACTTTCATTAAAGCCTAACTCACCGGTGGCCTGGTTTTTTACAGTGGCTACCAAAGGGGTCGCTCTTCTTTCCAGCAACAAATATTTTTCACTCCAGCGTTCGGTGGTTTTATACCCATTGCTATAGGCGTCATCCACAAAAAAACTATCTACTACGCTATAGTTTTGGCAAACAGCTCTTTTCGTAGCGCTTTCGTCCCAAAACGGGTCTCGTCCATCAATGCTGTTACAGCTAAATATTACAAATTTAGGCGCATCGTTCGACGTATATTTTTTGCAATTGAAGGAGTCAAGCCTGGCCGTATAAGCCGCATACGACTGCAATGTAGGCCGGGGACTATAATTGAGCCGGTTAACAAATATGAGTGAAAGATTATAGGGCATTAAATCAACGGTTTCGTGGCCCATTCTTTTTAAAATGCTATCGGGAAACAACCTGGTTTTCTTTACTGCTTCCGAGAATGAAAACTTATTTTTCACACCACCTGCCAGGTCTTTAAAAAACTCAACTGATAATCCACTTTTTATTTCAACCCCGCCCAAAAACTGGTTGTCGTTAAAATAGGTTGTACCGGCCAGAAAGAAACTAACCAGCATAAATTCTCTAAGCCTGCTTCTATAGGCAGCATCTTCGAACAAATATTGTATAGCCAGTGCAACTACACTAAAAAGATAAAAAGCGTGTGGAACCTTGTTTATTTCGGCCCGCGTAAAAGCATATTTAAATACTATAAAAATATATAATGCAGTAAGCAGGTAACGCAGTATGTTTTCAATTTTAAGTCCGCTCTTTACAATATAAATAAGCCCCACCAGGTTATAAATTACCAATATCAAAAAAGCAAACTGAAATTTTTTCAGGGCTGGCGAAATGGGCAGTACCATGGTGTCGTTATAGCCATTGATAATATCCAGCGAGGTGCGTATGTAGTTAATTATGCCTACGTGCAGTATACCCCCCAAAACAGGCAGAGCCAAAACCGATGCTGCGCCAATAGCCAATAGCCAACTGCGGTTCCCTTTATTAACCCATAAAGCATAAAGCAACACCACAAAAAGCAAAAAGAGCTGCACCAACCCAAAATTTACTTTTATGAAGAAGCAGATAACCGATATAAAAGCAGCATTGATAAGGAACTTGTAGTCACTTGTTTTTAGAAAAGTAAAAACCGAAAACAGAAAAATGAGATAATAAGTTGCCTCACCATATTGCTTGTCGAAAAAGTAAAGCGAAAATAAAATGGTTAAAGCCGTCAAAACTGACCTAACCGGCATAAACGCTTTAAGCATCACCACAAAATTGAAATACACGTAAAATTCAAACAGCAGTATTATCAGGCACAGTTGCCAGGTGCTGGCCAGTTTAAAACATAAAAAACCGAGGGGGCCATAGGTATAAGTAATATCAGTGCCGTATTGCAATGGCAGGTGGTGTGCCCAAATCCAGTTCATGGCCTGCATGTAAGGAAAATCGGTACCCGCACCTTGCGCCGAAATAATATAAGGCGGCAAAAGGGCAACGCAGCCTAAAATAAAGACGGCTATACTTAATAAATTCCAATCAGAAAAACGGGTTTTGGTTGAAACACTGTTCATAGGCAACTTAATTCTGAGTTAAATGCATTTGACTAAAATAACCTGTCGGGTCTGAAAATGGAAAACAAATGATAGCTTAATGTTCCAGTTTTCTGAAATCACCGCGTGAAAACAACTTTTCTATCATGCAGTACAGAAAAATAAAAAAATACCGGCTGCCCATTTCTTTCAACTTCAGTTTCGACTCGCCAAATTTGCGATTGGTCCATGAATTGGGTAAAACGGCATAGTTATAGCCCCTTACAATGGCCTTTAAAGGCAGTTCAAGCGTAAGATTAAAGTGCGGTGAAAGAAAAGGCCTTAACCCGTCCATGGTTTCGCGCCGGTACATTTTGAACGCGTTGGTAAGGTCATTATACTCTAAGCCGAAGGAGAGCCTAACGGCGGTATTGAACAAACGATTCATATACAGTTTAAATGGCGGGTAGTCATAAATTTTGCTGCCCTTTATAAACCGGCTTCCGAAAACGCAATCATAACCCTCCAGCATTTTACGATAAAAATTAACCAGGTCGTCAGGCGAGTCTGACATGTCCGCCATCATAATAGCTACGCAATCACCGCTAAAATGGTCTAATCCATATCTTACAGCCAAACCAAACCCTCCGGGGTATTTGCTGGTTAAAGGCACCAGCGTGGGTATCGTTTTTTGGAGTCCTTCCAAAACCTGTAAAGTATTGTCTTTTGAATTATCGTTTACCACTACAATTTCGTGAGGTATGTTTTCCTTCACCAGCTTATCATATATCGACTGCACCGTTTCCGTTATAGATTCGGATTCATTATAGGCGGGTATAACAATGCTTAGTTTCATCAGGTTAAATGCGCTTAGTGCGTTGATTGTTTAAGGCGCTCATTCATCTTGTCGTACATCTGCACCAGGGTTTGCTCAAGGTTGTATTTTCGTTGCCAGCCGGGGTAATGCGATTTGAATTTGTGCAGGTCGCTGATGTACCAAATATGGTCGCCAATGCGGTTCGTTTCAGAATAACTCCAGTTCATTTTTTTGCCACTCAGTTTTTCGCACCACTCAATGGCCTCAATCATCGAGCAGTTTGCATCGCGTCCACCGCCTGCATTGTAAACCTCGCCCATGCGCGGTGCGTTATAAAAATGCCAGAACATATTAACCAGGTCGAACGAATGGATATTATCGCGCACCTGTTTGCCTTTATA
>Ga0316217_10005276_pt1 | contig 13488 bp, 3 predicted proteins | sample 1anoAmetaG_FD_203633 | JGI IMG/M metagenome (GOLD analysis project Ga0316217, IMG submission 203633) | Freshwater microbial communities from Trout Bog Lake, Wisconsin, USA - 1anoA | ecosystem: Environmental > Aquatic > Freshwater > Lake > Hypolimnion/Profundal zone | place: USA: Wisconsin...
ACTATAATTATAGCAGTGCAACACCAACCATAATCAACTATCACTTATAGATCGTTTATAGTCCAGCAGCCACTATCTGTCTCAATTCGTTAGGTCGGCTGGGTTAAGCTATAGGAGGCTAGCTGTAAATTATGATGCTATGTTGAATTATTTAATCATTCTCTGAAATATGAGCAGGGAGTAGTTCAAGCAATCAAATCTATGTCATATTCCAGCTGTGGAACCAAATACTTGGATTTCTGGAGCAGACAATTAAGTTGTAATTTGCCGGGCAACTCGTTAGCTATAAAAGTTGAGCTATTCAAATATTACTTTCACTAGAATAATAGATCAGTCACATAATTTTCCAGTAAGGAACTGGTTGAAATGGTATTTTTATTGTGACAGTATCATGTTTGAGCTCAGCTAGTTGTCGAATAATCCAAACTAGCAATCAAAACAAGTGGAGTGTTTACTTTCAGCTGGCAGAAGCAAGCAGAGCAAGGCACATTATTATATACCTCTAAACCAGCTTAGTTAGCTGTGATCTACATATATAAAATGCAGTTTGCTATTGTAGGACCCTAATTTTGGGCATAGGTTTGCAGGTGTTTTGGTAAGATTTAGGTCAGAAATCAGCTGATTTTTATGTATCTTGATGGTTGTTAATCTCTTTATTCATAATAGTTAGCTTGACCAATCTTACTCATTTTTGTTGAAGGATAGCCTATTGCAGTTGCCAGAAGACCCGCTCATTATTTCTGACACTTAATTGTAAAGGTTGCATAATTGTTTGCAAAGTCCTGATATAATCTGGGATATTCTGCTCTGCATGATCTATCATTTCCAACTAAAATTGTGTGTTTGCAAACACAAAATGAATATATACCATCACAGTCATATCTTATTTTATAGCCCATTTTTACTCAATCCTTGCTCAGACTATATGGCCTAATCGAATCAAAATATGCTCAGCTCATAGATAGTGCATTTGCATAAAGATTTCCTAGTCTCTTGCTATCTATTTTGAATAAGTGAGTGATTACTGGAAATATTAAACAGCACACTGATCAGCTGGCATGACTGCAGTTAACTTCAAAGCGCCTGAACAAAGATGGCTGCATCTGCATTGGTCCTTTGTTATGCCTAATGCTAGGATGCCAATTAAGACCATCTAACTATTGGCTTTTTGAGAACCAGTAGCATATAAACTAGAAATTCGCTAACCAATCTAATATGAGAACTGATGAAGCAGTAAAGTTGTAACTTATGTAGTCGTAGCTTTGAGCTAAATGATACCGCAGACAAGCATAAAAAAGAAATACTTGATGTTGAATAGCAATATAATCATGGATTGAAATTGCCAAGTACCATTCGAAAGTTCTACACATATTTTATGAACCAAAATAATCCAACATATATCAAACGCTCAATCACTCAATCCAAAAAACCAAACGATATAAATTGAATCCAATCTACATTGCAAACAGCAAACAATGCCCTTAATATCAACACATCCATTGTTTGATTGTTGCCAAATGACAGAATAGTATGGAATGACTAGTTATTAAATCAAAAGTACATAATCTTTATATTCTTTCTCGCGTAGTTTTTTTGGATCCTCTCGTTATGCTCCAGCAGCTAATCCAGCAGAGATAAGTTCGACCTCCTTTCATTAAAAGTGTTCTTATTGAGAACTGGAAGCACTGTCTCCTTTACATAGAATACGGACTACTTCTTACCGTTCTTCTTTTACTTCTCACCTTATTTCCCACCCTTTACCTTCCTTCTCGCAAAAATGTCATTCTGCTTTTTGTTTTTTTATGTATCGGCCATCTCTTCTGCTTTTTACTCTTGGTAATCTAAAGTTATGCGGTTCAGAGATTGCGCCTTGATAAACCTGCTATGATCTTTTTCAAGGATCTCTTCTTGGAATCGTTTCCAGTTTTTATACTGAAATTGTTTGACAACGCTTGCCGGACTCGACTGCATTTCTGATATGCTTGTGAAGGATTAAATCACTGAACTCTTGATTTTGGCGAGCTATGGAGAAATCGATTGGACATTCAAGGGCTTCACCTTTCTTCTTTGAACCTACCTTACTGGAGATAGTTTAATAAGGCTCAACTCTTATGGTTTTTACTTAATTAGAGTTATCCTCTTTTTCAGTCTTTGGGTGTTATGCTATTCTGGGATAGCAGTTTCCTCCAAATGCCTATTCTTCTTTGTCTTCTTTTTGCCATGTTTGTTGAGAACGATGGGGAAAGTATCTAATGCATCTGCTTGTTTCATCATCCTATGCAGCTCTTTATCTGTATAATCGCAACCCTCCTCAAAATCAGAGTCTGAGCCTTCTTAATTCAGACTACTTTAGCTAGGACCATGCTTTTTTAGCTATTCAGTCATGTTTTTCTAATCTTGCATCAATTAGCTTAAAAGCTGGCTTTAAAAAGCATTTTCGTCTAGGCTAGTCTATTTTTCTAAGGCAGCTTTTGAAACTATCTCTGTTTGCGAGAACTATACTTTATTTTCATCTAAAACTGGATTAGGTTCGGTTGATTTAGTCCTTTCTTACATTGCTGATTTTTGTTTTTCTAGCCTTTTAGGCGCTTTGAACAGAATTTTGAAAAAACTAATCAAACTCTAACAGATTTGGCCTCCAACTTTACTGTATTCGCCTTGTGTGAAAATAGTTTCATCATTTTTGCCTCCATAAGCAAATGTTGAAGCTTCAACCGTGTAGGCAAAGGTAACCTTATGCTATTTCAACATGAATGACCTTCCCGTATTTATCTTACACTCACTGATTTTGAAAATGCAGCTATAAAATCTAAAAGCCTTGGCAATTTTGGAAATGATTTTGGGATATAACCGAGATGTTAAGTAGTTTTTGTGGTCTATTGAATAGTTTGGCCCATACATAAACACGTTCTTTTTGGCAGAATGGCCATGAAAGTCTAAAAAGATAAAGGGTTTTGTTTTTTGAGCTAGTTTCCTCACCAAATTTACCTATTTGTATTCTTCAGGACTGTCAAATACTCTGTTCAAATCTCGACCTGAAATCGAGGTTCTAAAGTTACCCAAAACGACTCCATCCACATTTACCATTGGAACTATCTTAAATATCACTTTCTATCTTAAGTAGGTAGCTTTTGGAGAGCACAAGAATTTGATAAAACCATCGATTGTCCAGCTACCTTGGGGTTAACCAGGATGAAGCCTTCCTATTGCAAGAAGTGTCTCTTTGTTTTCAGTGTTTTGAGGATTAGTTATGGTGAGAACTGGAATAATCAACCCTCCAGTGGAATAGTTATTCCAATCCACAGTCAAAATGTTCGGAAACTAGGTTCTAAGTTTATCTAGTTGATGCAAGAGGTAAGAGTAAGAATATGGCACACAGTAAGCGAAATAAACATACTAATCTTCCTAATCGAATTGGTAGGTAAACGATAAACACTTTTGGATGATCGGATCTGGAGAATCATCTTCACTGTAGCGAAATCTTTTATTCTTGTATTCAACCTCTACATTTGCCTGCTCCCATACCTTTTTTGAACTTCTGAAGCAATACGGTTTCAAACCACAACTGTAAAGTAGTCCACTCTTTTGGAAGTTTATGATATTGAACTTTACTTTTTGCTTGCTGAAATTGGTCACTTTGAAGTAAAACCAGGTTGTGTGCCCTTTAGTATTACTGTCCACCCTCATCAACAGGTCGTACTAAAGGGGACTCACAGATATTGCTAAATCTAGGTTCCCGCACTAAAAGTTAGCGTCGAATTTCAAATCATCCTTTTTAATTGTTGGATTCATCCCAGTAAACAATCTATACTATATCGAACGAATTGGAAACGCCTTTTCTCTCTAGGACAGAAATTTAAACTAGAACTTGGAAAAATATTCACCGTATTGATAGCTTTGATCGTTATGTTACTATTCGAATTCTTCTTTCTTTGAGAAGGCTTTAAACGCTTTATAGTTCGAGGCATATCTAGGGCCCATATATACAACTCGGTGTAGATGAGTGACACCGAAAGTGGTGAGAGATTTAGAAAGTTTGTCAATAGGAGGGTTGGTAAAGAAGATAGGGAATTGCCTAAACTAATGTAGAGTTTGGCTAGGTTTCCAGCTAAATAGTCTGACTAATACCCTGTAAAGATATCGGGTCCAAGCGAGTGGTCACCCTCCTTGTTTATTCTTTAGCTCATTAATGTTATTAAGCAATATTTATAGGAAACTTGCATTTAATTAGTTCATATAAATGAGAGTTGGCTTATCATCTAAAATCGATACGATTTATATTTTTATTCTTATTTATTATTACTGCCGACGATGAAGTAAAGAGAAAGCAGTTTGGGCGATGACTTTAGCGAGGATAACAACAAATCAAGGATAGGAAAACTCAACCTCTCGAACTATAAAGAGGAGAGGGCCAAAACAGAACTTGATGATATGAGCTAAATACATTAAAGTGCAGAAAAGTAAAAGATAATCGAGCAGAATATCAAACTGAAGTAGCAGATCTTCTAGTTGTCCCAGCAACTCTAGGAATTGCTGGAAAAAGATAGGAATCGCAAGCGAAAGTTGGGACCTATCAATCCTAATGATGACGAATAAACATTAAGGTAGAAAAAGGCTTAACTAAAAAAGCAACAACTTTAGATACTCTAGCTCAAGAACAAGATTTATACAGTAAAAAGGCAACTGGAAAAGATTTATAACAGTCGTAATTTATCAGCAAAGTAGGAAAAGCTAAGGACTCTTAAGCAAGAACTAAGGCAACTAGACTAAGAAAGATAAGGACTATTGAGAATTAAAAAATAGCAAGCCAAGCAAATCAAAAGTTTAACTTCTGAGCAAGATTTTCAATAAAAAGCAGAAGACCTGAAGAAGTAACTGGCCAAGGTTAAAGAATAAGCCAAATTAATGAATTAAAAGGTGGCAGAAGCCGAAAAGATTTTAAGGAAAAACCATTAACAGTATGTGGCAAAACAAGAGAAGTTGCGTTAACTATAGCAAAGACTGTCCAATGGCAGAGAAAAATTGAAGCAAAAAAGACCTCTACAAACGATAACTCCAGAGATGATTGCCAGCCTTTAAGAAGAAATCAATATTTTGTAACAAGAAAGGAGAGAGAATTAGAGGCTTTGGCAGGAAAAAATTAGGGCTATTGACCTATAGTATGAGCAAAAGAAACTTTAGTAAGAGAAAAAAATGTTGATTTTAAAATAAAAAGAGAAGGAGTTTCGGTTGAATGAATTAAAAATAAAAGAGCTAAGGAAACTTATTAGACATAATTTGGCAGCTTAAAACTCAAAAAAAGCAGGAGATCTAGATATGAGTCAGTTTCGGCACAAAAGAAACATCAAATACCTGTAGAAATGATAATTCGTATGTAATCGATTAATCAGTTTCAATATTTATCAACTTTTCGCATGATTCCAAGCGAGGTAATAAAGTCCGTGCTTTCTTTTATCAAGATTTAATCTGCCAAAAGGCCTCTATGGCCATGATTTATTGAAAGAGTTTGAAATCCTGATTAAATATCTAACCTTTGTTTGGTTCTGAAAAACGATTCTCCTTTAGGAATCTACCAATGAAATGTACATTTAAGAAGCAAAATTGACGTTTTTCTGCAAAAAGGTCAAATGTAGTCACCGTTTTTCTATATAAATCTTGGGCTTTGTACTTTTAGTGTCATTTGAAGGGCAGTATAATAAAAGCTAACTTCTCGAAACTGTAAAACAAGCAATACAATGCCCTTTCTTCAGCGTAACCTGCAAGATTTAGCCTCTCCGATTTATATTGAATATGTAAGTTTAAGGTTGATGTTTTTGGTAACCTTTTACTTCTAAGGCACCTTTGCTTGTAGATAATATATTTCAGATTCACCATCAAAAACATGTATAAAGCTGATTTCACCCTTGAAAAGCTTGTATTCCATAAAATTCACTTCACAATACGCAAAAAGGTCAAATTCGGGCAAGCTGTTTATGTTTGTGGCTCAATAGCTTAGCTTGGTTTTTGGAACCCCGAAAGAGCCTTTCGCTTGAAATGGAATGAGGTACACCATTTGTAATGCAGGGAGATCTTTGGACAGGGATAATTTTGTTGACCAGCAATATTCCCCTAACGATTTAGTATAAATATGTTGTTACCTATTGGGATAGCCCCTCCTAAAGAAATTGCTAATGGTAATTGGGGGAACACAACCGAAAAGCTGACTTAATTCGTTTGAAACCCATCACGATTTGTGGTAAAAATCATTATAGCTTAGACGACAAATGGAACATAGACCATGTCTTTCTTATTTTGATGACTAAAAAATCAAAACGGCCGCAGGATGAAAGATTCTACGTGACAGGCGATATAAATGAGCTAGGTAACTCATCATTTATTCAGGCTCATGGCAATAAAAGAAAGCTATGAAGAAGAGTCTTAGTAGTATAATATCTTCTTAAATTAAAAACCATGAAGCGTTTGTCTCAGAAAATTTCTGCAAATAATATGAGCTCTGGACTTACTCCTTCTAAATCCTTAGGAATAAATCGCAGTTTTGCTACTATTACATCAAAAGGGGAGAGATTTTGTAAAGCGAAAGAATGCCTGGTAGAATCTTTTAGTTCAGCAGTGTGTAAAAGCCTTATCCAAACCGTAAAAAAGTAATACACACTAGAGGGGATGTTGTCATAATAGATGAAATCAATCTGAACTAGATAAATATTTCCAAAATAACTTCAAATATTTTTGTAGGCAGTTTCCTGAAATCGGCTCTGGATCTGCAAAAGTTAAAACAAAATAAGATCACTTCTGTTCTTTCTATCCAAAGTGAAAAGGATTTCAAGAAAAATGGTATTTCTTCACATTATCTCAAGCTTCTATGCCAAGAATACTAGATCAAATACAAAAGATACTCTATTGAAGACATGAACAACAAAGACTTTGTTTCAAAGGCCGAAGGAGGTTTAAAAATATTGGCAGAAATACTGCATTCAGGTTAAACTGTATACGTGCATTGTTCTGCTGGAATTTATAGGTCTCCGCAAATGATAGCCCTTTATCTGGCTGCTTTCCAGCAGTACAAAGTTGAAGAGGCTGTTACCTTATTGAAGTAAAGACACCCATATGCTAAACCTAGCTTCAAAGTAGTTGAGTAGGCACTGACTCAAATCACCACTAAAAAAGGCATGAAAATCAAAGCTTGACAGGATAATGATATAAAAATAATAATTTTTACAGTCATAGGATTACTTTAAGTCATATTTTCAGCTTTTTTCTCAAGATTATTCGATTTCATCGTTCTTTTATAAAATTCATTAAAACTAAGAATTATCTTAAAAATTAATGAAATCACCTCAAATACTTCCTATCAACTTGTCAAGGATTTTTCTGTAATTTTCTCTCCAAACCTATGGATTTTACATGTAAGTGAACGCAATTATCGACAGAGAAACGGCCACTAGCCAACACTATCCATATGAAATCCTAAATTTTGGATTTCTCCTTAGAGACATATTGTAAACCACTTACATCGATTTATTGAGAGTATATAACGCGATCTAAGATTGTCTCGAAATTGGTTCAAAAACCAGCGTTACACCTGCCACAACGCCAGCAATGTATGAAATTACTAAGTCTCATAAAAATTACTATTTTTAAAGCTGAAGGTTTGAGTCAAGAAACAAATCGTCCTTCTTACTAACATTGAGTAACCACCAGCAAATAGCAGTGATTTTATAAATGCTACAAGTGTTTTTTTTAGTTATCTGATTGGGCTACTTAAAAAGATAATTACTTTTCTTTGAGCTTCTTTCTCTTTAGCACCAAAAGTGGGATGAGATGTACAAAGAGGTACATCTTATAAACTCCTTGGCATCCTTGGATAAATTGTGAAAATCCTTTCATATTGCATGAGCCTGCATGTAGCTGGCTGCAAGTTTCGTTCTCAAGTGGGTTTCTCAAACAGCCAAGAATGAAATCGGGGGTCATCATTTTCGTAAATTCAGCCATCTTCAGCCCAATAGAAATATTATGACATGGTAGATTTAATAAATTCAACAAATAAAAACTTATAATTCTATCAGCATCATTTCGCGTTGAGTAGACCCTCATTTACAGGAATCAAGCTGTCGCCATTCGTCAGCTTTAGCTAGTTGGAGTTTTAGATAATCTTGATGTACTTTGCCAGCATGATCTCTGTTTATTTGAGCTCATTTATTCCTTAGAGGAGTGTAGAAAAATTACCCATCATCATTCGTTTCAAATTAGGGGTATTTTACTTTTGATATCTAATTTTTCGTGCATTTTTGAATTTAAACTAATTGAGCTTTTCCTAATTTTATTCTCTTTTTTAGATTGGAACTTTTTTGCTCAGGTAACTTACTTGTGTTTCGACCCTTTCTACCATCGCTTTTGTCAAGTCTTGCTTCTTCTCAAGTATGTTTAAAACTAAATATTGACAAATTTACGAGTATGAGACTCTTCTTAACTTGTATCTTGCTCCATGAGCCTCATGAAAAAGATCAAAAGTATTGAAGTAGTTGTGATTCCAATAATAATCGAAACGACCATTATAGCTCTCCCTAAGATGGTAGTAACAGTTATATCTCCGTAACCAACTGTAACTTGTGTAACAACTTGGTAATAAACGCAAGCAATAAAGTTATTTAGCTTTGGGTTAACTTTCCTAAATAAAAAGATTCATACCCCTCAACTAAAAAGAGCACCAAGGGCAAAAAGAGATAGTTTAGCAGAAAAATGACCACTAAAATGACTTGAGGCTTTTCGTTGATCAAAAATTTAAAAGCATTAAACGTACCAAATTTAACCGTATATAGTCTAGAGAGCCTATCTGGCCTGCTCCCATAGTAAAGCTAGAAATGGATCAGAAACTTGAGGAAATAGATGCAACGAATTAGGACGTATGCCGCTAGTAGATCTTAGACCACAAAAGTGATAGGATTGTACTCTGTGTCCATGGTATAAATGCTGAGGGCAACATCCATAAAGCTATTGGGAGTGGGAATCAGCAAGATTATTTCAATAAACATAAATATGATTATTTACATTGGCTTAGTTTCGTAGTCCTTCTTTTACTTGATCCATTCAAGCAGTGCCAATTTCTAAAAGACGATTGTGATTATTGTGAGAATAGTGAAAAGCACTGATATGAGATTCATTTTGTTTTTTGGTACAGAAATTTAGTCAGAAAAGTATCCCAAGAGCGCTGCGACAATACTCACGCAGACAAAAATGACAATTAGAAATTCTAAGGCCTGAGTTACCGAACCCTTACCAAGGTTTTGAGGTAGCAAAATGAGGTTTGCTAGGCATCCTCGACAGCAATATTTTGATTGTAAAGTTTCTGAAGATATTGCTTATGGACTCCAGAGCCGCTCATAACGATTTCGAAATAATATTAACCTTCTTCTTTATAAAGAACAACACACAGGTACATTTTGACTTCCCTGTCTTGAAGAAAAAATCTAGCTCTGCTTGGCCAAACGATAGGCTTAAAAAACTTAATTCCAATCCTGAAAAAAAAACAAATTTTCATAGTTACATTATAGAAAGGAGAAATCGAATGAAATAATAAATAGAAAATCAGAAATGTCTATAGTTTTTTGCGATATTTCCGCTGAAACCTACAACCTCAATCCAATCTATGCTTGAAGTATGCTTTAAAAGCCAGCCAATAGTGAAGAGTTTCTCAAGTTATGAGCATTTAAGCTGAAATATCTGAGTTTTCATGAATAGGAGCAAAGAAAGAAGGATTCGATTAATGCCTTAAAACCCATTTTTTATGAATTTGTCAATTATCAAATGCATATACTCTAAAGGAACAAACTAGCCTAGCATTGAAAAATAAAGTGTTCGGATATACCATTCAACCTAAATTCCACTTTTTGTCTATATTAAATGAGTATTACAATGTGGTGATAAAGCGAGGGCTAGTATTGCTTCAATTAAATAAGAAGATTTAGAGCTAAAGCCAAGCTTAAAGATAAATCTCCTTAGTAAATGCTTTAGAACTTCTTTTCTATCATTATAAAATTGAATATCTCGGAACTTTTAGCTGGACTGTTTGAATGAAAAACTATGGCAGAAGCAACCAAGTTCATGCCTTGAACATAGCCTGTTTGTAAATTTGTTAAACAGTAGCGAGTAAGAACTTATGTCAAGTGGTTTAGCGTTTTTTGTTCTCGAAAATAAGTCCAATTTCCTCTTGATCTAAGTACATCCTTTTATATTTGGATTTTCTTGCTAAGATCGAATACAAAGGATTCACTATCAGCCTTCAATGTTGTTTTTATGATTCTAAGCCATTTTTATATCCAAAAGCATTGAGGCAAACATAAACAGCCAGAGGTTTATTATTCGAAAGTTATATTTTGTCTTTTAATGCTGCTACAAGTCTATAAACTAAAACAACTTTATTTTAAGATCAAGTGCTTAACTTTAACATCTTAGTCAGTTTTTTTAGTTAAAAACTTCCTTTTGAAATCAATTCCAGAACTCTATGAGTAGGTTATCGAGTTTTGAAAACAGTTGCTCTTTTTGCTTTTACCAAGATGACTTTGGTTTAAGCTATTAGTTGAGTTTTAATGACTATAAAAGCTTTTTTAGCTGCGCAGGAAGCTTTATTCATGTTTTTGAGTGCTTCTTGCTAAAGAGCTAGTGATTTATTTATGTTCGTTTTGGTTGGTAAAAAATTAATTTTAAGAGGATTTCATTTAAATTGGTACTTTAGGTGTAATAAATTAGATGTTTTGGTTGAAGGAAGGTGACTAAATTACTTTTTGACTCGTTAAATTAAAGAATCCACAAAAACTATCCAAACATGAACTCTAAAGAAGAATGCCATCATAGGAGTAATTTATATCGAAGTCTTTTTTACTTTTATTAGCTAGAAGGAGATTATTGCTTTTTTCATCGTCTGGATTGTAAAAAATTGAGAAAGTTTTTGAGCTTTGATTACTGAGACATTTCTTTCTCAACGAGAGCTTGCTTGCTGAATAAGGTAGTGATCTGAGGTGATTGGGATATGTCTAGCCTTACTTATTGTACTTTGTCATTTTTTTAATATAATTATGGAGTATTCCATAAAGGCTAAGATATCAAGAGTACCATATTATATTACTTAAAGTCAATAGTTCTTTCAAAAAAGATGCAGTTACTTTTTTTACGTAGAATAAGGGGCAAAATTTTGATCATTTGCTCAAAAGCTAACGATTACTTGGTAATTTCAAACAACATGATAATCTCTAAGAATTGATTAATTATACATATTTTCTTTGTGTAGTTCTAATTAATCTTAAGAGAATAAGTACTATCCTACTCTTTTATTGACTTGAGAAAGCCACTTGAAATATTAATATTGACTATGCAGTCATGCCTGGGCTGAATAAATTGACTAAGTGATCTGGCTATACTAGATTACACCCATTTAAATTAGATATAGCCAAAAAAAGAGAGAATTCGATTGAAATCAACCTTTACAGGTTGATCCAAACATTTGTCTGTAATGATATATGATTTTACAAGAATAGAGAAAAGGGTAGAAGCAATAAATAAAATAAATGGTTGCTTAATTACTAGGATTCATAGTAGCAGAGGCAAAATAAGATAAAAAAGAAGCTTTTTCAAAATTTTTTATTATAGGACTCAAAGACTTATTAACCTGAAAAATCTTTTAAGGGGGGAAAAGATATGTAGTTATTAAAAATAGTTAACTTTAAATATGCCATGCGATCATTTTTTATTCTTCTTGGCTACGATTCTTCTCTTTTTGATCTCGACTTTCTCGACGTCCTTTCCGAGGCCACTTTCAATTGCTTGGATGACGGTTGGCTTGTCGGCCTTGAAGGTATAAAAATATCTGCCTCTTCTTATTTTGAATTTGGTGACTTTAGCACTCTTCTTGATGAGGACAGCTATATTGATGAATGAGTACTCTTCTTGGTGGCTTTTACCTTGCTCTTTTCGCTGGTTTTGGGGTCTTTCAAGAGTGCCAAAAATTCTTTGACGTTAGTGATTTCTTTAGGCTTAATAAGAAATGTTGTACCATTGGCTTTGTGGTTATAATAATTAAAGAAAATAATATAAATCTAATTATATATTTGGGCAAGAGTTTTAATCTAATCGTCCATCAATCTGATTTTTGATTAAAAGGAAGATAGCTAGACGAATAATCTTAAAGTAGAATACTCTCATCAAGATAGCTAGCTAATCAAATCTATTAAAAGTTGGATATTAGTCAGTTTGCATGATTATTCATCGCCTAATTCAATCATAAAGGTTATAAATAAATAATTCGATATCATGAATCAATCGAATAATCTTCCTTTTGTCTCTCCCTCAAGGTGCTAAACTTTTTCATGGGCCTAAGGCTTTACAGGGGATGATCCTCGAGAAGGATATTGGCTATTTTATGGCTTAAGACCTTATGAATTTTGAACCAAATTAAACTCAAGATTATTTGCTTTTACTGAAGTTTGTTCCTGGTATATCAGAAGATCACTTTTCGGTCCTGAAGATTTATTTACTCTTATTTATTCAAATGAAAGACCATTAGGTGAAGGTCCATGACTCTATCCTTATAGGACATGAGCAATTATTTATAATTTCTTGTTTTCTTAATTTTGAGAAATAGAGGAAAGGACTTCAGCTATTTCATTAACACCCTAATTAGGAGATTAATTTAACTTCGTTTGATGTGGTAGTAAGGAATTGACTATATTAGATTCCAGTCTTTATTTATGGGGTGTTTAGACCAACAGAGGAATCGAAGATAAACTTTTGGTAGTATTTTAAACTGGTTTATTAACATTAGAGAAGGGCTAAGTTATAGAATTTAAATGCTAATTGGGGAGGTTAAATGGGGCACAAACAGCTATGGGAAAATTAGATATGTGATTTTAAGACGTTTGGATGGTGTTTGATTATTAAGGAACGACATGATGGATATTGTTTGATAATTGTTGAGTATTGTATAAGGGTGGGATAGGAATAGCATTGGTTTGTTATTATGTATCGGTTTATAGAGCTTATAGATTTTGATGTTCAGGTTAATTGTGTGGATTGACAACTTGAGGCTGAAATTGGGTAAGAGCGTCAGAATGGGAGTGAGGCTCTTCGTGGTGGGCAACAGCTTCAGTGGAGGTGTGAGTCACTTCAGTGTTGATGTGAGGCTCTTCGTGATGGGCAACAGCTTCAGTGTTAATGTGAGGCTCTTCGTGATGGGCAACAGCTTCAGTGGAGGTGTGAGTCACTTCAGTGTTGATGTGAGGCTGTTCGTGATGGGCAACAGCTTCAGTGGAGGTGTGAAGCTCTTCGTGATGGGCAACAGCTTCAGTGGAGGTGTGAGTCACTTCAGTGTTGATGTGAGGCTCTTCGTGATGGGCAACAGCTTCAGTGTTGATGTGAGGCTCTTCGTGATGGGCAACAGCTTCAGTGGAGGTGTGAGGCTCTTCGTGATGGGCAACAGCTTCAGTGGAGGTGTGAGGCTCT
>Ga0316217_10005278_pt1 | contig 13487 bp, 10 predicted proteins | sample 1anoAmetaG_FD_203633 | JGI IMG/M metagenome (GOLD analysis project Ga0316217, IMG submission 203633) | Freshwater microbial communities from Trout Bog Lake, Wisconsin, USA - 1anoA | ecosystem: Environmental > Aquatic > Freshwater > Lake > Hypolimnion/Profundal zone | place: USA: Wisconsin...
GAAGATGTAGATCTGGATGAAAAAGCACACTCCGATGCAGAGGTACAGGAGCAAGGAGTTTTGGAGTTGGAACAGGAAGAAGGAGGTGCTGTAGATGGAGAGGAGGATGAAGAGGATTGTGACGATGAGCTGGACTGCGTTATGTTGGGGGTACTTGAGAGGATGCTGTAGACTTTGCGGATGAAGGCTGCCCGTGCCCCACCATATAGGTCGGTTGTTTTGGAGGGGCTGGATTAGAATTCGTTGTAGGGGCTGTTTGTGTTGAAGGTGTTGTAGTGGCCGTCGTCCTGCATAGCCGATTAGATCAAATTTGGATTTATTATTATAGAAATACTCGGATTTTGTTAGACTAAATCTTAAATGACGATTCGTATGTTTAACTGTCTGAGGGAAGAGAGGGTTTATTCTAAGACCGAAAATAACTGAATTTGGGGAGAAAAGTAAAGAAAACGTATTTCAGTGAGACTGTAGTCAGCAATCAACACAATTAAGAAGGAGCTATCCTTTTTACATTTGACACAGCGCACACAGCGCAGTTAAAGAAAACACAAAGGCCTCTGAAGACGGCAATCAGTAAAAACCATTGAAAATGTTAAATAAATAGGATTAAAAAGTGTATATCTAAGGATTGCATCAAAATATATCCTTTGAGGTCTATCTGCCCTAGCTATGCTTGACTGCTAGAATGACTCTATAAGAGCATATTATTAATTTTGAGTAGGTCAAACTCTAGACTTTTGCTGATTAACATATAATCGAAGAATATCCTACCCTAAAGAAAAGCAATCTTTGACTTACCTATATCAGTGACTCCAGCAGATATCGAATGAGGCTCCTGAAATAAAATTATCAACCCCTCAAATGTATCTTCAATATCCTCATAAAATCCAGGATCGTTAAGTTGAGCCAACTCTAGCAAAGGACAGTAACATTCAAGACTGGCTACTATCATCACATGTTTATGGGTTTGAGCACCCTCGAGGTCAGCTGTAGGTGGGTTTGCCAATACGAAGCCAAATGCTTGAGATACGCCCTTTTTATATAAGACAGTTGGCCTCGCAATATAATGAACTTAAACAAGATGGAAGAACCATTTGATTAAATTGGCAACATTGAGCTCGAAAATCGCGAGCTATCCTCCCCTAAAACTTCAAAACTCAAGTCCGCACTGTACCTCCCATCTCATTCAGGACCAATCTGGCCTTCACTCTCAAAAACAACTGCATCTTCCAACTTCCTTTTAGTTCTAGGATGCCTCTCCAGTTTTCCAGCGAATATCATCGCGTATACTTGCTGGGCAAGGTCTATGATGTGCACAGCAAAGATCAGTTCTACGACGCCTTTGGGCAAATAATATGGTTCACCTATCGCCGGTTATCGAAATGCTAAGATGTGGGCTGGGGTTGCATGATCCGAGTCATACAGATGATGATCGCCTAGGTAATCGGTCGTGACCAGCTCAACGTGCCTTTGGATTAGGTGATCAACTTTTTCAGGGAGGAGAATTCTGGACAACTCGCCCTTTCAACTATCTGCAAAGTGGGCAATCTGGGTACATTTTATCTCATTTAGGCGCTAGATGGACAAGTTGCCCTTAGATACTCTCGGTGGTAAGTTCCATTTTGTTTGAACTGAAAGAGCAGCAAAAAATTCGGTTTACTTTTGAGTTTTTCTGTGATTCGCTGGAAATTAAATCGCCTGAGAATTACAACGCGGAAGACTTTCCCAAATTGGTTGCGATCCATACGAAGGTGGGTGAAGACAAGACCATTTCAACTGACTACTTCACCCATCTGTTCCAGCTGATGAAGGACAAGAGGTTTGTGGGGTTTGCTAGTGGTCATAAGACTGAGGCGCTTTATGTTTTGGGGACCTTCAATAATCTTGCGATCATCTTGGATCCTCACTATGTGCAGGAGTAGGAGACTTTTGATACCTTCTTTTGCAAAAATCCACATGGGATACCTTTCACTGAACTGGCCAGTGGGATATCTATCAGCTTTTATATCCCAACCCTCGAACAATTTTATTAGTGGGTCTAAGAGATGCTTTACGCCTATCGCATCAGTATGGGGTATAGCTGCTTCAGAATGAAGGTTGACAAAGAGGAGAGCTGGGGTACAAGTCGAAGAAAAGGCAGTGACGATTTCCAGGTGCTTTTTGACGAGTGAAAAGCAAAATGATTAATTTGAATGCTTAATCTTTTTGTTTGTCATTTATGTAACCACCCATACACAATATTAAATCATTTCATAAGACATCATTTTAAGGGAACTATGCAAGTTTGCCACTTCTGATATCAAGTAAAGCTGTCTTTTTGTCAAGTATTTTATCTGAAATCGAATATTTTAAATGCAACACTCATAACACTGCCTACTCTTTTTATCTTACTGCTTTCATTGTAAAAAAATGTACGAAAAAACATAAATCTTTAGAATGGAGGAAACGAATAATGCCAATCTTCATGAAAATATGTTTGATGTGTTGTATTGCCACTTTTCTGTTATATGGCGAGTGTGTATAATATAACTTATGAGCACTGAGAAGCTAAAGATCTTTAAGAAAATAAAGGGCATCGATTCCTATAGCAAGAACCCCATCATAGATTCCTTGATCAAGCAAAAGCTGCAGTCCGAAATGATAGTAATCAAGGACAACTTCAACCAGCTTGTCCGCAAAGAGCATAAGTAGCCTGATTCCTAGCCCAAACCAACGCTGAGAAGAAGATTATCTACACATAATTTAGCCGCAATTACGCCCTAAAAGATACAGAACAGTCTTGCGTTCCACCCTGTTGAGAAATTTACCATCGATTTCGTGAATTAGCGACAGCGGACTTCTCCACTTATTGAGTAATCTGCAGTAGAGGAGCTGAACAAGGCTCGAAACAATGGCTAAGATCTTTTCGTTAAGCGTAAATGTATTAGTAAAAAGTAAAATAGAGTGATAAGATCGTTTATTAGTCTGCTCCCATTTAGGATGCTTCCAACTATTACAGCCAGCTGCAGGCCAGGCTCAGAAAGACCCTGTCATCTGATTTGTGGCTGCCAGAAAAGCCGGAGGTCCAGTAAATTGTAACCAGTAGGGCAAGTTATGAAGAAAGTAGCTCTAGAAAGCCAAAGAGCTAGATGTTTCATTTAGGGTCGAGTAGGAGGTAGCTTTCGTAGGGTTTTAGTCCTTTGAAGAGCAGTCGTGAATTGAAGTTGCAAAAGGGCAATAGATTGCCGACTTTGGCTGATATCAATTATGAAACGAAGAAGTACCACAAAAATGACTATATATCGCTTTAGAAATGGCTGGAGTAGTCTTTGAATTCATTGTAGAATGGTTAGAAGAGCTAGGAGTAAGAAGAAAAGTTGAAATAAAGACTAAACAAAAGTAAAACCTCCCCTATTTTAGTTTACACTATTTACATGTGCGCAATCAAAGAGTTGATACGCTTGACCTATATCGAATCGGCAGAGAAGGGGCTGCTCATATAAAAGCTGATTTGGTCGCTGGTCCGCCTCTTCTAGTCCTTGATCAAAGAACAACATGCAATTAACTACCGCGAATTCAAAACTATCAGCAAATAAGTTGCCGAAGAAAGATAGCTCTTCAGAGATAGGATGCAGAAGCTCGAGAAAGAATTGAAGGTAAAATAAGAAAATTATGCCAAAATAAGTGAAGAGAGAAGTCACTTGGTTTTTACAGCACTTACGTTCAAGAAAGTGAATGAGGAGATGAATACTGAGATTAATAGTTTATTTCAAGAGCTAAACAAAGTGAAGAAGCAAAACGATTTTTTGATGAATAACTTGATTAAAATAATAAAATAGTTCGAGGAAAGGGAAATTATAAAGGTTCTTAAAACTTAGAACTGCACTTCGTACTATTACCTCAACTACAAGGATAAGATGGAGGTTGTGGCAAAAGTAGATAAGGCAGATGAGCTTGACCAGCACTTTATCAAAGAGCATTAAAAGGTATAAGAAGAGAATGCGAAGGTCAGCCCTTTGGACAAGTTGGAGAACGCATTGACCAACTACTGGGGCAAAAAGAGAGCTTATCTGGATGTTGACAACATCATCAAATAGCATTTTTATGCAGATGTCGCTGATGATTCGACTCAGGCCGACGGAAGAGGACCATACTAGTACATCGATATTGCGACTCAACACCCCATTTAGGGTTAGGAATCCTTCTAGTAGTTTTTGAGGAAGCAACTGATCCAAGAAAGGGAAAGTTGGACCAAAAAAGAGGAAGAGTACAAATAATCGCAGATCTCACTCAAGGAGCTATATGAGCAGTTGAGAGAAACCATAACTAACTTGTCAGCTCAAAACATCAAACTAAAAACTACCATAGACCAAAAAGAGCATGAGTTCCACATCCATTAAAGGAAGAGTATGCAACTGTAATAGAAGATTAGCCAGCTGCAGAAAAAAATAGTGGGGCTAGAAAACGATTTAGCTGAGATGAACAAAAAATAGATAGGGTATAAGGCTGAAATCGAAGGATGGATTGCTCAGTGTGGGGAGATGAAAAAAAGGTACATGTTCTAAGTCGAAAACAACAAAATACTAGCCAACAGCAACTTTGGTCTGACTCAAAAGGCAGAAGATTTCCATAAACAATTTTTAGAGCTGGAAGATAAAATCAAGATTATAGCTCCACAGCTTTAAGAAGCAATGCACCTGGGTGAAAGTTCCAAGAATCCTACTCTGCTTACTTTGACAACTTTGGTTGAAAAACATTTGAGTAAGTACGTCGAAAGAGATGCCAAAGTGTTTCTGACCTTTTGATCTAATACATTTGTGAATCTATGAGACATATTTACAATAGTTTAGCTTTTATCACTAAAATCATTGACCTTTTGTCTCAAATCCTGTAATAAAACCAGATGACTATAACTAACGATTCTTATTACTCAATAAGATAAAAATAATCTAATACTTTTTTTAGCTTCAATCTGATGATTTCAGAAAATGCCATCAATTACGCATCAATTCTCGTCAAAGAGGGAAAAAACTTTAGTCCTAACGTCTACAAAGATGCAGGAGGCTACTTTTCTATTGGTTTCGGACATAAGTTGCTTTAGATTGAAGTAGGAATGCTCAAAACCGTCACCCAGGATTAGGCTTAGCAAATGCTTGGAGATGGACTAAAGAATGCGATTAAATAGGCCAAATCATACTGGGGAAACCACTTGAATTCGATGAACGCCTAAAGGACAGCTGTGATACTTGAGATGACCTATAGTTTGGGACAACTAAGATGGCCCAAATTGACCAAAGCAATCCATTAGTGCAAGTGGGAACAGGCTGCCTACTAAATACTCGATTCAAAATATGCAACGCAGGTTGGAAAACGGGCAAGGAGGAATGCTACAATTATGAGGGATGGCAAGAGGCACTCTTTAAGTGAATTTGAGTGAATATCTCATAGATTTATTGAACTCAGAAATCATTTCTATGATATTAAGCAGATAAATAGGTTTGTCAGTTTCATGGTCAATCTATCTACGAAAAGTAAGCAGAAATGATTGAAATATGACCATTTTGATTATTGAGTGCCTAGGGTACCAAATGAAAAACTCATAAGTATTCTGCCATCCGTTGTGGTACATATTTTGCGATGAGTATGAAAATGCATCCGAATTTACTGGATCAGGTCTCCTGAAATTATTTGTCTATAGCCTAATAATAGTTTCTTCGATAATGCAGAGAGAAAAAGAAAACATAGAAGCAATACAACGGAAGGCAGCAACGCCATTCTAGATCCTTTCCGCCATCAACAAAACCTCAAACAACCGGGAGAGGATCCTCAAGCAGCTTGAGCAACTGGGTGTAGATCTTGCAGAATACGAGCATATGTCTTTGCAGATGTTGATCGCTAAGACCTAGACTATCTTGAAGAATACATACAGCGTTAAATATTTGGGGCTTAACAAAAATTAGATGGGGATTATCTCTAGGCGCATCAATCCTTTCACTGACCAGAATTTCAAGGTACATTAGGCACTTGCTGAGACATATAGTGTCCATAAATATTTTTACCCCAAGCCTCTCAAAATTGGCAAGAAGGAGAGTCTTCCGGAGAAGCTCAACGTCAACAATCTCTAAAGTGAGATCAAGAGAGAGTTCTAGGAGCAGCAGGCAGAGAGATGCCTGAAAATAAAATAGTATCAAGAAAAGCATAAAAAGAAGGTGTCTGGGAGCTGGTGCACTGCAATGAAAACCTTGTCCTCAGCTCCGAAAAGGAAAGCCTCAAGTCCAAGCTAGATAGCCAAATAGATCGCACCACAAACCGTCCCAACTCAATCTTTTTCCAGATTCTTAACCAAAGGAATCTTGATTGTGAGAGATTGAAGGAGCGACTGATTCTTCGGAATTGTTATTATAGTTATCACTTTATGCTTGCGGGCTATTATGCATTTTGATAAAGACATATACTTAAATTGCCACTATTAGACTACATCATATTGATTAAAACTCGGCAATTATGAAAAACAATAAGCCGGCTTCCAATCCGCCAAAAGCCACACCCTCTAAGGAGAAGGCTCCTGCCGCCAGTGCTCTCAAACCAGTGCCAGCAAACAAAATGAGTAACCCACCAAAGAAAATTTAAGTCGTATCTGAAAAAAATATTAAAGCAGAAGACTCAGAATAAGAGCAAACTTACTCTAAAAAGAATAAACCTTTAGAAAGGAGTAACATTTATTTAATTTAGAATTGCATTGTGATTAGCTATTTCCCTAGCTGCCTGAAGAAATTTCTGCACAGACAGACATTATCGAAGACGACATTTGGAGTGTGATTGAAAAGATACTTGAGAAAGATGGAGTGGGAAAGCTACAAATCGACTCCTTTAACAACAATTTCATAAATAAGTTGAATGAGCTTTTGAGAGAGCAGGGGCACTTCAAAATTTCTATTGGGCCTCAGTTCGACATCAAATCGGAATATCCTGAATAAGTAGTTTGGTAATTCCGTTTCTAATGCGATAGCATTGATCTTGTGCCTTTCCACCTCAATGAAGATAAAACTCTGAGTAAAACCACCCCAATGTTCTGCAGGTTGAGAGATCTAAACTATGAAGCTGAACTCAAAGCCAACATTACTCTCATAAAAACCCTCACGAAAACATTGTCAGATGGTAGGAAATAGCGCGAACATGAAAGTTCGTAAATTTTAAGTAAAGTTCCTATAGCCAATATTCCTGTAATGGTCAAATCTAAGTGGTGTAGGCTAGATAGCTGCGATAAGGAACAGATAGTTGCTTTTGATGAGTGCCCTTATGACCAAGGAGGCTATTTTATTGTCAATGGATCGTAAAAAGTTGTAGTTGGTCAAGAAAGAGTTGCTTATAACGAAGTTCTGTTTTTCAAGGTTAAAAGTGATGTCGAGCCTTGGGTTGCTGAAATTCGCTCGGTTGCCAAACAAATTGGTTCACTCCCTCAAGTGTTTAAGATGAGCATCAAATATGAAAAGTAAACTCCCCGTATCTATTGCAAAATAAGAAACCTAAAAAAGACAGTCCCTCTGTTTTTAGTCTTACGTGCTTTAGGATTAACTAATGACGTTGACATTTTCTAATGCATAACTGAGTAGAGTCAGTAAAATTTCGAAACATCTGATAGATCTGATGAAATAAAAAAGATCATTTCGTTATTGTGCACTTCGACTGAAGGTTTGGTCATCTCCAACCAAAAGAGTTGTTTGACCTTTATAGGAAATTTGATGTAGAAAAACAATAACATGGATGAAAATGCATTGGCACTTTTCGCGAGATAAGTGCTTAAAGAAAAATTGCTGCCTCATATTGGAACTGAGTAGAGCGATTTCAAAGCCAAATCTCACTTTTTGGGATGTATGGCTCGCAATCTTATACACACCTATCTCATCAATGGCCAGCAAGATGACAGAGATCATTACGGAAAGAAAAGAGTAGAACTCACAGGCGATTTATTCTTAGGTTTGTTCAAATCTGCTTTCAGGTATCATTTTCTAGTGAATGCTAGAAGAATCATCTAAAGATAGCCTTAGCATTCAACGCAAAATTTTAGCACCAAAAAACTAGATCTTATTTTCGATAAAAGAATCATTACTAATAAATTGAGAAGTGCTTTATCTACAGGAAATTGGAGTACGAATTCTTTTGGGGAGTCGTTAAGGGTTGGAGTGGCTCAAAGCTTAAAGAGAGATACTAGTCTATTTGCAACTTTATCACATTTGAGAAGAGTTGTGGCTCCTATTTTATCCAGATCCAAGACAACCAAACCACGTCTCCTGCACAACACTCATTTTGGTGTGATATGTCCCTCGGAAACTCCTGAAGGAGAAAGAATCGGTATAGTTAAGAATTTTGCATTACTATGCAAAGTGACCACTGAATCACACTAAGAAGACATAATAAAGATAATCAATCTGCTAAAGTTAGACCAAAAGATAGTATTCTACAATTCTGGTGCAGGTTTTCAACATATAAAGAAGAAAGTTACTATAAGTGTGAATGGTAATTGGTGTGCTTTCACTAGCGAAGAAGCTTATGTCTTCCGGCTTTTCAAAAGGGCTAAAAGAGAGGGGATTATATCCCATCTAACTTCAATTAGCAGAAATCCGAATAGAAATGAAATCAAAATACTAACGGATAGTGGAAGATGTTGTAGACCTTTGCTTATTGTCAAAAATAATAAAATTTTGCTCAAGCAGGAACATTTGAAACCTGTCATTAATATCGAAGAGTTGATCAGAAAAGGACTGATTTAATATGTGGATGTTGAAGAAGAATAAGCAGCTCTCATTGCTATGGATCCTACTTTTCTGAATGTGCAAAATCAATCGAAAATAACTTCAAAAGGTTACACTCATTGTGAGATACATCCTTCCATGCTCTTTGGAGTTTGTGCTTCCTTCATACCGTTTTCCAATCACAATCAGGCCACTAAAAACACTCTTCAAAGTGCTATGTCCAAACAAGCAATGGGACTGAGCTCTTCCAATCAGAATTTGATGTTTGAAACAATAACACATACCTTATTTTACCCTCAAAGACCACTCGTAACTACTAAGGCCTCCAAATTCATCACAACCAATCAGTTGCCAATCGGCACGAATGTAATCGCAGCGATGATTTGCTTTACTGGATACAATCAGGAAGATAGTTTAATCATTAATCAAGCTGCGATTGAGAGAGGTCTTTTTAGAAGCACTTACTATCGCTCATATAAAACAGAAGAAGCAATCAACGCTCAAAGCGGCATGAAGGCCATCATCTCTAAGCCTGATGCCGAAATCGGTCGCACATCTGAATAAAATTTGAGTAAACTCGACGAAGATGGAATAATTCGACCAGGGGAGTTTGTATAGAGTGAAGAAATAATGGTCGGCAAGATTTTAACACAAGCTATCAAACCCGCTTCAAGAAAATTTGGGGACAGCTCATAAACTAATGCCCCCTAAAAACCTAAAATTAAGGATGTTTCTTTAAGGCCCAAAAGAGGTGAGAAAGCAACTATCGATCTTGTAGTTATTTCTGAAAACGCTCACCATAGAAAATTCGCAAAGATAAGAACTAGAAATATAAGAATACCCCAAATTGGAGACAAATATGCCTCCCGGCATGGGCAAAAAGGAACTTGCGGAATGGTTTAAAGAGCTTAAAATATGCCTTTTACAGCCTATGGTGTCACTCCTGATATTATTGTTAACCCTCATTGTATCCCTTCCAGAATGACAATCGGTCATATGCTTGAATGTATGGTCGCTAAAGTAGGTGCAATCAAAGGCGAAGTATCACAAGACTCTACCCCTTTCAGAGAATTCCGTAGATAAAATTTCAATAAAATTCTGCACAAGAGAGGCTATCAAAGAGACGGTTATGAACATATGATTAATCCGATGACTGGATAAGGCTTCAATAATCTTGTCTACATTGGGCCAGTTTACTATCAAAGATTGAGACACATGGTTGATGACAAAGTGTACTCAAGGATGAGAGGACAAGTCGTGGCATTGACGAGGCAGCCTACCCATGGACGTGCCCGTGGAGGAGGGTTGAGGTTCGGAGAAATGGAGAGAGATTGTGTGCTCACTCATGGAATCACATCAGTCCTCCAAGAAAGAATGGTTAAAGTTTCAGATGACTATAGAGTTTTTGTTTGCGCTACTTGTGGACTTTTCGCAATCGCTTCAAAAGATAGGGAATTTTACTGCCGAAGGTGCCAAAAAGCAGCCAATGTTCAATCCACCGAGATGCCGTATGCAGCCAAACAGCTGATTCAGGAGCTAATTGCTATGAATGTTATTCCAAGAATCAGTTTGAAGTCTGAAAAACATTCCTGAAGAATGATAAACAAAATAATCCTAGTAAATTTAAGAGTGCAACTATTAACATAATCACTTTTTGAATCATCCCTACTTTTTTATTTAAGTCTAATGATTTTGACAAGTGACAAGTATAAATTTTTAATTGTTTTGAATTGGAATGTCCAAGATTTAAGTATATCTATATATTGTCTAATTGCATAATTAACTGTATGACTACGCTCCAACTAAAAGGAAGACCTATTCAGCTCAATATACGCATCAAATTGTATCGAAACCCACCCACATTAACACGAAGTACCATAGTAAGAAGCTACAGAATTAATAAGATTCTCAAAAGGCCTATCCGTTTTTCCAATAGGCCATCCTTGACAAAAAAACCCGTTTAAAACTTAAAATGTCGTTTTTATAACAACGAAACGGTCAAAAAGGTTGAATCAATCCCAAAACCTGTCACTTCATAGATCACAAAGATAACATAAGACACTTTACATCATACTAGTCCTAAATGTAGCAAAGATTATGATGACAATTCTATTCTACAAATGGCGGAAGACTTTAACGACAGTGAAAGTTTATAGCTCTAATCCAACAAAAGCAAAGATCTCGATTCCGTTTTCAAGGGGATATATTTGGGGCGCAAGATTAAAATACAAGACTACTTATAATAGTTGAGAAGGAGATAATATGCAAAAGAGGAAACAACGTGATAATGCCTTCCAACTATTCTATACCACTTCTAATGAACTTTAGATTCAGTTAATTTTAGGCATTTGATTAGAAATTAACTGCATAGAGCTATAACTAATCGACGATTTGTGTAATATTTCATAATAAATGTCAAGGTATCATACTTCTTTCACAAGTTCGATCAAACCACAGTCCAATTCATCTACTTACTACATTGTGAAAGACGACTTCATCGTTAATTTGAAGCGAGGCTGCCACTCCAGACCCAGGAGGGAAGAAAGCAGCAATGAATGCGTGCCTTATGAAATCAAGACTTCTTCGTTGATGGTAAAGAAGAAGAAAGAGATTTTGGGGAAAATGAAATTTAGAGGCAATAATAACTTCTATGACCTGGATAGACAAATACAAGATAATAGGCGTTGTTTGTATCGTAAATTGCATGTTGCTTTTGGACGCTCGCGAGTTGAGTGCAAATTGAAATTGTAAAATCCTTTTGAGCAGAGGAAGTAGGCAAAGAGTTCTCCAAAGTTTTTCAACAACTAAAAAACTTTGGAGAGGATAATCTACAATGTGCAGCCTTATTGGATCAAGAAGTCAATAAAAAAAGATAGGACCAAAATAATAGCTTTGACTAGCTCCTGATACTTTTATACAATTTATGGCCATTACTCCCCAGCTTTTGAGCATACTGATGCTCAAAAGGCATGAAAAGCTTACTTTACTGCTGCTCTTCAGGACATGTTATCACGTGTATTTGTCCGAGCCAACTCAGCTATTAATGCTCATGGATTGCGAGGGCTGAAGATAGCTAAATATTTGAATGAGCTGACTCCTCACCAATCCAGAAAACTCCCCGAGTGATATGTAAATGGCTGATACGTTAGTAACTATTAGAAATAGATGGTCGATCTTATCATGATTTCAGGATAGCTTTTTGCGAGGATTTGCTTGTAACTCGATGTTTCAAATCCAAAAACTTCAGAACTGAGCTTTTGGCCATATGCCTCTTTGTTTTGCCATCTGAAGGGTGATATGATCTTAGAGGAAGCTCATCTTCTGGCGATTGGTCGAGCTGTAAGGTGAACTAATGAGCGAAGAGGAGACGCATGGGCCTAGATATGGTCAGTTCTACTTGTGACGCGGTGGGCATGGTGGCTGAGTGTTTTCTTTGCAGTTCAGCTGGCTCATGGTCCCCAATAACTAATTAAAATTAATATAAACAGCCTCAACACCCTCCATCAAAATTCATGATACCTTTGTGACTTATGAGCAAGGCAGCCTAAATTTTTTAATATTGGTCTCTCTATCTCTTACTTATAATGAGGCCGGTGTAGGAAAAACGAAATGGAGGAAATGGAGTTTATGCCTTTTAGAGAAGGTTAATGATAAGCAAGTATTTGAATGTGAAAACTGAAAGTAAAATTTTTCTTACAGTTTTGGACAAATAAAATTGTTTGTATAAAAATAGCAACTTTAGTCCAAATAACTTAGGTTGTATTGGAAAAGCAGTTTACACCCATTGATCAGCTACATTTGAGGCATTAATATAGAATTTCAACAGTTTGTGTCTGGATTTCGATTGTGAGAGATGGCGGGGGGAGTGTTGATTTTTTCAACTAACTTTTGGTATAAGGGAACTCATTATTAACAAATTGATTCTCAATTTCAATAAAAGAATACATATCTTCTTTCGCTAAGAAGTTGTTGATGTGGTAGAAGTATACCAATCAACTCAAGAAAATCGACAAAGAGACGACATCTGAAAACTTGATTTCTACGCATCAAAAAGCTATGAATTCATCAGTAATCCTGGTTTCTGTAAAAAAATCCTATGCAAATCATTTATTTTTGTGTGCAACGTCCAACCACGTTTTATTTAAACTAAAGAGTTGGAGTTGAAAATTCTGAAACTTTTCTTATTTCTTAGAAATTAGACTGACTTATCCTCTAAATATGAACTTTTCAAGAATAAAAACCTTTGCTATTCCCTTTTTGTATGAAAATTTCTTGACATCATAAATGGATTTTTCCTTGTTGACTGGATTAACAATAATATCCCAATGGTTTTTCTGAAGCTAAAAAACCTTTTAGCTCAGCCTGTCAACAGCGCAGCATTCTCAACGATTAACTTGCTCCTAGGCACAGGCCCAATCATCATTCCAGGACCCTTTTTCAGAGCTGGATTCGTCTTCTCAACGATAATGACACTATTCGTCTTTTTACTAAGCTTCAACTCAGCCAAGTACATTGGTGAAGCCATTTAAAAGATAGCCAAGCATCAAAAAGCCAAATCCTTGAAAGCAGAAGTTTAGGTTGATCAATCCTAAAGTCTAAACGATATAGCCATCAATGAAAATCCTTAGAAAACTATAAAGGCTTTTGGACACGCTTAACAGTTTGTGTACTTGTATGGAGAAAAATGGAGAATAATCCCTGTTCTGTCGATAGCTATTTATTTGTTGGGGGCTTCAATATCGAAATGTATCATAA
>Ga0316217_10005279_pt1 | contig 13486 bp, 6 predicted proteins | sample 1anoAmetaG_FD_203633 | JGI IMG/M metagenome (GOLD analysis project Ga0316217, IMG submission 203633) | Freshwater microbial communities from Trout Bog Lake, Wisconsin, USA - 1anoA | ecosystem: Environmental > Aquatic > Freshwater > Lake > Hypolimnion/Profundal zone | place: USA: Wisconsin...
GAGAAGTTGCGTATTTCGTAGATTAGCCCCTTTACTTATCACTCTCTAGTGATAATTTGGGATTTTATCCTTCAAAATTTTCAGGGTAATCAAGGATGAGCTTCTTTCTTATGGTTTAATCGTATTAGTTATTGGAGTAGTACTTAGTTTTCTTCTCATTAGTTTGCTAAAGGCGAAGTTGCTGAGGCTCAAGCTCTGCAGGCTGTCCACTTTAATACTTTTTGCCATAGAAGTCCAAACGGCTCATGCTCTTTATTACTAAAATTATTAATAAATATAAGCTTTTTGTCAAATAAGTTAATTATAATTTGGCTAATTACAAATCATACAATTGCGCGATTATCAAGCAAGCTTTTGATGAAATACACTTGAACTATAGCTGCTGCAATTATGATCAACAGTTCTAAACCTGTTAATCCCAATAACCTACTGTCGTGAGTATATTGGTTTTCCAAAAATCCCCACTGGTATTTGTAGCTATGTTCTCTTAGCTTTTAGCCACTAGAAACTTAGTTGTCGATTGCTATCAGTTTAGAAGCCATTGTACTAAAATGGTCGTTTTTGACTCGACCTTAGATAGCAACCACTTAATTGAGCTTTTCAAGATCGACAATCAACATAACGTTTTTACCTATGTTATTCGTCAACTTGAAGTATTTGTAGTCAGTGTCAAAGTTCAGCTTGAAGTTTCTCTCTATGTAAACCTTTCCCAGCTGAGTGAAGGTCTGATGTCCCTCATTTCTGTAGCTCACCTCAATAAACTCACTTTTTTCGTTATCTTTCATGATGGTAATGCTACCATCTTCAATGCTGTATTCCAAAACCAAGACTTTGATATGCAAGACTTGACTTTTAGGTGGATCCCAACGAAAGATAAAGCTTGATTCAGCCTAAATCATTATTTGAAAAGATTCGGAGACGATTCCTTACTATTCGTTGTTTTGAGCAGTGATTTACTCTGAAATCCAGGAAAAAAGGTCTTCAGCTTACCTTTACTCCTCTTCTTTCCTCTTTTGCTACTCGATTTATCTCTAATGTTTGCTTTACTCATTCTACTACTAGTTTATCGGCTATTAGCTGTTGAAAGTCATACTTTTGGTATTTGTAGTTGACTGAATAACTTACTTGGAGAAAGGGTCAATTTACTCTTTTTTTCCTGACTCTCTAATTTACTATGTAAATTTAGGCTAAGCTTTATCAAAGGTTTTATTCTGTTCCTCTTTGACTTTTTATGAGGATTAATGTGGAGTGACCGATTTCGAGTTTGTTTCATTATGAGGCGAAGCCGGAGAAGATGATTTATTTTAGGTTGGAGAAGGTGTTTCCTTACCTTAAGTGTAACTAACTATGGGTTTTTCGCTAAGTTTCGTTGCATTGTTCTAGACTTTAAGTTGCTAATCGGCGCATAAGGCTAGAGCAATTATCAAGTAGATCACTAAATACCCTCCTTTTTTAAACATTTTGTATTAAAGTAAATATATCATAATTATCATTTCATTTTCGCAATAAATCTCGCAGGTTATCGTAAGTTAATGCACCATAAATGCTCTCTTGACTTCTCTTTGTGCTCCTTTTGGGCGTAGCTATTTGGTTTACAAACTTATTATCACTTCTATAGCTGCTTTATTAGCTGTTTCTGCTTTCATTCACAGGGTCAATGAAGTAGGGTCTTTGTGTTGTTTTCTTGAGGTTTTGTTGCACATTTCGTGTTTGCGAAAGATTCAAACTTATATTTTTTGTATTGTTGTTGCGATTTGACTTATTGGGCTTATTCATTACGTACTTATTATAACGATCCTAAAGCTTTCCGTAGCTAGCAGTGTATTATCTTTTTGAATTGGTATGAGAACTTTCTTCAGGAATGTGTTAAATTGTTTTCTTATTGAAGGGAGATAGCTAAGGTTTATTTTCGATTTTGCCGAAAGTTGTGTATCTGAGCTCTGATTCACTCTCACGTACGCTTTGTCTTGCTGACTACTCATAGATGATTTTAGATTCGGAGTCTATTCCAAGTTTTTTGGCTTTTGACATAAACCCAGCTGAATTGTCTCTATGAGGAATGGCTTTGCTGTCAAAAACAGGAACATTATCGCTTATACTGGGTCTTCTCTTGAAGACATTCGGTTTGAGGTTACTTAGAGAGTTTTCGCGGCCTCTCAGAAGTTTACCAGGTTTCAACCCAAAAGAGTAGAATTTGTCATTTCCGCCATTACTGTCGGATTAACTATCAGCTACGTTTTAGTTAGAGTTAGTTAAGTAATCTCGATACTTGTTCCTAATGTATGCTTCCATATCTTTCAAGTTTTGAATGCTCCCGGTTTCTTCGCCTCCAAATCGCACCTGATCACTGTCTTCTTGAGATTGGCAAGATGAATAAGCTTCAGGCTCATACTAAATGACAGTTGGAACTTTGAGTTATTCTGCAGCTTGTTTGCTGGATATTTTCATTAAAAGGCTTGCTTACCACATCTTGATTTCGTCAACTGTGTTAAAGCCGGTGAAGTTTGAGGAATTTTAGGCCTGACTCTCTGTCATATATTACTAAGTTGGCATTCTAGGTATAATTAGCTTTTCTTCACTTGATTTTTTCACGTTTTTGACCTCTTAAAAATGCTATTAGCTCGCTTTTAGAATTTTTTGATTGTGTTGAGCACTCAATTCTTCTAAAGACTAAGCCACTTAGAAATGGTGCCTGTTTTCCTGCTATATTAAAAGTATTTGAGGAGGCTTTGGCAAAGGTTCTTCAATATGCTCTTCTATTAATTCTTCAGATACAACAGGTTATACAGCCTATTTCACAGTTTATTGAGGTTTTATTTTTTGTTTGTTTTGATGTCTAAAAAACAATTCTGGAATATGGGTATAAATTGTTTGATTTATGGGAGGAGAAGGAACGGAAATTACCTTACTACTGGGTACTAAAAAAGGTCCAGCTGTCATTGAGGTAATAACTTGCTAATTGTTTGACTTTCTCAAAGTTTATCCCCCATAATTAATAACTATCCGAGTATTGCTTGGATTACATCCAGAAGTAAACAAGACTCTGGGTGGCCCATTGAGCCTAGTTGTTGATTGATCCAAATTTCCATATATTGATTCTCTTTTGGGCCTCTAAGTCGGCAATTACTTCAGGCCAAGGCTTTAAAGGTTAAGATTTTGGTTTGAAAGAAGATTCTCATTATGGATTACGCTGATGAAAGTATGATTATGGGAACCTGAACACTATGAATCTGTGTCCTTTAAATACTCCCAATAAGGAATGGTTTCCTTCAACTCTATACCTTTGTTTCTACAGTAATTTTGGATAAGCTATTCTCCTTCAGCAAAAGTGCGCACATTTGCAGCCTAAACCCGAAAATCAATGGGATATGTTTCAACGTCGGAGTTGCCTGCCGTTTTGAATACTTGGGTAACGCAGTTTAACATTTCTTAGGCCACTAACATCTCATTTTCCAAAAGCTAAAGTTCGTCAATGGCACTATTCTAAGTGAATTCACCCTTGGCTGACCTTGAAGGCTAGTTTTTATAGAAATTTTCATTGATCCAGACCTTGGGTTTGCCGTTTTATGCAAAACCAATCATATTTTCGGTCACATATAAGGGGCCATATAGATAGTTAATTGTATGCAAAGCTGCAAAAGTGGTGGAAAGTATTGAAAGCCTTTCATAAAATCCTATTTTTTTATTGATTTGGGAGAGTCTAACTGGAATATTTTCAATGAGTAACCTCAGTGGCTTGGAATCTCCACAAAAGCTGTCATTGTTACTTTTGAGGATGGCTTCAGTGGTGACAAGATGCATGTAATTAAGCTTCCTAAAGTGATAGATTTGAATGTTTTGTTCCGAATCTGCCTGATTAACGTCAATGGGATAAACTGCATAGCGCTTGCCAGTTGAAATACTTTGCCAAATCTAGAAAGTGTTGTGATCTTCGATTTGTCGCCATTCGAAGGGGTTGTTTGGTTTGACCATATCATTGTACTGCGCTGATTGAGACTGACCCATTTAGTTATAAATGATTTATCATAAGAATTACAATCGTTACATCGAAATCATAACAATGCTTCCTCTTATTTCCAATTTCATCCAGATAACAAAATCAATTATTACACAGTCTTAATTAGTAGTTTTGAGAAGTTCAAGCAAAAATTGCATCATTTAAGATTATCATCCTTTCCTAACAACTTATCTGTTCACTATCTTGCTCATGTTTATAAATCCCATCCCCAGAGAGTTTAGCTTACTTGTACTACTTATGCCTGTGTTTTCCTCAGTTTTGGAACCATACTGAGCAAAACCTCCAGAAATGCTTTTGCTGAAGTTATTGGAATTCACCAATCCGCTAGTCTCTTTGTCCTTGCAGCTACAACGGATTAGGCCACAATCAGGGCATGCTTTTTCTTTGTGTATTGACCTATTCTATGTAGTGTTGCGAATCTCAGGTTATCTTATTCTTGACTTTCTCTGCAAGAGCTCAATTTTGGACTTTCTCATTGAAGGTGTGTATCCTACTTTCTGTTAGATTATATTAAAGAAAAACTCTTTGCCGATTCTTTTGAGCTAAATAGCCGCACAATAATCTTCCCCACCATAAGTTTCACTTTCTTCCCCTTCAATAGTGTTCGTCTTTCTTATAAACTTGGCTGCATCAGGTTTAGGATATTTGACTGTTAGGCTGAGCTTTAAACTTTTGACCAAAATTTCCAGAGTGTTCCCTCTAAGATCACTCTTCATGTCAGCCAAAAGCTAAAACTAGTTTCCCATCATCATAGAGTTCTACCCTTAGGAAGCTTCTTGCAGATAAAGAAGTGCAGACTGCCTGGCATAGAGTTACAAAAAGAATACAGCTATTGGGTAATGATTCATTATCTCCACTATTGCACTTATTGATGTAAATCTCTCACGGAAAATTTTCAGAAATTGTAATAATGTTTTTTCATGCAGATATGTCTCGTACTCTCTTGGAACGTTGGTGACTTCTAACTCCTTGAAAAGTTGTTAGTCAGGTTGGTGCTTGAGATAAAGAAGGTTTAATCCTGCTAAAACGGCACCAACTCCACAGGTACGTTGTACTATGATCCCATTTTCAACTGACTCATTGGCAGTTTCACTGTCCTTCCTCCGAAAAACGCTGAAATCGACGATGTGTGAATGTTAGTGATCATTTTGTTTATCCTTGGCGGCTCTCCTTGGTGATGCCAACTTATTCGCTTCCATTAACGCTCAAAACTATTATAGATATTAAATTCATATACTATGATTATCAATCCAATTCATCGTAGGCTTAAATACGTTGTTTTATCTTTGCTTGATACTCGTTCAAACTCAGCCAATGTTGCTTCAACTCTTCAGCTTCGAACCTTTTCAACTTTCTACCAGTTTATTGGTCGAATTCGTAAAGCTAGAGATTGAACAAAGGCACTAAAAGTTCGATATTTCCTTTGGCATGGAGGTAGGATTGACTCAACAATTGATCGTATTATTTGACCCATCTGGTTTCTGATGGTTTTTCGTAGTTTACAGCTACAATCGGCCTTGTTTCCTCTGGATAGTACTTTTCAGTAATGAGTGGGATTTGTTCCTGAGTGACGTTATAAACGAAAATGGCATCTTTTGTCTCCTTCGAGATTAGCATTTTTGGAAGCTAAATTTTACCCTCTCCAAGTTCCTTTTCTAAGTCCATATACTTGACTGCCTATTTCATAAGTTGTATGTATTTTTAGAAATCTTATATCTTCAAATTCAAAAGGTCCTTCTCTTCTTCGTTCAGTACTTCGTATTCCTCTTCGCTATTTCTTTTTGCAAGGAGTTAGGTCAGCTTTTGGGATTACTTGTTTGTCAGTTTACTTAATACTCGGTTTCGTTTTTATTCCATTATTAGATTACGTTCTTACATTTAAGAAAAAATTTTATTGTTTTTCTCAGTTTTTTTCTACTTTATCTGTGCTCTCACTTCTTTTTCAAGTTGTAAACCTCCTTCCTTCCAAGCTTAGGCAAGCATTCGTTACTAAGGAGTAACAGGCCTCTAATCTAAAAACTTCAAATCCTTCAAAGCCAAAATGGTTTCTTTTCTGTAATTTGGTGCACTTCTGCTAAAGAAAGTCCCTCCAAGTCCCAAAACTGAAACTTTTAGCTTATTGAACACTTCAGTGTAAAGAAGAGTACTAAACTCCAAGTTTTCATTTCCTGAGATATCAAGATAGGTCAAAGTTTAGGATAATTACGCTAATCCTTTTACTGCTTAGTAAGAAGTCAATCGATTTTACTTCAGTTTAAACTGGTTGAGATTTTTGAAACCTTGCATTTCCTAGGCAGGCACATTCTCTATGAGGTTGTTTGATAGGTCAAGAGAATACAAATTGACTAAATTCTTGATGTTTTCCAAGATTTTAATTCGATTGTAGGAAAGGTTAAGTGTGCGCAATTCTGTTAAGCTTTAGAGATTTTCAACCTTTTCGATGAGATTGTTATTGAGGTAGAGAGTATGTATCCTAAAGAAGGGAGCAAGATTGTCAATGTTGCAAAAAGCATAATATTGCAGATGCAGAGACTCATTGTATTACAAAGTTTGGTAGGCCTCTTCTTGATTGTTGAGACAGATTTTAAGATTCTCAACTGTCATTAGTGTATTTTAATGCTAATCCTTTACGCAAGCCTTGCGTTTCATTTGTTCCACCTAATAATTACTAATATCAAATGTATTCAAGGAATCAATGTGTGATAAATTGAATAATATCTTGCTTTTAAGAAATTTTAAAATTAGGGGTCACCTTTTTAGGTCTTTTAGCCCTAAAAACACTTTTTTGTTACTATTTTTCGAGCGAGAAGCCGCAATAAGCTCCACTTCTATAAAGTCACTTAAAAAAATTAGGTTCATGTTTCTAGTCAAAAATCAAAAAACGCTAATTTCTCGCACTTGCATGGAGAAAAATAGTAAATATCTCTTTCCTTGGCTGTTTACTACTTCTTGCCTGAGATTATTTCCTTTTCTATGTAAAGTGAGCTTTACAAATTATAACCTTTCCTTAAGTCACTGAACTACCTTTCTTAGCTGTTTATTAGGCAAACAACAGCTTTTAACAATTTTTATCATTGATTGTTTTTCTAAAGTTTTGGTTCAACGCCCAAACAAACAATTTCGTCCTTTAAAACGAGCCTGTCCGATCATTTAATGAGGCATGATTATGAAAAAGACTAAAAGGGGCATAAAACTTAAACTTTCAGCGGTTGTCATTTAAAAATAAATGAATTCTTTTCGAAATTAAGAAAGGAGAAGAATTGGAAACAGCTAAGATGTAAAATAAATGAGCCTAAAAGCTCAATAGACAAAAATTACGACTGATAATTCCTTACTATGCGATTAAAAAGAACTTCGCTTCAGAAAAAGTCGCTGATTTCTCTTTTAGGAATTTTCCTTGTGTTTCGAGCTTTTTATGCCAACTTTTTACTTGGGCTATTTGGGGCTCCTCGAAAAAGATAGTTTGTTGCGAATATTTTTTAATTTCGGTGTATTATTATTCCATATTGGGGGATATGCCTCTATTCCGGTCTTATAATGTGGGATATTAAAAATTGTAAAAAATGAACAGAAATCGCCTGGCAAGTAATACTGGATTTCAAAGAAATTACTTGTCTCTTGGAAGTGCAGGTTTTTAGATAAATTAATAATGGATTTATAGGTGTGGGGAAGTTGATAAATAATCTATAAGCTTACCGAAGGTCTAGTGATATAATCTTAGCTAAAGCCTTGGACTGCTGTTTTGAGTTTAGGTCTAAATCCAGTTTGTAATAAAGGGGGGCAAAGAGAGCTTAAGTGTATGTTTCTGGATTTCAAGAAAACCCAAGTTCCAAAAAACAAGAATATTAATTTGTTTTGATGTTAGTTTTTGGCTATTCATGTGGGGCTTTATGTTGGGTGGTTAAATCGGCCTCTAGGTTTAACATTAGGCAAACCTATTCATTTTAGTTTAAGGTAACTTCTGAGGGCTGGTAAATAAATTCTAGGTTTTTGGGAGTCCTAGCGGTGGTCGTAGGTGAGAGGGACAGAAATCGAATGAAAATTTTTATATTCTTTATAATCATATTATTATAAGATGGCTTGCCTAATCTAACTCCTCGCCCCTTCCATCCAAGATACTGTGCCTCAGAGCTAAGCCTAACCTGGCTAGTCTTATCTCAACGAGCAATCACGAGCCAAATCAAATATCTACCGTCTATTTAACAACTTTTATTGCCCTGTAATTCGCTTTGCCGATCAACAAACTTCAAACTTCCTCATCTGCTTTCTAGTACCCTTTTTATAACATTTCGAACTTTTATTCCAATTTTAACTCTCAAAAAGCGACCAGTTGACCAAAATACGATTCAAGCTCCGAAGAGAAGGTAGAATAAGTTATGTGGGCTTTAACTAAGCAATAAAAAGCTTTTGTAAGACTATGGCCAGCTTGAACCTTTGTAAGTCAAAGTCAAGGTTCGCCTTCGTCGTCGATCTGAAAAGCGGCTAAATAGGTGGCAGAGCAGCATACAAAGGCACCAAACTCAATAACAGAACTCTTTTAATTTAAATTAAAAGCTTAGTAGCCTAGGTCCAAAATATAGCACAAGATTTCATCGCACGCTTCCTCTACAACTACAGTTCGTATGGCCTCAAATTTATGAAGGAGTATGCCTCCCGATAGACACACTAGCTTTACTTCAGTAAATAGGGTCATTTGCGGTCATTTATGCAGTTAAAATAGCTCCTTCCTTTCATAAACGTCAACATATAAAAAGACGTCAATATGATACCAAACAAAGACAACAGTATTCTCCCAACTTTGAAGACTTCTCAAGAAACGTTGGCTCTGTCCTTCAGCTAGTACAAAAAGTTAGAAAGGCAAAACATTCTCTATGCTTTTTGCAGTTCCAGTGAAAGCGACTAATCCATTAATAGATTCTTGAACAATGGTACGCTTAAGCTCGAGCTAGCTTTCCCTGCTCCCCCCAAAAATGTAGCTAACTAAAACCTCCAGAACATCAAAAAAATAAATGTTATCTCCTCTCAAAGCTAGAGGGAGACTGTCCTAAAAGAAGGAATGAAAGTAAGGGTTGGGATAGTTCCCATAAAATTCAAGTAAATCCCTCTGAGGGGTCCAGAAAACGCAGAGGCCAAAGTCAAAGAGCAACAGCTGATTGTGAAGCAGCCTGCCAAAAAAATTGACTTCTCCAAAGGGCTGATGACAGTCAAATACTAAAAAGAAATCGTGTAGGTACTTAACAGCGAATATTGCCTTTACATTCCGACCTACTACCAAGCAACCTAGCAAAACGTTCCCTTCAAAGACTTCCTAATCATGGAGTTTATTAGTTCCTATACCTTCCACGAGGTAGCATAAATCAAGAAATACTTTCTAGGGCTGAATTCTAAGCTTAAGCTATTGATGCACCTATCTAACGCTCTGAGGTTCTTGGATAAACAGTAAGTTGTGCACATTGACCTTTCCCCCAACAATATTCTTGTTGTTGATGACCTGTTCATCAAACTCATTGACTTTGGTTAGTCTTACTGTCAGAAAATTACATACAAGTATGCTTCTTAAAAAGCGGCTAAAAATGACACAGGGTTCAAGTACAGGCCATGCAAAACCTACCCCTATTCTTCCCCTGAGGCCTATTGCAGATCAAGCAACTTTACTTCCCATCAAGATGCGTATTCGTTTGGGTTGATTGCTTTTAGGCTACTTTTTGGACATCATCTTCTAAACTGCAGCTAAAAAACCTTGGAAAAGTTATACAAAAGCAAAGAGTACACAGACAGAATGTTTTTCGTCCCAGAAATTACTTCAGAATACGCCAACAATGACTCTCTTTGTATTTTGGCTTACCTAATCTTCAAAATGCTGGATGTGGACTAAAAAACGAGGCCTTTGATTAGCTGGGTTCACATTATCATCAAAAGGATGTTCATTTTGGCAAATAGATGATGATTCAGTAATATTTTTTTATTTATTTTAGTTTAATGCTCACTCTTTAGCTTATTAAGAAAATTATTTTGATCATTTTACTTTAAATCTAAGCATCTTATGCACTATCTTCAACCAATAATAAAATCTGTAGATTGGCCAATTATAATTGTTTAAAAATATTTAATTTTTCAAATCAATGAATATCTCTGATTTTGTTTGCGGACTGTTTGCAGGCTGGACTCAAGTAATAGTAGGTCAACCTTTCGACTTTATCAAAGTTAAAGTACAAACAGCTCCGGCAGGAGCTCTTTCAATCACTAAAATCACCAAAGATATCTATCACTAGTATGGTCTAAAAGGGTTTTACAGAGGTTCTTCAAGCCTTTTATTTGGATTTGCCTTCACAATTGGCATTTAGTTTCTGGTTTACGAATGGGCAAAGCGTTCTCTTTACAAGAATTGGGGGAATCGACCAAAAGAGTACAACCCTGGCAAACTTTCTCTTTGGTAGGTAGCTCTCGCTGGAGGGTTTGTTGGATCTGCTGTTGCGGCTATCTATTGCCCAGTTGAATACACCAAAATCCAAAGGCAGTTGGGAAAAGTAAATCAGAGTTCACTGGGCTTGCTTTTTCGGGAAATTGCGGCAAATGGAATAAAAAACATTTACCGAGGATTTTGGATCACAATGGTTAGATAAGTTTATGGTTCAATGTGCTATTATGGCACTTACTAGGCCATGGTGAGACGATAAACACAGTAACATAGGTAACTGGGAGACACTTGGCTTTTTTTGCGGGCAGGAGCAGTTGCTGGGATTACTTACCACCTTTTCACTTATCCAGTGGATACCTTGAAGACCAACATCCAGTCAGGGATGGTTTGGAAGGAAGCAGTCAAGAATAGCCTTATGTTTTCGAAGCTTAATGGATATAAAGTTGTACTGGTTCGGGCTGCCTTGGTGAATGCCTGCAGTTTCTTAGTATACTAAAAACTACAGGAATACTTTAAGTTTTTCAATAACTATACTTATGCCATGTGGTGATGATATGTGAGCTTATCAATATCCTTATTATGAACTATCTTATGCAAGAATTAAGGCAGTTTGTCGATTGATTGCCTGTTCGTATCTTGTTTGCTTATGTGCTCAGAATTTTTCAGTATTTTGACAAAGAGTAAGATAAATCAGTCATAAATCAACTTTTTTGGAGAATCTGGTCAACTAGCCACTCAAAGCCTTCGGAGACCCCTTCTCCCGATATAGCATTGCAGTTTTGTATTTTGAATTTCAAGCTACGTTAGCTAAGTTGGAAAGCTGCAGCCACTTCTGCCTATGTAATGACTGAGTTGTCCCTGTTATTTAGGTAGATAAGGATTGGAAGTTTCGCTAATTCTTTTGCTTACAAATACTCCTCAAACTTTCCTCTTGAGGCTTATAAATGCTGTTTGTTTGAGGTGTCAATCACAAAAATGAAGCCTTTGGCATAAGCCAAGTAAAGATTTATTGATGCCTTTGGAGGCTCCCTTGTGCCAATGTCTGTTATTACAATGCTTTTGTTGCGAAAAGTTATCATCTAAGAGTTGTAGCTAAGAGTTGCGACTGGCCTGGTGAGCTATGGGTGGTCTGTAAGTTTGAAAAAAATGACAGTCTTTCCAGATTTGGATAGACCTCCAATTACAAGTTTGATGTGGTCGTTTTTGTCGGAACAAAGATGGCAACCCATTTCTTAAATATAATAACTTTGCTTTATATGCCAGAATAGCAACAAGTACCAAGAACAAACATCTTTGGATCTCTTCATCAATATCCCACTCCCTAACTTACTTCATCAGATCGGCCTAACTCATAAAAGCTAGACTGTCAATAGCCTGTTTTATTGGCATCAAAATTTTATTGAATTGAGATTATCTAATCATAGGTGTAATCAATCAATTGATAAGAATATAGAATCATTGATTGTTTTTCTTTTTGGCTCTGATGGTTATGTCTTTTGCGATGAGGGGCTCAATCTCATCAGCGTTGATAATTTCTTCCATGTTGGTGGCAGAAGTGGTGAACTTGATGAGAGAAGGTTTTGGGTACACAACTATGCTCATCTTTCCGTTTCTGAAGTTGCGGCTTACATCTCTGGGGTAGATCTTCATGAAAGAAGCTTCCCCATGGTATAACTCCACCTCAGTCTTCCCTTGCATGAACGATTCTCCTTTCTCATTCTACTGAATCCATTTTCCGTCAACTTCGCAGGCAGCAATACAGATGTTGATGAGGTTCGCTGAATAACAAAAAGCTTACCGTTCATCACTCTTTCGCCTTGACCATCAACCAACTCCAGCCCTAAAGCGAGATTTCTTTCTTTGTAAATTGTGGATGGAAAACGATGCTTGAGTTTCAATCGATATTTGTATTCTTTCACCCCAAAAAGTCTTTCAATAACTTTTTCCTTGGATCTGAAACTTTGAGTGGAAGTATGTTCTTTTTAGGCAGTTTCAGCGCCATTTTCTTCAAGTTCCGAAAAGGCTTCATCAAGCATGCGCTGGGATTCTTCAAGTTTCTAAATGAAAGCAAAGTTACTTCTTGAAGTTTCATTAGTCTTTCAGAGTTGACTGTAAGGCTGCTCATCAACTGAGAGAGGAGTGTAAAGTTCGGAGTACATAATTGATTGGGAGATTCCAGAAAAAGTTTGTAAGGTAAGACTGGATATCCATTCATTTGTAGTGGATTTCTCTCTTCCTCAGTTGAGGATTACAAGAAATGCTGAGGAGTAAACAAGGGCTTTGTATTAGCTGTTGAAACTTTTATGAAACACATAGGATTATTTAAACAATATAAGAACTTCCTTACAAGAGTTGAAATAAAGCTGAAAAATAGTGCTACAACTGAGAATTTCATACGATTACTAACGAAATAAGGTGATATTTTGACAGCCTTGAGTTAGAAGACCTGAAAATTAGCTTTAAAAGTCTTATTTTCTCATTTAAAAAGGAGATACAAAATAGTAAGATTGAGGAAATAATGAATGATTTTTTGTTCAAATAAAGATTATCTTAATCGATTTTCTGCTGCTTGTGTTCTAAAAAGCTTAAAAGGCCATTTTAGAGATTCCTGCAGCATTCTAGCTTGCAGTAGTCTATAATTCAATAATTTTTTAAAATTATCATTCATTTATAATAACCATCATGGAGCTGAATCTAAAAAATAGGAGATCATTCTCAGTTAGTTCTGCTGGTAAAAAGTTTGACTGCTTTTTTAGTTCGCAAAATAAAAACAGGAAACTTACAAAGCACTCTTCTTTGTAAAAAGTATCAAGTCAGAAGTCAATCTTATTGCCTCAATTAATGAACTCAAGAATTAAGACAGAAAAAAACGGTATCGAAAAAGAACCATAGAGATGCAACTCACGCGAACAGAAGGAAAGGTCTTAAAAAGTTGAAAAAAATAAGGAGATTCAAAATAAAGTAAAGAAAGAAATCGAAGTGATAAAGAAAAATGCTATTAAATCGAAAAAGTTAGTGATTTCATCACACAAGAAATAGTAAGAAACAAA
>Ga0316217_10005280_pt1 | contig 13482 bp, 5 predicted proteins | sample 1anoAmetaG_FD_203633 | JGI IMG/M metagenome (GOLD analysis project Ga0316217, IMG submission 203633) | Freshwater microbial communities from Trout Bog Lake, Wisconsin, USA - 1anoA | ecosystem: Environmental > Aquatic > Freshwater > Lake > Hypolimnion/Profundal zone | place: USA: Wisconsin...
ACGCCATCGGTTCGCAAATTGCCGATTACCTCATTAAGCCGGTAAAACCGCAGCAAATTCTTCACACCCTCAAAAAAATCATTGATAAAAATGCCCTGGTCTCTGAGAAAACCACCTCCTCTTACCAGCAGGAGTTTCAGCGCCTGTTTATGACCATGCAGGATAACCTGGATTATAAGCAATGGGTGGAGTTGTATAAAAAACTGGTTTACTGGGAAATTGAACTCAACAAAAGCGACAGCAGCATGGTGGCCGTTTACGACTCGCAGAAAGTGGAGGCGAATAAAGAGTTCAACAAGTTTGTGATTAAAAATTACAAGCGCTGGATAAACAGCGAAGCCGGTGATGATTCGCCGGTGATGTCGCACACGCTGTTGCGCCAAAAACTGATACCCATGTTAAAGGATACTAAAGATACACGCCCCGTATTTTTAGTTTTGATTGATAACCTGCGTTACGACCAGTGGAAAGCCATTCAGTCGCTGGTGATGGAGAATTTTAAGGTGGATGAAGAAGACGCTTTCTATGCTATTCTGCCTACCGCAACACAATACAGCCGCAACGCCATTTTTGCCGGCATGACTCCGCTTAAAATACAGCAGCAGTTTGGCGATATGTGGAAGAATGACGATGAAGAAGGAGGCAAAAATTTACACGAGTCCGATTTCCTGGAGGCTTTTCTGAAGAAAACTTTGCACGAGCCTATTAAGCATCAGTATGTAAAAATTACCAACCACCGCGATGCCGAATTGCTGGAAAACAACATCACCAATTACCTAAATAATAAGCTAACGGTGATAGTTTACAATTTTGTGGATATGCTAAGCCACGCCCGCACCGAAATGGAAGTGCTGAAAGAACTGGCCAGCGATGAAGCGGCCTACCGCTCACTGGCCGTTTCGTGGTTTGAGCACTCTCCGCTATTAAATGCTTTGAAGAAACTGGCTGAAAAAGATGTGCGCCTGTTGGTAACCACCGACCACGGTACCGTTCGCGTGCAAGACCCATCGCGCTGCATCGGCGACCGGGAAACAACCACTAATATCCGATATAAAAGCGGCAAAAACCTGAACTACGAAGACCGCGATGTTTACGCCGTTAAAGAACCTGAAACCATTGGCCTGCCTAAATCGCGCTTAAGTTCAACTTACATTTTTGCCAAAGAAGATAAGTTTTTGGTTTACCCCAATAACTACAACCACTTCGTTAACTTCTATAAAAACTCTTTCCAGCACGGCGGCATTTCGCTGGAGGAAATGATAGTGCCGGTAATTAAGTTGAGTAAGAAGTAATTTTAATGTGATAATGTGATGATTAGGCAATTTGATAATGAAAAGGATATTGGTTCTTTTTTTCGTTACGACTGTCCTTTCTGCTAAAGGTGATACCATCGACTTTTGGCATGTTTATTACAATAATAACCTGATAGGAGACTTTTCTGAAACCAGCGGTACACCGGGTCACGTTAACCTGGTTAAATTAAAAGCAAATCAAATCCGTCCGGGTGATTTGTTGCGCATTGAATATTACGGTGATGTTATTCGATGGGATTGTCCATTTCCGATAGTCCATGCAGATAACGACTCAGCGATTCTGTTGAAGGGAATTGATAGCACAGGACGTGTAATGTGCTCATCAAGTGATGGACTTGCGATTAAGGCAAATGACGTGAAGAAAATTTTTATAATGATTGACCGCAACTCACGGAAATTCAAAATAGACTTGTTTTCATTGCTTATTGAATGACATTACCTAAAAACGACAATGCTAAAAAAGAGTGGCAAAGCCAGGTCCCCCGTTGAAGGGGGACGATTGGTTTTTCCGCTGGAAAAATCAATCAGGAGGATGAGAGGCCCGCAGGCCTACAGCATCTGAAAATATAATCGTCTCTCTTCGAAGGGAGACATTAGCCCTCCTCTCCTTATTTCGCCACAACAAGTTTTTTTACATCTACTATTGATTCCCCCGATTTCAGCACACAGAAATAAATTCCGCTGTTCATGTCACCGGTATCAAAGCTTACCTCATGAATACCAGAGACAATTAAAATAGTTTTAACCAGTCTGCCACTTATATCCATAACCGCCAACTCGCTCTTTTCTGAAGTTGAAGCAAGTGCAAATGCAGCGTGACAAATGCCAGAGGATGGATTGGGATACAGGGTTAAATTATTTACATTCAGCCCTGTTTGCGCTATGTCAAGTGGCCCCACAATGCCACTACACGTAAGCGCAAAAATGCCCAGGTCGGAAAGCGCATAGGTGGTATCGCCAAAGTTGTACAGGCCATAAACGTTTACCCCGTGCAATCCAACTTCTGTCCAGGTGGTGCCGTGGTCATGTGTGCAATAAATTCCATAGCCGATAGTGCTTAAAAAAGAGGGCAGTGTATAGGTAAATGACGCAATAATTCCACCGCTATTATCAGCAGCAACTGCATTTACCTGCAAACTGCCTGTATCAACCACCGGAAACGGCATGCTATTCCATATCCCGGCCTGGTGATAGAAAATCCCACCATCGGCTATAGCTAACATGTTATGGTTGCTTTCGCGTGTTAAATAACTTAAGCCGGTGTAACCGGTCAGGCCGGCGGTATCGGCTATCCATTCGCTTCCGTTGATGGGCCGGCTCCAGCAGGTTAACCGGTTGGCATCGCCACCACCACCAATAAATAAACGGCCGTTTTCATCACTGGCAATAGCATTGATAATGTAAAAAAAGTCAGTCATTCCATACAGGCCCGCGGTATCTAATACGTAGCTATTGCTTCCCAATATTTTTTTGTAGAACAACTGTACACCAAAACTGCCTTTTCCGCTTAAATACTCAGTGCCATATTCATCTACACCAAAGGTACCAGGGCTTGAAACCTGCAATACCCCATCCGTATCTGCCATCCAGCTACCGCCATAGTCAGAACTCTTCCAGTGAAATATTTTACCGGATAAATAACCGGTTTCAGTACTGGTATAAATATTCCCCAACGTATCGGCCAGCAAAGGGCCCGCCCATCCAAATCCGTTTACCGGTAACGGATGGGTAAAAGAGTTAGCATCAGCATAAAACAAGCCGTTGTTACTGGTTTCAACAAACCTGCCCGCAGGGCTTCTGAAAAATCCGTTAAACTGCGTTTCATGTAATCCGGCGTTTGTTGCGGCCCAGTTTGCGCCCTGGTTCTGTGATACATATATGCCGTAAATAGTGGAAGCGGTTAATACCGAGTCGCCCGAGATACTATTGATAACATCCAGGTAATTTGAATCTACCTCTGCGGAGGTAATGGGTGCATCTATTTCGGTCCAATTGGCTCCTGTATCACTACTAAACAATTGCGCCCCTCCATGTGCAATCAAATAAACATTACCGAAGGCATCATCGCCAAAGTTACCGCCAGGGGCGCCGTTTAGGGTAGTAAGACTATGGGTCCAGGTGTTGGCGGTATCGGTACTGTACCACACCCCCCGGGTGTAAGTGCTTACAAAAAAACGATTCCGCCGGTCAATAAAAAGAGCCGTGGGCAACTGGTTGGCCGGAAAACTAACAGGCTGCCAGGTGTTTGAATTTGCTTCTTGTTTATAAACCATAACGGTACCACCCGGGCTGTAAAAAGCGTACACATTATTAAAAGTGTCAACTGCTACATCAATAAAATAATTAAAGGGGGCATTACCACTATCCACCTGCCAGCTTTGCCCGCCATCACGCGAAACATCCACGTTACCATCCGCAGTCAGCAAATACAAAGCGTTTCGCCCAACAAGTTTGGTATATGTAAATTGGGTATAGTTCGTATCGCGCCCAAGTACCACTGGTGCTGTCAACCCCGATGCCGATGCTGTGCTAGTAGCTACAACACCATTTTGATAAACAATGTAAAAACCGTTACTACCCGGTTTATTTGCCAGGCCAACAATGGCTGGGTAAGTGCTATCGGCCAGCGCAAAAGAAACATCATTCCAGCTTAAGTTTTCAAGGTTGCTATGGCCCGGTAATAAATGCGCCCACGATACATGGCTTTGTTTGGTAAGCAGGTTGGGTACCACCATCATAGTGCCGCTGCCGGGTAAAGGTATTTGTATACAACTGGCAATGTTACAAGGACCGGGGGAAGGCTCCTGTGCCATTATTGCATTAAAACAAATTACAATGTTGATGAGCGCAATAAACGCGGGGATAAAGCAAAATTTCATACTTATTTAATTTAGGGGGTTATTCTATTTGCCAACAAAAAGCAACTTACCTAAAAAAACCGGCAATACTCCTGTTCTTCAATTAAAATCAAAATTACGCTTAAGCGCCGGGCCAGGTAGCCCCAGGTAACGAAATGCGGAAATGAATTAACCAACTGCTATTTACAGGCTGTTAACCTTAGGCATTGTCAATTTCCGAATGGCTGCACTTTACATCTATCTGTTAATGTTAAACTCAATTATCCGTAACCCAAACTTAATGTTTAACTTTGGTCACTTATTCTAAACAAGCTATGAAAAACACTTTTTACACCCTGGTTTTTTTAATTACCGTACAACTGGTATCGGCCCAAATAGTTAACCGCTATCCATATATCCAATCGCCCGATCAAAATAGCGTAATCATAGCGTTTAATACTGCTACTTCAGGCATCGGCCATGTTAAGTGGGGAACTACCTCAGGCACTTTATCTAATACTGTAAGCGATGTTTCGGCTACGCAAACGCACGGACTTTCCATCACCGGCCTTCAACCCAACACCAAATATTACTACCAGGCTTTTCTCGATACCACCGCTCAGTCGGATGTAGAATACTTTTATACGGCTAAACCCGATAACATCCGGCAAATGGATTTTGTGGTATATGGCGATTGTGGTTTCAATAGCAGCCAGGAAGACAGCATTTCGGCACACATGGCTCAAATACCTCACGACTTTGGCATAGTGGTTGGCGACGTTGACCAGCTATTCGGTAATAATTATGATGTCAATTACTTTCCGCATTATACCAGCATGACCAAAAACGTGTGTCATTTTACCACCATCGGTAACCACGATACACTCACTAACCAAACCAATTACACCGATGCATTTTACCTGCCGCATAATAACCCTGGCAATACCGAGCTGTATTATTCGTTTACCTGGGGTAATGCCAAATTTATTGCGCTCGACGGAAACATAGATTGTACCGTAGGTTCAGCACAATACAACTGGTTCGAAAGCCAGTTAAAATGTAATAACAGCGAGTGGGTATTCGTATTCTTTCACCAACCACCATGGACCAATGCCTGGGATATTTCGTACGATATTCCTTTTCAATACTGGTATCAGTACCAGGGTAATGTTGATATGCGCACGAGCCTGGTTCCTTTGTTTGAACAATACCATGTAGATGCTATTCTGAACGGCCACGCGCACGACTACCAGCGCGGGCAATACAACGGCGTTCATTATTTTATTGCCGGCGGTGGCGGTACCTCAACGCCCGATACACATACCAACAGCAACTCGCCTAACATTCAGTACGAGCAAGACGTGAATAATTTTATGCACTTCTCCATCAATGGCGATTCAGTCCATTTTTATGCGCTGGGCTTAAACGGTGCAGCTATTGATTCAGGTAGTTTTACAAAAACTTACATTCCTTATTCAGCCTCTATAGCAGCACAGAACGTGGGCTGCGGTTTAGCTAACGGTAGTGCTTTGGCACAGGTAGCCGGTCCGCGGGCGCCTTACACTTTTGCCTGGAGCAATGGTAGTAATTCGGCCTTCGATACTGCTTTAACTACCGGCACTTATTACGTTTCTATAACCGATACCAGTGGCTGTATTACTACCGACTCAGTGAGCATCACTTCTACCGATTCAATTACGCATTTGCAGATTTCGGGAAGTGCATCAGGCCTTAACGCCCAACTGAGCGCTTCATCGGGCAACGTGGGTGCTTATACCTGGGTAATGGGCAACGGGGTAACATTAAGCGATACAACTTCATCCATCAGTTATACTTATGCGCAACCGGGTATTTATGTGGTGCAATTAATTACCGCCCAAAATTGTGGCAGTGATACAGCTACCTTTAGCTTAACGGTAACCGTAAATAGTATAATGAATGTAGCAGGCAACGACTTTAATATAGAGGTGTTCCCCAATCCTTTCAAAAACGAAACCAACTTGAAAATAAACAGTGCCGTGGCGCGCAATTACCAGGCCGCTATATATAATATAGAAGGACAACAGGTGCGGGCCTTTGAAGGTAATACGGGCAACATAGCGGTTATTAAAGGCGATGGCTTAGCAGCAGGATACTATTTAATAGCCGTTACCATTGACCATGTGCGAACTACGCTTAAATTAGTGGTTGAATAATCCATGGCCAATATTTTACGTCCTTTGCTGACGGCATCAGTTTGCTTATTCGTTTTGTCGTGCGCCGCGCAGGATACCCTGGCCATACATAAAGACAAATGCCCGACCCGGTATCTGATAGGAAGGTGGCAGCTCATCAAAAGTTTTAGCAAGGGGGCTTACCACCAGGTAGCCAAAAAGGATTTTGATGATATCATGGAACTAAAAGGCATGCATCGCTATCGCGAGGAAGTTTATTACGAAAGCAACCACTGGGTGCTTGAAGGCAAATGGACCTTCGACCCCAAAACCAGAATTCTTTCTCTGTTTGAAAGAAAATACACCCTCGGAAAACTGGAAGAACATCCGCGCGATATTTTCCTTACTCTAATAGTGTTGAATAAAAAAGACTGGGCCGGAAGCAGTAGCGAAAAAGGGCAGCGCCAGGAGGTTTTCTACAATCGCATACCCTAAAAGTGCCTGAAAAAATGCGTGCCGGTGGTAAGTGACTTTGTAATCAATGGCATTTTACACAGCGAAGAACTAATCATACAAGTCCCAACTTGTTTTTTGAAATACACATTTGTGTCTCAAAACACAACCTAATCTGTTTTCTGTCGTAATAGCAATACAACCCACACCTTAATTTTTACGGGTTAAATAGCTTATTATGACAAAATTTCAACCAGCAATCCTATTGGTTCTTGCTTTTTTTCTGTTTGGCACAGCCACCGCGCAAAATGTGGGTATAGGCGAACCAAATCCGGGTAGTAAGCTATCGGTAAAGGGTGGCATGAGCGTGGGAACAACCTATTCGTCGCAGATTGCACCTGATGGTGGGTTGATTATTGAAGGACGAATGGGCGTGGGAACAAGCAGTCCCGATACAAACGCAATTATAGATATGTCGGGGGCCACCAAGGGTATGAAATTACCCCGAATGAGTGCCTCGCAGCGCTCGGCAATGGCAAATCCCTCGAAAGGGATGTTGCTGTTTGATACCGATTCAAACAGCCTTTACTTTCATAACGGAACGGCTTGGCAGGGTTTGCCAACCCTATCGGCAGTAACCAACCTGGTGACCAACCTTACAGGAGGTTTACTTGGTGGCGGAGGTAGCGGGGGAACAACCTGGTACACAGGCAGTGGTGCACCCACAGTACTTACCAGCGGCAATACCGGCGACATGTACTTAAATACAGCAAACGGTAATTACTATCAGAAAGGAACTTTGGGATGGAACCTGCAGGGAAGTTTATTGGGCCCTACAGGTGCGGCAGGTGCTGCTGGAACAGCAGGAGCTGCGGGGGCAACAGGCACTAAAGGCGCTACAGGTGCTACGGGTACGAACGGAACTAATGGTGCTACAGGAGCAACCGGTGCTACCGGAACGAACGGTGCCACAGGTGCTACCGGTAGTGCCGGTGCAGCAGGTGCGCGGGGAGCTACGGGCGTAACAGGAGCTACAGGAACGAATGGAACAAATGGTGCCACAGGCGCCACCGGTGCTGCCGGAACTAACGGGACCAATGGAACAAACGGCGCGGTTGGTGCGACAGGTGCTCAGGGTGCACAAGGTATTCAGGGCATACAAGGTGTAACGGGCGCCACCGGTGCCGCCGGAACTAACGGAACCAATGGAACAAACGGCGCGGTTGGTGCGACAGGTGCTCAGGGTGCACAAGGTATTCAGGGTATACAAGGTGTAACAGGCGCCACCGGTGCCGCCGGAACTAACGGAACAAACGGTGTTAATGGAGCAACAGGTGCTCAGGGCGTACAAGGCGTAACAGGGTCAACCGGTGCGCAAGGTGCTCAGGGCATCCAAGGTGCAACGGGCGCCACCGGTGCCACCGGAACTAACGGAACTAATGGAGCAACGGGTGCACAAGGTATACAAGGCGTAACAGGGTCAACCGGTTCGCAAGGTGCTCAGGGCATACAAGGTGTAACAGGCGCAACCGGTGCTGCCGGAACTAACGGAACCAATGGTACCAACGGCGCAGTGGGTGCTACCGGGGCACAGGGCGCGCAAGGTATACAGGGTGCCACAGGCGCAGCAGGAACAAACGGCACCTCGGGTGCTACGGGTGCAAGCGGTCCGGGCTACCTGGCAACATCAACAAGTAGTTTAACCATTGGTACCGGAAGCCAGACTTTCACCACGCAATCAGGTTTAGCTTACCTGGCCAACGACCAGATAAGAATATCAAATTCATCTTCTAATTACATGGAAGGAACCGTGAATTTCTATTCCGGAACATCCATGATAGCTAATATTACACGCGTAGTAGGCAGCGGCACTTTCTCTTCATGGAACTTAGGAATTGCAGGGGTAGTTGGTGCTACAGGAACTAATGGTGCAACAGGAGCAGCGGGCACTAATGGAACTAACGGCGCAGTGGGGGCTACAGGTGCCCAGGGCGCGCAGGGTATACAGGGAGTAACAGGTGCCACAGGTGCACAAGGTGCAGCCGGCGCGAATGGAACTAACGGCGCAGTTGGAGCTACAGGTGCTCAAGGTCCACAAGGTATTCAGGGCGTAACGGGAGCAACCGGTTCATTACCTAATGGAGCTGCAGCGGGTAATACGCCTTACTGGAACGGTACAACATGGGTGGTAAACTCAAGTAATATTTACAACGATGGTGGAAATGTAGGTATAGGAACCAGTGCTCCAACCAAAACCCTGCAGGTTATTTCAAGCACAGCAGGCACCAACGTTATGCAGATTCAAAGCACCAGTGCTACAGGATGGTCAAGTATCGATTATTACAACGCAGGCGACTCGTTAAGCTTTACTACGGGCTATAGTAACTACGGCAACGGAAGCTGGTGGAGCAATATGGCTTATCTTAATTCGTACGGTAACAATATGGTTATTACCCATAACAGTCCGCATTACGATTTCTTTATACAGGGAACTACCGGTAACATTGGTATAGGCACCAACACCCCCCAATCTGCCATGGATATTGCCGGTGGTTTGTCAGTAGGTTCTTATGCGGGGGTAAATGCCGCCCCATCCAACGGTTTGATAATTTCCGGTAATGTGGGCATTGGTAATACTTCGCCAACATCTCCTTTATCAGTTGGTTCATCTTCACAGTTCCAGGTTAATTCAACCGGTAACATCGTAAAAATAAACAACGTTACTACCAGCTTCCCATCGTCACAGGGTTCAGCTAATACATATCTTAAAAATGATGGTTCAGGCAACTTAACCTGGGTAGCCGGCACAGCAGGTGCAACCGGCGCTACCGGTGCAGCAGGAACCAATGGAACCAACGGAGCAACCGGTGCACAGGGTCCACAAGGTATACAGGGAGTAACCGGTGCAACGGGTGCTGCGGGAACAAACGGAACTAACGGTGCTGTAGGCGCTACAGGTGCACAGGGTGCACAAGGTATACAGGGAGTAACCGGTGCAACGGGTGCCGCCGGAACAAACGGAACGAACGGTGCCGTGGGCGCTACAGGTGCACAGGGTCCACAGGGTGTAACCGGTGCCACAGGTGCTGCGGGAACAAACGGAACGAACGGTGCTGTTGGTGCTACAGGTGCACAGGGGATACAGGGTGTAACCGGTGCAACGGGTGCTGCGGGTACCAATGGCTCGAGCGGGGCATCAGGCGCATCAGGTCCGGGTTACCTGGCAACTTCTGCAACAAGTTTAACCATCGGCACGGGTAGTCAGACATTTACTACACAGTCAGGTTTAGCTTACCTGGCTAACGACCAAATCAGAATATCTAACTCAGCAAGTAATTACATGGAAGGAACCGTGAATTTCTATTCCGGAACTACCATGATTGCTAATATTACCCGCATCGTAGGAAGCGGAACTTTCTCTAGCTGGAATTTAGGGATAGCAGGCGTGGTTGGCGCTACGGGTGCTGTAGGAACGAACGGTACTAATGGAGCCACAGGTGCAACAGGTGCTAACGGGACAAATGGTACGAATGGTGCAACCGGAGCAACTGGTGCTACGGGAGCCAACGGAACAAATGGTGCAACAGGCGCAACCGGTGTACAGGGAGTTACCGGCGCTACCGGTGCAGCAGGCACAAACGGCACTAACGGTGCCGTGGGTGCAACAGGTGCACAAGGTATACAGGGTGTTACCGGCGCAACCGGCGCTGCAGGAACCAATGGAACCAACGGTGCGGTTGGAGCTACGGGGGCGGCAGGTGCTGCCGGCGCTAAGGGAGCAACTGGTTCTACCGGTGTTACTGGCTCAACCGGTGCAACTGGAGTTACCGGCGCCACAGGAACAAACGGAACCAACGGTGCCACAGGCGCGGCCGGAAGCAATGGAACGAACGGCGCCACGGGTGCAACAGGTGCCACAGGAGCGAATGGAACCAACGGAACGAATGGTGCAACAGGCGCTACGGGTGCAACAGGGGCAGCAGGTACTAACGGAACCAATGGTGCTGTGGGTGCAACAGGGGCGCAGGGCGCTCAGGGTATTCAGGGTGTAACCGGTGCCACCGGTGCCGCTGGCTCGATGTCCGCAGGTTCGGCCGCTGGGAATACTACTTACTGGAACGGTTCTTCATGGGTATTAAACAGCAGCAACATATACAACAACGGCGGCAACATAGGTGTTGGCACAACCAGCCCCTCAAATAAAATGGATGTAAACGGGGCCATGGCCATTGGTAGCTATGCAGGTACGGCTGCGCCGGCAAACGGTTTCATAGTATCGGGCTCGGTAGGCGTTGGCGTTACAAACCCGGCCAACAAAATGGATGTAAGCGGTGCCATGGCAATAGGTAGCTATGCAGGCACAGCAGCACCGGCAGGTGGCGCCATTATCTCAGGCTTTGTTGGTATTGGCACTTCTTCGCCAAAATCTGAACTGGATGTAAACGGAGGCGTTGCCATAGGCGCAACTTACGCCGGCACCATAGGGGCACCCGCTAACGGAATGATTATACAGGGCATTGTAGGTATCGCCACTTCAACACCTAAAAACAATCTTGATGTAAACGGTAACCTGGCTATAGGAACTTACGCCGGCGTGGATGGTGCGCCTTCAAACGGCATCATCGTTTCGGGAAGCGTTGGTATCGGCACAACATCCACTTCCGATAAATTAAACGTGAATGATGGTAGCATTGGTATTCAGAACGATAATAACACTGCAGGCACTTTGAAATTCTATGAACCAAGTAGTTCAGGTAGTAATTATATGGCTTTTAAAGCGCAGGCTATGTCGGCCAACGTTACTTATACTTTACCTGCTGCAGATGGTACGAGCGGGCAGGTACTTTCTACCAACGGCTCGGGTACTTTATCGTGGGCAACCGCTGGCAGCGGAAGTTCAGGATGGGGACTCAGCGGCAATTCAATCAGCAGCGGTAACTTTTTAGGCACTACCAACAGCCAGTCGTTGTTGTTCGAGGTAAACAGTGGCGTATCAGGTTACCTGGGCGTAACTGATAACAACGTGTTCTTCGGAAACTCATTAACCTATACCGGTGGATCATCGAACGTAGGTATTGGATATAAAACAAATATTTACGGTACCGTTACTAACTCCATTGCCATTGGTGCCTCATCTGATGTTCAACCCGGTAACGGAAGCTCCGATGATATCGCTATTGGCAACTCGGCCAATGTAACCGGCGGTGGTCCGTTTTCATATTCAACTGCCATTGGTACTTCGGCGCAAGTGCAGTCAAGTAATAGTACAGTTATCGGCCGCAGCGCTAACGCCAACCAGCAATACAGTCTTGCTATCGGCGATGCCGCTCAGTGTCAGGGTACCTCAGGTATCGTTATTGGTCAAAATGCTTATCCCAACTCATCAAACGCAATTGGTATCGGTACCTCAGCAAGTGCACAAGGTGCCAATTCAATTGTAATCGGACAAAATGCATCGGCAAACTCTAGCAATGCAATATCTATCGGCTCGGGTTCAAGCAATACGCAGGCACAAGGCACCAATGCTATTTCATTGGGATATGAATCATACACCAACTCAACCAATGCCATAGCAATCGGGTACGATGCTCAGGCGCAGGGCACCAATGCCATTGCATTGGGTACCAGCCTCTATAATGGCAACAGCAATACTGTGGCTATTGGTAATTCGAGTGTTACCTCCATCAATCTTAGCGGTGCTACTTCTACTTCAAATGCTTTAACGGTGGGAACAAGCAGCAGCAACGGAAACGGTGCTTATTTAACCAAGGGTGGTGTGTGGACCAATGCATCAGACAAAAACCTAAAAGAAGACTTTACCCAGTTAAGCGGTACCGAAATTCTTGAAAAAATAAGCAGCCTGGCTATTACCCGTTGGAAATATAAAGGAACCGATGAATACCATATCGGCCCGATGGCTCAGGATTTTTATGCCTTGTTTAATGTTGGCGGAGATGACAAAAGAATCAGCACCATCGACCCTGCCGGAATTGCCCTGGAAGCCATCAAAGCGCTGAATGATAAAATTGCCGAACAACAAAAAACAATAGACCAGCTTTTGGAATTGGTAAAGAAGACAAAGTAAAAATATATTTTTATTCTGTTTAAAAGCAAAAAGCTTCTTGTTATAAACAAGAAGCTTTTTGCTTTATATACCTATTTCAATATCCAAAAACGCTCAAAAAGCGCAATTTATAGCATCCGAAGCCCAATTTCATACAAAATCAAGGCATTTTCCCCCTATACCCCGTTGTATCTTTTAGCATCTGCTCTGTGCCATACAAGGGAGGCCTTGTATTAATTGTTAGTAGATATGTAAAGAAAAAAGGAACCTATTTTTTTTCCCCTCGTTAACATATGCAATCCCCCCCTTAGTTGTAATTATTTCCTGATCGACACACAAAATTGTATGAAAAAACAAATTTTTACGCTCGCATTTCTACTCTCCCTGGTATTAACAAGCCGCATCTACGGTCAAAACGTAGGTATTGGAGAACCGAATCCAGGTAGTAAACTTTCGGTTAACGGCGGAATGGCGGTCGGTGCCGGTTATTCAAACCTTGCTGCACCCACCGGGGGAATGATTATTGCCGGAGCGGTCGGTCTGGGAACCAGCACACCCGATACCAATGCTATTTTGGATATGTCCAACGTGGCTAAAGGTATGAAGTTGCCGCGCTTAAGTGCAGCCCAAAGAAGTAGTGTTGTGAACCCGTCGAAAGGGTT